>JAABUT010000911.1_pt1 | contig 39314 bp, 38 predicted proteins | sample 5559281 | NCBI WGS metagenome assembly JAABUT01 (sample SAMN10711880, study PRJNA513359) | rock metagenome | isolation source: Antarctica rocks | place: Antarctica: Victoria Land, Ricker Hills nord | collected 2016-01-04 | reverse complement strand
CGTCCCACAGATTGATGTGCACCTCGACATAGGCGTCCATCCGTCCCGCCGCGACATCGGCCAGGCCCATGGCGCCCGACCCGCCGGCGCGCAGCATGGCGCCGGCCGCCATCACCTTTTGCGCCAGGTCATGGAATGGCGCGTTCGGCCGGCGCGGCGACCAGCCGACCTCGACGATGCCGCGGGCGAGGTCCTGCGTGCGGGCCGCCCGGATGGCAACGCCGTTCAACGTGGCGCCGCGACCCTTGCGGGCGGCGAAGACCTCGCCCAGCGCCGGCGCGGCCAGCACGCCCAGCAACGCCTCGCCGTCGCTGACCAGGCCGACCGACACGCACCAGCGCGCCGCGCCGCGGGCGAAGTTGGAGGTGCCGTCGATCGGGTCCACCACCCAACGCAAGGCGCCGGTGCGGCCGCTGCCGGTCTCCTCGCCCTGGAAGCCGTCTTCGGGGAAGGCTTCGGCCAGGTGCCGGGACAGGAACGCCTCCACGGCGCCATCGGCCTCGGTCAGCCAGTCCTGGGCGCTTTTCAGGGTCGCCACCGCGGCGCCGGGAGGCGGGCGCAGCGACATCGCCAGGGCGCCGGCCCGTTCGGCCAGCCGCAACGCCACGTCCAGCCGGCGTTCGAGTGCGTTCATCTGATCCCCGCGCGCATGAAGCTCTGCACAAACTGACGCTGGAACAGCAGGAAGGCCAGCAGCAGCGGCGCGCTGGTCATGAGCGTCGCCGCCGTGATGATCGACCAGTCGATGCCCTGGTCGGTTGATGCGAACACCGACAGCCCGACCGTCAGCGGCCGGGTGCGCACCGAGTTGGTGATCACCAGCGGCCACAGGAAGTTGTTCCAGTGGTAGCTCACGCTGACCAGCGCGTAGGCGATGTAGGTCGGCCGCGCCAGCGGCACGTACACGCGCCAGATGCGCGCCAGCAGCGAGCAGCCTTCCAGCCGGGCGGCGTCGTCCAGCTCCTGCGGCACGGAGCGAAAGGTCTGTCGCAGCAGGAAGATGCCGAAGGCGGACCCAAGGTAGGGCAGCGCGATCGCCAGGATGGTGTCGACCAGGCCGAGGCGCACCATGCTGCGGTAGTTGCCGACCAGCAGCACGTCCGGCATCACCATCAACTGCAGCAGCACGACTGCGAACAGCGCGTCGCGGCCGGGGAAGTCCATGCGGGCGAAGGCGAAGGCGGCCGGGGTGCACAGCAGGAACTGCGCCACCAGGACGATGGCGACCATGATGGTGGTGTTCAGGAAGTAGCGCGCGAAGGGGGCGGCCTCCCAGACGGTGGCGAAGTTCATCAGAGTAAACGGTGCCAGGGCCTCGAAGCGGGTGGCGTAGGCGCCGGGATGGAACGCCGTCCAGACCGCGTAGATCAGCGGCAGCACCCAGATCAGGCCCAGCATCCAGGCACCGGTGATCTCCAGCGTGCGGGTGGCGGGGCGGGCGGGTGTCACCGGTAATGCACCCGCTTGCCCAACACGCCGAACTGCAGCCAGGCGAGCAGGCCGAGCAGCGCCAGCAGCACCACGGTGGCGGCAGCAGCGGCTGCCGTGTCCCAGAAGCGGAAGCCGGCCTCGTAGATGTAGTACAGAAGAAGCGTCGTGGCGTTGTCCGGGCCGCCGCGGGTCATCACCACGATGTGGTCGACCAGGCGGAAGGCGTTGATCACCGCGTTCACCAGCACGAACAGCGTGGTCGGCATCAGCAGCGGCAGGGTCACGCGGCGGAAGAAGTTCCAGCGTGACGAGCCTTCGAGGTTGGCCGCCTCCCGCAGGTCGGGCGGCATCGCCTGCAAGGCGGCGAGGTAGAAGATCATGAAAAATCCGGCCTCCTTCCACACCGCCACCGCGATCATCGCCGGCAGGGCGGTGGCGGCATCGCCGAGCCAGTTGTGCCGCCCCATGCCGAGAACGCCGGCGATGCGGTCGAACAGGCCGTAATCGGGGGTGAAGAAGAACAGCCAGATGTTGGCCACTGCGATCATCGGCAGCATGGTGGGGGTGAAATATGCCATCCGCAGCAGCGCGCGGCCGGGGATGGCGGTGTTGACCGCCAGCGCCATCGCCAGCGCCAGCACGATCGACGCCGGGATGGTCGCCGCCGCGTAGACCGCGTTGTTGTGCAGCGCCCGCCAGAACACCGGGTCGTCCGCCAGCGCCAGGTAGTTGTCCACGCCCACGAAGCGCGGTGGACGGCTGCCGCGCGGCGTGGTGTAGAGGCTGTCGATGGCGGTGGCGATCGCCGGCCAATGGGTGAAGGCAACCAGAAGAAGCAGGGCAGGCAGCACGAGCGCCCAGCCCTGAAGCGTCTCCCGGCGCATCAGGCCTTCTTGTAGCCGCGCAGGATGCGGTCCGTCTCGGCCTGGGTGTCGGTCAGCGCCTTGCAGACGCGCTGGTTTTCGAAGGCGGACAGCTCACCGACCGCTACCGGCAGGAAGCCGCGCGCTACGCCGGCCGGCGGGAACCTGGTCACGCAGTCCTTCAGCGCCGCGGTTTCGGCAGCGGCAGCGCCCGGCAAGGTGCAACGACGGATCATGTGCGTTCCTATCGCCTATCGCGCGTATGGCTTGAGTATCCGCGTGGCATTGGCCTGTGCGTCGTCCAGCGCCACTTTGGCCGTCTTCCGGCCCAGCAGGGCCGCCTGCAGCTCGTCGTTCAGCGCCTGGGTGACGCGCTGGTTGTCGTGGGTGGAAAGCTCGGCCACCGCCACCTCCAGCTGGTCGCGCGCCACGGCGGCCTGCGGGAAGCCGGCGACATAGGCTTTCATCGCATCGGTCTGCCAGGCCGCCGGGCTGCTGGCGACATAGCCGGTGTCGATGCCCCACTGCGCCGCCCGGTCCGGCGCCGTCAGCCACTTCAGGAAGGTCATGCAGGCAGCCTGCTGTGGTCCCAACGCGCCCTTGAACAGATGAAAGTTGCCGCCGCCGGTGGGGCTGCCGCGGCGCTTCTGGGCCGGCAGCAACGCCACGCCGAACGGGAATTTCGCGTTGGCCCGGATGTTGGAAAGGTTGCCGGTGGTGTGCCAGATCATCGCCACCTTGCCCTCCAGGAAATCCCGCGGCGTGGTGCCCCATTCTGCGATGCCCGGCGGGTGCGCCTTGTGCTTGCCGGTCAGGTCGATCCAGTACTGCAACGCCTCGACGCAGCCAAGGTCGTTGTAGCGCACCTCCGTGCCGCGGGCGTTGGCCAGCTCCGCCCCGGCCTGGATCGCCAGCGCCTGGAACAGCCAGTAGGTGAAGCCGCTGCCCGGTATCTGCACGCCCCAGCGCGTGACGCGGTCGCCCTCGCGCTTGGTGGCCTTCTCCGCGAACGCCGCGTGCTCGGCCCAGTTGGCGGGTGGGCGCTCCGGGTCCAGCCCGACTTCCCGGAACACGTCCTTGTTATAGTACAGCACGATGGTGGAGCGCTGGAACGGGATGCCCCAGGTCTTGCCGTCAATCTGGCCGTTGCGCATGAACGCCGGGTAGAAGCCGCCCAGCCACTTCTGGTTCTCGGCGGTTGTCGCCAGCGCGTCGAACGGCAGCAGCAGCTCGTCGTCGACCAGCGAGTAGGCATCGACAGCCAGCAGCACCGCCATCTGCGGCCCCTGGCCGGCCTTGGTGGCGGTCACCGCCTTGGTCAGGGTGTCGACATAGCTGCCGGCATAGACCAGCTTCACCTTGATGCCGGGGTTCTGCGCCATGAAGGCCGCCGCATAGCCGTCGATGATCTTCGTCACCGGCCCGCCGACCGCCACCGGGAAGTAGAACTCTATCTCGGTGGCCGCCTGTGCGCGGGCGGCGGCGGGCAGAGCGAGCGTTGCGGCGCCGGCCTGCAGGATGGTGCGTCTCGTCGTGGACATGCGAGGTCTCCTGGATTCAGGCGGGAATGCGAAGGCGGATGCCGGCGGCGTCGAAGGCGTGCAGCTCGGACGGGTCGGCCTCGAAATGGACGATGGTGCCGGCCGCCAGCGCCACCCGACCGGGCAGCCGGGCCAGCAGGCGGCTGCCGCCCATCCGGCAGGCGACAACGGTATCGGCGCCCAGGTACTCGGCATGCGTCACTTCGGCGGCGACGCCACGCTCCGCCAGCCGCAGCGCCTCCGGCCGCACGCCCAGCATGGCATCGTCCGGCAGGGCGCCGAGCAGGCCTCGGAACCCAGGGCTGGCGGCACGAGGAAAGATGTTCATCGGCGGCGTGCCGATGAAGCCGGCGGCGAAGCTGGTGGCGGGGCGGGCGTACATCTCCGCCGGCGGCGCGTCCTGCTCGATGCGGCCGTCGCGCATCAGCACCACCTGGTCCGCCATGCCCATCGCCTCGGTCTGGTCATGGGTCACGTACAGCATGGTGATGCCCAACCGTCGTTGTAGCGCCAATATTTCGCGCCGCATCTCGGCGCGCAGCTGGGCGTCCAGGTTGGACAGCGGCTCGTCCATCAGGCAGACCGGCGCCTCGGCCACGATGGCGCGGCCGAGCGCCACGCGCTGCTGCTGGCCGCCCGAAAGCTGGCCGGGGCGGCGCGCCAGCAGGTGCCCGATGCCCAGTATTTCCACCGCCCGATCCAGCCGGCGAGCGCGCTCAGGCGGCGCCACACTGCGGGCCTTCAGGCCGAACACGATGTTCTCCGCCACCGACAGATGCGGGAACAGCGCGTAGGACTGGAACACCATCGCCACGCCGCGGGCCGCCGGCGGCAGCCCGGTCACGTCGCGTCCGCCGATCTCAACCCGCCCGGCGGTCGCCTGGTCCAGGCCTGCCACGATGCGCAGGCACGTGGTCTTGCCGCAGCCCGACGGACCCAGCAGCACGCAGAACTGCCCGGCGGCGACGTGCAGCGAAATGCCGGCCAGTGCATGATGCGTGCCCCACAGTCGGGTGATGCCGGTCAGGCGCACGTTCGCACCTGTGCCGCTGCCGACATGCTCGAAGGCGGCGTGATCCTGCATCGATATGTTCATCATGACGTTGCTGCCATTAGCTTCACACGGGCGCCGTGGCTTGTGACAGTTCTGTGCCGGCGCCGATCAGGTGTCGGCGGCCACGAAGCCCGGATCATATCTGCGGCAGAACGTCCGCGCATCCAGCGTGCGAAAATCCGCGAGCCTGTCGCGCAGCACGTCATGGGGCCAGTCCCACCAGCACATGCGCTCCAGCGACACCACGATCTCCGGCGGAAATCTGAAGCGCAGCACGCGTCCGGGAACGCCGACGACGATGGCGAACGGCGGCACGTCCTTGGTGACCACTGCCCCGGCCCCAATCGCCGCACCATGGCCGAGGGACACGCCGGGCAGCACGACCACCCCGTGGCCGATCCACACGTCGTGGCCGAGCGTCACCGCATGGCTGCGGCGCCAGTCGAAGAAGCCGGCATCGTCCTCGCCCATGCCATAGGCGCTCGACCGGTAGGTGAAATGGTTCAGCGCCACCCGCTCCAGCGGGTGGTTGCCCGGGTTGAGGCGCACCTGTGCCGCGATCGAACAGAATTTTCCGACCGTCGTGTAGATGACGTCGCTGTCCCGTGCGACATAGCTGTAGTCGCCGAAGCTGGACTCGGCGACGCTGGTGCGCTCCATCACCTCGCAATAGGCGCCGAAGCGGCTGTCGCGCACGCTGGCCGTCGGATGGATCAGCGGATCGGCGCCAAGGCGCTTGCCGGCGGTCAACAGGGCAGGGTTCTGCATCGAGGTTGTTCCGGTCCGTGCTTCGCGCTGATCGGCCGCATGATGGTTGAAACTCCGTTTGCCTGCCAGGGCGGACGCATCGGCTTGCGTTTCCGCCGTTTGCCCGGCTTGCTGACACCATGAAGATCATCGGTCTGACCGGCGGCATCGGCATGGGCAAATCCACCGCCGCCGCCGCCTTCCACCGGGCGGCCATCCCGGTGTTCGACGCCGACGCCGCGGTGCACGCGCTGCAGTCGCCGGGCGGGCGCGCCATCACCCCGATCGCCGCCGCCTTCCCCGGCACCGTGCACGATCGCACGCTGAACCGCGCGGCGCTGCGCGATGCGGTGCTGGGCCAACCCGACCGGCTGCGCGCGCTGGAGCGCATCATCCACCCCCTGGTGCGGCAGATGGAGCGTGCCGCCATCGCCCATGCCCGCCGCAGCCGCGCGCCGGCGATCGTGCTCGACATCCCCCTGCTGCTGGAAACCGGCGGCGACCGTCGCGTCGACCTGGTGGTGGTGGTGTCGGCGCCGCGTGCGGTGCAGATCGCCCGGGTACGCCACCGCGGCCGCATGAACGAGGCGCAGATCAGCGCGGTCATCGCGCGCCAGATGCCCGACCGGCAAAAGCGCCACCGTGCCGATTTCGTGGTAAACACCGGGCTTTCGCGTCATCATGCGTTGCGCACCGTCGCGCGCATCATCCGGAACCTGCGAGCATGAGCCGCTCCGTGCTGTTCGACACCGAAACCACCGGCCTGAACCCGCTGACCGGGGACCGGGTGATCGAGATCGCCGCCATCGAGCTGGACAACGACCTGCCCACCACGCGGGTGCTGCACCGGCTGATCCACCCGCAGCGCGACATCCCCCTCGACGCCACCCGCATCCACGGCATCACCCTGGAGCACCTGCGCGACGCCCCGAAGTTCGCCGAGGTCGCCGACGAGATCCTGGACTTCTTCGGCGACGCCCCGCTGGTCGCCCACAACGCCCCGTTCGACTTCGGCTTCCTGAACACCGAGCTGGCCCGTGTCGGTCGGCCGGCGCTGGCACAGGACCGCATGATCTGCACCCTGGTGTTGTCCAAGGCGCGCTTCCCCGGCATGCCGAACAGCCTGGACGCGCTGTGCCGCCGCTTCGACATCGACCTGTCCGCCCGCACCAGCCACAACGCCCTGCTCGACTGCAAGCTGCTGGCCGAGGTGTACATCGAGCTGACCGGCGGGCGTCAGCGCGGTTTTTCCCTGACCGAGGACGACGGGCAGGGTGGCCTGCCGTCGGTGTGCTACACGTTGTCCGGCCCGCGCGTGCCACGCCTGATCGTGCCCGACGACGCGGAACTGGCGGCGCATGCGGCCTTTGTCGGCCGTCTTAAGAGTCCGGTCTGGAACGCGTCGTAGAACGCGCCGGCCACGGGAGGAAACATGAGAAAATACGCAGCGATGCTGGCGGTCCTGCTGGCCGCCGGTCCCGCCTTCGCACAAAGTCAGGGCGCGATCGAGCAGTCCGGGCTGGTCGGGCGGCTTGAAGGCCCCACCATCCTGACCGATCCGGCGGCCGTGCCGAAGGCGTTCAAGGAAGCGCCGTCGCTGGCCGCCTTGGTGGCGTCCGGCAAGCTGCCGCCGGTGGCGCAGCGCCTTCCTGCCGAGCCGATGGTGGTCCAGCCGCTGCGCGAGATCGGCACCTACGGCGGCACCTGGCGCCGCGGCTTCATCGGACCGGGAGACAGCGAGAACGGCAACCGGCTGCGCTCCGGCGACAAGCTCGTTTTCTTCGACGCCTCCGGCACCAAACTGATGCCCAGCGTCGTCCGCGGCTGGGAGGTCAGCGCCGACGGCAAGCGCACCACGTTGTTCCTGCGCCGCGGCATGAAGTGGTCCGACGGCACCCCCTTCACCGCCGACGACTTCGTGTTCTGGTACGAAGACATGCTGGGCAATAAGGACGTGGTGCCCTCGGCGCCGCCGGAGCTGCTGTCCGATGGCAAGGTCGGCCGCATCGAGAAGGTGAATGAAACCACCGTCGCCTTCGTCTTCGACAGCCCGTATTTCCTGTTCATCCGCCTGGTCGCCGGCGACACCCAGGTCGGCGGCGGCCAGTCCCGGCTGCAGGCGGATGGGCTGTCCTACGGCCTGTATGCTCCGGCGCACTACCTGAAGCAGTTCCTGCCGAAATACAGCTCCGAGGCGGCGCTGACCACGCTGGCCCGCAACTCGGGCGCGCAGAGCTGGCTCGACCTGTTCAAGCAGAAGTCCGACTGGCGGCTGAACCGCGACCTACCCACCTTGTCGGCCTGGGTGATGACCAGCCCGATCAACACCACGCAATGGGTGCTGGAGCGCAACCCGTATTTCTACGCCGTCGACAGCGCCGGCAACCAGCTTCCCTACATCGACCGCATCCAAATGACCCTGTCGGAGAACCCCGACGTCATCAACCTGCGCGCTATCGCCGGCGAGTACGACTACCAGGAGCGCTTCATCGACCTCGCCAAGCTTCCGGTGCTGATCGAGAACGCCAAGCGCAGCAAGTACAAGGTCCATCTCGATCCCGGCTTCAACGGCGCGGACTCGGTGCTGTTCCCGAACTTGACCTACAAGGGCGACCCTGAAATCGCCAAATGGCTCGGCAACGTCGACTTCCGCCGCGCGCTGTCGCTGGGCATCGACCGCGAGCAGCTCAACGAGACCTTCTGGCTCGGCCTCGGCACACCCGGTTCGGCCATCCCCGATCCGATCATGCCGGAAACGCCGAAGGATACCGCCGGGCAGAACTGGCGGACGAAGTGGTCCAAGCACGATCCGGCGCAGGCCAACCGCATGCTGGACGCCATCGGCCTATCCAAGAAGGACAACGAGGGCTTCCGCCTGCGCACCGACAACGGCCAGCGCCTGCGCATCGAGGTGACGGTGGCGCAAACCTTGTCCCCGACCTGGCCGCAGCAGGTCGAGATGATCGCCCAGCACTGGCGTCGCATCGGCCTGGAAACCGACATCAAGGTGATGGAACGCCGGCTGGCGCTGATGCGGATTAGCCAGGACCAGACCCAGATGGTGATCTGGACCAACAACGGCACCGAGAGCCTGTATATGTACGCGCGATACGCATTGCCGGTGGACATGTCCGGCGGCATGGGCAGCCGCGCCTACGCCCAGTGGTACGGCAGCGCTGGGCGCGAAGGCGTGAAGCCGACCGACACCGACCTGTTGCGCGCCTACGACCTGATGAACGCCGCCACCTCCCAGCAGGAGGCGGAGCGCGACCGCATCGCGCAGGAAATCTGGAAGCTGGCGGTCGACAACCAGTGGAACATCGGCCTGGTCGGTCTGTCACCGGCCTTCATGGGTGTCCGCGTGGTCAGCGACCGGCTGCAGAACGTGCCGGAGCGCACCTGCATCTCCCAGCATTGCCGCACGCCGTGGGGCGCACACCCGGAACAATGGTTCTTCAGGTGAAGACGCCGCCAAAATTTTGCTGCGGCTGGTAGGCGACAACGGCTAGGCCTGAATTCGTCGTAGGATCGGGTGACGCTGCGCTTGTCCATCCTACGGGCCCGTACGCGCGGTTCTTGCCAAAACGATCAGCTCTCGCCGTACGTCGCTCCCGGCCGACACTGGCGCCGACCATGCCACCCGCAACACCTCCTCTCCTGCTGCCAGATCGCACCCGTCCACGTCGGCGGCAACCATACGCCAATCCTCGCTGCGCGCCCCTGCGGCCTGCGCGATGGCGGCCAGCGCATCCGGATGGTCGGCGTTGCAATGCCCGATGATGTCAGCCTCCGCATCCAGCAGCGCCTGCACGGCCGCCGGATCAGGCGTCAGGTCGGTCTGCTTCAGCCGGTGCGCACGCGCGAAGCCGCCGACGAACAGCCCGCCTCCGGGTGCGACCCGCCACAACGCGAAATCGCCGAAATCCGCATACAGCGCCGCATAGGGATGCACGGCGAGCCAGCGCGCCTTCAGCGCCACATCCTCGACCACCGCCGCCAGCCCGGTCACCGTCAGCCGCGGCGCCGTCTGCGGGTTGGCGCTGGTCGGCGGGCCGGCCACCAGCAGCGAGCAACGTGGCTCGGTGCGCAGATGCCTGGTGTGTTCGGACAGCGAAGACAGAAACAACAGCACGGCGCCGTCAGGCGCACAGGCCGGAGTCGCCAGCGAGGCGAACGGCTGGCCTTCGGTGCTGGTCGCGAGCGTCGCCACCCGCGCGGCCCGCAGCAGCTTGCGCGAGGCCCAGGCCGGCGCGTCCTCCACAACCTGCGAACCTGCCATGTTCCGTTCACCCTTCATCCTCGATCTGCCACAATGTCGGAGCAGGCTCTCAAAGTGCCAGCCCGAAAGGCCCCACCATGAAACAGACCATCGCCCTCGTGGACGACGACCGCAACATCCTCACCAGCGTCGCCATGACCCTGGAGCAGGAGGGTTTCCAGGTCCGCACCTACACCGACGGCGAGCAGGCGCTGCAGGGCATCATCGCCCGCCCGGTCGACCTCGCCGTGCTGGACATCAAGATGCCGCGCATGGACGGCATGGAGCTGCTGCAGCGCCTGCGCACCCGCACCTCGCTGCCGGTCATCTTCCTGACCAGCAAGGACGAGGAAGTGGACGAGCTGATGGGCCTGCGCCTGGGCGCCGACGACTACATCACCAAGCCGTTCAGCCAGCGCCTGCTGCTGGAACGCATCCGCGCCCTGCTGCGCCGCAACGAGGCCGGCCGCGCCGAGGGTTCCGGCGCCACCCCCGCCGGCGTGATGATCCGCGGCGAGCTGGTGTTGGACGAGACCAAGCACCAGTGCACCTGGCACGCGAAGGACATCCAGCTGACCGTCACCGAGTTCCTGCTGGTCAAGGCGTTGGCCACCCGCCCGGGCATGGTGAAGTCCCGCGACCAGCTCATCGACGCGGCCTACGGCGAGAACATCTATGTCGACGATCGCACCATCGACAGCCACATCAAGCGCGTGCGCAAGAAGTTCCGCACCGTGGACGACGACTTCAACGCCATCGAGACGCTGTACGGCATCGGCTACCGCTACAAGGACGCCTAGCAGGCGAGGGCTATCATGAAAATCTGGCCGCAGCCATTCCGGGTCCATCCGGCACCGCGTGCATCGGGGCGTGACGAGCCGACCCCGGCGAAGCCCACGATCCGTTCACGCTGGGTGTCGCCGCTGCTGCGCCGCATCCTGCTGGTCAACGCCCTGCCGCTGGCGCTGCTGCTGGCCGCCCTGCTGTACGTCGACCAGTACCAGAACGGACTTTTGCAGGCCGAGGTCACCACCCTGCGCGAGCAGGCCCGCATCTTCGCCGGCGCCCTGGGCGAGGCCGCAGTGCGCGAGGACGATCCCGCCGGCCCTCGCCTGGTGCCCGAGCAGGCCCGCCCCCTGCTGCGCCGCCTGACCGAGCCGACGCCGAACGCCCAGGCGAAACTGTATGCCCCTGACGGCCAGGTGATCGCCGACAGCCGGGTCCGCGAAGGCACCGGCGGAGCCGTGGTGACCGAGCCGCTGCCCCCCGCGCGCGACCGCGGCCGCGTGCTGGGAGTGATCGGCACCATCTACGACCGCATCCTTGGCCTGCTGCCGCACACCGCCACCCAGCCGCGGCTGGACACCGGGCCCACCGCCGCCGGGCCCGACTGGCAGCCCGACGTGCGCGAGGAAATCCGCCTGACCGGCGCCAGCCAGGGCCGCGAGACCCCGCCCTACATCCGCCGCACCGAGGACAACCGCCTGCTGGTCACCGTCGCCGAGCCCGTTCAACGCAACCGCGCCACCGTCGGCATCGTGCTGCTGACCCGTGAGGCGCGGGAGGTGGATGACAGCCTGCTGGCGGTGCGTTTGTCGATTCTAGGGCTGTTCTCCCTCGCCCTGCTGCTGACGGTGATGCTGTCCTGGTACCTGTCGCTGACCATCGCCCGCCCGATCCTGCGCCTGGCACGCGCCGCCGAACGCATGCGCGAAGGCCGCGGCCGCGCCGGCGCGGTGCCGGACAGCGTGCTGGTCCGCCGCGACGAGATCGGCGAGCTGGCGCACGCCCTGCGCGAGTCAGCCGGCGCCCTGTGGTCCCGCATGGACGCCATCGAGGCCTTCGCCGCCGACGTAGCCCACGAGATCAAGAACCCGCTGTCCTCCATCCGCAGCGCCATCGAAACTCTGCGCCGCATCGAGGACCCCGAAAAGCAGCGCCGCCTGACCGCCATCATCGCCGAGGACGTCGGCCGGCTGGACCGGCTGATCAGCGACATCTCCGACGCCTCGCGCATCGACGCCGAGCTGTCGCGCGCCGCCACCGAGCCGGTCGACGTGACCCCCATCCTCGCCATGCTGACCGAGATCGACGAGGCCACCCGCGACGGCGACGACCCCCGTCTGATGCTGACGCCTGCGGAGGGACCAGCCGTGGTGCAGGCGGTCGAAGGCCGGCTGGTGCAGGTGCTGCGCAACCTGATCGGCAACGCCCACAGCTTCTCCCCCCCAGGCGGCCGCATCGGCCTGGCGGCATGCGAGACCGGCGCGATGGTCGAGATCAGCGTTGAGGACGACGGTCCCGGCATCCCCGAGGGTCGTTTGGAGAACATCTTCGACCGCTTCTACTCGGAGCGTCCGCAGGGCGAACGCTTCGGCCAGCATTCAGGCTTGGGCCTGTCGATCAGCCGCCAAATCGTCGAGGCCCTGAAAGGGCGCATCAGCGCCGAGAACCGGCGTGACGGGACAGGCCATGTGGTGGGAGCGCGGTTCGTGGTGCGGCTGCCGAAGGCGTGATGCCCGGAGCGAAAGTAAGCAAGGCCAGAGCTCTGCTCTAGGGTCAGGACCCGTAAACGGTTGACCCGGCTCGGGTGTGTCTGATTCACGTCGGACAGAAGGGGCCCATCATGAGCGATCAGTGCTACCTTTAAACAGGCACGACACGTAAACCCGGCTGTAGTGCTAGAACGTCTCCGCCTCCTCGGCTTCATGGGTGGCCAACATTTCAGCCGAACCCGCCGCAATTGCTTGACGCGGAACAGGTTCAGTTGGCCGATACTCAGCCCCAACTCCCGTTGCCAACTCCGACAGCCCACGGCCGCTCCAGGCAGCCGTTTAAGCGCGAGGGCTTTGAAGAACTCCGCAGGTATCTGGTCTCGGTCAGGTGGACCAGTGCGTCGATGGCAGCGCCTGGGTCGCGGTGAGAAGCACGATGCCGACGCCCTTGTGTGCCGATGCGGCCCCATCCAGCCGCCCAGCCTGCAGCGTGCGACCGCATGCCGGATGGTCCATTTCGCGGAGTTCAAGCCAGCAACCCTCAGACAAAAATTTTCGTGGTCAGCGTGCGCGTTGGTTTCCCCTTTTCAAGCAGGCTCGCGACTCTCCTGACGTTCAATTGCCCTGTCGCACGTCCTGCCGCCTTCGCCGCCTTTCACTCCCGTCCGCAACAAGATTGTGGACCGTGGCGAAACCACCAGGAACCGGCCAGGACAAGCCTTTGTGAGAACCTGCGAATTTGAGTCGTCAAGCCTGCCGCTTCGGAGCATGCCGAAAACAAGGGACGGCTGTAAGCCGGACATCCTCTCCGCCAGGCTTCGACTCACACAAGGGGTGCAAAGCCACTGAGCCTGGTGCTGTCCATCTCGGTTCCCGCGATCCACTCCAGGTTCTGCGCAGTGCCGCCAACCGCGAAGTGCGCCGTGCCGTTAGAGTAGAGCGCAGCCGCACCCTGCGCCAGAGCCGTGCCGTTGTAGCTCACGCTGTCGACATACAGGTTGCGGTCGGTGTTCGCCGTGCCACCCCAGGCGTCGTTGACGAAGCTGATGGCAAGGTCGTGCGCCCCGGCGCCGAACGCGCCTTGCAAGGTAAACGCCTGGTTTTGTCCCGAAGCGTGCGACGCCGTGACCATCTGCACGTCGCCAACCTGGCGGCCGTCGACGCTGACCAGGAACTGGGCATCACCCTGCCATGCGTCCTCGGAAAGCTGCAGGACGAAGACATCCGTGCTGCCTGGCGGAGCGATCGGCGCCGGCGTGCCCGCGGGTGCACCGTAAAGGCTTTGGATGCCGGCGATGTCGGTTTGGTCAAGGGTCTGATTGCTCGCCCCGGCTGACGGGTACATGACCGCATTGGGGTCCGACGCATGGCTAAGTCCCAGCGCATGACCGATTTCGTGCAGCGCCACCTGTTGCAGCGTGGCAAACGTGCCGGCGTAGGTGTAGGTGCCCTGGCTGTCCAAATTCAACGCAAGCTGGTTCGGGTCCTCCAGCCGCACGATTTCGTCAGGCAACAGGTTTCCGGCACCGTTCCAGCGCAGGTTGGACTGGCCGATCACTCCGGCGGAGGCGGTGTTCAGCAGGCCGAAGCCGATGCGGATATCAGCCGCGTGGCTGTAGTCCGCGCCGTCCGCGACCTGGGTGAACTGCAACGGCGCGACGGCGGACCACTGTTGGAACGCTTGCTGCACCGCACCCTGGTAGCCGCCTGAGATGACGCTGCTGAACGGGGCGAGCGTGTCGCTGCCGTAAGTGGAGGTCGCAAAGCTCCAGGTGATGTGGGTGTCCGACCATTTCGCACCCTCAAGAGCGTAGTCGACCATCGTTTTCTCCATGGTTCAATTGAGTGGTGTTCCAGGAGTAGTAGTGGTCGTGCATGATTTTAGTTGCAATGTTATCTGCCGTTTTAAGCTGTTTATTGCATTTTCACTATGTTTTGACTATGGCATGAAACCGGATGGGTTCGCGTTGAAGATCGCATCTGTCCCCCCTTGCCGACCAGGGTCGGCCGCCGTCGGGTGGACGCGGCGGACGTGCTCGGCATAGCCGCCCAGGATGGTGCTTTCGGTCGTGGCTGGTGACGATGCCGGCCCGCTCCACCACGCCACGCGCGGGTGTTGCCTGCCAGCAGCAGGTTCAGCATCGCCATGAAGTTGCTTTTCCCGGCGCCGAACGAGCCATGTAGGTAGCAGGCGGCACTCTGCCGCAGCAGCCCGGCACGGCCGGCTTCATCGGGTTTCACACCCGGAGTGAAGCCGGCTGCCGGCCGTGATCCAGGCTCCAGACACCGGCCCCGGCCACGGCGATGTACAGGAACACGAAGCAGTACAGGATGGCACCGTCGCCGCCGTTCAGCACCGGGAACGGGCTGCGCGGCGCGTGTGCCATCCAGTAGGCCACGGCCATCTCGCCCGACAGCACGAACGCCACCGGTCGGGTAAACAGGCCGAGCAGCAAGGCCACGCCGCCGACGAGCTCGATCACCGCGGCGAACCAGGTCAACGCGAACATCGCCGGGCCGACGCCGCTCGCGGGCGGCGGGAAGGCGAACAGCTTCTGCGTGCCGTGTTCGATGAACAGCAACGCCGCGACGATGCGCAGCACGCTGAGCATCCGAGGCGCCCAGACGATGGCGAAGTCGGTGTTCATGTCGTTGTTCCTTCTGGACGTGACCGCTTTTGGCAGGTGCATCGTTCACGCGCCAGCATATTGTTTATGAACGCAAATCTTCGGATCAGGCAGGTTCAAAGGCCCAGTTCGGAAAGTCCGGCGTGATCGGCCGGGCGCACGCCCAACGGCCAGTGGAACAGCCGGTCGCCCTCAGCCAGGGGCACGTCGTTGATGGAGGCCTCGCGGCGGCGCATCAGGCCGTTAGCATCGAATTCCCACTGTTCGTTGCCGTGGCTGCGGAACCAGGTGCCGCGGGCGTTGTGCCACTCGTAGGCGAAGCGCACCGCGATGCGGTCGCCGGTGAACGCCCACACCTCCTTGATCAGCCGGTATTCCAGCTCGACCGCCCACTTGTGCTGCAGGAAGGCCGCGATCGCCGGGCGGCTGACCAGAAACTCCGAACGGTTTCGCCAGCGGCTGTCGTCGGTGTAGGCCAGCGCCACGCGGCCGGCGTCGCGCGTGTTCCAGGCGTCCTCCGCCATGCGCGCCTTGCGGGCCGCCGTCTCGGCGGTGAAGGGCGGGCGCACGGACATCGGTCCGGTCGCGGGGGTGGCGGGCGGGGAAACGGTCATGGCGAAACCTCCAGGGCACAGGGTCTGTGGGCCGACAGCCTGGCATGCGGATGCCAAACGTCTGAGCTTCGGCGGTTCACCTCGACCTTTACCGGATCGCCCCGGCCGCCTCGAACAACGCGCGGTGCGGCGTGTCGGCCCTGAAGAAGACCGGAGGCTGGCCGAGAGGTGCCGGCACGCGCGTCCGCTGGCCTCCCGCATGGTGGATGCCCGACCATAGATGGACCCATCGCGGCCCGGCCGGAAGGTAGGTTTCCCATTCGACCGCGCCGGCCTGGTGCACCGGCGCCACCAGCAGGTCGGGTCCGTACAGGTAGGCGTCCTGGATCGCACAGCTCGCCGGGTCCGTTTCGAAGTGTAGAAACAAGGGACGCTGCACCGGCAGCCCGGTGATGCCTGCCTCGGCCACCAGCAGGCGAAGATAAGGGGTCAGGTGCACCCACAGCCGGGTCATGCGGGCAAAATGGGCCAGCACCGCAGGGTCGCCGTCGATCTGCAGGTTCTCGCCAGGACGGTTGCCCTCATGGGTGCGCATAACCGGAGTGAAGGCGGCCAGCTCGGCCCAGCGCATCATCAGCTCGGGGGTGCGCAGGTTGCCGAACAGGCTGGTGTAGCCGCCGATGTCGGAGTGGTGGAAGGCGTTGCCGAGCAGCCCGGACGACAGCGCCGCGGGAATGACGCTGACCAGGCCGTCGTGGCGGCTGAAATCCACGCACTGGTCGCCGGCCCACAGCAGCGGGCAGTGGCGCCCGATGCCGGTGAAGCCCGCGCGCATGAAGAACAACGCTTCGCCGGTCTGGCCGCGGCTGGCGACGGCGCGGGCGTTGACCTCCGCCCACAGCACCGGCCAGGCGTTGTGCATCAGCCGCGCGTCGACGCCGTTGGCCAAGCGCACGTCGATCGGCAGGTACTCGCCGAAATCGGCCATCCAGCCGGACATTCCGGCATCCAGCATGTTGCGGCCGATGATGTGCTCGGCGAACCAGGCCACGGCGGCCGGGTTGGTGAAGTCGACAACGCCGCAGTCGAACTCGCCAAAATCGACCCGGGCGGTGGCGCCGGCGGCGTCGGTCGCCAGCAGGCCGGCGGCCTCGGCCTCCGGGAACAGCGTGCCGTCGACGCACAGGTACGGGTTCACGTAGCCCAGGAACCGCACGCCGCGCGCGCGCAAGGCCGCCAACCTTGCCACGAAATCCGGATAACGCTGCTCGTCCGCCCGCCAGTCCCAGAACAGCCGGGCGCCGAACGAGGTGTGGCGCAGACCGGACCAGTCCTCGCACCAGATGGCAGAAACGCGGGCGCCGGTGGCCTCGATCCGTTCGAGGCGTTCGAACGACCGTTCGCCGTCCTTCAGGCCGATGATGGCGCCGCGGTAGAGCCATTCCGGCAGCGGCGGCTGGCGGCCGAAGCGATCCGCCATCGCGCCGACCAGATCGACCAGGCTGGGGCGCACCCATATCTCCACCCGTTGCGGGATCGCCCAGGCCTCGACCTCGTGCCAGTCGGCGTCGCGGAAATCGAGCGCCGCGTAAGCCGTGGTTTCGACGTGCACGGCGTAGCGGCGCGACGACAGGAAGGTCGGTTGCGGGTAGTTGGTGGTCCAGTAGTCGCCGCCGGCGCGGCCGTCGCGGTCGGCCTGGAAGGTGATGGGGCTGGTCTTGTCGCGCCCGACGCCGGGTTCGGACGTCCACATCGGAAAATGGCGATGGCGCATGTCGAGGTACGACATCTGCTCGCCGCCGCCCCAGACATGTTCGTCGGGTTCAGCCGGAATGCGCAGCCAGAACCGGTTCAGGCCGGCGTCCATGGCGGTGAATTCCAGCGTCGCCTTGCCCGCTTCCTCCAAAAGCCGGGCAATCAGGCGCGGTGGCTGTCCGGGTCCCGCCGCGAACGCGAGGTCGCCGTCGGCGCGGAGCTCGGCGTGGCGCAGCGGCGTGCGCTCCGTCAGCCGGTCCTCGATGTCGAAGTTGCCGCGGTGCATGTCCATACGCGCCTCACCGACGCCGACGAAGACGCAGGGCGCCGCCGAGGTGTGGCGCAGGATCGGCCGGTCGCCGAGTTGGAGAACAAACCCGGTTGGCGTGGCGATAAGGGGCATCGGTCCTGCGTCCAGCGAAGCCGAACCTGGTACCATCGGACGCCCGGAATGGCCAGCATCGGCCGTTTAGGCCTCGACGCGGAACGCTTGATCGATGACATTGCTGCGAACGCACGGGAAGGAACCAAGATGTCACGGATCAGCCTCGCCGCTGCCCTGCTGGCCGCCGCAGCGTCCACGGCACAGGCCGCCGACCTACGCGTGGCCTGCTACTCCGACGGCAACGAGTGCGAGGTGACCGAGGCGCTGGCCGCGCGGTTCATGAAGGACAACGCGGACATCAAGGTCATGATCGACAAGATGCCGTACAAGTCGATCCTGGAAAGCCTGCCGGTGCAGCTCGCCGCCGGCAACGGGCCGGACATCGCCCGGATCACCGATTACGGCCCGCTGATGCGCTACTTCCTCGACCTGCGGCCGATGCTGAAGGATGCGGCGTACTGGGACAGGAACTTCGCCCCGACCCTGGCCTGGATGCGCGCGGACGCGAAGGACACCGGCATCTATGGCTTGATGACGCAGCTGACGGTATCCGCCCCGGTCGTCAACAAGACCCTGTTCGAGCAGGCGGGCGTGCCGATCCCCGGGCCGACCGCCACCTGGGACGAATGGGCCGCCGCGGTCGCCAAGGTCGCAAAGGCGACGCAGACGCCGCACGGCATGGCCTGGGACCGGAGCGGGCACCGGTTCGCCGGCCCAGCCATCTCCTACGGCGCCAAATACTTCGGCGCTGACGGCGCGCCGAGCGTGGTCGATGACGGCTACAAGGCGCTCGCCGCCCGCTTCGTTGCGTGGAACCAGGATGGCACCGTCGACAAGGACGTGTGGGCGGCGGCCGGCGGCGGCTACCGCGATGCGTTCGAGGAGTTCTCCAACGGCAAGATCGTTTTCTACCTGTCGGGCAGCTGGCAGTTGAACCGGCTGCAAAAACAGATCGGCGACAACTTCGAGTGGCAGGTGGTGGGCAACCCCTGCGGCCCGGCGGCGTGCTCGGGAATGCCCGGCGGTGCCGCCTTTGCCGCCTTCAAGGGCACCAAAAGCCCCAAGGAGGTCGCGCGTTTCCTGGACTGGATGGCGTCCGAGCCGGTCTATGCCGAGTGGATGGCACGCACCTCCAACATCCCGGCACATCTCGGCCTGCAGGCCGGCGGGGTCAAATACGAGCTTTCGCCGGCCGGCAACATCGCCATGAAGGGCTACGGCGAGGCGGCGGCCAAGCTGTCGCCGGTGGCCTACCGGCTACAGGGATATCCCTATGCCCGCTCGGTGTTCAACCCGACGGTCGACCGACTGAGCCAGGCGATCGCCGGGCAGATCACGGTGGACCAGGCCTACGCGCGCATCGGCACGGACGTGGCCGACGCGGTGGCCGCCGCGAAGAAGTGACGCACGCCGCGGCCTCCGTTCCGGGCAACCCGGTGGCGCGGCTGGCCGGCCGGCTGTACGCGCTGGTGATGAACCTGCCGGAGCGGCCGATGCGCTGGGCGCAGGGCCGGCTGCGCGACGGGCGCCTGGGCTGGCTGTTCGTGGCGCCCAACCTGGCGGTGTTCGCCGTGTTCAGCTTCCTGCCGGTGGCCATCGACTTCTGGTACGCCGGCACCGGCGGCACTGCGCTGATGCCGGGCGAGCGGCCCTATGTCGGGGTCGACAACTTTTCCGACCTGCTGACCTGCGGCAGCTATCTCGACCCGAACTCCTGCAAGCGCGACCTGTTCTGGTACGGGGTGTGGAACACGCTGAAGTTCGTCGTGCTGCAGGTCGGGCTGATGATCGCCTTCAGCCTGCTGACGGCCCTGGTGCTGAATCGCAAGATCGTTGGCCGGGGCTTCTTCCGCGCCGCGTTCTTCTATCCGGTGCTGCTGTCGCCGGTGGTGGTGGCGCTGATCTGGAAGTGGATATTGCAGCGCGACGGCGTGCTGAACGCCTCGCTGGCGGGGATGGGCGCCTCGCCGGTGAACTGGCTGCTGGATGCGCGCTGGGCGTTCGGGTGGAGCGTGTTCGTCAGCATCTGGGCGCACATGGGCTTCTACACCCTCATCCTACTGGCCGGGTTGCAGGCGATCCCGGCCGACATCTACGAGGCCGCGTCGATGGATGCCGCACCGGCGTGGCGCGTGTTCCGCCGCATCACGCTGCCGTTGCTGATGCCCAGCCTGGCGGTGGTGTTCGTGCTGGCGCTGATCCGCGCGGTGCAGATCTTCGACGAGGTGTATGTGCTGACCGGCGGCGGCCCGGGCACGGCCACGGTGTTCATCGTGCAGTACATCTACCAGACCGGCTTCGCGCAGGGCGTCCGACAATACGGGCTGGCCTCGGCGGCGTCGCTGTTGCTGGCCGGCGTGCTGCTTTTTCTCACCTTGTTCCAGCTGCGGGGGATGCGGAAGAATGGCTAGCGTCGCACGCATGCTGACGGCGACGCGCGGGCGCGGCCGGCTGGATTGGACCGACTGGGCCAGCTACGCCTATCTGCTGCTCGGCGTGCTGGTGATGTTCGGGCCGGTGCTGTGGCTGGGCCTCAGCTCGCTGAAAAGTGCCGCCGGCCTGAATGAATACCCGCCGACGCTGCTGCCGCGCGAGCAAATTCGGGTCGCGGTGCCGGGCTTTGCCAACAAGCTGCCGCTGTTCGAAATCACCAAAGGTCCGCAGGAAGGCAAGACGCTGGCCGAGGTTCGCCGCATCGGCCTGCAAGCGACCATGGTCGACCCGGCACAGCCCGAGCCGTCGTTGCGCGTGCCGATCGGCGACCGCACCAAGGTCATGCAGACGCATGCGGCGTGGGAGAACTACGCCGATCTCATCGGCAAGTTCAGCTTCTTCCGCTACTTCGGCAACAGCATCTTCATCACCGTGGTGGCCACCGTGCTGACCCTGCTGGTCAACTCGATGGCCGCCTTCGCGCTGAGCAAGTACCGCTTTCCCGGGCGCGAGCCGGTGTTCCTCATCATGCTGGCGACGCTGATGATCCCGCCCACCATCGTGCTGGTGCCGAACTACCTGATCGCCGCCTCGCTCGGCCTGACCAACAACCTGTGGGGCGTCATCCTGCCCGCGGTGGCGACACCCACCGGCGTGTTCATGCTGCGCCAGTACATGCTGACCCTGCCGGACGACCTGATCGAGGCGGCGCGCATGGACAACGCCAGCGAGTGGCGCATCTACTGGCGCATCGTGCTGCCGCTGTCCGCCCCCGCGCTGGCGGTGCTGGCGATTTTCTCCGTCATGTGGCGCTGGAACGAGTTCCTGTGGCCGATGGTGGTGCTGAGCCGCTCAGAGGTGTTCACCCTGCCGCTGGCGCTGTTCTCGTTTCAGGGCGACCTGGAAACGCAGTGGAACTACCTGCTGGCGATGACCGTGCTGACGCTGTTGCCGGTGACGCTGATCTTCGTCGTGCTGCAACGCTACATCACCCAGGGTATCGCCTCGGCGGGGGTCAAGTAGGATGGCATCGCTGCACCTGCGCAACGTCGCCAAGCGCTTCGGCCCGGTCACGGTCATCCACGGCGTCACCTTCGACGTGGCCGACGGCGAGTTCGTCGTGTTCGTCGGCCCGTCCGGCTGCGGCAAGTCGACCTTGCTGCGGATGATCTGCGGGCTGGAGAGCGTCAGCGACGGCGAGGTGCTGATCGACGGCGCGGTGATGAACGGGGTGCCGGCGGCGCGGCGCGGCCTGGCGCTGGTGTTCCAGTCCTATGCGCTGTATCCGCACATGACCGTCTACCAGAACATGGCGTTCGGCCTGGAGAACCTCGGCACGCCGCGCGCCGAAGTCGCCTCGCGGGTGGCCGAGGCGGCGCGGATGCTGCGGCTGGACGACTACCTGCAACGCAAGCCGACGGCGCTGTCCGGCGGCCAGCGGCAGCGGGTGGCGATCGGGCGGGCGATCGTGCGCGAACCCAAGATCTTCCTGTTCGACGAGCCGCTGTCCAACCTGGACGCCGAACTGCGGGTAGGGATGCGGGCCGAGATCGGCGGGCTGCACCGGCGGCTGAAGACGACGATGATCTACGTCACCCACGACCAGGTCGAGGCGATGACCATGGCCGACAAGATCGTCGTGCTGCGCGCCGGGAAGGTCGAGCAGGTCGGCGCGCCGCTGGAGCTGTACAACCGCCCGGCCAACCAGTTCGTGGCCGGCTTCATCGGCTCGCCGCGGATGAACTTCCTGGCCGGGCAGGTGGCGCCTGACGGCGTGCGCGTGGAGATACCCGAGGTTGGCATGTTCCGTATCTGTGCCAAGCCGGGTGCCTACCGGCCCGGCGACGCGATGACGATCGGCATCCGGCCGGAGCACGTCCGGCACGGCCATGCCGACGCCAACAACGTCACCGGTACCGTCGCCAACGTAGAACAGCTTGGCGGCCTCAGCTACTTCCGGTTGGCGCAACCGGACATCACCGTGCAGCTTGCCGGACAAACGCGCCTCGGCTTCGGCGAAACGACGGAGATCAACCTGCCCGCTGAGGATCTGCACGTCTTCGATGCCGATGGCATGACGTTGCCGCGTATGGCCGGCGCGTCCGTCGCGGCATGAGGCCGATCCGGCACGCCGGCGTTCTTGCAGCCACGAATCGCGGCGTGCGGCTGGATTGCGACAACGCCGCTACCTGCACGATTTCGGTTCTGCGTCCCAACCTGTTCCGCGTTCGCTTCGCACGCGGCGCCGTACGTGCGCCGAACACCTGGATGGTGCCCGCGCAGGGCGCCGCAGACGTATCATGGGAAGGCTGCGCCCTTGCGCCGGGCGCGCCGACTCTTATGGCGGGGGAGGCGTGATGCTGGCGCTGGACGACGAATGCGAGGCGATGCGCCACGGAAACTCGGGCGCCGCGCGGCAATGGGCCATCGATCACCAACTGCGCGTCGGCCGCTATTTCGGGGCGCAGTCTCTGGTGCGCGTCAGCCAGGCCCACATCATGGCCGACACCGAGTCGCTGGGTGAGGCCGGCGTCGCCTGGCTGGAGCACTTCGCCGCGATGCCGCCGGCCGACCGCCAGGTGCGGGTGCCGACGATCACCGACCCGCGCGGCACGGATTTCCGGGCCGCGAACCGGCTGAAACAGCAAGACTGGATGCTGGCGCTGGAACGCCGCGCGATCGACGCCTTCCAGGTGCTGGGCATCCTGATGACCGACACCTGCATCAACTACCAGACCATCATGCCGCCGGTGCTGGGCGAGCACGTCGCCTACGGCGACACCGGCGTCGTCATCTACTGCAACAGCGTGCTGGGCGCGCGCTCGAACTTCGAGGGCGGCCCGTCGGCGCTGGCCGCGGCGCTGACCGGCCGCACGCCGCTGTACGGGTTCCACCTGAACGAGTGTCGGCGCGGATCGCTGCTGGTCGAACTCGATCACACGCCGCGCGCGCTGCACGAATGGGGCGCGCTTGGCGGCGTCGTCGGGCGCCTGGCCGGGGACTACTGGCGCGTGCCCGTCATCACCGGCCTGGACCGCGTGCCGGGGTCCGACGAGATGAAGCATTTCGGCGCCGCCATGGCCAGCTTCGGATCGGTGGCGATGTTCCACGTCGAAGGCGTCACCCCTGAGGCGCCGAACCTGGCCGCGGTATTCGACGGCGCGCCCCAGGAACGTGCCCGCGTGACCGAGGCCGACATCCACAGCCTGCTGGCCTCCTACGACGACGGCGACGACCGGGTGGACGTGGTGGTGTTCTCGGCGCCGCAGCTCAGCCTGATCGAGATGCAGGCGGTCGCGGCGTTGCTCGACGGCCGCCGCGTCAGCGTGCCGCTGCTGGCCGTCACCAGCCCGCAGGTGAAGCCGGACGCCGACCGCATGGGCATCACCGCGCGGATCGAGGCCGCCGGCGCCACGGTGCTGTCGGGGATGTGCTTCTACCAGAGCTACGCCCGCGAGATGGCCGAGGCGCACGGCTGGCGGCGCCTGGCCACCAACTCCGCCAAGCTTGCCAACATCATCGGCGGCTACGGCTACCGTCCGGCGCTGCTGTCCGCCGAGGACTGCGTGGATGCCGCCTGCCATGGGCGGCTGCCGTGATGCCGGCCGAGTTCATCGCCGCCGCCAGCATGGGTGCCACGGTGCGCGGCCGCGCCTTGGTCGCCAGCGACGGCTTTTCCGCGCGCTACGACCTGGACCGTGCCGCCGGCGTGTTCTCGCGCCCGGAGCACCTGCTGTTCGGGCGTTCGTACGTCGGCATGGTGTTGGTTCTCGATCGGGCGAAGGGCGGCGTCGCCACCGCCTGGATGCTGCACGAGATGGCGTCGCGTGGCATCGTGCCGGCCGCCCTGGTGTTCAACACCGTCAACCCGATCATGGTGCAGGGCGCGGCCTTTGGCGGCATCACCATGATGTCCGGCTTCGACACCGACATCACCAAGGCCGTCGCTGACGGCGCCACGGTCGAGCTGGACACCGCCGCCTCACCCGCCAGGCTGCGCGTTCTGGCCTGATACCGATAGCCGCATCAGTCTTGCAGCAGCGCCTCCAGGTCGAGCCGGCGCGTGAACATCGCCAGCGATCCGTCGGCCGCATGCGGCCATTGGGCAGCTGGGCGGTCCCAGTAGAGTTCCACGCCGTTGCGGTCCGGATCGGACAGGTACAGCGCCTCGCTCACCCCGTGGTCGGATGCGCCGTCCAGCGCTATCCCGGCGGCGGTGAGCCGGCGCAGCGCGTCCGCCAGGTCGGCGCGCGTCGGATACAGGATCGCCAGGTGAAACAGCCCAGTGGTGCCCGGCGGCGGCGGCGATCCGCCCAGGCTCTCCCAGGTGTTCAGCGCGATGTGGTGGTGGTAGCCGCCGGCCGAGATGAACGCCGCGTGGGCGCCGAAGCGCTGCATCAGCCTGAAGCCCAGCACGCCGACATAAAAGCCGAGCGACCGGTCCAGGTCGGACACCCTCAGATGCACGTGGCCGATGCGGGCGCCGGCGGCGATCGGGTGCGGCGTGGCCGGAGGCGCGGAACCAATGTCGGACATCGTCGGAGCTTCCTTGGAAACGGTCTGGGCGCGATGCTTGTGCTTCATCCCCGCCGGCTCCGCCAGGGGACGTGCCAGTGGCCGGGTCAGCCGCCGGTGCGGCCGGGACCGGTCCGGCCACCCGGCGGCGGCGTCCCGGACAGCCGGAAGCGCTCGACCGGTCCGGCCTCGGCAAGTCGTTCCTCCAGCCTTGCGCGACCGCCGAACTGGAAGCCGAGCTGGGAGGCGTAGGCGGCGCAGCCGTGCAGCCGGCGCTCCGTCAGCGCCGCCACGTCCAGCGTCCATTCCGGCAACGCTTGAAAGCGTGCGCCAAGCGGCTGTGGCGCGTTCGTGCGCGCGGCGTAGGGAAAGTCGCGCCACCACAGGATGGATGCGCCGCCGGCGACGCGGTCCAGCGCCCGGATCAGCAGCAGGTGGTCGACATGCCCGCCCACACCCTGCGGCGCCAACAGCAGCGTCGGGCGGAGTTCCGTCAGCAGCGCCGCGAAACGCACCGCCAACGGCGCATCGACCGTGTCGTCGGCGCGAACCTCGCCGAACAGCGCGCGCGCATCGCCATAGCCACGATGGGGTGCCTCCGGAAAGTCCAGCCAACGCGGTTCGGCGCCGAGCACCGCCATAGCCGCCGCATCCTCCGCCCGGCGCAGCGCCATGTAGTCGGCATCCGGCGGCAGGCCCTTGTCGGTCTGGCAGGCGAGGGCGAAACCCTGCGGGTCTGGCACCGAGCGCGTGAAGGCGGTGGCCACCGTCACCCGCCAGCCCGCCTGCGCCAGCTGGGCCAAAGTGCCGCCGCAGGAGAACGCGGCGTCGTCCAGATGCGGCGACAATGCTAGCACCATTGGGGCCAACACCACTGGGGCCGGCGCCACCGGCGGGACGGCCATCCCCGGGCCTACAGCAGATGCGGCGCGGCGCGGAACCGGCATTCCGTCATCGGCAGCACGGCGTCGATGCGGCCCGGCGGCTGGCCGGCGACCCGGGCGTAGGCGGCCATGATCAGACCGGCCACGGCCGGCCAGGAGTAGACGCGCCGGCACTCCTCGAGCGCCGTGGCGGACAGCCGGGCACGCAGCCTCTGGTCGGCCAGCAGGCGCGACAGCGCGGCCGTCAATGCAGCAACGTCGCCAGGCTGCACCAGCAGCGCGTTGTCGTCGTGGCGCAGGCAGTCGCGCACGCCCACGGCGTCGCACGACACGATCGGCAGGCCGCTGGCCATCGCCTCCAGCACCGTGTTCGAGAAACCTTCCGCATAGGTCGGCGAGACGAAGACATCCGCTTCCCGATACCGCGCCGGCGCATCCTCATACGGGGCGTAGCCGGAGAACCGCACCTCCAGCCCCAGCGCCTCGGCATGCAGCTTCGCCTCGTCCAGGTCCGGCCCGATGCCGGAGATGGTGGCCTGGTAGCTGGCGGCCGGCAGCGGCGCCAGCGCGTCAAGGAAGTCCAGAGCGCCCTTCCGACGGTCCACCCGGCCGTGGTACAGCAGCCGCGGCGCTCCAGCGGCCGCACCTGGAACATGGTCGTCGGCCGGGCGGAACTGCGCGGTGTCGACGGCACCGGGAACCAGGGTGAACAGGCTGGCATCCACGCCCAGCCGCTCCACCACTTCGTCGCGGAAACTCTCGCACCCGATCAGCACCGCGTTGGCGCCTTGCAGCACCCGCACCATGGCAAGCCGATGGGTTTCGCAGCACGACCCGACCCAGTGGCCGTCGCCGCCCTGGATGGACACCACCGTCGGCACGCCCAGACGCTGCCCGGCCAGCACGACGGCCCAGCCGTTCGGATAGCCGTACTGGGCGTGCAGCACGTCGAACGGCGTGCGGGCGTGCTCGGCCACGATGGTCGCCACCAGATCGTCCACGTCGCGCTCGAAGTCGCCGCCGGTCTCCTCACCCTCCGCCCGGCGGCCGATGACGCGAACGCCCGGCACATCCGGCGGCGGGCCGCCGCCATAAACGCGGGTGCCGGCCGGGTCGCCGCGGTACTGGCTGACCATGGTGACCTCATGCCCGGCCGCCACCAGCTCGCTCAGCAGGTTCAGCGCATAGACACTCATGCCGGAGATCGCCGGGAAGAAGCGCCGGCTGCAGAACAGCACCCTCATGGAGCAACTCCCTTCAAAAACGTCATTGCCTGCGGCACCATCACGTCGGCGCGATGGCTTTCGCGCGACAGCTCGACGCAGACCAGGCCGCCGAAATCTATTCCGGTCAGGGCGGCAAGGCAGGCGGGGATGTCCATGTCGCCCTCGCCGAACGGCAAATGGACGTGCACGCCGCGGCGCATGTCCTCGATGGCGACGGTGCCGAGACGCGGCGCGAACTCGCCCACCGCCCGCGCCGGGTCGCGCTCGCCGGTGACCATGCAGTGGCCGAGGTCCAGCGCCAGGGTCAGGCCGGGCAGCCGGTCAGCCAGAACCGACCAGTCGTCCAGCGTTTCCACCAGCATGCCCGGCTCCGGCTCCAGCGCCGCGGTCACGCCGGCGCGCCCGGCGTGCGCCAGCACCTGTTCGATGCCGGCGCGCAGCCAGGCCCGCGCGTCCGCATCGCCGACGCCGGGGCGTGGCACGCCGGCCCAGAACGACATCGCCTCCGCCTCCAGCATCGCGCCGATGTCGATGGCGCGGCACAGGAAGGCGACCCGGCGGGCGCGGCCCTCGGCGGCCGGCGTCAGCAAGGTCGGCTCGTGCTTGGCACGCGGGTCGAGCAGGTAGCGCGCGCCGGTCTCGACGACGCAACCGAGCCGACGTTGCGCAAGCTGGACGGCCAGCGCCTCCGTGCGTCGCTCCCAGCCCGCTTCCATCGGATCGAGATGGTGGTGGTCCAGCGTCAGGGCGACGCCGTCGTAGCCGGCATCGGCGATCATCGCCACCGCGTCGGCCAGCCTGTGGTTCGCAGTCCCGTTCGTGTTGTAGGCGAACCGCAGGGTCACGATGCGTGTCCGGTCAGCGTGGGCATAGGCAGATGCCGAACGCCCGGCGGACCGCGTAGCTGGTCGTCCAGCACCGCAACGGCGACGGCGTTGGTCACGCCCGGCGCATGTTCGAACGGCGTACATACGGTGTCGAAGTCCAGCGGAGAAATAACATCGCGGTAGCGGCGGACCTCGCCGGCGCTCAGCGGGATGGATTTGTGGAAAGCCTTATGGGTGGAAACCGCCAGGTTGCCGCCCTTGGCATCCTGGTCGACCTTGAAGGCGTCGCCGCAGAACAGCGTCCGCCGCCCGGCGTCGTGCAGCACGGCCTGGCCCTCGTAATGCCCGCCGACATGGTGCAGCACCAGGCCGGGACGCAGCTCCAAGGTGTCGTCGTACGGCCAGGTGACGCTGAACGCCTTGGTCATGCGCAGGTCGTCCTTCTGGATCGCCAGCACCTCCGGCCGGAACACGTCCTGCAGCTGCCACAGCGCGCCGTAGCCGTGGGCGTGGCTGGCGGCGAGGATGCGGATGCCGCCCAGCCGCTCGATCTCGCGCAGCATCTCGTCGGTGTAAAAGGGTGCCGCCTCGAAGGCGATGTTGCCGTCGTCGTGCAGCAGCAGCCAGCCGGTGCCGTTCAGCCCAAGCGGCGGCGAGGTGGTGAAGGCGACCATGTCGCGCGGCAGGCGCTTCCAGCCGCCGGTCAAGGTGGCGGCAACCTCGGGCACGGACAGGAAGCGCCAGCCGTCCTCGGGCAGGTCGTTGCGGGTGTCGGTGCAGACCGGGCAGTCCGGCGGCGCCGCGAAGTAGCGCTGCCAGAAGCCGCAGTTGGCGCAGGCATAGGGCTTCAACGGCATGCGGGGTCCGATCCATAGGCGCGGTGCAGCAGGCGCATGGTGTGCAGGTCGCGCGCGATGTCGAAGTCGCCGCCCAGGCCGCGGGCGAAGCGGGCGAAGGCCGCCATCTGCGCGGTGAACGGGCTGCCGGCGGCGAACGGCACCGGTTGCGCGACGCCGGTCGCGGCGTCAGTGAGAAACAACGTGCCGCCGGGATCCTGGCCCATGGTGTTTTCCGCCACCGCCTGGCCCAGCGTGCCCAGCACCTCCAGCCGGCGCCGCGGCAGCGTCTCGGGGCAGTTGTAGGCGACGTGCAGGCTGACCAGCACGCCCGCGGCGCTGCGCGCGACCAGCATGGCGCCGTCGTCCACCGGGTAGGGCTGCACCCGGCGCTGCGTCAGCGCGGCGATGTCCGTCAACGGCTCGTCCAGCAGGAACTGCGCCAGGTCGAGGCCGTGCGGGGCGAGGTCGATCAGCGCGCCGCCGCCGGCCCGCGCCGGATCGGCGCGCCAGTTGCCCTCGCCGCCGGCTACCCGTGCCCAGTCCGGCCCGACCCAGCAGGCATAGGCGATGCGGATGCAGGTGACGGCGCCCAGACGGCCGGTCCGGACCAGGTCGCGCAAAGCCAGATGCGCCGGGTGGAAGCGCTGGTCGAACGCGGTGCCGTAGATGCCGTCCTGAACCGCGGCGGCGATGGTCTCCGCGTCGTCCAGCGCGTGGGCGACCGGCTTCTCGCACAGCACCGGCCGGCCGCCGGCGAGCGCCGCCAGCACCGGGTCGCGGTGGCGGTGGTTCGGCGTCGCCACATAGATGCCGTCGATGTCCGGGCAGGCGATCAGCGACTGCGCCGTCGCGTGTTGGACCGCATGCGGCGCCAAATGCCGTGCCGCCGCCTGCGCCGCGGGGTCGGGGTCATAAACGGCGGTCAGCGTGCCGCCGGCCGCCCGCATGGCCGGCAGCCCGTAGTCACGCGCCACCCAGCCGAAGCCGATGATGCCCCAGCGGAACGGCGCGTCTACCATCGGTCCGGCAGGTCGACGAACTCGCGGCGGCGCACCAGGGCCTCGTTCGGCTCATGTGTCGTCGCACGGGCGGGATAGGTGGCGCGCGGGCCGTACTCGCGCTGGTAACGCTCCGATGGCCAGGCGATCCGCCCGTCGTCGCCATACAGCGGATTGCGCACCAGCGTCGCCTCGGGCCGCGGCAGAGCCAGCCCGCCGGCGAGCGGGTGCGGACCGTGCGTCCGGCCTTCGGCCAGCGAGAACGCCTCCACGGCCCCAAGATCGGCCCAGGCCGCGGGCTCGGGAGCACGTGCCTCGACCAGCGCGCGGGTCAGCTCGGCGTCGTCATAGGCCAGCGCATCGGGGAACAGGGCAGCCAGTTCCGCCGCGGTGACGGCGGCGCCGGCCGACAGGTTGGGCCAGTCGCGGTTGTGCACGTGGCCGATCACCAGCGTGCCGCCGGCGCTGAGCAGCCCACGCAGCGCCGCGGCGATGGCGGGCTTCGGTTCAAGGAAATAGAACGCGTCGTGGCAGGCAACCAGGTCGAAGCGCTGCCCCGCCATCGGCCACGGATGCGCGGCATCGAAGCAGACCAGCCGCGCCTCGGGCACGACGAAGTGGCGCGCGACCCACAGCTTGGCGAACACCACGTCGCCGCCGGCGACCGCAACGCCTTCCTGCCCCAGGCGCCGCAGGTGGTGGCCGATGCCGCACGCCAGTTCGAAGGCGCTCGCCGGCATCGCCCAGTGCGCCTGCATCAGCGCCAGCCCGGCAAGATAGGTCGGGTCGCTCCAGCGGTGCGCGAAGTAGGTGCCCACCGGCCCCCAGGCGAGCAGCTCCATCGCGTCGCGCAGCCGCAGCGTGGCGCGGTTCCGCACCAAATGGCGCAGCGCGTCGGGATCGGCCGCGGGGCCACGCCACCAATCGTCCTGATCGGCCAGCAGCAGCGCCGCCGCACCGTCCGCGTCGCCGCGATCGAGGCAGGCGAGGGCCGCCGCTGCCAGCGCCTCCCTCCCGACGCGCAGGAAGGCGATGCCATCCACGACCGGGAACCGGGTGAAACCGTCGGCCAGCGAGTGCGGCGTGTCCTGCACCAGGGCCAAGCCGCTGATCGGCGACAGCAGGGTCACGACAAGCCGAATTCGCGCAGGACGGCATCCTGGAACGGCTTCACCGGGCCGGCGTGCACCAACTGCATGTCGTCCAGCACATAGGCCAGCGTGGTCCGCCCGGCGCGCAGGTGCTGGTCGATCTGCAACACCCGGTCCAGCGTGTCGGCGGCATGGAAGGCGCGCCCTTCCGGCGTGTCCGCGTCGGGCAGGATGCGCAGGGCCGCCGTCACCCGGCCGCGCAGGTCGGGGTCCAGGGTGACCAGCGCCGCATCGGTCGCGGTCCGCATCAACGGTTCCAGATGCGCGCCGAGCAGCATCTCGCCGGTGAAGCCGGCATCCGGGATCGCGGCGTTGTGCAGGTGGTGCGCCAGCCCGGCCAGGAACACGGTCTCGGCCGACGCCGCGTGGTCAGGCGCCAGCAGCACCCCGATCACGGCGACGGCAAGGCAGTGTTCGGCATGGCTTTCCGGCGGTTCAAACAGCAACCGTGGCCGGCCCGGGCAGGTGACGCCGGCGCGCGGCTGCCGGGCCAGCATGGCCACGAACGCAGGAGCCTCCCCAGCCGGCGCCGGGGCGCCCAGATCGCCAGCCAGCCCAGCCAGCACATCCGCCGGCAGCGTGCCGGCGTGTTCGGCCAGCGCGGCGCCCAGCATAACCGCCCGCTCCGGCGCGCCGAGGCCCAGCGGCGCCAGCACGTCCGCAAGATCGGCGAACCGGGTAGCCACCAGGGTGGCGGCCGTGATCCGGCGCATCACGCTGCCCGTGTCCTCGCCGCCCGCCAGCCGCGCCCACGCCGAGCTGAACAGACGCTCCGCGATCGAGCCGTCGGCGTGCGCGGAACGCACACGCTTCAGGTCACCGATCTCGCGCAGCAACTCCAGCAAAGCCGCCCGCCGTTCAGGCATCGACGGCGAGCCACTCCATCAACCGGCGCTCCTGCATGTGGAAGGCGTGTTCCGGAGGCGTTCCATTGGCCACCATCGGCGCCTTGAAGAACAGCCCGAGCTGCTCCTGCACGCCGCCGTCGCCGCGCTGCTGCGCCAGGTCGAGCACCCGGGCGATCTCAAGCACCAGCGGCGCCGCCAGGATGCTGTCCTTGCACAGGAAGTTCACCTTGATCTGCATGCGCTGGCCAAGAAACCCGGAAACGTCGATGTTGTCCCACGCCTCCTTGTCGTCGCCGCGCGGCCGGTAGTAGCGGATGTCGACGATGTGGTCCTCGACGGGGTAGCCCAGGATGCTGTCGAGCACGTTGCCCTTGGTGTTCAGCTTGCTGCGCAGGCTGTCCGGGTCCTGCAACGCCTGGCCATCGCGGTTGCCGAGGATGTTGGTGCTGAACCAGCCGTCCACATGCAGCGCGCGGGACCGCAGCGCCGGCGCCAGCACGGTCTTTATCATCGTCTGCCCGGTCTTGCCGTCCTTGCCGGCCACGGGCACGTTGTGGCGGCTGGCAAGCTCCTGCAGCGCCGGGATGTCGGCGGCTAGCGACGGCGTGAAGTTGCCGTACGGCACGCCAGCCTTGATGGCCGCATAGGCATACAGCATGGCCGGGCCGATGGCGGGATGGTCGTCGTCCAGCGCCCGCTCGAACGCGTCGGCGGAGGCATACGGCGACGTGTCCTCCGGCCAGCTTTCCGTCGAGGCGAGGTTGATCATCACCAGCCCGTCGACGGCGGCTGACGTGCGGAAGCGGTGAAGGTCCTCGGTGATGGCGGCGATGGCGGCGCGGTGGCCGTCGAAGCCGCGCATGTTGGCGCCGCTGATCTCCCGACAGAAGTTGCCGCTGCCGACAGCCGGCCAGGGACGCGTGGCGGCCAGGGCCGGGCGCACGTCGTCCATCTGCTCGTGCGTCAGCACGCGGTGCGTGGCGGCGGCCTGGGCGAGGTTGTCGCCGCTGAGGTCCCAGCCGCCGAACACCAGGTCGCGATAGGATGCCATGCCCGGCACCACGATATCGCCAAGTGGCAGCCCGTCCAGCCGGTTGGCGCCGAGCTTCAGCAACTCGATGCCGGCGATCGCCGTGGTTGAAACCGCGCCGCCAATGCCGACAATTGCAACGCCAAGCGTACGCCCGTTGACTGCTCCAGACACCCGGTTTCTCCACATCTGTTGAATTCGACAACTAGGGTCAACGTGGGGAATGGCAATCCTGTTCCGCCTATTTTATGGACAGGAAGGAGCAATAGTTTCGATGCAGATCGTTTTACTTGTGGCTTGTAGAACAAACCGGTGGCGCCGGACGAATTTTTAAACCGGCAGCCCCATGTCGGGAACGCTGTCCGGCCGGAACTCGCCGGCCCGGATCGCCGGTTGCAGGGTGTCGAACGGGCGGCCCGACGCGTGCGCCTGGAACACCTTCTCGGGGTCGAAGAACGTGCCGATCGGGTTCGCCCTGAAATCCGCCGACATGCGCATCCATTCGCTGGAAAGCGCCCAGTCGCCGAAGTTGTCGCTCTGCAGTTCCACGAAATTGCCTTCGGGGTCCTTGTAGTACAGCGAGATCGTCGGGCCGTGATCCAGGGCGAAGGCGGGCACGATGCCGCCGGCCTTCATGCGCGCGTAGGACGACATCAGATCTGAGAAATCGGCGTATTCGAAGGCGCTGTGATGCATGCCGTTGTGCCGGTTCTTGTCGGGATCGTCGGCGAGGCCGGGCGTGGACAGGAAGGCGATGCGGTGGTTCGCGGCATCGTTCGTCATCCAGGCGTTGCTGGCGTCCTGGAAGTTCACGCGGGCGCCTACGACGACGCCGTACCACGCCACCATCTCCGCCAGCCGGCTGGTCTTGATCGTCACGTGGTGAAAAGCCGGCCGGATGATGTCCATCGCTTCCTCCTGTCGAGCCGACGCCTGGGCGGTGCCGCGCCATCAGTTATCTCCCCGGCAACAATATCCACTTGCGCGCTGCGTGCATGGCAGCCAGGATCGATACGTTGGCCCTTCAACCACAGGCGGCATCGGCAATGAAATTCCTTGGTCTGCTCGGCGCCGCGGCGCTGATCGCCACCTGTGCCACCGGCTTCCAGCCGGCTGCGGCCCAGACCGCGCGCACGGGCGGCACCATCCGCATGACCGCGCCGTTCGGCGCCTCGTTCTCCAGCCTGGACATCCACACCACCCCGCGTTCGCAGGACGGCATCGTGGCCCTGGCGCTGCACCGGCAGCTGTACCGCTGGGATTCGGCCAACAGCAAGCCGAAGCTTGAGCTGGCGACCGAGGTGGCGGCGTCCGGCGGCGGCACCGTCTACACCTACAGGCTGCGCCAGGACGCTTATTTCCACAACGGCCGCCGGATGACCGCCGACGACATCATCTGGACCTACACGCGCCTGATGGACGGCACCAAGGGCTTCCCCGGCGCCCGCTACGCCCGCCTGATCAAGGGCGCCGCGGATGTCGAGAAGGGCACCGCCGCCACCATCGCGGGACTGCGCAAGATCGACGACTTCACGCTGGAGATGTCGCTGACGGAGAAGGCCGATCCCGGCTACCTGTTCTTCAACATGACCACCTCGATCCTGCCGCGCGAGGCCGTCGAGCGCGGCGACTTCGCATCCAACCCGGTCGGCCTCGGCCCGTTCAAATTCAAGGAGCACATTCCCGGCTCCCGCCTGGTCGCCGACAGATGGGAGAAGTTCTACCAGCCCGGCCGACCCTACCTGGACCATTTCGTCATCCAGATCATGCCCGAGGCTGCCGCCCGCGACGTGGCGTTCCGCTCCGGCGAGATCGACACCTCCATCCTCGGCCCGGCGCAGTACGTGTCGTACCGGGCCGACCCGAAGCTCTCGAAGGGCATCCTGGAGGTCGCCGAGGTGTTCACCCGCCACATGGGCATGAACCCGGCCTTCAAGCCGTTCGCCGACCGGCGCGTGCGCCAGGCGATCAACCACGCCATCGACACCGACCTCATCATCAAACGCCTGGTCAAGGACAAGGCCTACCGCGCCACCTCGTGGCTGCCGCTGTCCTCGCCGGCCTACGACAAGACCATCAAGCCGTACGCCTTCGACCCGGCGTTGGCGAAGAAGCTGCTGACGGAAGCCGGCTACCCCGACGGCTTCGAGTTCGAGTGGACCACCAGCCAGAACGAAAGCTGGGGCCTGCCGATCGTGGAGGCCGTCATCCCCATGCTGGCCCGCGTCGGCATCAAGGTGAAGACCAAGCTGATCGAGGCGTCGGTGCTGATCGAGGAGATCCTGAAGGGCCAGCCGCAGGCCTACATCCTGTCGTCGGGCACCGGCCCGGACTCGCTGGCGGCGCTGAAATGCTTCCACTCCGCCACCCCGCGCACGTCGTGCAACTACCTGAGCTTCAACAACCCGGCCGTCGACAGGCTGATCGACGAGGCCGGGCAGTCCGACGACGCGGAGATACGCATCGACCTGATGAAGCAGGCCGACCGCCTCATCCACGATGAGGCGCCGATCTGGTTCTTCAACTACAACAAGGCCGTGCTGGCCTATCAGCCCTGGGTCCACGGCCTGCAGGCCAACGCCACCGAGCTGACCCACCAGTACCCCGAGGACATCTGGGTGACCGAAGCCTCGCCCGTGGCGAAGTAGCATCCGCGCCGGATGCTGCTGTTCACGCTGCGCCGCGTCGCCCAGACCATCCCCACCATCGCCGCGGTGGTGCTGCTGATCTTCATGCTGTTCAGCGTCATCCCCGGCAGCTTCGCCACCGGGCTGATGGACGACGGCCGCGGCATCGACGCGCAGGTCATGCTGCGGATGCGTGCGGAACTCGGCCTGGACGACCCGGTGCTGACCCGCTTCTCCGACTACGTCGGCCGGCTGGCGACCTTCGACCTCGGCACCTCGTTCCGCTCGCGCGAGCCGGTGACCAAGCTGATCGCCGGGCGGATGTGGCCGTCGCTGAAGCTGACCATGGCGGCGATGGGCTTCGCCGTCGTGCTCGGCGTGCCGCTGGGCTTCGTCGCCGCCCTGCGCCCGGGCAGCCTGGTCGACCTGGTGTCGATGATCGGCGCGGTGTCGGGCCTGTCGCTGCCGAAGTTCTGGCTCGGGCTGATGCTGATGTACGTGTTCGCGCTGCTGCTCGGCTGGCTGCCCAGCTTCGGCTACGGCGACGGCGGGCTGCGCCACCTCACCCTGCCGGCGGTCACGCTGGGCGTCAGCCCGCTGGCGCTGCTGGCGCGCACCACCCGGGCGGCGGTGCTGGACGTGATGAACGCTGACTTCGTGCGCACCGCGCGGTCCAAGGGCATGTCGGCCTACCGCGTGGTCACCTGGCACGTCATGCGCAACGCCCTGGTGCTGGTGCTGACCACCATCGGCCTGCAGTTCGGCTCGCTGATGGGGCAGGCGGTGGTGGTGGAGAAGCTGTTCTCCTGGCCCGGCCTGGGGTCGCTGCTGGTCGACTCGGTGTTCCAGCGCGACATCCCCGCCGTCCAGGGCTGCATCCTGGTCATCGTGCTGTTCTTCCTCGCCATCAACACGCTGGTCGACATCTCCTATCACCTGATCGACCCGCGGATACGCGCCGCGTGACATTCCGAGCCAACCTCTGGCTCGGCGGCGGCCTGTGCGCGCTGGCCGTGGTGGTGGGGGTGTTCGCGCCCTTCCTGGCCCACACCGACCCGGTGCTGGACGCCAACCTCCTGAACGCCGAGATGCCGCCGGACGCCGAGTTCTGGTTCGGCACCGACGGCCAGGGCCGCGACATCTACTCGCGCGTGCTGCACGGCGCCCGCATCTCGCTCACCGTCGGCGTGGTGTCCCAGCTCGCCAACAGCGCCATCGGCACCGTGCTCGGCCTCACCGCGGGCTACTGGGGCGGCTGGTGGGACGACGCGGTGGGCGGCCTGACCAACCTGATGCTGGCCATCCCGTCGCTGATCTTCGCGCTCGCCATCATGGCGGTGCTCGGGCCGGGTCTGGGCAGCCTGCTGATCGCGCTCGGCCTGACCAACTGGTCGTACACCTGCCGCATCAGCCGCGCCCAGGTGCTGTCGCTGAAGTCGCAGGGCTACGTGCAGGCGGCGCGGGTGCTGGGCTACGGCGACATCCGCATCATGTTGACCCAGCTGCTGCCCAACATGCTCGGCCCGATCATCGTCATCGGCACGCTCGGCATGGGCGGCGCCATCCTGGCCGAGGCGGCGCTGTCCTTCCTCGGCCTCGGCGTCCGCCCGCCGTTCCCGAGCTGGGGCAGCATGCTGTCCGAGGCGCGCGACCAGATCACCACCGCGCCCTGGCTGTCGATCTTCCCCGGCCTGGCGATATTCCTGACCGTGCTGGGCCTGAACCTGCTCGGCGACGGCCTGCGCGACATCCTCGACCCGCAATCGCGCAGCAGGCGGGCATGACGGACGCGCTGCTTGACGTGGAGAACCTGGAGATCGGCCTGGATGTCGCCGGCCGCCATTTCACCGCCGTTCAGGGCGTATCCTTCCGCATCGGCCGCGGCGAGACGGTGGGGCTGGTGGGCGAGTCGGGCAGCGGCAAAAGCATCACCGCGCTGGCGCTGATGGGCCTGCTGAAGCGGCCGCTGGGCCTCGCCGGCGGCGCCATCCGCCTGGCCGGCCCAAACGGCGGCATCGACATCGCCCGCCTGGGTCCAGGCGAACTGCGCCGGCTCCGCGGCAAGCGCATCGCCATGATCTTCCAGGAGCCGATGACCGCGCTGAACCCGCTGTCCCCTGTCGGCCGCCAGATCGCCGAGATGTTCGTCCTGCACGAGAACGCCGGCTGGCCGGAAGCCGAGCGCCGCGCCGTCGAGGCCCTGGCCCAGGTCCGCGTCCCCGCGCCCGAACGCCGCGCCCGCGACTACCCGCACCAACTCTCCGGCGGCATGCGCCAACGCGTGATGATCGCCATCGCGCTCGCCTGCCGCCCCGACCTGCTGATCGCCGACGAACCCACCACGGCGCTGGACGTGACGGTGCAGGCCGAGATCGTCGACCTGATGCGCGAGCTGTGCGCCGCCCGCGGCACCGCCATCCTGATGATCAGCCACGACCTCGGCCTGGTCACCGACATCTGCCGCCGGGTCTGCGTGATGTATGCCGGCCGCATCGTCGAGGAGCAGCCCTCCGAGCTGATCTTCAACGCCCCGCGCCATCCCTATACCCGCGGCCTGGTCGCATCCCTGCCGCGGCTGGGCCTGCGCGCCCTGCACGGCCGCCGCAGGTTGGTCGAGATCGCCGGCGTGGTACCCGCCATCTCAGCCTATCCGCCCGGCTGCCGCTTCCATCCGCGCTGCCCCGACGCCACCGACATATGCGCCGTCGAGGCGCCGGCCGCGACCATGCTGGCAGACGGCGGCCTGGTCCGGTGCCACCACCATGGCTGACGCCGATCTGCTGCGGCTGGACGACATCGCCGTCCACTACCCCATCGGCGGCGGCATGTTCGCCAAGGCGCAAATCCTGAAGGCGGTCGACGGCGTGTCGCTGAACCTGGCTCGCGGCGAAAGCCTCGGTCTGGTCGGCGAGTCCGGCTGCGGCAAGTCCACCCTGGCGCTGTCGATTCTGGGGTTGGTGCCGCTGACCGCCGGCCACATCACGATCGACGGCCACGACATGCGCCACGACGCCGCCGGCGACCGCCGCCCACTGGCGCGCGTGGTGCAGATGGTGTTCCAGGACCCGTATGCCTCGCTGAACCCGCGCCAGACCGTGCGCCGCACCCTGGCCGACCCGCTGCGCCTGCACGGCGTCACCGACGACGCCGAGGTCGCCCACCGCGTCGCCGACATGCTGGCCCGCGTCGGCCTGCGCCCGGACCAGGCCGACCTGTATCCGCACGAGTTCTCCGGCGGCCAGCGCCAGCGCATCGGCATCGCCCGCGCGCTCATCCTGCGGCCACGGCTGGTGATCTGCGACGAGCCGGTCTCCGCGCTGGACGTGTCCATCCGCGCCCAGATCATCAACCTGCTGCTGGAGCTGCAGGCGGAACTCGGGCTGTCCTATCTGATGATCAGCCACGACCTCGGTGTGGTGGAACACATGTGCGACAGGGTGGCGGTGATGTATTTCGGCCGCATCGTCGAGACAGGCGGCTGGCGCGACATATTCCAGGCTCCGTCGCACCCTTACACACGGGCGCTGATCGCCGCCATTCCGGATGCCATGCGCCGGTCGGTAACACCACGTGACAAGGCACGCGGCGAAATTCCCAGCCCGCTGAATCCGCCCCCCGGATGCAGCTTCAACCCGCGTTGCCCGCATGCGTCGAACATTTGCCGCGCGGCGCCGGGGCCGTCATTGGAGGTGCTGAGCATGGGCCACGCGGTCAGTTGCTGGCACGCCGCCGAGGTCAACCGAATGCGGAACTGAACAAGGCGTCAGTAGCCCCAGCCGGCTTGCCCGAAGAACTGCCCGCTGATCGGCAGCGGCTTGCCATAATTCTGCGTGTCGATGCCGTGGTCGAGATAACGCTCGTCGCTCCAACCATCGGCCGCCAGACGGTGAGCCGGATCGTGATCGGTGTGGCTGATCACGCGCCCGTCGGCGTCCATGCGCCCGAAGCGGCGAAACTTCCTGCCTGCGGCGCGGCGCTGCGCCGGCTGGTCATGGCCCTGCTCGGCTGCGGAGGGCATTGCGAACATCGATGTCGCCAGCGTGCGGATAAAGCTCATGGCAGAACTCCTTGCCAACTGTTGACAAGAAAAAGCCACATTCCGCCATAAAGTTCCAGCATTAAATTTTAGGAGAGTTCTAACCGAAGGTAGCAGCAAGCTGTTTTGCGTAGCTGGCAAAGGTTGCGGGGTGTTGCAGGTGGTGCAGCAAGCGCAATGACAGGTCCAC
>JAABUT010000910.1_pt1 | contig 39349 bp, 32 predicted proteins | sample 5559281 | NCBI WGS metagenome assembly JAABUT01 (sample SAMN10711880, study PRJNA513359) | rock metagenome | isolation source: Antarctica rocks | place: Antarctica: Victoria Land, Ricker Hills nord | collected 2016-01-04 | reverse complement strand
CATACCGCTTCAACAGACATAAGATGAAAGAGGGCATTTTTGAAAATCTTATGGCACGGATGGTTCAAAAACCGCCCTGCACCTATAAAATGATTATCAGTTAAACGCCTAATTCAATAAATTTAAATAATTTATCCTAAAATATTGTAACCCCAAAGGTTGCAACGTATATTTGGATTGATGATTGAAAGCATTGCGCATAAAGGTTTACGATTACTATGGGGAAAGAATGATCCTTCAAAATTGCCTTCTGAACAAATTGAAAAGATCAAGCGTATTCTTTCAGCATTAAACACAATGAAAACTTTAGAATCATTAAGGGTGATTCCGGGTTACAAACTGCACCAGTTAAGCGGTGATTTAAAAGGATATTGGTCAATTTGGGTTACGGGCAATTACCGGATTTATTTTCGTTTTGAAGAAGGTAGTGCTTTTGATATTAATTATGCAGATTATCACTAAAAGAAAAGTTATGGAAAGTAAAATGCCGCCGGTTCATCCGGGAGCCATACTTCGGGAAGATATTTTAAAGGAAATGAAACTATCGATTACCAAAGCAGCAGAAAATTTGCAAGTCAGTAGGAAACAGCTTTCTGAAGTTGTAAACGAAGGAGCTGCAATATCCGCAGAAATGGCTGTTCGTTTAGAAGAAGCTTTTGGTGTTCATGCTGAATTTTGGTTGGATATGCAAAAAGCTTATGACATTTGGAAAGTAAAACAAAGCGGGAAAGTAACAGGAATTCGTAGGATTGCTGTTGAAACTACTGTTTGACTGATCTTGAATCAATTTGTATTTAACGGCTATTTACCAAACAGTAATTGTTTATTATATTTGATTATGACGATTGAAATCAAAACGCCCGTAACCAAAGAAAAAGTTCAGTAGGCTATCGGGCAGCTAAACCAGGGTTCAGGCAAAAAAACCTTGAAAAAACACTTTGGTAAGTTAAAAAGAAATCCGAACGGCCTTAATTATCAAAAGCAAATGAGAAATGACTGGTTTTAGCTTTGCGGCACTTATCAACTAATCCTGTTTGATTGGTCTTTCCGCTTTTTCAATTTTCGGACGGAAAAAAGTTGCGTTTAAAGTGGATTCCCAAATCACTTTTATAAAAGACCAGCGATGGCTTTTGCGTTTAAGTAAAACATGAACCGGCAAAATAAACATCCGGTTGATCCATGCTTTCCAAAACCGCAACTCGCTTTCATGCAGCCTTTTAGTGTAAAGTTCATTGCGCAGGCCGTATCTATATTTCCATACAGCAGATTGCGGATCATTAAAAACGCTGCTTTCATGGTTGGTGAGTGTTTCATGGATCACAATGCTGTCTTTCACTTCCAAACCCGCCAGCCCGCTACCTGTAATCCTTTTAGAATATTCGGCATCATCAGACCAGATAAAAAAATCTTTAATCGGCAAACCAGCTTTTTCTACGGCTTTTGCAGAGAGTAGCATAGACACAAACGTGCCCCATTGTATAAACGGGAACTCAATTTTTCGGTCAAAAGAGAATTTGGACAATCGTTTTTGATCGGTTAACAAATGGGTTCTGTTCATATTATGGATGTTGCCATCTGTCCAAAGCACCAAACTGGCCAAAAAACCCACATTTTCCTGGTCAGGCCCAAGTTTGTTTAATGCTGATAACAATTGTTGCAGGGTATCATCTCGCGCAATGGTATCATCATCAAGCAACCACATCCAATCCGCATAGTGCGAATAAGCCATGTTAATCCCGGAGTAAAACCCACCTGAAGCACCCTGGTTTTCCTGCGTATAAATTATAACAGGTTGGGTTAACAACCAGTTTAAAGTATCATCAGTAGAGCCGTTGTTAATCACAATAATTTCGTCAGGCTTCCTGGTTTGTTTATAAACAGCCTGAAGGCATTTTTTAAGCAATCCTAAGCGATTATAAGTAACAATTACGGCAACAACTTTCATGATATGATATCAACTTTTTCTATAACCGGACGAAAAAACAACGAATCCCAGGTAGTTTTCCATACCATTCTGATAAATGCCCAACGGTCATTTTTTCGGGTAACGGCAATACGTAGCGGCAACAAAAACATTCGGTGGATCCAGGTTGTCCAAAAGCTCCATTCGCCTTCGTGCAGGCGTTTGGTGTGCATTTCATTGCGAAAACCGTGGTTAAACTTCCAGATGGAAGATTTTGGGTCGTAAAAAACGTTGCTCGGATTGTTTGTTGGCGATTGATGGACCACAACACTGTCCTCAACCAGTAACCCTGCCAAACCGCTGGCTACAATACGTTTAGAATATTCGATGTCATCACACCAGATAAAATATTCTTTAATGGGCAAACCTACTTTTGCTACTGCTTTTGCAGAAAGTAACATGGAAACAAAAGTCCCGAATTGTATAAATGGCAAGTTGACATCAGCCGGAAAAGCCAGTTTATCAAGCTTTTTTTGATCTTCCAATACATAGGTTTTGTTCATCTCATGGATGCTGAGATCTGTCCAAAGCACTTTGCCGGACAAGAAACCTATATTTTCCTGCTGACCGCCTAAATCATCCAAAGTTTTAACCAGCTGCTGCAAAGCATTATTTTGCGGGACCACGTCATCATCCATGAGCCAAATCCAATCGGCACCGTGGTTGTATGCTGTTTTTATGCCGTAAGAAAACCCGCCTGCCCCGCCGTTATTTTCTTTTGTATAAACAGTGGCATTTTGTGTTGCCAACCATTCCTGAGTGTGATCGGTAGAGCCATTGTTGATCACGATAGTTTCGTCTGGCTTTCTGGTTTGTCCCTGAACCGATTGAAGACATTTTTTGAGCAATTCCAAACGGTTATAAGTAACAATAACAGCAATAATTTTCATAGCTGAGTTGGTGGATAGTTAGATATTTATTTTTAGTGTTTTTTTATATTTTAATATTGTTTATTGTAATAATACTATTTTTTTATAAAAAGCCTGTTTAAATTTTATTATAAAAATTTATAATGCTTCTTTTACCCTATAAAAACTATTGTTTGTATCAATTTAAATAAACCAAAACTAAATGCCTGCCATTTTTTAGGTGATAAAAGAAGCATAGAAAGCCTGTTGAGCAAATTTTAAACAGGCTCTAAAACATAAATGAAATAATTGACCAAGCTGTTTTATACTATTTTTTGATATAGAAAAAACTAACTACTTATTTTTCCGGTATATAAACCGGGTATCCGAAATAATAACTATAGCACTTTATAGTTTTTAAAATGAAAGGAAAATGCCAAACAAACAGGAACAAGTGAATTTACACAAGAATGATTTTGCCAACCTCTTCAAAAACTACCAGAACACAATTAACTGTGCTTAATCTTTCATCAAAAAATTCAATTAATGCTTTTTGAGTTGTGTTAAATGGAAAATCTGAAATAGCAATTCAATGAAAGAGATGTTTTAAGGCTTTGAACTGTAAGTAAAACAAGAAACAACAAAATTTTAATTTTTAAAGAAAACTACCGTATGGAAAAGGCGTATTTAATTATGGCGCATAAAGATCCTAAACAACTTCATCGGCTTGTTTCAAGACTAAATGATGGAACTTCAGAATTTTTTATACATATTGATCAAAAAGCAGACTTTTCTCAATTTCAAACTGTAAAGGAGTTTGGAACTATTGTGCATTTTACCGAACGGTTTGACGCAACCTGGGGCGGTTATGGCTTGATAAAACCTTATTTAAGTGCGATGAAGGCAGTAAAGGATTCGCCGAAAGAATTTGACCGCATACTTTTGCTTAGCGGCCAGGATTATCCGATCAAAAGCAATGTGTATATCAATGATTTTTTTAAAAACGCCCCGTATTCTAATTTTATTGATTATTTCCCAATCCCCAATTATCAAAAATGGCCCGGCGGAGACCGGGGCGGTTGGTATCGCGTTGATAAATATTACTTCGGGACAAAATGGTACGAGTCCTTCTGTTCCAAAGCCTTAAATTTGCTGGCCACTTTTATTCCTTTTCTTCGAAGAAAAATTCCGAACGGTATGAAGCCTTACACCGGCCAAACCTGGTGGAATTTGGACATGTATGCGTTAAATTATATTTTAGATTATGTATCCCGGCATCCGGAGTACGTGGATTTTCACAAATATACTTTTGTAGCCGATGAGTTATTTGTGCAAATGATTATTGCAAACAGTAATGATGAAAAACTGCTTCAAAGCATTGGCAATAGCGAAAAACGGTTTACCATTTGGCCAAAGTTAAATAGCGCACATCCAAAAATACTGGATAAAAACGATTTGGACGCGATCATGGCATCTGATGATTTGTTTGCCCGGAAATTTGACGAAAACGCAGATACAGAAATTATGGATTTGATTGATCAGGAAATTTTGTTCCCGGTTGATCAAAATCGATTTTTTCCGGCTACTTCATAAATTATCCTTATTTTGACCATGCTTCTTTTAGCGTATAAAAATTGGTTTCTGTAGTAAGATAATTATCTCAAACAAACTGTTGCCCAATTTTAGTGCGATAAAAGAAGCATACAAATATTAATGTTTTCTGCTTATCGGGGTTTTGAAATCCGTAGCAATCATTCCCCAAAAAACCCCCGGAACGGGTAATTCTATTCCTGGTTTTAAAGTGTTTTGAAGGATAAGAGCTATTTTCAGGCACAATTTAACTTTGGAACAGGCATTGCAAAAGCACAAGTATATCACACATACTTAAAAATTTGCAATCATGAAAAAACTTATCCTCTTCGCAGCTTTGGGTTTAACTTTGGCCGGTTCACTATCTTCTTGCTCCAGCACTCGTTTTGCGCGCACTTCCCACATGAAATTTACCAGCTAAAAGAAGCATCAGCAAAAATAATAAAGTTATAAAAGTGCAACCAATCCAGTCCATCCGGTTTGATGGCTGGCACCTAAACCTTTACCGTTATCGCCATGAAAATACTCGTGGAAAAGGATGTAATCTTTAAAGTTAGGGTCTTGGTTGAACTTTTCATAACCGCCAAACACCGGCCGTTCGCCTTTTTCGTTCCGCAGGAAAATATTTTTCAGTCGTTGGCTCAATGCAGCGGCAATTTCTGCAAGCGAGCAATACGTGCCGGAGTTTGTTGGATATTCTACCTTGAAATCATCGGTATAATATTCCTGGAAAATATACAACGAACGGATTAACAGGTAGTTAACGGGCATCCAGATCGGGCCGCGCCAGTTGCTGTTGCCGCCAAACATATCAGTATCGCTTTCGGCAGGGTTGTAGCGCACTTCGTAATCTGCACCATTTAGAAAATATTGGTACGGGTTGGCTTCGTATTCTTTGGAAATGGAACGGATGCCGTATTCAGATAAAAACTCGTTGGTATCCAGCATCCGGCGCAGCAAAAGCTTCATCCGGTGACCGCGCAGCAGCGAAAACAAATGCTGCTCAGTGCCTTTGGTATCTTTCCAGTAGCTTATCAGTTTTACCAGATCGGGCCGCTGCACCATAAACAAGTCCAGCTTTACTTTCAATTCGGGCAGCTTGTTCCATTTGTTTTCGTCAAACACAAGTACGGCAAACATCGGGATCAAGCCAACCAAAGTCCGCAGGCGCAGACGGTCGCTGCTTCCGTCCGGCTTGCGCAACAGGTCATAATAAAAGCCGTCCTGATCGTCCCAAAGCCCCAAAGAATCGCCGCCCATAGCTGCAATAGAGCCGGCTATATATAAAAAATGTTCCGCAAATTTGATCGCCATGTGCTCATAAACCGGATTGTGCAAAGCCAGTTCCAAGCTGATTTCCATCATGTTAACGGCATACATCGCCATCCAGCTGGAGCCATCGGCCTGCTCCAGAAAACCACCGCCAGGCACGGGCGCGCTCCGGTTGAAAACGCCGATGTTATCCAGACCCAAAAAGCCGCCTTCAAAAATATTATTGCCTTCGCTGTCTTTCTGGTTTACCCACCAGGTAAAATTAAGCAGTAGTTTCTGAAAAATACCTTCTAAAAACAGCACATCTTCCTGGCCTTTTTCCTGCCTGTCCAGCTGGTACAATTGCCAGGCAGCCAGCGCGTGCACTGGCGGGTTGGCATCTCCGAAATCCCATTCGTAGGCCGGCAATTGACCGTTGGGATGAATGTAACTGGCACTTACCAAAATATTCAACTGGTTTTTGGCAAAATCAGGATCAATTTTGGCAAAAGTGAGGCAATGAAAAGCCAGGTCCCAGGAAGCAAACCACGGATATTCCCATTTATCGGGCATTGATAAAATCTGATCGGCAATGAAATGTTTCCAGTTGTGGTTGCGGCCTTTCAGCCGGGTTTGGGGCGGCGCAACTTGTCCCGGATCACCATCCAACCAGGAATTGATATTGTAAAAATAGTATTGCTTGCTCCAAAGCATCCCGGCAAAAGCCTGCCGCTGCACCAATTTTTCATCTTCATTGCTAATGGATTGCTGTTTTTGTGCATAAAATTCATCCGCTTCTTTAATTCGGCTGGAGATAATCTTATCAAAATCATCAAACGGATCGGGCTGATGATTGGCCGAAAGCCGCAACCGGATTTCCACACTTTGCTTCGCCGCAACGTTCAGCTTATAATGCAATGCTGTTTTTGTGCCTGTTTTTTTGGGATTGATAGCCGCCTGATTTCCGTTCACCACATAATCATTAATACCGTCTTTTACAAAACCGGAAGTGTTGGGCGAATGATAAAGCCGCTCATTATTGGTTTCGTTTTCGGTAAACAATAGTTCTGCTTCGCCATCCAAATGGCAATAATACGTGCCCGCTTCTGATTGCAGCATCAAAGTGCTTTTGTCCAGATGCGTAAGCTGCGGTTTAGCTGATTCCGGGTTCCAGCTCCAGGTATTGCGGAACCAGAGTTGCGGCAGCACATTCAGTTCTGCATCTTCGCCGCCGCGATTATAAATGGTGTATTTAATCAGCAAATCATCTTCTGTATTTTTAGTGTATTCTGTAAAAACATCAAAGTATTTATCCTGGTCAAACAAGCCGGTATCAATCAGTTCAAACTCCGGATCGAGCTTGCCCCTGCGGCCATTTTCGTCAATCAACCATTGATAAGGATACGCAGCCTGCACATATTTATACAGCATTTTCATGTAGCTGTGCGTGGGCGTGCTGTCGAGGTAATAATACAGCTCTTTTACATCCTCGCCGTGGTTTCCTTGCCTATTGGTCAGCCCAAAAAGTCGTTCTTTCAATATCGGATCTTTGCCGTTCCACAAAGCAAGCCCTAAACACAGCAGCTGTTTATCATCACAAAAACCGGCAATCCCTTCCTCGCCCCAGCGGTACGCTTTGCTGCGCGCCATATCATGCGTAATGTAGTTCCAGGCATCGCCATTGGCACTATAATCTTCGCGTACCGTTCCCCACTGGCGTTCGGATAAATATGGTCCCCATTTCAGCCAGTTTTTGGTTCCGGCATAATGTTCGGCTAATCGGCTTTGTTCAGCAGTAATATTCATTTCGGGTTAATGGTTTTTTGGAGGGAATGTTTGATCCGTATTTGATTTTGGAAAAGTACGAAACTGGTCCGGGTTTTTCTGTGGATATCCTTATCAGGATTTCAGATAGAAAAAAACTTGAAAATTTGTTTCCTAAAGAAAAACCTGCTTATAAATTTGAGCTAAAGTGTTGTTGATGCTTCTTTTATCCCTATAAATTTTGGATTAGGATTTTAAAATAGATAAGTTAAGAAATAGTTTATTTTGGTTTAAATCAGACTAAAAGCTTGTTTAACTTCTATATCCAACACATTTTCCATGCTTCTTTTACCACATAAAAATCGTTAAAGCCTTGTACTCTTTGTATCGGTTTACAATACAAACACAGGATTTACAGTTTGTTGATAACAACTATTTATAGATAACTCAGCTTAGAAGCTTTCAACCCAAACACTTCTTTTAAAGCCCGTTTTGCCGCGTAATAGCCGCACATGCCATGCACGCCGCCGCCCGGCGGCGTAGAAGAGGAGCAGATATATAGGCCTTTGGCGGACGTTTTGTAAGGCGACCAGCGCAGTGCCGGACGCGTAAACAATTGCCGGATATCCAGTATGCCGCCGTTGATATCGCCGCCGATATAATTAGGGTTGTACGCCTCAATCTGCGCGGTGTTCATTGTATGTTTGGCCAGGATCATTTCCCGAAAACCCGGTGCAAAACGCTCTACCTGTTTTTCGATAATTTCGGTCATATCTACTTCACTTCCGTTGGGCACATGGCAATATGCCCAGGCCGTGTGCTTGCCTTTGGGTGCGCGGGTGGCATCGAAAAGGCTTTGCTGGGCCATTAAAACGAAAGGTTTTTCCACAATTTTCCCCAGCGAAGTTTGTTTTTCTCCCTTTGCAATTTCCTCCAGCGTATTACCCAAATGGATAGTCCCGGCTTGTCGGCATTCATGCGCGTTGAAGGGAATTGGCCCGTCTAAAGCCCAGTCGATCTTGAAAACACCCATTCCGTAGCGGTATTTTTTGAGTTGCCATTTGTAGATGGAAGAAAAGCGGTGGCCGGCAATGTTGAGCAGCTGTTTTGGGGTGATATCAAATAAAACCGTTTTGGAAGAAGGCAGCTGCTGCAAAGATCTCACCTCAAAATTGGTCTCGATTTTTCCGCCCAGCGAAATAAAATAAGCCGCCAAAGCATCCGCAATTTTTATAGAACCACTTTTTGGCATCGGCCAGCCATTGGTGTTTCCGGTAGCAAGCAAAACCAATGCAACCGCAGACGTAGCCAGGTTAGACAAAGGCTGAATGCCATGCGCGGCCATGCCTGCCCAAAGTCCGCGTGCTTCTTTTGTGCGGAATTTTTTGGCCATTTGCAAAGCGGAGGGCAAAGCATCCAGCCCAAAACGCGCAAACTTAAGCGGATATTTAGGAAATTTGAGCGGGCCAAGCAAATCGGGTGCTAATTTGGGCCAGTTGTACGCCAGCGGTTGCAGCAGTTTTAAATAAGGTTTGCAATCGATGCCCAGTTTGATAGCCGTTTGCTGCGCCGAACCGAATAAAGCCGCCGCATGGCCATCATCAAAAGGATGCGCAGCGGCAACCAGCGGATAAATATATTCTAAACCAAAATCAGCCAGCGGCAGGGTTTTAAAAAATGGCGATCCTGCTGCCAGCGGATGAATGGCCGAACATACATCGTGCTTAAAACCGGGCAAAGTCAGCTCTTCCGTGCGCAGGCCGCCGCCAATCTGCGCCTTGCCTTCCAGCAGTAAAACAGAAAGTCCCTGCTGTTGCAATTCAATGGCTGCTGCCAATCCGTTTGGCCCGGAACCCACCACAACAGCATCAAAATCAGTATTTTGCTTAAACATGAATTTCTTAAAATTGGCTCCCCGTTTGATACAGGCTTGCCGCTAACTGGTTTATATTTTAATTTTAAGTAGAAAAGCAGGTTAATGTTTTCTTTCTCAAAAATTATCATATACGGCAAAATTTACTGCGCTGGTTTGCTTAATTGTTAAATGATGTAAAACCGGATGCTGTTTTTATCTGCCTAAAATCTACCTAAAAACCATCGAAACAAAGCTTTTATGCAATAACTTTACGGCCAGCAAAGCGAAAAAACATGAGACCCGGAGATAAAGTGATTTGTATTGATGCGACTATCGACCCAGAGAAAGCGGAAGAAATTGCGAAAGATTTTGAAATCTGGATCACCAGGGATAAAGAATATACCGTCCGCGAAATATTGGACAACAACGGCATTGTGCCCGGTATTTTGCTGGATGAAGTGCACAATCTGCCTAAATATTTTAAGCTGTTGGGCCATTTCCAGGAACCTGCTTTTGCTACCTGGCGATTTAGGAAACTGAACTATGCCACCAAAACTGAAGCCGAAGCCGTAGAAGCCGGGCAGGAACTGGTAGAAGTTGGCGTGCAGCAACCGCAAAAGGAAAAAGCCGTGCAAAAATAGTTGCCTGCCGATGCTTCTTTTATCGGTCTTTTTTTGGTTCGATCAACCCTTTTACCAGATTGTTCCATTGCTGGTTTGAAAAACCAACGATTGCGCTAACACCAACAACTACATGCCTGATGGTATCCAAAACGCCCTCTCCATGCAGATTGGGCACTTCATTTCGGCCATGCACTTCGGCAGAAACGGTTTTGCCTTTTCGCTTTACTACAAACGTACTGGTGGCTTCTTCATTAAAAAAATGGGCCGGCCCGGTTTCTGGCTTCTGCGGATTGGAAGCCGCACGCACGCGGATAGAAACGATTTGCAGATCAGCTGTTTCATCCCTTTCATCCTGGATATTTTCAATCCGCACCCAATCGTTTCCTTGGCCACTTGCTGAACTTGGTGCGCCCGGAATATGGATTTTAAAATGATCGCCCACTTGCGCCAGTCGGCTCAGTTCTTGTCCTTCCGCGTTTACCAACTGAAATTTTGCCGACATGCCATCCGCAATTTCTCCCCAGCAGGAAACCTCCAGCAAACGCTTTTTGGCCGCTTCAAAAAGTTGCACGGCTGCTTCGCGGTTGTGCAAAGTGCTTTCCTGCTTGATGTCTATATGGTTGCCTTTTTCTTGCTGCGGGATATTTTTGTTTTCTATCGACATACCTCAAATTTCAAAACCTAACACCAAGCTTTGTTTTTTGTGTGGTTGCAGGCAGCGTGCTTCTTTTAGCAGGTAAATTTTGTTAATCAATAACGGCCGTTTTCTGCGGATCATCCAGGAATAAAAACATTCTGGCTGATATCGTTTTTTTGGGTGGAAATATACAATGCTTCTTTTATCACCTAAAAATTGCTGAACACAAATTCATTCCAAATCCAAAATATCGCCCGGCTTGCAATCCAGCACTTTGCAAATGGCTTCCAAAGTATCAAAACGCACACCTTTGGCTTTCCCGGTTTTTAAAATAGAAAGATTGACGGTAGTTAAACCAACTTTTTGCGACAACTCATTTAACGACATTTTGCGTTTGGCCATCATCACATCTAAATTTATAATGATTGCCATTTTATATAATTGATTCGTTTTCGGTTTTAATTTGATTGGCGATTTGCAGCAGTTCGGCAAATAAAAAGATGCTTAACGAAAAGAACCACATCAATGCGGAATTCGCAAAAATTAATAAACAAGTGTACCAGATAGCATCCAGTTTTGACTCAAATGAAGTCAAATGATTCATAAATTGTTTATAATATATTAATGTTTGAAAGGTGGGACTAATCAATGTTACCGCTACAGACCAAAATCCAATAGCTCTTATTTTGTTATAAAACTGTGGTTGCCATTCATTTTTGCGACTATATGATCTAACTATTTTCCATAAATTGATACTCATCACAAGTAAAATAACGCCTGTAATTGATCTTGCAATTGTGATCCAAGATCCTATCTTATTTTGGGGATTTTGAATGAATGTTTGGATAATTAGATATACGGACGATAGTAAAGAGACTAATATCGCAAGCCAAATCAATACAAAAATGCGTTTAGATTTTAATGATTTCATGGCGTTTGAATTTTGATCAAACCTAAACAATTATTAAATTAAAACAAATAATATTTAAAATAAAACATTAAATATTTAAAGTATGCTGATACTGTTTTTATCCATTCTTTTTTAAAGTTCAGATTAGTTAAGTTTACTACATGAACAAGCACTGCGGATATGGTTATTTGTTTGGGCTAAAAGGCTTGTCAGCAATAAATAAATTGCTGTCAATTGCTGCAATATTCATCTTCATTTCCATTAACTTTTCTACTTTTCCTCTATTTGCCCAAAATAATTTAAAAATCATCAACGCAGATAGTTTAGCCCATCGTCCGGACGGATTAAAATTGCAAAATGCCGCTTGGCAGTTCCATCCGGGAGATCGTTTGGAATGGAAAGATACCAGCTTTAAAACTCAAAACTGGGCAATCACGCCAACCAACTTCGGCAACTTTCAACCATTAAAAAACTGGCGCGGCATTGGCTGGTTCCGGCTTTGGGTTGAAGTTGGTCCTTCCCTGCAAAATAAAATGTTGGCCTTACGCATCAACCACGATGGTGCTTCGGAAATTTATCTGGACGGACAAAAAATTGCTGGTTTTGGTAAAGTTGGCCATTCGGCGCAGCAAATGCAGGCAGCCCGTGCGCCTTACCAAATTATTCCAGTTTTGCTGCGCGATACTTTGCCGCATTTATTGGCTGTTCGGTATAGCAATTTACATGCTTATTTCCCGGATTTCATCGGTTTTCAGGTTTGGGTTGACCGTTATCAGCAAATGGCAATAGCAACCTTAAATAAAATCCAGGCCAATGATTTTTCGCTGATCAGTGCAGGCGCACAAATTGCGCTGGTTTTGCTGCATCTTTTTCTATTTATTTTTTATCCCGGCCAAAAAGTAAACCTGTATTATAGTCTTTTCGTGCTGATGTCGGCCACTTCCATCTACCTCAAATATATTTTCGCAGGCACAACTAACCCGGCCTTGCAAGTTTTAAGCGATCAGGTTTTTGAAGCGGCTGTTATCCTCGCTGCCGTTGCAGGCGGATTATTTTTGTATGCGGTGAGTTATCAGCAATTGCCGAAATGGCGGGTAATGATCATCAGCATTGTTGCCTTTGCGTTGCTGGTGCGGCTTTATTTCCAGGGTTGCGGCTGCTATGTAAGTTCGATATGGCAAGATTATGCCGCGGATTTTTTCCTGCTGGTGATGATAGACGGTTTGCGTGCTGTTTTTATCGCCCTAAAAAAGGGAAAACCTGGATTATGGCTGATTGCCACCGGAATGCTGGCGACTACTTTTCTATTTTTTGCCGTTGGCGCAGATGTTTTCGGCTGGATGGGCCACAATCAGCAGCGCGAAAGTGAAGGGACGAGCATCGGTTTGCTGTTTTTACCGCTATGTTTTTCGCTTTATCTGGCACTGGATTTTGCACGCACCAACCGCAACCTTGGCAGCAGGTTGCAACAAGTAGAAGAATTATCCGCGGCAAACCTCGCCCAGGAAACAGAAAAGTTAAGGTTGATCACCACACAGGCCGAACAACTGGAACAAACGGTTATCGAAAGGACGGAAAAAATACAGCAGCAGGCCGATTTGCTGCGCGAGATGGACGCTGTAAAATCCAGGTTTATGGTGAATTTGACGCACGAGTTTCGTACACCTTTAACGCTGATCCTTGGTCCGGCAGAACAATTGGAAGCAGAAGGCAAAGATGAAGCAGCCAGACAAAAAGCAGGTTTGGTGAAACAAAATGCCGGCCGCTTGCTCAATTTAGTCAATCAGTTGCTGGATTTGAGCAAACTGGAAGCCGGAAAAATGGAACTGAACAGCAGGATGACCGATCTGACGGCAGTTATTGGCAATTTGATTTCCGAATTTAAGCCGGTCATCCGCCAAAATCAGCTTAAAATTACCTTAGAAAATGAACTGGAAGGGTTTTGTGCCGAAATTGACCGGGACAAACTGGAGACGATTTTTCATAACCTGCTCTCCAACGCTGCTAAATTTTGTCTGCCTAACGGCCAGATTTTGATCGAACTCCAAAAAATCACCTATAAAAACAGCATTGCGCTGGCGTTTACCATTACGGACGACGGCGTTGGCATACCGGCAACTAAACTGCCTTTTGTTTTTGACCGTTTTTATCAGGCCGACGCTTCCGATACGCGCGCAAAGGAAGGCACGGGCATCGGTTTGGCATTGAGCAAAGAGCTGGTTGAACTGCTGGGCGGCGAGATCACGATCAGCAGTATCGAAAATCAGGGCACGCAGGTTTCCGTGAAATTACCTTTACAAAATGCTGTGCAGAACGAAATCAAATCCGCAGAAAACCTGGCCGAAGAGCAAAACACGGATGCTGTTTTTATCACACAAAAAACCGATCATCTTATCCAAAACGAGAACGGACAATTGGTTTTGGTGATTGAGGACAACCCGGAATTGCGTGATTTTATCTGTGCCTCGCTCGCGCCAAATTTTAACGCAATTGCTGCAGATAGCGGTGAGGACGGTATTGAGCTGGCTACCAAAAACATCCCGGATTTGATTATTACCGATTTGATGATGCCGGGCATGGACGGTTATTCGGTTTGTAAAACGCTGAAGGCGCAGGACAAAACAAGTCATGTTCCGATCATCATGCTGACGGCAAAATCCGGTTCAGACAGTAAAACGGAAGGCTGGCAATCCGGTGCCGACGGTTATCTCAGCAAGCCTTTTCATCAGCCGGAATTATTGGCTTTGGCCGAAAACCTGATCCAAACGCGCAAACAACTTTCGGCAAAGTTTGGCAAAACAACGGTTTGGGAAGAAGGGCGAAAATTATTGCCTTCTCAGGAACAGGTTTTTATTGCAAAAGTACGTGAAATTGTTGAGCAACATATTGACGATGAACAGTTTAGCGTTGATGCTTTAGGTGATCAGATCGGTTTGAGCCGCACGCAACTGCACCGTAAACTAAAGGCTACCATCAACCAAAAACCTGGCGAACTGATCCGTACAATCCGGTTGCAGCGCGCCATGGAATTGCTGAAAAACGATTTTGGCAATGTTTCCGAAGTTGCTTACCAGGTTGGTTTTGGCAACCCGGCGAACTTTTCCACCTCTTTCTCCAAATATTTCGGTTTTGCACCAAGCGAAGTAAAAAGATAAAGGGATACTTCTTTTATCTGCCATAAATTCAAAAGCAAATGCAAGAAAATCAAAAGCCCTTTGCTTGGTCGCTCGCTTTCTTTGTAACATCATTTCATTTCTTCAAAACTAAATTATCATGAAAAAAGCATTGGTTTACAGCGTATTGGCAATTATATTGTCGTTATCGGCTTTCTCTCCTGTCAACGACGATTATTCGATTCTTGGCAAATGGGAATGTATCAAAACTTACAACGGTTCGCCTTTATCATTGGTTGCCATTTTTAGGGCGAATGGCGTGTACGACGGTTTTGCAAAAAAAAAAGCATTCATTACCGGCAAGTACAAAATGATGCACGATACGCTCCATATTTCAGACGTCACTTGCAACAGCGCATACGAAGGAACTTATAAAGTGAAGTTTTTTGGCGACCGGGATTCTTTGCAATTCAACGTGATCCAGGATACCTGCGTTGGCCGCCGGGAAGGCTCCAATGGATTCATATTCAAGCGATTGAATACTGCTGCTCAATAACCATTTCGCCCTCAACCTAAAATGAAAAAGCTGTATTTCATATTGTTTTCGGCTGGTTTGGTGCTGATTTTATCGCAAAGTGCGTTCATCAAAAAAGAACCGAAAACCCCGGTAGAATTAGGTCGGACGCTGTTTTTCGACCCAATTTTATCGCGTACCAAAACCATCAGTTGCGCCTCCTGCCATAAAGAAGAATTTGCTTTTGCGGATACTTCGATGGTTTCTCTTGGTGTTTTTGGGCGAAAAGGGATCAGGAACACACCATCAGCCATGAATATGAAGCTGCAAGCCAGTTTTTTTTGGGACGGAAGGGCGGCAACTTTGGAAGAGCAGGCCTTGGTTCCGATCAAAAATCCAATAGAAATGGATCTGCCAATTGCAACGGCGGTTTGGCGGTTGAACCAGAATTTGGATTATGTGGCTGCTTTTCAAAGTATTTTTCACGAAAAACCCAATCAGCACAACCTTGCCACAGCAATTGCCGCATTTGAGCGTACCTTAGAAACCAGCGATTCTCCGTTTGACGACTGGCGGATGAACGATAACAAAAACGCTGTCAGCGAATCTGCCAAGCGCGGTTTTGCTTTGTTTACCGGCAAAGCCAATTGTATTCAATGTCATTTCGGGCCGGATTTTAACAATGTGGAATTTCGGAATATCGGTTTGTATGACGGTAAATTACTGATTGACAGCGGCCGCGCTGCCATCACCAAAAACAAAGCCGACTTGGGGAAATTTAAGATCGGTGCCTTGCGCAACGTGGCCATAACGCCGCCTTACATGCACAAAGGCAAGTTTAAAACGCTGCATGAAGTGATCGATTATTATAACGACCCGGACAAAATTGTACCACATTCCATTGGCCGGGATTCGCTGCTGTCCAAGCCTTTAAACCTCAGCGAACAGGAAAAACAGGATTTGGAAAACTTCCTGGTTTCTCTTACCGACAAGCGTTTTGCGGGGAAATTAAAGCAACCGCTTCCGCTAAAAAGCCATAAACTGTAAGCTTAGCTTTTAATGCAATGCTTCTTTTATCGCCTAAAAATCATTAAACCATCATTTAATTTGGTAAAACCAAAGCGTTCGTTACTTTTAAAAAATGGATGTACCGATCATTTTACCAATACTTTCTGCGGAGGAATTGCGCGTTTTGGGCGTTTTGATGGAGAAAAGCAAGACAACGCCCGATTATTATCCGCTGACTTTAAACAGCCTGACAACGGCCTGTAACCAAAAATCTTCCCGCAAACCCGTGGTGGAATATGACGAGGAAACCGTAATCTTAGCTTTGGATTCGCTCAAAAAGAAAAGTTTGATCTCCACGGCAACCGGCGGCTCCATCCGCGCAGTAAAATACAAACATAATTTTGCCATCGTTTTCCCGGTTGTTCCTGCGGAAGTGGCGGTGATTTGCCTGCTCATCCTCCGCGGACCGCAAACGCCGGGCGAACTTAACACCAACTCCGGCCGGATGTATGAATTTGAATCGATAGAAGAAGTGCAATCGGTTTTAGAAAAACTTTCTCAGCCGGAAACGCCTTTTGTAAAACAATTGCCGCGCCGCAGCGGACAAAAAGAAGTACGTTTTGCACATCTTTTAGGCGGAGAAATTGTGCTTGAGGAAGAAGAAATGCCACAGGAACCGGCGCGAAGATCTGTCGGCGAACTGGAAGCGCGCGTAACGCAACTTGAGCAGGATTATGCAGTGCTAAAAGAAGCATTGGACAGGTTGATGAAGGAGTTGGGGGTTTAAAAACGACCGGTTACAATACTTGGTTTAGTAATAGCAGCTCCAAAAAATCAGATGCTTCTTTTATGGCAATAATTTGGTATCAAATGTTTTTTACTTGTTTAGTAACCAGCAACTTACTATTTGTAGATTTGTTTTGATTTCTCAACCTTGACAATCAGAAAAAATATATTTATGAAAAAGCTGTTATATCTGGCATTTTGCCTGTTGCAGGCAAATTTGCTATCTGCCCAAAACGAACCTGGCGTTGCCTTATCGCATTATGTATTTCCGGAGTTTAGGGAAGGCGTGGTCAAAAAGAAATCAGGTGCAGAAAACAAAGCCCTTTTAAACTACAATTCTATCACCCAGGAAATGATTTTTGATAAAGACAATCAAAAATACGCGCTGTCCGAAATCAATACAATAGATACAGTTTACATCGACAAAACTAAATTTATACCGGTTGATTCTGTTTTTTATGAAGTGATAGGCACCAGCACGCCTTTCAATCTTTATGTGCAGCACAGATGCGAAATCCAGCAACCCGGGAAAGATGCTGGCTACGGCACTACTACCCAAACATCGGCGGTAACTGCATTATCGAGCAATTATAACAGGACCACATCGGGTTTTAACTCGCTTTACAGCCTTCAGCTTCCTTCGGATTTTAAGGTTTTGCCTTATACGGAGTTTTGGCTGAAAAAAAGTAACGGATATATTAAAATAGCTACCGCAAAACAGTTGCAAAAAGTATTTCCAACAAAAGAAGTGGAAATCAAAGCATATATAAAAAATTATAAAACTGACTTTAAAAAGCAAAAAGACCTGGTGGCACTGATTAATAACGTTGCAAAATAATTGTTTATTGATACTTTTGATTGATTACTTATACTATTTTTATGATAAAAAAAGCAGTTTTAGCCGCCCTGTTCTCTTGGCTGATACTTAATACCTGGGCTCAACAAATAACTAATCATGCTGTAGTTAAAAACAAACCAAGTAGCGGCAACCCGATATTTCCGGGCTGGTACGCTGATCCGGAAGCGAGGATATTTAACCATACTTATTGGATCTATCCTACCTATTCGGACGATTACGGAAAGCCCGACCGTTCCGAAAAGCTGACTGAAGCACAGTTGAAAACACAGAAAAATACCATCAATCCGCAATATCTGAAACAAACTTTTTTAAACGCTTTCTCCTCCAAAGATCTTATCCACTGGAAAAAGTACGAGCACGTTTTGGATATTAAAAATGTGAAATGGGCTGCTTATTCTATCTGGGCGCCTTCCATCACCAAGATGAAAAACAAGTATTACCTCTTTTTTGGGGCGAACGACATCCAGAACGATAACCAGTTAGGAGGGATTGGTGTTGCCGTGGCCAACACTCCTGCCGGGCCTTTTATTGACCATATCGGCAAACCGCTGGTCGGTAAATTTTACAACCATGCGCAGCCCATAGACCAGTTTGTTTTTCAGGACACCGACGGGCAGTATTACCTGCTTTACGGTGGCTGGAAGCATTGCAATATCGGTAAATTGAATAGTGATTTTACCGGCTTTGTCCCTTTTGCAGATGGCACGACCTTTAAATCCATTACCCCCGAAAATTATGTAGAAGGCGTATTTATGTTCATCCGAAATGGGAAATACTACCTGATGTGGTCCGAAGGGGACTGGACCGGCCCGGATTATTCTGTTGCTTATGCTATTGGCAATTCTCCGCTCGGGCCATTTACGCGGATTGGAAAAGTGCTGCAACAAGACCCTAAAATCGCAACCGGGGCAGGCCACCATTCTGTCATTCAAATTCCGGGCACTGACGACTGGTATATTGTCTATCACCGCCGTCCGTTAAACACAACCAACGGTAACCATCGCGAAACTTGTATCGACAGAATGTATTTTGACGAGCAGGGACTGATTAAACCGGTGGTGATTACGAAAGAAGGGGTTGTGGCGAGGCGGTTATGAGGTAGGAAAAGTACAGAATAACAGGCCTCAAACCGTTATGCGAACGCTTGGCTTTACTTCAACCTAACGTTTTTATTACTGTGATAAAAGTTTTGAAAAAGAAAGTAAAAAAAGCTATCCAACGTTCATGAATTAATGCTATGCAATATGAAAGAGGCATTGCTTTCTTGGCCCATAGCAAAACCAATGTGGAGAAATGTGTGAATGAATTGGTGGGGATTTTGGAGGAGTTGCAGGAGAAGGGGGTTTTGGTGGATTAGAATTGAATTTTGTAATACCAATTTTATAGCATAAAAATGAATACAAAAAGAGCGCACTGCCTTATATAGGCAGCCCGCTCTTTTTTGTAATGTTTAAAAGTAATTGTAAAATCCTTTAAATCTATTTTAAAAACAATATCATGAAATTACCTTGATTGTCCTTCTACACAAACTATTTAAATGTAGTATTCTGTTAAATCTGGGTTCACTTAGTAGCCCACCAAACAGGGATGGTAATTGGAACTGTTCCTGGGAAGTTTAGATTAGATACGGATTCGCTGTTAGGATATAAAAACCTCTGAGGCCTAAGTCCTGCACCTAAGAGAGAAGCTTTTGAAATAACAAAGAAAGTTGGATAACCAGTTCTCCTATATTCGGTCCAGGCTTCAAATCCCTGTGTGCCATTCATAGCATAATACTTTTGGGTAATGATCCTTTTAACTAAAGTATCTGGTGTTAGACCAGTTATTTTTGCATCAGGGGCATTGGCAATATATTTGGTAATGCTATCTGCCGGCAGTCCGGTTGCAGTAAAACTTGCGATGATTCCATTTTTAAACAATGTAGGAATATCACCAGAGGTAAAGCCTCGTGCTACAGCTTCGGCCTGAAGAAAGTAGCTCTCCGAAGAAGATATTAATTTAACAGGAGCTGTTGCAGATGCTGTATTAATGGGGTTGCCCCCAACCAATGGTGTTGGCAGTGATAATTTTTTATTTTGGTTTGTAAGATAGCTTCCCTGTGGGATATACGCTATAGTGTCTTGGCCCGAAATTGGATCATAAAATTTAAACAACCGCGGATCTTTATTACGCTTAAAAGCCAAAACAGAAGTACCACTTGCTGCAAGGTTTTGCGTTTTTCCAAGAGCTACCATTTCATTATAAAGGGGATTTTCATTTCCTCCAGTGCTGGAATATTTAATTGAAGCATCTTTTGACAGAAAAACAGGATTTGTTTTAAATAATGCGGTTATACCTGCTGTAGCTTTGGCTACGTCTTTATTTGAAATCCTTAAATATGCTTTAAGTTTTAATGTATTAGCAAATGCTTTCCATTGGTTAATGTCGCCTTGAAAAATCATATCCTGACTGCCTGGTGATGTAGCATTTTGTGTATTTAACAATGCAACCCCCTTATCAATGTAAACAAAAATACTATCATAAACAACTTGTTGAGCTTGATATTTAGGACTTCCAAAAGTATTTCCTTGTAATGCTTCATTAAGTGGGATATCACCAAAAGCGTCTGTGGTTATCTGAACAGTATATGCCTTTAACAGATATGCTATACCTTGAGTATATTGAATCCCGGCAGTTTTATCATTAATGATTAATTGAGCGTTTTCTAATGCTCTACGGTAAATATTGCTCCAAGCTCCGTCGAAGAACGTATTAGTCAGCGCGTATCGATCAACAGCTTTATACTGGCTAGACGTGGTGTTTTGTGTCCAATATTGTGAATAAAAGCTGCCTGTAATTTGGAAAGCATTGCCTACAACCTGGCCAACAGCCGCTTCTACCGTAGGTAACAGTAAAGTGGCGGCGGCCTTATCAGGGTTATTTGGATTTTGATTTACATCCAGGAATTTTTTACATCCGGTGAATCCTACAGTGCCTATAAGAATTAGAAACAAGCATTTCTTAAGGTCAAGAATATTATTTTTTCTCATGATAATTGAGCTATTTTTTAAAATGAAACTTTTACGTTGAAACCGTAATTACGTACAGAAGGCTGTGAAGTAAAGTCAAAACCTTGTGCATTTCCAGCACCGGCAGAATTAATTTCAGGATCAGCAAATTTATTTTCCTTAGCTGTCCATAAAAACAGGTTATTGCCATATAGGCCTATTGTCAACCCTCCAAACGGAGTACCCATCAACTGGTTTTTGCTAAATGAATAAGAAAGTCCGGCGGAACGTAATTTCACAAAAGAGGCATCAATTACATCAATTCCCGGGTTTACACCTGTTGTATATAAATCCTGTTTGTTATAAGTAACATCTGTATTAGGAACATAAGCACCGTTTTTTAGATAAACTGAGTTAGGGAAAATGGCCCCGATCCTTACTCCGCCAGTTTCAGCAGAAGTCCCGTTAAAACCAGTTATATCTTTGGTCCTGGAGAAGAATTTACCGCCTTGTTTAGTATCAAACAATACATTTAGAGATACTTGTTTAAAGCGGAAGTTGGTACCCAATGATGCCTGGTATTTTGGGTTATAGCTCCCTAAATATACTGAATTTTTAGTAGGAATCGGTCGGCCACTTGTTGAACTGACAACGGTTCTTCCCTGATTGTCCGTGGAGTCGGTAACTCCATAGAATTCTCCATAGGGCCTGCCAACAGCAGCAACAATACCCATGCCTCCAAAGCCACCAAGGGATACCTGTGTAACTCCAGGCAACAGAGATATCACTTTACTGTTATTTTTTGTAAAAGTTCCATAAAGCTCCCAGGTCATATTAGTTGTTTGAATTACTGTTCCCCTCAAACTTGCTTCAATGCCCTTATTTTGAATTTCACCGGCATTTACAACGGCGAAACCATATCCTGTTGAATTAGGAATAGGGATAGTTAAAATCTGATTTTTAGAATCGTTTTTGTAATAACTGAAATCGGCAGATATCCTGTCATTTAAAAAGCCAAGCTCGGTTCCAATTTCAAAAGAACTGGTTTTTTCCGGCTTAAGGGTAGCATTATAAATAATTGAACTAACCATAAGTGCTGGTACATTACCAAAAGGGAATGTGGTATTTCCAAAACTTCCGTTTATCACCGTTTTAGAATAAGTGTTTAGCAATTGATAAGGATCTGTATCATTACCAACCTGTGCCAAACTTGATCTTAATTTGCCATGACTTAAAATATTAGCTACCGAGGTGTTTTTTAACAATTCAGAAAAAATAAAAGATCCGCTTACACTTGGATAAAAGAAAGAATTATTTTGTACGGGCAAAGTAGATGACCAGTCATTTCTGGCAGTTGCTTCTAAATATAGGAAGTTTTTATAGGATAAGTTTAAATCTGTGTACAGGCCAACCAGCCTTCTTTTGCTGATATTATCTGTAATTATGTTTATTGGCCCGTTGCTATTGGAAAGATTATACCATCCGGGCACTACTAACCCGCCAGATGCATTTGTTGTTGTAACGGTTGTATTTGTTAATCTTTGGCGTATGTTGTTACCAACCATTAATGAACCAACAAAATCATTATTAAATTTATGAGTGGCGGTAACCATTAAATCATGTACAAATTCCGTTACATTATATTGATCAATTTCATAGCCACCGTTATCTGAAAGCAGATCAGCTGTAGAGTAATTACCGCTTTGCGTGTCGGCCGGAACAAAGCTATATTTTGGGGTCAATATCCTGCGTCTGTCCGAATACGTGTCAATACCAGCTCTTTCCTGAATATTAAGCCAATTTAAAGGTTTGTAGCCCAGATTTACATTTCCTGTTACCCTACTTAAGGCATCAAGGTTTTGATAGTTTTGCAATACCCAGTATGGATTTCGCGTATAAGCACCATAATAGCCATATAAATCTGGATGTGATATACCATTGGCATCTACATAACCTAAACTATTATATTTATTGTTCAGGTCTTTTAATTGGCTCACAGGTATATCTCTTGGCGTTTGCAAAAGATTATTATAAATTGAAGAATTACCTTGCCCGCCACCAGGCTGACTTGCATTTGAGTTTATATAATTCATTGATATACCGGCAGAGAACTTATTGCTAAAATCGGTATTACCGTTAAACTTAACTCCATATCTGTTAAAAATATCAGACTTTCCAGGGAAAATACCATTAGAATTTAATGAATTAAGGCCTAAATAAAAAGTCGATTTATCACTACCGCCAGAAAAATTTAAATTATTGTCTGTAGCAAAGCCAGTATCAAAAAAATTGCGGATATTGTTTTTAATGGCCGCGTAAGGTTTTTGCTGCTGAATGCCATCTATTTCCTGTCCCCAAGGCTGAATTACTCCGGTAAAGGGAGCACCCCAACTACCATTTTCTCTCGGATCATTAAGGTAAGTGGTGTTTCCGTTAGGAAGTATTTGGTCGTAATAACCTTGGCCGTATTCATTTTGAAAATCAGGCAATTTCAGGATTGAAGAAAACGTGTTTCTTGAATTAAACGTGATTGATGTTTTATCTGCGTTTTTGTTACCTGTTTTGGTTGTGATAATTAAGGCACCATTTGATGCACGCGAGCCATATAAGGCTGCGGCCGCAGGGCCTTTCAGTACAGTCATAGAAGCAATATCATCAGGATTAATATCGTTTCCCCTGTTTCCAAAATCCACACTTGATAAGGATGAAGCACCACCGGCAATGGTGGATGATGCGCCACCAATAACAGTTGAGTTATCAATTGGCAAACCATCTATTACAATCAGTGCCTGGTTATTTCCCGATATAGATGACCCTCCACGGAGAACTATCCTTGATGAGCTTCCGGGTGTACTTGAAGTAGAAGTAATATTTACCCCGGCCACCTTTCCTTCTAAAGAGTTAAGTGCGCTTGGACTTCCCCCTTCAGTTAATTCCCTGTTATTTATTGTCGGGGCAGAATAGCCTAATGATCTTCTTTCTCGTGATATCGCATTTGAGGTTACAACAATTTCTGTTAACTGCTGGTTACTGGTTTGTAAAGAAATATTGATAACAGATTTGCCAGCAACACTTACTTGTTGTACATTATACCCGATAAAAGTAAATACAAGTACATTATTGTCAGACGCAGATATAGAAAATTTTCCGTCAACGCCCGTTACCGTGCCAACTGTTGTCCCTTGTACCCGCACACTTACGCCTGGAAGTGGTAAACCATCGTCTTTGGCGGTCACTGTACCGATAATCGTACGGTTTTGTGCATAAACCTGCGAGGCAAATAAAAGCAGGAAAACTATACCTACGTGTAAAAGTTTTTTCATGTTTTTAAATAAATAAAATTTAAATGTTAAATTAAGTTAAAGTTACTGAGTAAAACCGAGAATATTAGATTTTATTATTTAAAATTTAATAAATTCCTAAACAATAGCAAGAATTTTAGAGCCTGTTTAAATTTGTATCTGAAAAAATCCTTAATGCTTCTTTTATCACTATAAAATTGGTGGTTTATATCACATTTCTACAAAAAGCAAATCATGCTTTACCATTTTTTAGGCGATAAAAGAAGCATCAAAAATAAATTGATAAAAATTTAAACATACTTTTAATAAATGCTTATCGGTTTAATTGGTAGCCAATTCCACCTTTTGCAAATCGTCGATTTTATTCAAATTTAAAACTTGCACACCGTTTTCATTATGTGAAAAAGCAGGCAAAAACTTTGCATTCCAAACTACTTCTTCATCGGTATAAGAAGTACGCGAATGTACCGTTTGCGAAAAATTGTCATCAAAGGCTTTTAACATCACCACAAACTCAGCTTCACTGGCTTTTAAAAATTCTTCATCCATGTTTTTTAGCGGACTGTCTTCTGTAATCGGATGCACAACTGTCCAGCTAAGCGTCAGCAAACCAATACTTTTGCGTTCTAATTCAAGCAGAGAAAACTGCCGGACAGATTTACCGTCAACCATTGCATTGTAAGTTAAAGAAACAGAAACTTCTACCTCAACCAATTGATTACTACGGAAATTAGCCAGCCGAAACATTAAACCGGTTATATCTTTATAAGGTGCCACAACCATGTTTTTACTATATTTTATTTTGGCTGATGGCCGTGAAAACCGCCCGTAAAGCAAACCGGCTGCCAGGGCAAAACTAAGCAACCCGATTAATGACTCTAAAGCAGCCACAAAATTGCTTGGCAACCCGGATGGGCTGATATGCCCGTACCCAACGGTAGAAATGGTTTGTGCCGAGAAAAAAAAGGCATCCATAAAATGCTGAAAATGCGTTCCGTTCGGTTTGATACCGTCCAGGTTTTCAATCCCTAAACCCAAATAAATCAGGGCAAATAAAATGTTGATCAGCACGTAAGCCACAAATACCATCAGGTTAAAGTAACCCCACTGCAAATTAATTAAAGCGTTATACATATCCGCCGTACGGAAAAAAGGCGTTCCCAACCGCCGGATATTGGCCGAACCATCACGGTTAATTACCCGCTGATTGTGCAGCACCGGTTGCAAACCCAATCCTAAATCGTCTTGCAAATGTGGCTTTGTTGTTTCCATTTTACTATTCGGATGCTTCTTTTATCAACCTAAAAACAACATCAAGTTAAGTATAATTTCTAAAAAAAGGAATTTTTATGTTGAAAGATAACCAGGATTTTTGATTTAAAATTATTCATGCTGTTTTTAGCACTGTTTTTTTAGGCTGATGACTTCAAAAAGCGATAATCCATTTGCCCTAACTGTATTTTTTTAGATATTTGTTAAATGCTTTCCGCCCAAAATATAATTTAAGCAGCAAGTATCCAAAAACGGATAGTAATTATCAGACCGTATTTTTAGCCTTTAGCCGTCCGTTCCATCTACCAAAATCTACATGAAAGCCATTTTAAACTATTTATTTGAAAACAGAAGTTTTACCAGGCAGGAATCCAAAAACATTCTGATCAACATCGCGCATGGCCAATACAACCCTGCACAAATGGCTGCTTTTATCACGGCTTATTGTATGCGCAGCAGCACGGTTGATGAGATGGAAGGTTTCCGCGATGCAATGCTGGAATTATGTGTACCGGTAGATTTGGAAACAGAAAACCTGGTTGATTTGTGCGGGACCGGTGGCGACGGCAAAGATACGTTCAACATTTCTACACTGGCTTCTTTCGTGGCGGCCGGCGCAGGTTACAAAGTGGCCAAGCACGGCAATTATGGCGTTTCTTCCGGTTCGGGTTCTTCCAATGTGATGGAATATTTAGGCTATCAATTTACAAACAATCAGGATCAGCTTAAAAAAAGTATCCAAACCGCCGGGATCTGCTTTTTGCACGCGCCTTTGTTCAATCCGGCCATGAAAATTATTGCCCCGATCCGTAAAGAACTCGCTGTAAAAACTTTTTTCAATATGCTTGGGCCGATGGTCAATCCGGCAAAACCAAAAAACCAGATGGTGGGCGTATTTAGTTTAGAGCTGGCCCGCGTTTATGCTTATTTGTACCAAAAAACAGATAAAAACTACACCATAATACATGCGTTGGATGGTTATGATGAGATTTCTTTAACGTCAGATTTTAAAACTTTTTCCAACTCCGGCGAACAGATTTATCAGATCAGCGACTTGGGTTTTGCAAAATTAGAACCGGGTCAAATCAGCAGCGGCCATACCGTGCCCGAAGCGGCTGCGGTTTTTACCAGTGTTTTGAACGATGAAGCTACCGAGGCGCAAACGAGCGTGGTGCTTTGCAATGCGGCAATGGCGATCAAAACCATTTGCCCCGAAAAATCATTTGCAGCAAGTTATGACGAAGCAAGCGTATCTTTGCACAGCAAAAACGCGTTGAACAGCTTTAAAATATTATTACAGCAGTAAATTCGATGAAAATTAAAGTTTGTGGTATGAAGTTTCCGGAAAATGTCCTGCAAGTTGCAGCTTTGCAGCCGGACTATTTGGGTTTTATTTTTTATCCGCATTCGCCGCGTTTTGTGGGTTATGAGGTGAACGAAAGTTTAACAGAGCTTTGTTTATCGGCAAAAAAAACAGGCGTTTTTGTAGATAAAGACTTTAGTACGATTAAAAATATTATTCAAACTTATCAGCTTGATGCGGTGCAATTGCACGGAAATGAACCTGCAGAAATGTGCGCTGCATTGAAAGATAAAGTAGAAGTGATCAAAGCTTTTGGTGTGGACGATCACTTTGATTTCGATCAGCTAAAAACTTACGAAAATGTAGTTGATTACTTTTTGTTCGATACCAAAACAACTGTGTATGGTGGTTCCGGGGAAGCCTTCGACTGGCAAATGTTGGAAAAATATCACTTAAATGTTCCGTTTTTTATCAGCGGCGGATTGAGTAATGAAAATATTGGTTCCGTATTAAATTTTAAACATCCTGCCTTTTACGGAGTTGATTTAAACAGCCGGTTTGAAGATGAACCCGGCTTGAAAAATGTCCAAAAACTGGAGGAGACTTTTGACTTAATTAGGGCAAAAAGCAATTAACTTCCTTCAAAAAAACTTGTAAAAAATGAAATACGGTGTTGATGAACAAGGTTATTACGGTGATTTCGGTGGTGCATATATTCCGGAAATGCTGTACCCCAATATTGAACAATTAAGGCAGCAATATCTGGAAATTACAACCGATGCTGTTTTTATCGATGAATTTAACCAGCTGATGCGCGATTATGTGGGCCGGCCCTCGCCGCTGTATCTTGCCAAACGCACTTCGGAATTGTATGGTGCCAATATTTATTTCAAGCGGGAAGATTTGAACCATACCGGTTCACACAAAATCAACAATGCCATTGGCCAGATTTTGCTGGCGCTGCGTTTGGGCAAAAAACGCATCATTGCCGAAACCGGTGCCGGCCAGCACGGCGTAGCAACGGCCACGGTTTGCGCGCTAAAAAACATTGAATGCGTTGTTTATATGGGCGAAGTTGATATTGAACGGCAGGCACCAAACGTGGCCCGGATGAAAATGCTGGGCGCAACGGTTATTCCGGCAACTTCGGGCAGTAAAACCTTAAAAGATGCCACAAATGAAGCCATGCGCGACTGGATCAACAACCCGGAAAATACGCATTACATCATCGGTTCGGTAGTTGGGCCGTATCCTTATCCGGAAATGGTAGCGCGTTTTCAGGCGGTCATTTCCGAAGAAACCCGCAAACAATTGTTGCAGCAAACCGGCAGCGAACTACCGGATTATGCGGTGGCTTGTGTGGGCGGCGGCAGCAATGCGATGGGCATGTTTTATCATTTTCTGGATGAGCCAAGCGTGAAGTTGGTAGCGGTAGAAGCTGCAGGAAAAGGAGTTGATTCAGGTGAATCTGCGGCGACGACTTTTTTGGGTAAAGAAGGCGTTTTGCACGGTAGCCGTACCATTTTGATGCAAACCGATGACGGGCAAGTTGTGGAGCCGTATTCAATTTCCGCAGGTTTGGATTATCCGGGGATCGGGCCGCAACATGCGCATTTGTATAAGATCAAACGTGCTGAATATGTGAGCATTACCGATGATGAAGCGATGGAAGCCGGGCTGGAATGTTCCCGTTTGGAAGGCATTATCCCGGCGATAGAAACTGCCCATGCTTTGGCCCAGCTGAAGAAAATGAAGTTTAAAGGCGATGAAAACGTGGTGGTTTGCCTTTCCGGCCGAGGCGACAAAGACCTGACCACTTATATCAAACATTTCGGTTTTTAAGGAGAAGTTTTTGTCATGCCGAACTTGTTTCGGCATCCCATCAGAAAGATTTTTATCAGGCAGGAGGGATCCTGAAACAAGTTCAGGATGACAAAGCGTTAAGCAAAATCATTCTAACACATCAATATAATTTGATACTGTTTTTACGCCGATAAAAACAGTATCGCACAAAATTCAACCTCAACAAAAAATTTATGAACCGGCTGAACCAGCTTTTTGCTACCAAAAAAGAAAACCTTTTATCTATTTATTACACAGCTGGTTTCCCGGATTTAACTTCGACTGTGGATATTGCCGAAGCACTGGAAAAAGCAGGCGCAGATTTTCTGGAAATCGGTTTCCCGTATTCTGATCCGCTGGCAGACGGCCCAACGATCCAGCACAGTTCGCAAACGGCATTAAATAACGGCATGAACCTGAATGTTTTGTTTGGACAGTTAAAATCACTGCGCCAACGGGTTTCGATCCCGGTTTTACTGATGGGTTATTTTAATCCGATGCTGCAATATGGCATTGAAAGGTTTTGCAAAAAAGCGGTTGAAGTGGGTGCTGATGGCCTGATCATCCCGGATTTGCCGATGCAGGAATATGAAAACCTGTACCGGCCCTGTTTTTTGGAAAACAACCTGAGCAATATTTTTTTGGTTACGCCAATTACCTCCGAAGAACGGATCAGAAAAATCGATCAGCTGAGCCAGAGTTTTATCTATTTGCTTTCTTCTTCATCCATTACCGGAAAAAACCTGGAAGTTTCAGACACGGTAGAATTATATTTTGAGCGGATCAAAAATATGCAATTGCAAAATCCGACAGTGATCGGTTTTGGCATTTCCGGCCGGGCTGCGTTTTCTAAAGCCTGTGCGTATGCAAACGGGGCCATCGTAGGCAGTGCTTTTGTGAAAATGCTTTCCGCAGAAAAAAATTACTTAGACAAAATCCCGGGGTTTATTCAGCAGTTTAAAAATGAGATTTCGGTATCGGCCTGAATTTTCAAAATAAACAATGCTTCTTTTATCACCTATTTTTTAAGGTTAATTTTTACCCGATAAAAACAGTATGCGGGTTTTGGTTTGATGCTTACAATTTATAAATCAATTGCTAAAAATGCAATAGATGAAATTAAAAATGGTTTTGGTTTGATGCTTGCAATAATGAGTTTGAACAATTTTAAAAATCAAACTTATGAACACGAATATCTCCGAAAAAATCATCAACCAAACTACACAGTTTTTGCCTGATGGCCGCAGCATTTCCCTGCTTTTTCACTATCCTGCCAACTTCAAAATTGGCGATACGATTGAGGTAACCGCTCCGCACGAAGCTTTGCAAAGCCTTGTCCCTCAGCATGAACAAGATTATTTTGCTTTTGATATAGAGATTTGGGACGACCGCATCCGTTTGTTTTGTGATTCTATGAAAGATCTGAAAACCTATCGTACAGAAGGCGCAGTTTTCTCTTTCCGGATCCGGGATATTTCGCTTTTTGCAAACCGTTTTATCAACATCAAAAACCAGGAAATGTATAATTGATTTCCCGGCCTGGTTAAATAATTCCCCAAACCGGGAATGGTAAATTGGCAGTAATCACATCCAAACCAAACAAAAGCAATAATTTGTGTTTTTTAAAATAGAATAAATAAACACATCAATTATGGCAACCACACCGGAAAATCAAGAAAAAAAAGAATCAACTGATCAGAAAAATAACGAAGAATTGGCTAAGCAAATTCCAACTGTTACGCCGGATGATGATAATCCGGAACCAATTTCGGATGAAGATCAGGAAGATAAATAATAAAAAAGTGCAATTGATTTTGCACTTTTTTGTTTTCGGGTAATTGGAGCCTGTTTAAATTTGTCAGATTTCTTTCAGATGCTTCTTTTATCAGCCCAAAAACAGGAAATATTAATGCTTCTTTTATCGGTATAAAATTCAAAAACAAAATTTACTGACATAAAAGAAGCATCAATATTTTTTCAGATAAAATTTAAACAGGCTTTTAAGTTCTCAAATTTTCTAAGCCTTTTAAAAAAACATTAAAGGCAAAATTAAAATCCTGTTTAATTTTTCGTTTCTACTTTTTCTTTGCAGGAGAAATCATTAAATCTTTCTCTTATAAAACTAGCAAATGTTAATTCTGCATTACCAATATAATAAATTTTACTTCTATTTATTAGCTTTTATCTAAAAAAGTGTTCTTTGGAACTCCCTTTTTACCGATTCCTAAAAAATTAAGTTTAATTATAAAAATTTCTTCTGGTTAACATATATTCGTGTAGTAAGCCACTCTCTTATTTTTTCTAACTTACACAATGAAGCAAATTAAAACTGATCAACAGGGATTATATGATCCTCAATTCGAGCATGATGCCTGCGGTACGGGATTTATAACGCATATCAACGGGCACAAATCTCACACAATTATTGCTGATGCGCTTACGATGCTGGAAAACATGGAGCATCGGGGCGCTTGTGGCTGTGATCCGGATTCTGGCGACGGGGCCGGATTACTGATCCAGATTCCGCACGGTTTTTTGCTGGATGAATGTACTTCTGATGAAATATCTTTGAAAGAACCAGGTGAATACGGGATCGGGATGCTTTTTTTACCCAAAGATTCTGGGGTAAAAAAAGCATGTCGTACCATCATCCAGCAATCCTGTGATAAATTGGGCCTGCAGATTCTCGGCTATCGTAAAGTGCCGGTTGATGCTTCCTGCATTGGCGAAACTGCCCGCGCTGCCGAACCAAATATAGAGCAGCTGTTTGTTTCGCGGCCGCATCATATCTATAATCCGGAAGATTTTGAACGCAAATTGTATGTGTTGCGCCGGTTGATTACCAAAACAATAAACGAAACCATTAAAACCGGTGCAGAACACTTTTATTTTACTTCATTTTCTTGCAAGGTAATTGTTTATAAAGGCCAGCTGACCACTTATCAGGTTCGCCAGTATTTTACAGATTTGCGGGACGAGCGCGTGACTTCCGGTTTTGGGATGATCCATTCCCGGTTTTCTACCAATACTTTTCCGTCCTGGAAACTGGCCCAGCCTTTCCGGTTTCTCGCCCATAATGGTGAAATAAATACGCTTACGGGCAACTTAAACTGGTTTTATTCCGGCATTCGATCGTATGTTTCCCCTTATTTTACCAAGGAAGAAATGGAAATCCTGTTTCCGATAATTGATAATAATCAGTCGGATTCTGCCTGCCTGGATAATGTGGTTGAAGTGCTTTATCATTCTGGCCGTTCATTGCCCCACGTGATGATGATGCTGGTGCCCGAAGCCTGGGATGGCAACGAGCAAATGGACCCGCTAAAAAAAGCATTCTACGAATACCACGCCACGCTGATGGAACCCTGGGATGGCCCGGCGGCACTGAATTTTACTGATGGAAAAATTATTGGTGCGCTGCTGGACCGAAATGGTTTGCGTCCGCTGCGCTATGTGGTTACAGATGATGGCCGCGTGATCGTTGCTTCAGAAGCCGGCGTTTTACCGTTGGATGAAAAAACAGTGGTTAAAAAAGGCCGTTTGCAGCCAGGCAAAATGTTTCTGGTGGATACGGCACAAGGCAAAATCATTACGGATGAAGAAATAAAAAAACAGATCACCAGTCGGCAGCCATACGGTAGCTGGCTCGAAAATTATAAAATCCAGCTGGATGAACTGGCTGAGCCACGGGTTTCTTTTACCAATTTAACCAAAGAATCCGTTTTTAAATACCAGCAGGTTTTTGGTTATACCCGCGAGGATATTGAAACCATTATTAAACCGATGGCAACGGATGGCAAAGAACCAATCGGTTCGATGGGAACGGATGTGCCGCTGGCTGTTTTATCGGATCGGCCACAGCATATTTCCAGTTATTTTAAGCAGTTTTTTGCCCAGGTTACCAATCCTCCGATTGATCCGATCCGCGAACGGCTGGTGATGAGTTTGGTTACTTTTATCGGCAACAACGGCAATTTGCTGGATGAAGACAAAATGCACTGCCATTGCGTAGAACACAGCCAGCCGATTTTGCACGATTACGAACTGGAAAAATTGCGCAGTATCGATACTGGTTTGTTTCATGCCAAAACCTTACAAACTTATTTTAAAGCAGATAATCTGCCCGGTTCTTTGGCAAACGGCTTGAGCAGATTGTGCCGTTATGCAGAAGACGCTGTTCAGGATGGTTTTGAAGTACTGATCTTATCAGATCGGGCGCTGGATTCTGAACATGCGCCGATACCTTCTTTGCTGGCCGTTTCTGCCATTCATCACCATTTGATTAAAAAAGGTTTGCGCGGCGCAGTAGGTTTGGTGGTTGAGGCCGGTGATATTTGGGAAGTCCATCATTTTGCCTGTTTGCTGGCTTTTGGAGCTACCGCGATCAATCCATATCTGGCTTTGGCTACGATCAATACATTGTCTCATCAGGGAAAAATGGAAAGCATGCTGGATGTACCGGCACTTTCCAAAAATTATATCAAAGCCGTTTGTGATGGTTTGCTAAAGATTTTCTCTAAAATGGGGATTTCTACGCTGCAATCTTATCATGGCTCGCAGGTTTTTGAAATTCTGGGGATTAATAAAGAGGTTGTCAGCAAATATTTCACCGGTGGCATCACGCGTATTGGTGGTTTGGGTTTGGATGAAATTGCCCGCGAAACTTTATGCAAGCACGTTAATGGTTTCAGCAGTTCCAAAAAGGAAACACAATTGCTGCCTGAAGGCGGCATTTACCAATGGACACGCCGGGGAGAAGTGCATTTATTCAACCCGGAAACTGTGCATTTGCTGCAACATGCCACGCGGACTGATGATTATACGGTTTATAAAAAATATGCCAAACTGATCAATGGGCAAACCGACCGCATGTACACCATTCGCGGTTTGCTGGATTTTGCCCATCATCGCGAAGCTATTTCGGTTGATGAAGTAGAACCGATCGAAAAAATCATGAAAAGGTTTGCAACCGGGGCGATGTCTTTCGGTTCCATTTCCCATGAAGCGCACAGCACTATCGCCATCGCGATGAACCGGATAGGCGGAAAAAGCAATACCGGCGAAGGCGGCGAAGATGAAATTCGTTATGTGCCGATGGAAAACGGAGATTCTATGCGCTCGTCTATCAAACAAATTGCTTCTGCGCGGTTTGGCGTAACTTCCAATTATCTGACTAATGCGGATGAATTGCAGATTAAAATGGCGCAAGGGGCCAAGCCGGGAGAAGGCGGCCAGCTGCCGGGCCATAAAGTAGATGACTGGATTGCAAAAGTCCGCCATGCCACACCGGGGGTTGGGTTGATTTCTCCGCCGCCGCACCACGATATTTATTCAATTGAGGATTTGGCACAATTAATTTTCGACCTGAAAAATGCCAATCGTGCAGCCCGGATCAATGTAAAATTAGTTTCTAAAGCTGGCGTAGGGACGATTGCAGCTGGTGTGGCCAAAGCCCATGCCGATGTTATTTTGATTGCCGGAAGTGATGGCGGAACAGGTGCTTCACCTATCAGTTCGGTAAAACATGCCGGTTTGCCCTGGGAGTTGGGTTTATCCGAAGCGCATCAAACTTTAGTTCGTAATAAATTAAGAAGCCGTGTGGTTTTACAAGCTGACGGACAGATGAAAACCGGAAAAGATTTAGCAATCGCTGCGTTGCTTGGTGCCGAAGAATGGGGCGTGGCCACAGCGGCATTAGTTGCCGGCGGTTGTATTATGATGCGGAAATGCCACCTGAATACTTGCCCGGTTGGTGTAGCCACGCAAGATCCTGACTTGCGGAAATTGTTTAGCGGCAGGCCTGAGCACGTGGTAAATTTGTTTCGTTTTTTAGCCGAAGAACTCCGCGAAGTAATGGCTGAGTTGGGTTTTCGGACAATTAATGAAATGGTTGGGCGCGTACAGTTTTTAAAAGTCCGTGAAAATATCAATCACTGGAAAGCCAAAACCATTGATCTTTCTGCCTTGCTGCATCCGGTAAGCAATTCTCGTGAGATGACTTTGTACAATAGTGAAAAGCAGGACCATGGGATGGATGATATCATTGATTGGAAATTATTGGAACAAGCCAAACCAGCTTTGGAAAACCAGATGCCGGTATATGCTTCTTTTACCATTAAAAATACGGATCGTACGATTGGCACGTTGTTATCCAACGAAATCTCTAAAATTTATGGTTCTGCAGGTTTGCCTGCAGGATTGATCAACTATAAATTCAGCGGTTCTGCCGGACAAAGTTTCGGAGCTTTTGCAACCAAAGGACTTTCTTTTGAGCTGGAAGGTGAAGCCAATGATTACGTTGGAAAAGGGCTTTGCGGTGCGCAAATCGCAATTTACCCTCCTAAAAACAGCATGTTCACCGCAGAAGATAATATTATTGTAGGAAATGTGGTTTTGTATGGAGCTACTTCCGGCGAGATGTTTATCCGCGGGCAGGCAGGCGAGCGTTTTGCTGTCCGCAATTCCGGTGCGACTGCTGTTGTTGAAGGCATCGGCGATCATGGCTGCGAATATATGACTGGCGGCCGCGCTTTAATTTTAGGCAAAACCGGGCGCAATTTTGCCGCCGGAATGAGTGGCGGGATTGCCTGGGTTTATGATGAAGATCATTCCTTCCGCGAAAACTGCAACAAGGAAATGGTAGATTTGGATACATTGGACCCTGCAGATGAGGAAGAAATCATCACGTTGTTGCGCAAACACATTCAGCTAACCGGAAGTAGCGTGGCGCAAAATCTGCTGAATAACTGGCAGGCTGCATCTTTCCGGTTCATCAAAATATTCCCGAAAGAGTACAAAAAAGTATTACAACAAAAAGAACCCTTAACTATCTGAGCAGCATAAATGGGAAAAGAAACCGGTTTTAAAGAATTCGGAAGAGAGCTTCCGCCAAAAATACCCGTGCAGGAACGCGTACAAAACTATAACGAATTTGTAGGAAATTATTCTGACGAAAAACTGCACCAGCAATCGTCACGCTGCATGGACTGCGGCATACCGTTCTGTCATTCCGGTTGTCCGCTGGGCAATATTATCCCGGACTTCAACGATGCCGTTTACAAAAAAAATTGGGAAGAAGCGTACCAGATTTTGTCTTCTACCAATAATTTCCCGGAATTTACCGGCCGTATTTGTCCGGCACCATGCGAGTCGGCCTGCGTTTTGGGCATCAACAAACCGGCTGTCGTGATCGAGGAGATCGAAAAACATATCATAGAAATAGCATTCGCTAAAGGTTATGTCAAACCAACGGCACCATTCATCCGCTCCGGCAAAAATGTTGCTGTAATTGGTTCTGGGCCAGCAGGTTTGGCAGCGGCGGCACAGCTGAACAAAGCCGGACATTTAGTAACTGTTTTTGAGCGGGATGACCAGCCGGGCGGTTTGCTGCGCTACGGGATCCCTGATTTTAAGCTTGAAAAAAACGTGATCGACCGCCGTTTAGAGGTGATGAAAAAAGACGGTATCGTTTTTAAATGCAACACAGAAGTTGGAAAAGATATGGAAGCTGAGGAACTGATCCGGAATTTTGATGCGGTAATTCTTTGCGGTGGTTCAACCGTTGCACGTGATTTGCAGATTCCGGGACGTGATTTAAAAGGCATCCATTATGCGATGGATTTTTTGACGCAGCAGAACAAACGCGTGGGCAATACTTCTTTTACCGATGAAAATATCATCACCACCGGCCAGGATGTGATCATCATTGGCGGCGGCGATACCGGTTCCGATTGTGTGGGCACCGCCAATCGTCAGGCTGCGCGTTCGGTAAAGCAGTTTGAAGTTAATTTTCAACCTTCCGAAGTACGTACTTTGGCAATGCCCTGGCCAAGTTTTCCAAAACTGATGAAAACTTCCAGTTCGCATGAAGAAGGTTGTGAGCGGTTTTGGGGGATTTTGACAAAGGAATTTGTGGGAGACGAAAACGGAAACCTAAAAGGCGTATTGGTTTCGGATGTAGAATGGGAAAAAGATGCTTTAGGTCGACGTGTAAAATTTCAGGAAATTGCCGGTTCGGAACGTGAATTACCTTGCCAGCGCGCATTTTTGGCCATGGGTTTTTCCCATCCGCAGCAAACCGGTTTATTGGAGCAACTGGGCGTTGGTTTGGATGAACGCAAAAACGTGAAAGCAAAAGAAGGTGTTTACCGTACCAACGTGAGCAAAGTTTTTACGGCCGGAGATATGCGCCGCGGCCAGTCATTAGTGGTTTGGGCAATTTCCGAAGGACGCGAAGCCGCCCGTAAAGTTGATGAATTTTTGATGGGCCATTCGGAATTGGAAAGCAAAGATGCCATCAACGAATATCAAATGAGTTTGTAAAATAGGTTTTAGGCAGGTCTTGGTTTTTAAGAAAAGGTTAAATCTGATTGATATTTTTGATGCTTCTTTTATGCCATAAAAACTTATGTTGTGTTTTTTTGCTGATTCTGTTTAGCGGCAAACACCAACTTTATAGGGATAAAAGAAGCATTCTTATATTGAAGGATTTTTTCATACATAAATTCAAACCGCTTTGCAGTTAAAATTACTGATCTGTTAACTTCTCAATCATTTTTAAAACCCGGCCTGTCCGGGTTTTTTCTTATTTGGCAGAAAATATCCGGATGATATACTCATTTTGATGGCTGTAAGCCAACTTTTGGTAAGTTTTAAAAGCTTTAGGTTCAATTTTAACGCATCTTTTACATCTTCCGGCAACGTTACAATTTTGTTTTTTGTGTCGATAAAAACAACAAATTCATTATTTTGAATGGCTCGTTAGAAATAGTGGAAGTTTTCATCTGTCCTGTCGGCCGCAAACGCAATGCCGTCCTGAACGTATTCCTGGATATCGTCATCGCGCAAAAACAGGATTTCCAACCGAAAATTAGAGACCGGCGAAATGAGCGAACTTTTATAGTTTTTCGAAAGATAAGCCGCCATTTTTTATTAGTTCAACGGATTTTTCGTTCAGGTGGCCAGATTTCTGGATAACTATTTTATTGGTTCCAAAAGATGTTGGGTTGGACAACAAAAGGGATCAATATTTCGTGCAAGGTCAAATCAAAATTGGGTTAAATGATGATGGAAGTGCAGCGGCGCGAATTGTTTTTTATGTCGTTTTTTCCGGCTTGTGCAAAATATAAAAATAGGCGGCAATAAATTAATCGGGTTTGAAAAGATTATTGCTGAAAAGGTTTTATTTGGATTAGAAAATAAACCCTGATGAAACCGCATTTTTTCTTAAATGGCATTGTTTTAAGATGTCCTGCCTTTTCCTTTCAAAAATATAATATCAAAAATTTGGAAGTTTTATTGCAAAATAAAAATTTTCAGCAAGCGATATATCTGGCCAGTACCAGTTTGTATGAAGCAATAGTTGTACATAAATTTAAAATTGAGGGGCTTTCGGAGAAGCTAAAGCAGAATTTACTGAAATATTATAACCGCATGAGCTTTAGGCCGACGCCTTTCGGTACGTTTTCTACAATTAGTTTGGCTTATTGGGGGGAAGCATATGTGATTGATCTTCAACATGGCATAGAAACTTCCTTGCATTTTGATCAAGAGATGGCACTTTTACTGGCAGCATATCTAAGAGCTCAAAATAATTATTCTTTAAAATATCAGATCAATTCTTCCTTGCACCAACTTTACAAAGCATTCAGGTTTATTAAATGCAACGCAACAGGCGATAGTCATAAAATAGATTTTACTTTGGAATCTTTTGATTTTGATTTGTTTGTGCAAAGTTTGATGAAGTACTGCGGGGAATTAAGATCAGTGCCAGAGATTACTTCTTTTATCAGTATAAAAACCGGCGTAACATCTGATGAAGTGTTCAATTATCTATTGGGTTTAACCAGCCATCAAATACTTCTGTCAGAAATCCAGGCAAATATAATTGGAAATGATTATATGCCCGAGTTGCTGTACAATCCATCGTTGTCCAAATTTGAATTGGTTGGATCTTTTAAAAAATTGTATGGGGAAATGAGAAGCAAAACTTCATTTACTTTAAATGAAATTGAACAATTACATCAAAATATAAAACACTTGCTGGATCAGATCACTCCAAAAACCCCGCAAAATTTATTTTATGCTAATGGGAGGAGAAAAGTTAACCAAGGTTGTGTTGGTTTGGGTTCTCAGCAAAAAATACGGGATGGTTTGGAATGCCTTCAAAAGATAAGTATTACAAGTATGCCGGAAGATATGGCAAGTTTTGTTAAAGCTTTTCAAACTAAATTTGACCGTCAATCCGTACCGTTAATGCACGCGCTTGATCCAACTGTTGGTGTAAGTTATGGTGGTTTAACCATTAATCCTGTAGGATCAGATTTGTTACTTGATGTCAACTTTGCAAAAAAAGAGCGGCACAACCACCAATTAAATTGGTCATCCAAGCACCAATTGTTTTTAAACTTGTGGCATCAAAATTTAGAAAGAAAAATAACTGATCCTATTATTATCAGTCAGGCAGATTTAAATTTTATTGCCAATGGTAAGGAAAGCATACCGTTACCGCCAACTTTCCCGGTTATATTTCGGGCAATAAACAACAAGGTTTTTATTGAAGCCGCAGGCGGCGTTACGGCAACTGCAATTATCGGACGCTTTACATCTATTGATGACGATATCCATCACCTTGCATTACAATTGGCCCAGCATGAAATAGCAGCCAATCCGGGCGTTGTTTTTGCAGAAATAGGGCAACAGGGACAACCGCATATAGACAATATCAACCGAAGAAAAGCTGTTTATGATTATGAAATCCCGATTAATGTCCGCTCTCTGTTACCTCATGAAAAACAGTTGTTGCTTTCCGATCTTTGGGTTCGCTATGAAAATAATGAAATAATATTGGAATCTAAAAAACTGGGTAAAAGGGTTATACCAAGATTGAGTTCGGCTTATAATTATAACCATAGTGATTTACC
>JAABUT010000909.1_pt1 | contig 39387 bp, 26 predicted proteins | sample 5559281 | NCBI WGS metagenome assembly JAABUT01 (sample SAMN10711880, study PRJNA513359) | rock metagenome | isolation source: Antarctica rocks | place: Antarctica: Victoria Land, Ricker Hills nord | collected 2016-01-04 | reverse complement strand
CGATCACCGGGGCGGTCAGCGCCCGCGGGACGTAGCCGCCCGCAACGGACATGACCTTGCCCACGATGCCCGGCACCACCCGCATCTTGTTGCGGCCCAGGCCGTCCAGCGAGGACCGGGCCACCGATTCGGTGGTGATCCAGAACGAATCAGGGATCAGCCGGTCCACGATGGATGCCTCGGCCGGGTCCGGCATCTCCGTGCGGACCGGCCCGGGCGCCAACAGGGTCACGCTGATCCCGCTGCCGGTCAGCTCCCCGCGCAGCGACTCGGCGAAGGAGTTCACGAACGCCTTGGTGGCCGCGTAGGTGGCGTTGTGCGGCACCGGAAGGTTTCCCGCCGCAGAACCGGTGAACAACAGTGCACCGCTGCGACGGTGGACCATGCCGGGCAGCACCGCCAACGTGAGGTCGTGCACCGCAACAGCGTTCAGCTGCACCAGCTGGCGCTCGAAGTCGGCGTCCAGCCTCGCCAGCGGCCCAAAGGTGGACACCCCCGCGTTGTTGCACAGCACCGAGACATGGCGATCGGCCAGCTCGCCGGTCAGCTCGGCTCGGGCGAGGGGGTCACTGAGGTCGACGGCCCGGACGTCCACCTGCACGCCGTGGCGAGCGCTGAGCTCCGTGGCCAGCTCCTGCAGCAGCTCGCCGCGCCGGGCCACGAGGATCAGTGAGTACCCCCGCGCTGCCAGCTCGGTGGCCAGTGCGGTGCCGATCCCGGAGGACGCACCGGTGACCACCGCGCGAGAGTCGGAAGCGGGGGCGGGCAAGCTCATGAGGGAGAAGCTCCTTGGGTGTCGGGACAGGCTGCGGGCACCGTACAGCGCAGGTGCGAGAATGAGCCCAGTGCAGCCCCCCCGCCTGGTAGCCAGTGATGTCGACGGCACCCTGCTCGATGACCACGACACCATCACTGCTCGCACGCGGGCGGTGGTGACGACGCTCGTCCAGCAAGGAGTGCCGTTCGTGCTGGTCACCGGCCGTCCCCCGCGGTGGATCGCCCCCGTGGTGGAGCAGCTCGGCTTCGCGCCGCTCGCGGTGTGCGCCAACGGCGCCGTGCTCTACGACGCGGCGACCGGCACCGTGTTGCACGCCCGCACCCTGGACGTGCCGCTGCTGCAGCAGGCGACGGAGCTGGTGAGGGGTGCGCTGCCCGGCTGTGGGTTCGCCGCCGAGCGGGTGGGTGCGCACGACTCGGCCACCCCGCTATTCGTCTCGGCTCCCGGCTACGCGCACGCGTGGCTGAACCCGGAGAACACGGAGGTATCGGCGCACGAGCTGACCTCCGAGCCGGCCGTCAAGCTTCTGGTGCGCCACAGTGGTATGACCAGCGGGGACATGGCTAGGGCGCTCGGGCCGCTGCTCGAGGGCACCGTGGATCTCACCTACTCGACCAACAACGGACTGGTGGAGCTGTCGGCCCACGGGGTCACCAAGGCCACCGGACTGGCCACCCTCGCGGCCGAGCACGGCGTGGACGCGGGCGAGATCATCGCGTTCGGTGACATGCCCAACGACGTACCGATGCTGCGCTGGGCGGGGCACGGTGTGGCGATGGGCAACGCGCACCCGGCCGCCATCGAGGTGGCCGACGAGGTCACCGCCTCGCACAACGAGGACGGGCTGGCGCAGGTATTGGAGCGCTGGTGGCACTGAGCTGGTGGACGGCGGGTGGAGGGCGAGCGACCTGTTGCGTTGGCATCATCACCAAACTCGTCGCGGTTAGTGAAGCGGTCTTGCCTTGATCGGTTCCTTCTGGCCTGCCGAATCTCCGGTATGGCATGCTCGCCGCCATGCCGCTCGGATCAAGTAAGTCGCTGATCGACCCTCGGCGGGGCGCACGCGCCTACCGCCGACTCTTTGGCTCGGAGGAGATGCATAGTCACTTCCGGTGGGCTGCGATCAAGCCCTACATCGACTTCAACGCCCGGCACACTCTCGAGGTCGGCGGTGGAGACGGCTGGGTAACCTTTGAGGTTGCCGAGCACAACAAGAACCCGATGGTCGCCACCGAGTTCGAGCAAGAAAAAGTCGATGAGGCCCGTCGCATCGCCGAGCTCGGTGGTTTTGCCAACGTTGAGGTCTCCCAGAAGGACTTGCGGCAGCTCGGCGCCGAGACCACCTTCGACCAGGTTCTTGCCATCGACGTCCTCGAACACATCGACGACGATGAGCTTGCCATCCGTCAGATTGCCGACGCGCTGGTGCAAGGCGGACGGCTCGTAATCTCCGTGCCTACTCCGCGCTATCCCGAGACGTTCGGACGTCAGTTTGCTGATCGGCTCGGACACGTCCGTGATGGGTATTGGCTCGAAGATTTGCAGCCAAAGCTCACCGCCGCCGGGCTTCAGGTGACCGCCTCGCGGTACTACACACTCAAATGGGTCTCGCGCGCCTGTCGCCTGTTCTACGGCCGCGGCATACCGTATACCATCGGTGTGCTGTGGGCACCCATTGCCCGCCCCGTGCTCCGGGCCACCGAACGACGCCATCAGGACAAGGCGCACGCCAGTAGCCTCGCACTGCTGGCCGTCAAACAGTAAGTGGCGGACGAACTTATGGACAGGGTAACGCTGGACATCATGCTGCCGTTTTATGGCGATCCCGAGATGATGCGAATCGCTGTGGAGAGCATTATTGGTCAGGATGATCCGGACTGGCGACTCACGGTTGTCGACGACGGCTATTTGGACGAGACGATCCCGGGTTGGTTCGCCGAGTTGGGCGACGAGCGAGTCCGGTACTTTCGCAACGAGGTCAACCTCGGAGCCAACCGCAACTATCATCGTTGCGTCGGACTCATCGACCACGAGCTGGCAGTGATCATGGGCGCTGACGACAAGATGCTGCCGAACTACGTGCGTACGGTCCGGGCGGCGTTTCGGGAATTTCCTGATGCCGGCTTTGCCCAACCCGGTGTGCGGGTGATCGACGAGAACGGCTTGCCCGTGCGCACTCTGGTCGACGAGGTCAAGCGCACGGTCTACGCTCCGCGAGGTTCGGGACGACGAGTCTTTTCGGGAGAGTGGTTGGCCCGCAGCCTGCTCCGTGGCGACTGGCTCTATTTCCCGTCGTTGTGCTGGCGCTCGGACGCACTACGGCATGCGGGGTTTCGCGACGGCCTCAACGTGGTCCAAGACTTGGCGTTGGCCATCGACCTGGTGCAGCAGGGCGAAAGCCTCATCGTCGACGATGCGGTCTGTTTCGAGTACCGCAGACATCGGGCGAGCGATTCGTCGCTGCGCGCCCTGGCCGGCGACCGTTTTGTGGAGGAGCGCCGCTACTTCGTCGAAACCGCCGCCGATATGCGTGAACGCGGGTGGAACCGCGCGGCACGTAGCTCGCAGTTTCACCTGTCATCGAGGATCCACGCGCTGACCCTGCTGCCGAAGGCTGCCCGGTACCGTCATCGTGCTGGCATGCGCACACTGACCAATCATGCATTTGGCCCCGGTCGGTAGCTGAGCGCAATGGCACCCCAGCCGCGGCGGCTGCGTCGGAGGGCCACAGGGCAAGATGGTCAGAGTGACGACACTGAGCCTGCGCAGCAGGAAGCTGCGGAACCTGGCCAGTGTCGTCGAGGTCAGTGGAAGCCAATTCGCCCTGGCGGGCACGGGCTACCTAACCTTGGCGTTGGGCGGGCGCACGTTGGATGCGGCCGGTTTCGCCGCCATCACCTCGTTCTATCTTCTCCTCAACGTCGTGGGCCGCGGCTTGTGCTCGGCCTCTGAGCTGGAGCTCACCCGGTCTGTTGCGCACGCCGGCCGCGAACAGGTTGAGCCCGGCGGCGTGTGTCGAGCCGGGATCCGACACACCGCCGTGATGGTGGGATTGGCCGCCGTGGCGGTACTCGCCGCCGCACCGCTGCTGGATCGGGTCTTCGGTGACGACCCGGTGTTGGTCGCGATGCTCGTGCTGAGCCTGCCGGGGATGGCTGCCTCCCATGTGTTGCGAGGACCACTTGCGGGAACCCGCCGTTATCACCCCTATGCCGCTACGTTCGCCGTCGAGGCCACCGTGGTATTAGTGTTCGGAGTCACTCTTGCGGTGCTGCGAATTACCGATGTGCGGTGGTGGGCGCTCGGACTCGCTCTTGGGCCGCTCGTAGCCACGATCGCGGTTAGCACACCTCTACGCCACGCCGCGCGCCGAATTCTGCGCACCGGCGGTCCGGGCGACAGCGGGACGCGGGAGCTCGTCGCCGCGGTGGTCATTCTGGCGGGAATTCAAGCCGTGTGGAACCTTCCTCCGGTGCTGCTGACCGCCCGTACCACGGACACCCCCGCGATTGCGGCGGGTTTCACGGCAGCTGCGCTGGTACTCCGTGTACCGGCCCTGCTGTTCCCCGCAATGCAGGCTCTTGTGCTCCCCGTGCTTGCCGGACGCAGCGAAGGCGGCAGGCTGCCTCGGGTTCGGCCGGGCGCACTTGGCCTGGTTGTGTTCCTCGCGGTGGCCTGGCTCCTCGGTGCCACTGCCCTGACACCGTTGGCAATGCACCTCACGTTTGGTGCACTGACCGTGCCAGGGACAGGGGTGCTGGCCGTGTTGGCCGTGGGCGCGGTGGTGGGGACCGGCGCACAACTCGCCCAGACAGCCTTGGTGGCGCACCGGCGGCAGGGCGCCGCCGGTGCGGTGTGCGCCACCGCGGTCATCGCGTTGCTGATCGTCTTCTACCTTGTGCCGGCTACGGCGCTGGCAGCCGCGCTTGGTTTGTTGATCGCGTTGGGTGTCGTGCTGGCGGGGTCGGCGCTCGCGCTATGGAGCAAATGAAGAGTGAGCCACTGCTCCCACTCCCGCCTGGTTTGTGTTCGGAATCGGCGTGGAGCAGGATGCCTCCGTGGGCCGAAAATCGTGCGGCGTTGCACGCGTCACTTACCGTTGATGTGCCGATCTCGTCCCATGGCGGGTAAGGCCGATATACGGGGATACTGTGTCGGCTGAGGCGCCTGTACTGCCACCTTACGGCGCGTCGACGTGGGGCCAAGAGGGTGATTCGGTACGGTACGGCCAGTGACGGCGACTGAAGCGAGGCGCGTAAAGGTGGGGCAACCCGCTAGGAGTCTGGCGCGGGTGCTTATCGTTTTGCCTGCGCTAAACGAAGAGGGCTCCGTCGCGGAGACCATCGCCCAAGTTCGCACCGCGCAGCCCGGGGCATCCATTTTGGTGGTGGACGACGGTTCTACCGACCGGACGGCAGCTGTCGCCCAGGGCGCGGGAGCCGATGTCTTGCGCCTGCCGTTTAACCTCGGTGTGGGGGGCGCGATGCGCGCTGCATTCCGCTATGCGCGCACGCACGATGTCAGTTACCTCGTTCAGGTGGACGCCGATGGCCAGCACGACCCGAAAGAAATAGCGGCATTGCTGTCGGCCGCTGCCTCGGCTGATGTCGTGGTGGGGGCACGTTTCGCCGGTCGCGGTAGTTACGATGCGCGCGGGCCCCGGCGCTGGGCGATGCGGCTGCTGGCGCTGGTCTTGAGCAAAGTCACTGGAAGTCGGCTGACTGATCCCACGTCGGGTTTCCGAGTAGCCGGCCCACGCGCGATCCCGGTGTTCGCCCAGCACTACCCGGAGGAATACCTCGGCGACACTGTGGAGTCGCTTGTCATCGCCCACCGGGTGGGGCTGCGGATCGCACAGGTTCCGGTGGAGATGCGGGCGCGTGCAGCCGGTAAAGCAAGTCAGAGTCCCGTGCGAGCCGCCGCGTACCTCGTCCGTGTAGGCATTGCCGTCTTGCTCGCTCTCGTGCGCAAAGCGCCGGCTACTGACCCGCGCGACCTCATCCTGGGTACTCAGCCGTGAGTAGACTCACAATAGGTTCCCTGGTATTGGCGTTGGCGCTGCTCCTCCTGGTGTTCGAGCTGCTTCGCCGTCGCCGCCTGCGTGAGAAGTATGCGGCAATATGGGTCGCTGTTGCCGCAGCGACGATGGTGCTCGCCGTCTTTCCCTCGCTGCTTTACCGCGGAGCAGCGTTGTTGGGTGTCCAGGCGCCCAGTAACCTGCTCTTCCTAGTGTCGCTGATCGTGTTACTTGCCATCTCGTTGCAACTCTCCGGCGAGGTCGGCCAGCTTGAGGAACAAGCCCGGACGCTCGCCGAGGAAGTCGGCGCGTTGCGGCTGGATCTCGAACGTATGAACAGGCCCGTTGATAACGACGATGGCTAGTATCCCGCTGACGGGTCAGCGTGAACCGGATGACGTCCTGGACGCCGAGGTCGAGTCCGTCAATGGAGCCGCTGACGTCGACGCGGTTGCTACCGAACCTATAGAGGACGAACCTAGCGCGGACCCTCCCTCCTTGATCACAAGAACCACAGCGAGCCCGAGCAGTACCATCATGGTCAGCGACAAGATGGCGGGAAAGACTGCGGGCGACCAGATTGGGTGCCTCCAGAACATGAGCGGTCCTGATTGACCCACCGTGTAGCGGTGCATCGCGTACACGTAGGCGACAAAATGGGCCGTGGCCGCCAGGGTGGCCACAACTGCAAGGAGACGCCGCTGCAATGAACAACCGATCAAGCGCTTTCCAAGTGCCAGAGCGGCGAGCAATGGGAGTCCTACGGCGAGCGGCAGGGTATACCGGCCCTGATAGAAAAAGCCGATCGAGCGAGCAATAACGGTGCTCTCCGCAACAGGCAGGACGAAAACAATTGCAATCAGCAGGGCGAGTGCGATTCCGTCACGGATACGGCACACCACAGCCGCGCCGATGAGCAGAGCACCGATCAACAATATCCAGACATAAAATGTGAATTGCGGAGCGGGCAGGTCATTCCAACCAAAATTGCCGACCATTTGCCGGGTCCATGCGTCCCAGCTGCCAATACTCAACCTGATAATGCGCGCGGTAGTGAACTCCGGCCCAAGCGCATCACCGACGACCGGGTTGGGACGGACAAGTACGATCCAGAGAACCGCACCTACGCTCGCGAGACCGCCTAAAGCGCCCCACACAAGCGTATGTCTCGCTTTGACCACCTCGATAATTCGCCGCGGTGGTGCAAGTACGAGCAGGACTAGCACGAGGATAAGCAGGAAAGCAGGTCCGGAAGTCTTTGCGCTTACCAAACTGATTCCGGCCGCGCCCATACGGGCAATTAGTCTAGCATCGTAGCGCCCACCTCGCTCGGTCAACATTACAATACCAGCGGTCCAGAAACCAATCGCGGCGGAGATTTCAAGCGCACTGGGATTGACGACGGCGTTGGTGAAAATGACCTGCGGTGTTACCGCGACAAATAATCCGCTCAGCATTAAGGGGCGGTGTCGGGATTGCGAGGCGCTGGCCACCGCTGAAGCCAAGAAGAGCCCGCAGATGAGACCACTAAGCAGGCGGGTCAGCATCACGCTGGACAACGTGCCGTGAAATATCTTCAGAGGCGCACCGACGATTGCGTAGTAAAGAGGCGGATAGCGACCTGCGGTGGTTATAGCTTCGACCGCTCCTCTATCACTGCTCGCGGTGGCAAGTATGCAGTCCGGCGTGGCCTCGTAGTGGCCGATCAAACAGCCTGGATAAAAGCCCAGTGCTAACGGCCCTGGCGCCCGTACTGGCGACGCACCGGGCATGTTGGGTGAGGTCGGAGGGACGAAATCGCCACTCACTACCGCGTACGCTCTGAGGATGTGGGAGCCTTCATCAGGGCCGTCGAAGTAAGGCGTGGCCAGCGCCCACGCCCAAGCGATGCCGGTAACAAGCACCAGCGCAACCCACCACCACCGCCGGTCTGGGCTACGGCGGGGGCGGAACTTGCAAACTCTGTCTGGCAAGCTGCCGTGGTTTGTTGACAACTCTTTGCCATGTTGGTTTCGCGCTAAGCCAACGAGCGACAATAAGCCGGGGAAGGGAATCTCTATCGCTCCTTGAGCACGAAGTGCAGCCGGCGGCGGAGGAACGAGGCTGCGGCACTGGCAGGATGGGCCGACGCATGAGGTGAAGTGTTATTCGCGGAGAGGGTGCTCGATGACGCGGTCCGCGCGACATCTCGGGCACGGGCAGCAGAGGCTCGTTCGCTCGCCAGCGCCGCTTGAAGGGTCGCAATTTGCTGCGCCTGGGATTGGACTGTTTCGGCCAATTGGTCAGAATCGCGTGCGTGCGCCGCCGCCTCGTACTGTAATTGGAGGACTTGAGTATAGAGTGCGATGCGGTTGTTTTCCAGGGCAGCCAGCAGTTTGGACTCGGTGTAGACCGCGAGCGCTCGACTCATTGTGGCCGACCGCGCGTCACCCGTACGAAACAGCACTCCAAGGCCGAATACGGCGGGAACGATTTCGAATCTCCAATCGCCATCCGTGCTGCTGAGCGCATCCTCAATCGCGGTCGAGACTCCGTTGCGTTCGCCGCCGGCATGACTGGCCGCCGTGAAAGAACCGGCGCCGACGAACCCGGCGGGCGTCATTTCGTCGTGCCACACAGTCGGTCCGTCATCGGTCGGATCGTGGCGGTCATCGGCCGCGAGCGGAGAAGGTTCGTAGTATTGATCCCGGCGGGCGCACGGCCAGAGCACGTCATGCGTCACGACTACCGCGTTGGGCGCGTGGGCCAGGATCCAGGAGATCTCCCGATGCACCACCGAGTAGTTGTGGTCCCCGTCGACGACGTAGAGGTCACCGATGGGCAACTCCTCGAGTGCCTGGGGCGACGCTTGCTCGACAAGATGCATTCCGTCCATTGCCGCGAAGCGAGCGCGGACGTCACCATCGGGATGAGGGTCGACGCCATACACGGCTGAGGCGCCAAGTCCTAGATGAAGTGCGCTCGCCATCCCCGATTCCACGCCAATCTCGATGACGGTGTGGATGTCGCGGGTGCGGTATATCACGGCAAATATTTCGCGGAACAGCTGAACCGAATGCAGTAAAAGGGGTTGACTACGGGCGGCACGCGCTTGCGCATGAGGGTCGTCGCGGGTGCTGAAGGTGTACCTGCCGCTACTCATCGGCGGTTCGCGATCTCGCGCAGTGCCAGGCGCGTGGCGCCAGCGAAGACGGCTGATGCACCCCCGGTCTTGAACTCCTCGAGCAACCGGCCGGAAATTCGGGCGTGGCCGGGGGCCGGTGGCATCGGTACCGCAAGCTGCGAGCGGGACTGGGGCAGCATCGCGAACGCTACGGTGATCTGCGTCGAAGCCAGTGGGCCAGCCGCGTGCTTAGCCACCGGCAGGACTATGGCGGCGTCGGTGTCGCGGAACTCGATCAGGTTACCTCCAAGCCAGACGCACTTGTGGAGATGCAACCCGGCGAAGTCCTCAGGCGCGCACCATTCCACTAGCTCGGGCACGGCGGCGCCGCCAGTAGTCAAGCGGGCTTCGATCAAGTCGACGCGCACGATCGCGGGGCGTCCCGGCAGGCTAACCGAAACGTCGATGATCCCCCCTGGGTGATCTCTAATGTCTGCGGGCCGGAGGTCGAGTCGGGCGAATGACAACCCGTTGTGGTTGATCCGAACCCGCTGCGTTGGCCCGTCGCACCACACGTCCGAGTGAGTTCGATACTTGACGCGGGTCTCCGAAGCGGGCCCCGACGGCTCGAACGCTGCCGGCTCGAGGTGTCCGGCGGACACGGCGCTGGCCGCGGCGGCTAGCTGGGGGTCGGCAGCGGCGATCAGGCTAGGCCAAAATGCGTCACGCATGTTGAGATCGGAGAGGTCATTCGGTGACATGTACGGGATGGCGCGAACGAGATCGGTTGGCATGATGTGCGAGACCAGCGCCGATCCCAGGTTGTCTTCGTGGGCCCAAGAGCCGAATAGCGATGCTTCGTCGGCGGTCGGGGCGGTGAGCGCTGCCCGGAGGATCTCCGCCAGCCGGGCGCGGGCGGATGGGTCGGCGAGGTTAGGCCAACGTCCATCCGCGGCGCCGATGTAAGCGTTCCAACGGCTTTGAAATGCCCCGATGCCCGCCTGTACGGCTTTCCGCTCGAGGTTTTGAGTTTCGCTGCCCGCGCATGGGCCAAGGACCGGTGCTCCGGCATCGTCGAAATCGACGGTCGATCCACAGAGGGCATTGACCGCAAGTTCGATGACCTCAGGACTGCGCGCAATGGTGGCCACCGCCTCATGCGGATGTCCGTTCTGGCCGAGGTATCCCTCGGAGCGCAGGCCTGCCTGAAGCAATCGGGTGGATCGTTCGTCCGTCGCCAAATAGAGACCGGAGGGGACTACGTCAACCCCCGCGAGTCCGAGAGCTCGAGCGAGTTGAAGTTGGATCGTCCCGCCCCAGCCGAGGTCCACGAGAGCCATGTCGGGCTGATCGAGTGCGCCGTTGCGGCGCAGTGCGTGGACAAGACGCTCCCGCTTGGCGGTGGCGGTGACTGCTAGTTGATTTCGTAGATGTGGCGTCTCAGTAAGTGCCAACGCGACATGCTGCACGATGTCGGTTCCGTCAAGGACGGAGTCGAGCTGGCTGGCTAGACTGGGAACGTCACCGGGGCGCAGACCGAGGCTACCGAGCAATCCCCGAACGGTTGCCCGGTAGCTACGTCCCAGCATGTTCTCTATCGACTCACCGTCGAACCGGTCGATGGTGGCCAGCCATGTTACGTGTCGGGATAACCACAGTGTCCGGGCCTCGACGTCAACGCCGCGGGCGCGGGCGGCTGCGTTGATCAACTGAGATAGTAATTCTCCCTCCCGCATGGGGCACCAGAGGACGGTGGTGTTGCTTCGGTGTGCATGATCGACTACCCATTCGGCAAACCCGGTCAACACGGGTCCGAGAACTCCAGCGCCGTAGCGCCAGGCCGTCAAAGCCCGATCGTCGCCAGTCCGTGGAGCGGTCGAGACTGCGCGCGCCCGCAGCGTGGTCAACCCGTAGTCGCCCTCGTCGGGGTCAGTGAAGCTGCCAAAGGGGTGGTAGGCGTCGGTGGTGTCGCGCTCGCGGTCTAGCACAACTTCGAACTTTTCGTCGATACGCTCGTAGTAGATAGTGCGTATGCCAAGAGACGCCGGAGCCTCGTCGTCCGCGACTGGGTTATCGCCGATGTGAACTACCTCCCCGGGCTGGCATCCGAGGCGGCTCAGCACTACGGGCCAGAGCCCGGAACCCTTATCTCTTCCATAAGCGTTCGACCTGAAGATCCGTACACCTTCTAGCGAGCCGAGTTCGGGCCTGTCCAACAGGCGATGAAGATGATCCTCCGTGAAATAGGTGTCCGAGACGAAGACCACTTGCATATCGCGCTTTCGGGCGGAACGGATGAGCTCGGCGATGCCCAGGTCAACGACTGTGTAGTTCACCTCGATCTTGACTTCGGCTTCGACCAGCTCCTCAAGTGCGAGCCCGGCAAACGGCGCTGAGGGCATGGCCGACCAGATGTCGAACAGCGAGACCTCAGTGCCCAGCGATCCCTGACGGGCTCGGGCGTCGCGTTCAGCGCTCTGCCGCAATCGTCGGAAGGCGGCGTCGGTTACCCACTCTGGGCAGAGCCCGTCGCGACGCAGCGACGCGGCTAACACTCCGAACAGGTCGACGGGATTCGGGACCCGCCGCCACAGCACGGTGTCAAAGATGTCGAATGACAGCACGGAACACGATCCGTCGTCGATTATTCTCTGAACCGCAGGAAACTGAGGATGACAATCCACCCACGGGACACCGTGAGGTTCTGCAACTACCATTAGAATGATCCTCCCTATTCCCGTTTGGAGCGTGAACCGGTCGTAACGTCCGCTACTGAGCCGACCGCTGAGAGGCGATGTCGTTCGGCGGCCTGCCCAATTTTATTTGTGCTAGTGCTCGCGAGCATCTTTTTCACAGCAAAGATTATGTCCAATGCGTACGACCAAGGCGGTGATGTTAGTCCCATCCGTGCGGCGTGTCGCGTGCTGAACGTAGTCGGGGCTTGATTCCCTCCCACTTGGGGGTCACACATGCGAGTGCGTTGCCGTGTCAGTCGCGGCGCACCAGCCCGCTTACAGCTGGGCGTGGCACGCGCTACGCCCGGCTGGGTATTTAGGAGGTGAAACAACTCATCGGCCGCCTGTCTGTTGCGTAGTTTACCGGCTCTTCGCAGTTGAGGGCGCAGCGCGGGTCGGCGCGTCGGTGGCGGCGTAGGGGTCGAGGTCTCCTGATGATGGGAGTTCTCACGCTGCCCACCGGGGAGACGTCGACATGTCTGACGCTACCTTCGCTCGTCCTGATCTGACTGCGTTCGCTCGTCTCGGCGAGGTGGGTCTGGAGGTGGTCGGGCAGCGACTGGAGCCTGATCGTGCGGTGCTGGCGTGTCGTGTCGTCGAGCCCGATCAGGTTGGCGCCCGACGACGCTGCTGCTCACCTTCCGCCGCTACCGGTGTACCGGGTGTGGGCATGTGTGGCGCCAGGACACCAGCAGCGCGGCCGAGCCGCGGGCGAAGCTGTCGCGTCGCGGCCTGCGGTGGGCGCTGGAGGCCATCGTGTGTCAGCACCTCACCGTCGCCCGCGTCGCCGAGGGCCTCGCCGTCTCGTGGAACACCGCCAACGACGCGGTGCTGGTCGAAGGGCGCCGTGTTCTCGTCGAGGACCCAGGCCGGTTCGACGGCGTCAGGGTGATCGGGGTCGATGAGCACGTCTGGAGGCACACCCGTCGCGGCGACACCTACGTCACCGTCATCATCGACCTCACCCCGATCCGTTGTGGCAGTGGACCAGCCAGGCTGCTGGACATGATCGAGGGCCGCTCGAAACAGGCGTTCAAGCAGTGGCTCGCCGAGCGTCCGCAGGCCTGGCGCTCGGGGGTCGAGGTCCTGGCGATGGACGGCTTCACCGGGTTCAAGACCGCAGCCGCCGAGGAGCTGCCCGACGCCGTGGCGGTGATGGACCCGTTCCACGCCATCCGCCTGGCCGGCGACGCACTCGACCAGTGCCGCAGGCGAGTCCAGCAGGACACCCATGGGCACCGCGGCCGCACCGACGACCCGCTCTACCGCGCGCGGTAGAGCGGGTCGTCCACACCGGCGCTGACCTGCTCACTACCAAGCAGACACAGCGACTGCACGACCTGTTCACCGCCGACGAGCGTCCAGGTCGAGGCGACCTGGGGCATCTACCAGCGCATGATCGCCGCCTACCGTGCACCCGACCGCACCCGAGGCCGAGCGCTGATGACGAAGCTCATCGCGTCGCTGCGCCACGGTGTCCCCGCCGCGCTGAGCGAGCTGCACACCCTCGGGCGGACCCTGAACACCCGCGCCGCCGACGTCCTGGCCTACTTCGACCGCCCCGGCACCAGCAACGGCCCCACCGAGGCGATCAACGGCCGCCTCGAGCACCTCCGCGGCTCCGCCCTCGGGTTCCGCAACCTCACCAAGGGTCACTACCTGATACGACCAGGTGGCCTACATCGCCAGATCACTGCTGGAAAGTGGCGGCTTCAGACCCCAACTACACCCTGCATTGTGAAGAGCCAGTTTACCTCGGCCCTCGACGGGGGCTGCAGACGCCGCTGGGGTCGGTCTGACGTCATACGGTTAACGCACCGGTAGGATTGCCACTCGTGACCCCGATGCCCCGAAACCGAAATGTTGATGGTATTTTTAGCGGCGCCCACGATCTCATCGTCGTTGGCTCCGGCTTCTTTGGCCTTACCATCGCCGAGCGCGCCGCCACCCAGCTCGGCAAGCGGGTCCTCGTGCTCGACCGCCGTCATCACCTCGGGGGCAACGCCTACTCCGAGGCGGAGCCCGAGACCGGCATCGAGATCCACAAGTACGGGGCGCACCTGTTCCACACCTCCAACCAGCGGGTGTGGGACTACGTCAACCAGTTCACCAGCTTCACCGGCTACCAGCACCACGTGTTCACGGTGTTCAAGGACCAGGCGTACTCCATGCCGGTGAACCTGGCGACGATGTGCGCGTACTTCGGCAAGTACCTGACGCCGGATGAAGCCCGCGCGCTGGTCGCCGAGCAGGCCGCCGAGGTTGACGGTAAGCAGGCGGCGAACTTCGAGGAGAAGGCAGTCTCCCTGGTCGGGCGCCCGCTGTACGAGGCCTTCTTCCGCGGCTACACCGCCAAGCAGTGGCAGACGGACCCCACCGAGCTGCCCGCGGCCATCATCAGTCGACTGCCGGTGCGATACACCTTCGACAACCGCTACTTCAACGACACCTACGAGGGCCTGCCCACCGACGGTTACACCGCGTGGCTGCAGAAGATGGCCGAGAACGAGCTGATCGAGGTGCGGCTGAACACCGACTGGTTCGACGTCCGCGACGAGATAACCGTGTCCAGCCCGGACGCGCCAATCGTCTACACCGGCCCGTTGGACGCCTACTTCGGCAACGCCGAGGGCGAGCTGGGTTGGCGCACCCTGGACTTCGACCAAGAAGTGCTGCCGGTCGGCGACTTTCAGGGCACCCCGGTGATGAACTACGCTGACACCGACATCGCCTACACGCGCATCCACGAGTTCCGCCACTTCCACCCCGAGCGGGACTACCCCAAGGACAAGACCGTGATCATGCGGGAGTTCTCCCGTTTCGCCGAGACCGGGGACGAGCCGTACTACCCGATCAACACCGCCGAGGACCGGGCCAAGGTCGCGGCGTACCGCAAGCTCGCCCAGGCTGAGACCGAGCGCAATCACGTCCTGTTCGGCGGACGCTTGGGCACCTACCAGTACCTTGACATGCACATGGCCATCGCCAGCGCACTGGCGATGTTCGACAACACCCTCGCCCCGCACTTCACCGACGGCCGGGCGCTCGCCGAGACTTCAGACCTGCCGGAGGACTGATCAGCCGATGACCACCACGCAACCGCTCACCTCGGACACCGCGACCTCCCAGGCGGTGTCCCTGCTGCAGCGGGTGATCCTGCCGCGCATCGGTGACCCCCTCGACCTCCGGTCGCTCTACATCGACGAGGACGAGTCCAACCGCAAGCGTTCCCGGGCCACCAGCCGAACTCGGTTGGAGCTTCCCGCGGAATCCGAGGTCTCTTTCGCCACCTACTTCAACGCGTTCCCGGCCAGCTACTGGCGCCGCTGGACGGTGCTGGACACGGTGGTGCTGCAGCTCAAGGTCGAGGGTGCCTGCCGGGTGGACCTCTACCGGTCCAAAGCCGACTCCACCCAGATCCACGCCGGCGGCGAGGTGGTGGCCACCGCGGAGCCCACCACCTTGGAGTTCCCCCTCGACCTGGCTCCCTTCGAGGACGGCGGCTGGCTGTGGTTCGACATCACCACCGAAGAGGACTCGGTCGTCATGCACGAGGCGGCTTGGTACGCCCCGATGGAGTCGTCGGTGCAGGCATCCGTCGCCATCGGGATCACCACCTTCAACCGGCCTGATGACTGTGCGGCTGCGCTGTCCGCCATCGGCGAAGACCCGCTGGTGCTCGACACCATCGACGCCGTGTTTGTGGCGGACCAGGGTACGAAGAAGGTCATCAACGCTAGAGGGTATGCCGAGGCTGCGGCAGCGCTTGGCACCCGGCTGCGCATCCACGACCAGGGCAATCTCGGCGGCAGCGGCGGCTTCTCCCGCGGCATGTACGAGGCGCTGAACACCACCGATTGTGCGCAGATCCTGCTGATGGACGACGACATCGTCATCGAGCCGGACAGTATCCTGCGCGCCGTCGCGTTCTCCCGGTTCACCGAGCGACCCACCCTGGTTGGTGGCCAGATGCTCAACCTGCAGGCCCGCTCGCACCTGCACTCCATGGGGGAGGTGGTCGACCGCGACAAGTTCATGTGGCGGGCAGCCCCCAACGTGGAGTACGACCACGACTTCGCCAGGCGGAGCCTGCGCGACACCCCGCGGATGCACCGGCGGATCGACGTGGACTACAACGGTTGGTGGATGTGTCTCATCCCGCGGGCGGTCGCCGAGAAGCTCGGGTTACCGCTGCCGCTATTCATCAAGTGGGACGACACCGAGTACGGCCTGCGGGCTGGGAAAGCCGGCTACCCCACGGCGACGCTGCCCGGCGTGGCGATCTGGCACATGCCATGGTCGGACAAGGACGACGCCACCGACTGGCAGTCCTACTTCCACCTGCGCAACCGGCTGGTGGTGGCCGCGCTGTACAGCAAGCACAAGCACGGCGGGGAGATGGTGCCGCACAGCATGAAGAGCGTGTTCAAGCACCTGCTGTCGCTGGAGTACTCCACCGTGGCCCTGCAGAACCTCGCCATCAAGGACTTCCTGGCCGGACCGGAGGCGTTGTTCGGGCAGCTGCCCACCGCGCTGGGGGAGGTCCGTGCGGCGCGTTCGGAGTTCGACGACGGCACGGTGCTGCCCTCCTCCCGGAGCCTCCCGCTGCCCTCCATGGACGCCGTGAAGGCCGAACGGTTCCTGCGGCCGCCGACGAAGCCGTTGACCATCGGCAAGACGCTGGCCAGCTCGCTGGTGCACAACGTGCTGCCGGTCAAGGCCAACCACCACGAGACGCCGCAGCTCAACATCGCGGCCCAGGACGCCCGCTGGTTCCTGCTCGCGCGACTGGACGGGGCGACGGTCGCCACCGCGGACGGACGCGGCGTCGCCTTCCGCAAGCGCAACCCGAAGACCTTCTGGTCGCTGCTGACCCAGTCGGTGCGCTCACACGCCGAGCTGCGCCGCGAGTTCCCCCGGATGCGCAAGGCCTACCGCCAGGGGTTGGCCGGGCTCACCTCGCACGAGTCCTGGCGCCGCGTGTTCGATGCTTGACACTGCCGAGCGATGAGTGCTGTCGGGGCTCCGCCCGCCAGGGTGACGGGCGAGTTGAGGCTGCTCAGCGTGGTGCAGGCGACGGTAAGCAGTCGCCCGGGTGTGCTCGTTACCGCGCGGACGCTGTCGCATTTTGGTGAGCATGCGTTGGGCTGGTTGGCCGCGGCGGTTGTCGGAGCGGTGCTGGATCCCCCGCGTCGAGCCCAATGGGGGGTTGCCGCGGTGGGTGCGGTCGGGGCGCACGCCGGCTCCATCGTCCTCAAACGGGTGGTTCGTCGGCCGCGGCCGGAGCATCCGGACGTTCGGGTGGGCGTCAGCACTCCCAGTAAGCTCAGCTTTCCTTCCTCGCACGCCGCCTCGACAGCTGCTGCTGCGATACTTCTCGGCAGGCTCACCGGTCTACCGTTGCCCGCACTGCTGATCCCTCCGATGATGGCGTCCCGGATGATCCTCGGGGTGCACTATCCGAGCGATGTGCTGGCCGGTGCGGCGCTCGGAGCGGGTTGCGCCCTGCTGATGGTGCGGGTGCAGGCCCGATGTGGGCTCGGAGGAGGAGAACATGAGTAGAACCGACATCGCGGCTCGAGCCGAGCCTCGAGCACCCAAGAACCTGCCCGCGGGGCTGGTCAAGGCCGTCCGCCCGCGGCAGTGGGTGAAGAACGTCTTGGTGCTCGCCGCACCCGTGGCGGCAGGCAAGGTCGGCGAGTTGCACGTGCTCGGTGACGCGGTGGTGGCTTTTGTTGCCTTCTGCCTGGCCGCCTCGGGCATCTACCTGGTCAACGATGCGCTGGACGTCGAAGCCGACCGGGTCCATCCACGTAAGCGCTACCGGCCGATCGCCGCGGGCGTGGTTCCTGTCCGCCTGGCTTATGCCGTCGCGGTGGTATTGCTGGTCGCCGGTCTGGCGGTCAGCCTCGTTGCCTCCTGGCAGTTGCTGGTGGTCATCGCCGTCTACGAGGCGGTGCAGCTTGCCTACTGCTTCGGGCTGAAGCATCAGCCGGTGCTGGACATCTGCATCGTTGCCTCGGGATTTCTGCTCCGGGCGATGGCGGGTGGCCTGGCCGCCAGCCTTCCGCTGTCCCAATGGTTCTTGTTGGTCGCCGCGTTCGGCTCGCTGTTCATGGTCTCAGGCAAGCGCTACGCCGAGTTGCGCGTCGCCGAGCAGACCGGCGCGAAGATCCGCAAGGCGCTGGAAAGCTACACCTCGACCTACCTGCGCTTCGTATGGACGATGTCCGCCACGGCGGTGGTCCTGTTCTATGGGTTGTGGGCGTTCCAGCTCAACGAGACCAACCACTCGGTGTGGTCGGTGATTTCCATGGTGCCCTTCACCATCGCGGTGCTGCGCTATGCGGTGGACGTGGACGGCGGGGTGGCCGGTGAGCCGGAGGACATCGCGCTGTCCGATCGTGTGCTCCAGGTGTTGGCACTGGCGTGGGTCGTCACCATCGGAATCTCGGTGTACGTATGAGGAGGCGCCGCCGGTGGGGTCTGGGCCTTGCGGTACTCATCGCCATCGTGCTGGTCGTCGTCATCGTTGCCGTGGTCCAGTCCGGATCCAAGCCCCCGATCGTCGGCCAGGGCCCGGGAACAACGACGACGGCTCCGCCGACCACCAGTAAACCCAGCAAGCCGCCTGGGTGTCCGGATGTGCAGCTTATTTTTGTCCCGGGAACGTATGAGACCAACCCGAGTGCCAACCCCTCGGTTCCCGTTGGCCTGCTCAAGGGGGTCGCCGACCTGCTGAACAAGCCTTTCGCCGATCAGCCGGGGCGGCTGAGCGACTACTTCGTGCCGTATCTCGCGCAGTTCAACAACCCCACTCCCTACCTGGCCAGCGAGCAGGACGGTGCCCGTGCCGCCTCGGCGGCCATTGCCGCGACTACCCAGCGGTGCCCGGCCGCCCTGTTCGGGCTCGTCGGGTTCTCCCAAGGCGCCGCGTCGGCGGGTGACCTCGCCACAACCATCGGCCAGGGTGGGGGAGTGATCCCGCCGGGGAAGTTGATCGGCGTCGGCCTGATCTCCGATCCCAACCGCAACCCGGCCACCGAGCAGCTTATCGGTCCTGCCGTCGGCGGGGCGGGTCTCGCGGGCCCGCGGCCGAAGGACTTCGGTGCAGTGGGCGATCGGGTGGTCACCTTCTGCGCCCCGGGCGACCTCATCTGCGCGACGCCGCCCGGCGCGGCAAACCTCGCCAATCTACCCGCGACGTTGGCGCTGGTCGGACAGTACCTGCAGAGCGGTGTGCACTCCTCCTACGGCACGTACAAGGTGGAGGCGGGCGAGTCGGCGACGCAATGGCTGGCCGGTTGGCTGGCGGCGAAGGTCGAGAAGGCGCCCAAGGGTTGAGCCATTGCTGACGTAACCGTCAAGAGTTACGCTAGCCCCGGTTCCGAACGCAGCCACGTCTTGGCCTGCGACGCGCCGCACGGCTCGACCAGTCCCCGGCTGTAACATACCGCGGGGCATTGCAGAAAGAGAGTGGACTGATGCAGGGGGTGTGGGGGAGCCCGGCAACACGCGTCGAAGGTCGCCAGCAGCGTTACGAGGAGGTTCAATGACCGGGCAAGTCCTGTCGGAGGACGTGGTTTCCGAGCTCGCCCTCGGCACGGTCGTCGGCCACCTCGAAGCGATGACGCGTTCTCGCGGCGACGCCCCGTCCTTCACGACGGTGGATTACTCCACCGACATCGAAGGCACCCGCACCACGTTGACCTACACCGAGCTGGGCACCCGGGTCCGCGCCGTCGCCGCGCGGTTGCAGCAGGTCGCCGAGCCCGGCGCGCGGGTGGCCATCCTCGCCCCCCAGGGCATGGAGTACATCGTCGGATTCTTCGCCGCCGTACACGCAGGGCTGGTGGCGGTGCCGTTGTTCGACCCGGAGGAGCCCGGGCACGCCGACCGGCTGCACGCGGTGCTCGGTGACTGCTTACCGACCGTTGTGCTCACGGCCAGCTCCGCCGCACCGGGTGTACGTACCTTCTTCAAGGACCGTCCTGCCGCCCAGCGCCCGCGCGTCCTTGCCGTGGACGGCGTGCCCGACTCGCTCGCCGAGTCCTGGACCGTGCCTGAGGTCCGCCGCGACGACATCGCCTACCTGCAGTACACCTCGGGTTCGACGCGGGTTCCGGCCGGCGTGGAGATCACCCACGGCGGCGTGCTGACCAACGTTATGCAGATGCTCACCGCCTACCAGGCGCCTGCGGCGACCGCCCGAGGGGTGAGCTGGTTGCCGCTGTTCCACGACATGGGCCTGCTTGTGGTCATCATCCCGGCGATGATCGGCCGGCCGTGTTCGGTGATGACGCCACGGGCGTTTGTGCAACGCCCGCTGCGCTGGATCAAGCTGCTGGCCGAGGCGCCCGATGTCATCGCCGCCGCCCCCGACTTTGCCTACGAGCACGCCGCCCGTCGCGGTCGCCCACCCGAGGGTGCCGACATCGATCTTAGCGGGGTCGCCGCGCTGATCAACGGCAGTGAGCCGGTCCGTCCCTCCTCGCTGCAACAGTTCCAGGACACCTTCGGTCCGTTCGGCCTGTCGCCCTACGCCCAGCGCCCCTCCTACGGAATGGCCGAGGCCACCCTGTTCGTCGCCGCCAGTACGGCCGGGGCACCGCCACGCATTAGCCACTTCGATCGCGACCGTCTTGCCGCCGGTGAGGCGGTCGAGGTGCTGGCCGACTCGCCGTTGGCCAGTATGTACGTCGCCGTCGGTGAGGTCGCCGTGCAGCAAGAGGCGCTCATCGTGGACCCGGAAAGCTGTGCTGCGCTGCCCGAGGGGGCGGTGGGGGAGATCTGGTTGCACGGGGCGAACCTGGGTGCCGGTTACTACGGGCGAACAGAGGAAACCGAGCACACCTTCCGTGCGGTGGTCGCGGGAACCGATGGCTCCAAGCGCTGGTTGCGCACCGGGGACCTCGGCGTTTCCCTCGATGGACAGCTCTACATCACCGGTCGGGCCAAGGACATGATCATCATCGGTGGCCGCAACCACTACCCCCAGGACGTGGAGTTCTCCGCCACCGAAGCCAGCAAGGTGCTGCGCTCAGGGTTCGTCGCTGCCTTTGCGGTGCCTGCGCGCGACGGTGCCACCGGTTCGGCCGAGCAACTGGTGGTCGTCGCCGAACGCGCGTCCGGCCAAGGCAAGGCAGACCCGGAGCCGGTGGTGGCCGCGGTCCGGGCCGCGCTGGCACAACGGCACGGTCTCAGCGCCCGGGAAGTTCTCCTGGTTCCCGGCGGGTCGATCCCTCGCACGTCCAGCGGCAAAATTGCCCGCCGGGCCTGTCGTCAGCAGTACCTGGACGGCACCTTGCGCGGCGCGCCTCTTCCCGGCGCCTTCCCGGACGTGCAGGATGGGGCGCACGAGTCTGATGAGGCGTACGAGTCTAAAGACACAGATGAGAACGAGACACAGGTGACCGCATGACTGGTGCACCAGTGACAGGATCAGGGTCAGGGCCGCCCACGACTGTCGCCGCGCTACGCACGTGGCTGGGTGACTGGGTTGCCGCTGCCACCGGAGCACCCCGTTCCCAGGTGCGCGACGACCGCCCCCTGGAGGAGTTTGGTCTTGCCTCCCGCGACACCGTTGCGCTCTCCGGTGAGCTGGAGGAGATGCTCGGCCAGTCCCTGCCCGCGACCCTGGTGTGGGAGTACCCGACCATCGCGACGCTGGCGACCCGGCTGATCGAGGGCGAACCGAGCGCACCGGAACCCGACGAGTCCTACTACGACAGTGCCCCCAGCCAGGCCGAGGCCGCCGAGGCCGCCGAGGACCCCCGGATCGCCGTTGTCGGGCTCGCGGCCCGGCTGCCCGGCGGCGTCGGGTCGCCGGAGCGGCTGTGGGAGGTGCTCCGCGAGGGGGTCGACACCATCAGCGCGGTGCAACCCAGTCGCTGGGCCGCATTCGCGGCGGATTCCGCGCAGACCGCCGTCCTGGGCCGAACCAACGTGCACGGTGGCTTCTTGGACGACGTCGAGGGCTTCGACGCCGAGTTCTTCGGGATCGCGCCCCGCGAGGCGGCGGCGATGGACCCGCAGCAGCGCCTCGTGCTCGAGGTGGCCTGGGAGGCACTCGAACACGCGGGCATCAATCCCGATGACCTGCGCGGCACGTCGATCGGGGTGTACGTGGGGGCATCCACCCACGACTACGGGCTGATCACCGCCGGCGACCTCGGGGAGATGGACGCCTGGACGGCCACCGGCGCCGCCGGAAGCATCATCGCGAACCGGTTGTCCTATCTGCTCGACCTGCGCGGCCCCAGCATGGTCCTGGACTCGGCCTGCTCCTCTTCGCTGCTCGCGGTCCATCAGGCGGTGCGCAGCCTGCGCTCGGGCGAGGTCGACGGGGCCCTGGCCGGCGGGGTGAACATGGTCCTTGCGCCGACCACCACCGTCGTGTTCGACCAGGGTGGCGCGCTGGCCCCGGACGGGCGGTGCAAGGCCTTCGACGCCGCGGCGGACGGTATTGCCCGGGGCGAAGGCGCCGGCATGGTCATGCTCAAGCGCCTGCGCGATGCCGAGCGGGACGGCGACGAGGTGCTCGCCGTGATCGCCGGGTCCGCCGTGAACTCCGATGGACGCTCCAACGGGCTGATGGCCCCCAACCCGGCCGCACAGGCCGACCTGCTGCGTAAGGCCTACCACGACGCTGGGGTACACCCCAACCTGGTGGACTACGTGGAGGCGCACGGCACCGGAACCCTGTTGGGTGACCCGATCGAGGCGCGGGCGCTCGGTGCGGTGCTCGGCGTCGGACGCGAGAGCGAGAAGCCGCTGCTGCTGGGCTCGGCGAAGACGAACTTCGGGCACCTGGAGGCCGCCGCCGGCATCACCGGGCTGATCAAGGTCGTCCTGGCCATGCGGCAGGACACGCTGCCGCCGAGCCTGCACTTCCAGACGCCCAACCCGCACATCCCGTTCGCGGCGGCGCGGCTGGAGGTCGTCACCGAGCCACGCAGCTGGCCCCGGCACAGTGGCGCGGCGGTGGCCGGTGTCTCCGGCTTCGGCTTCGGCGGAACCAACGCCCATGTCGTCCTCCGCGAGGCCCCGGCCCGCGCCCAGCTCAACCAAGAATGCGCCGGCGCCAGCACCGGGGTGCTGGCACTCTCGGCGCCCACCCGCGAACGTCTGCAGGCTGCGGCCGGCGAGCTGGCCGACTGGTTGGTCGCCCCTACCGGTCGGGAGGACTCCCTCGCCTCGGTCGGTCGGGCGCTGGCCCGGCGTTCCCAAGGCCGTTACCGCGCGGCACTGGTGGTGCAGAAGCACGACGAGGCCGTCCAGGCTGCCCGCGCGGTGGCCGATGGCTCTCCCGGACCCGGTGTGCACACCGGGGTGGCCCGGGACGTCAGCGGTGCCGTGTGGGTGTTCTCCGGCTACGGCTCGCAGTGGCACGGCATGGCCCGTGACCTGCTGGCCGGTGAGGCGGCCTTCGCTCAGGCCTGGGATGAGTTGGAGCCGCTGATCGAGCACGAGGCCGGTTTCTCGCTGCGCGAGGCGGTGCTCGGCGAGGAGCCGGTGACCGGGCTGGACAAGGTACAGATCGTGTTGTTCGCGGTGCAGGTCGGCCTCGCCGCGGTGCTCCGCAAGCACGGCGCTCGCCCGGCCGCGGTGCTCGGCCACTCGATGGGCGAGGTGGCTGCCGCGGTGGTCGCCGGCGGGCTGGGCGTCGAGGACGCCGTCCGGGTGATCGTCGCCCGGTCCACCCTGCTCGCCGAGATCGAGCAACTCGGCGTCGGTGCCATGGCTTTGGTGGGCTTGTCCACGGCCGAGTTGGCCGAGTACGCCTCTCGATGGCCATCGGTGGCCGCTGCCGTGCACGCCGCGCCCAGCCAGACCACCGTCGCCGGAGACCGGGACGAGGTCCGCCAACTGGTCGCCCATGCCGAGTCGCTGGGCCGGCTTGCCCGCCTCCTCGATGTCGGTGGCGCCGGGCACACCGTGGCGGTCGATCCGATGCTGGGCGAGCTCACCGCGGAACTGGCCGGGATGGACGCGGCGCCGTGCCGGGTGCCGGTGTTCTCCTCGGTCAGCGGCACCGAGGCGGCCGGGCCGGGGATGGAACCGCTGCACACCGCCGATTACTGGACCACCGGGGTGCGCCAACCGGTGCTGTTCGCCGAGGCTGTCGGCGCCGCTGTGCAGGCGGGCTTCAGCACCTTCGTCGAGCTGTCGCCGCACCCGGTCACCCTTGCCTCGGTCGCCGCAACGGTGGGCGCGGCGGGAACCACCGACCCCCTGCTGATCTCGACCCAGCGGCGGAAGACCGACGGCGTCACTGCGCTGCGCGGCGCACTCGCCGAACTGCACGTCAACGGGCGCGACGTCGACCTGCGCACGCTGAACGGCGACGGGCCGCTCGCCGAGGTGCCCCGCACGGCCTGGCAGCACACCAAGCACTGGACGCAGTCCCGGCCGGCGACGGTGAGGTCCGCGCCCGCGCCCGGGGTATACGTGGCGTTGCCCGACGGCAGGCACGTGTGGCAGTCGAGCGCGGGCACTGCCACGGAGACCCTGATCGCCGCCGCCGCCGAGCAGGTGCTGGGGTCCGGCGCCACGGTGCACAACCTGGCGATCCACCAACTGGCGCCCGCCGCGGGTACGCCGGTCACCACCATGCTGGTGCCCCATCCTGGCGGCGGCTCCGTGCAGGTGCACGCCCGGCTCGACTCGGGTGTGGAAACACCGGAAGGGCTGCCCACGCCACCGTTCTGGGTGTTGTTGGCCGAGGCCGTGGTGACCGCGCCGGTGGGGCAGAACGTCGGGGACGGTGCGCCCGCCAACGGGCAGTCCGGCGTGCCCGTGGGGGTGGACACTCTGTCGCCGGAAACCGCCGCGCCGGTGGAGACCCTGCGCCGAATCATCGCCGAGGTGCTGGGCTATGCCTCCAACAAGCTCCCCTCCGACGTGCCGCTGACCGAACTCGGGTTGGACTCGTTGATGGCCGTGCGGATCAAGAATCGGGTGGAGCACGAGCTGGGCACCCCTCCGGTGGCCCTGGAGACGCTGCGCGGGGTGAGCCTCGGCGACCTGCAGTCGCAGCTGGACGATCTGATCTCCGGCGGCAGCCCGGTCGGTTTCGCCGGGACGATGCGGGGCGTCGTGCCCGTGCAGGCCGTTGCCCCGCGCGATGCCGCCGAGCGGTGGGCGCTCGCGCAGTGGAATGCCGTGCTGGGGATCGCCCTCACCGGCGTGACGACGCCGCTTCCGCCGATGAGCCCCGGCCAGAGCCTTGACCTGGCGACCGCACTCGGGGGGCGCTGGGACGCCGGGGTGGACCAGGGTGCGGTCGCCACGGCAGGCAGTATCGCCGAGCTGGCCGATGAGGTCCGGCCGCTGCTGGATGCCACCGGTCACGGCGTAGTGCACGTGCTCAAGACACCGGTAGTCGCGCCGGGAGCGGCCGAGCCTGCCCCGCTGTTCCTGTTCCACCCGGCTGGTGGCTCGTGTTCGGTGTACGAGCCGTTGATCCGGCTACTGCCCGAGGACCAACCGGTGTATGGGGTCGAGCGGGTCGAGGCGCCGATCGGGGAACGCATCGAGACCTATCTGGCGCTGATCCGTCAGCACGGCGGCGCCGGACCCTACCGGCTGGCCGGATGGTCTTTCGGCGGTGCGTTGGCCTTCGAGATCGGGCGCCGACTGCGGGAGGAGGGCAACGACGTCGAACTGATCGCCATGCTGGACACCGTGCAGCCCGCCGAACGGGTACCGGCCGGGGCCGAGGAGTCCTTGGCGCGCTGGCAACGCTTCGCCGCCTACGTCGAGCGCACCTACGGACAACCCGTGCCGCTGCCCGAGCGAGAGCTACTGGCCGCCGATGACGACGAGCAGATGGAGATCGTGCTCTCGCTGCTGGAGACCGCAGCGGTCGAGGCGGGCGCGGGCGGTATCAGCGCCGGGGTGTTGGAGCATCAGCGGACCTCCTGGGTGGACACCAGAGCGTTGGAGCAGCTGCAACCGCAGCCCTACGACGGCAAGGTCGTGCTGTACCGGGCCGACCGTATGCACGAGGGCGCCATCGAGATGGAGCCCCGCTACACCCACGTCGATCCCGACGGTGGGTGGGCCCAAGCCTGCCCGCAGCTGGAGCTGGTGCAGGTGGGCGGCGACCATCTCGCCATCATTGACGAGCCGATCGTGTCCCGGGTTGCCGAACACCTCGCCGCGGTGTTGCACGGTTGCGCAGCCCAGTGAGCACGGTGCAGAACAGCACGGCGGCGGCCTCCCGCGCCGACACCACCGCAGCCAAGCTCGCAAGCCTGCTGAGCATGCACGAGGCGAAGGCGGCCCAGGGTTCGCCGCGAGCGATTGCCGTCCGGGCCGAAGCGGGACTGCTCAACGCCCGCCAGCGCATCGATGCGCTGTTCGACCCGGGCAGTTTTGTGGAGACCGGGGAGCTTGCCCGCAAGTCCGGCGCCGACAACCCGCTGGGGGACGGCGTGGTCACCGGTTATGGCACGGTGGACGGGCGTCCGGTGTGTGCGTTCTCCCATGATGCCACCATCTTCGGCGGTAGCCTCGGCGAGGTCTTCGGCCGCAAGGTTGCCGACATCTACGAGCTCGCCCTTCGGGTCGGCTGCCCGGTGGTAGGGATCAACGACGGCGGCGGCGCCCGGGTACAGGAGGGGGTGGCCTCGCTGGCCTTCTTCGCCGACATCGGGCAGGTCATCGTGCGCGCGTCCGGGGCGATCCCACAGATATCGCTGGTGATGGGCGCCTGCGCCGGGGGTGCGGTGTACGGCCCGGCGATGACCGACTTCGTGGTCGCCGTGCAGGACACCTCCTACATGTTCATCACCGGTCCGGACGTGCTGCGCTCGGTCACCGGGGAGGACGTCACTCTCGAGGAGCTCGGTGGGGCGCGCGCCCAGGGCATCGGCGGCAACGTCCACCACGTCGCCAGCGATGACGCCGACGCCATCGACTGGGCACGGGAGCTGCTCGGCCTGTTGCCGAGCAACTTCAACCTGCTCGCCCCGGTGGTGGTGTCGGAGGACGCAGCTGCCGTCGACGAACTGACCGAGCGCGACCTGCAGCTGGACGCGTTGATGCCCGATGCCGACAACTCCGGTTACGACATGCACGAGGTGATCGGCCGCGTCGTCGACGACGGACACCTGCTCGAGGTGTCGTCGCTGTTCGCCGGCAACCTCATCACCGGGTTCGGGCGGGTCGAGGGGCGCACCGTGGGGGTGGTGGCGAATCAGCCATTGAACTTGACCGGCGCCTTGGACATCGACGCCTCGGAGAAGGGCGCTCGATTCGTCCGATTCTGCGATGCCTTTGGTATTCCGATCCTGACCTTCGTCGACGTTCCGGGTTATCTTCCCGGTCTTACCCAAGAGCGCGGAGGCATTATCCGGCGCGGCGCGAAACTGATCTTTGCCTATTCGGAATCGTCGGTCCCGAAGGTCACCGTGGTCGTGCGCAAGGCCTACGGCGGCGGGTACGCGGTGATGGGCTCCAAGCACTTCGGTGCCGACGTCAACCTCGCCTGGCCGACGGCGCGGATCGCGGTGATGGGCGCGGACGGAGCGGTGACGCTGCTGCGCCGCCGAGAACTGGCCGAGGCCGGGGAAGACGCTGCGGTGCTGCGCACTAAGTACATCGACGACTACAACGAGCACGTCGCCACGCCCTACGGCGCGGCGGAGCGGGGCTTCGTCGATGCGGTGATCGCGCCGTCCGACACCCGCCACCAGGTGTCGGCTGCCTTACGCGCCCTGCGCAGCAAGAACGAAAACCTCCCGCCCCGCAAGCACAACACCATGCCGCTGTGAGCCGGGAGCCGCTTATGCCCCAGTAGCCGATTCGTGGGCGCACGCTACACTCTGACCGTCTTGTGCTCTACTCGTCGCAATTCCCGCAGTCAGCTCCGTCGTTGGGGGCGGGCACCGCAGTGTTTAAGGAGAAATCGACACATGCACCTCACCACTTCGTTGCGTAAGGGGCTCGTCGGCGCGTGCGCCGCGGCGCTCGCGCTGCCACTGGCCTTCAGTGCGGGCGTCGCCAGTGCGGCATCGTCTGCTGCTCCGGCCGCGACGCAGGCTGGCCCGGCCGCGACGCAGGCCGCTGCGGGCGGAGCGTTCATCGTCGACAACATCAAGCCGGGGATGGTCCCAGCGACGGTGCCCGCGCCGGGTGCGCCGTTTCCGCCGCTCGTTGCGGTGCCCAACGAGCGCACCCTCACCATCCAGTCCCCGGCTATGGGCCGCACCATGCAGGTCGACGTGCTGGTGCCGCCCGGATGGCAGGAGAACTCGGGCACCACGTATCCCGAGCTGTACCTGCTCGACGGTCTCCGCGCCCCCGCGACGTACTCCGACTGGGTGGAGCAGGGCAAGATCGCCGACTTCTTCAAGGACAAGAACGTGCTCGTGGTGATGTCGGTCTCCGGGGGCGGCAGCTTCTACCAGGACTGGCTCAACCGGGACCAAGGGCTGCTGGACAACAACAACGCATCCACCGCTCCCAAGGTGCAGTGGGAGAAGTTCCTGACCCAAGAGCTTCCCGGGCTCATCGAGAGCCCGCGGATCGGCGGCAACGGGACGAAAGCGATCGGCGGACTGTCGATGGGCGGGTTCTCCGCGTTCAGCTTCGCGGCCAACCACCCCGGCATGTATAAGGCCGCGGCATCTTACAGTGGATTCCCCGACTCGCAGGCTCCTGGTCTGCCGCAGTTCCTGCAGTACGTCCTCAGCGACCAGATCCACGTCAGCAGCCCGGACAACATGTGGGGCACACCGGACAATCCGCTGTGGACCCGGAACAACCCGACAGCTCAGCTCGACGCTCTCAAGAGCCAGGGCATCAGCTTGTACATGTCCGCCGGTACTGGACTGAACGGAAAGTATGACGCGCCGCTGGGCTTCGGTGGGCTCAGCGCCGAGTACATCGGTGCCCTCCTGGAGGTCGTCTCCAACTACTCCAGCCAGAGCTTCAACCAGACCGCCATCGCGAAGGGTGTGGACACCACCAATGCTTACACCACGGACCTGACGCATCCGGGAATCCACTCCTGGGGCTACTGGCACGACCAGCTGATTGCGTCCTGGCCGCAGCTCGCCACCGCCATCCGTGCGGGAACCACCGCGCCCACGGGGTGCGCTGTCGGAGGCGCGATCGCCGCCATGGTGAACAGCACGCCGAACAAGCTCGGCGCCTGCGTTACCGGGGAGACCGACGTCGCCCAGAACCCGCGGATCGTGGTGCAGCAGTTCGCCAACGGCCACGTGTACTACAACTTCGAGACGCAGAAGGCGTTCTTCGTCCAGGGTGCCATCGACGCGCGCTTCCAGGCGCTGGGTGGTCCCTCCGCACTTGGCTTCCCGATCGGCAACGAGATCCCGTTGCCCGGGGGTGCATTCAGCGACTTCCAGAAGGGCCACATCTATTACAGCTTCTCCGACGGCCCCCGGCTCGGCGCCAAGGTCGTCAAGGGCGCCATCTTCGACGCCTGGGGGGGCCAGCGGTTCGAGAACGGCAGGCTGGGCTACCCGACCGGCGAGGAGGCAGCCATCCCGGGTACCAGCTCGGTCCGGCAGACGTTCCAGGGCGGTCACATCGACTACAACTTCGACACCTTGCAGTCCACCGTCGTCTACAACCCGTAGGCGCATCCGGCGACCGTAACCTGATCGGCGATCGTTACCTGAATGGCACTGCGTCGTTGTGTCGGTGTAAAGGTCGGAAGGCGAAGCTGTCGGGGCGCACGCCGTCATCGAAAGAGGCACCCGTATGCGTGTAAGAACGTCCTGGCGTCAGCGGCTCATCGGTGTGTGCGCCACAGCCGTGGTATTACCCCTGGTGCTGGGATCGAGTCCGGCAGGTGCGACGCCTCCGCCTGCGGGCGGCGTCGCCCCGCTGGCGAGCGCGGCGGTGGCGAAGACCGGGGTGGTCACCGACACGGGGGGCGCCTTCGTCGTCGGCTTCCCGAACGTCAACGGTAACCAGCTGAACGTCGACGTCTACTCGCCGGCCATGGGCCGCAACGTTCCGATTCAGGTTCTGGTGCCCCCCGGCTACAACTACTTCACCCCCATCTCCACCTACCCCGAGTTCTACATGTTGGATGGTTTGCGGGCGCCGACCTCGACCACCGACTGGACCAACATGGCGGACACCAAGAGCTTCTTCGCCGACAAGAGCGTCCTCGTGGTGCAGACCATCGGAGGCGCCGGGTCCTTCTTCCAGGACTGGGCGCACACCGACCCCGGCCTGCTGGCGAACAACCACGAGGGCGGGGCCCTCAATTGGGAGACCTTCCTGACCAAGGAGCTTCCCGGCGTCATCGGCACGGCGTTCCACGGCAACGGGCAACGGGCGATCGCCGGTCTGTCGATGGGCGGGTTCTCGGCCTTCTCCCTTGCCGCCAAGCATGCGGAGCTGTACAAGGCTGCCGCGTCCTACAGCGGGTACCTGAACTCGCAGGCCGCCGGACTTCCCGAGTTCCTGCAGTACGTGCTGTCGTCGCAGAGCATGGCGTCCGACCCGGCGAACCTGTGGGGCACGCCCGACAAGGCGCCGTGGACTGAGAACAACCCAACCGCGCAGATGGCGAAGCTCAGGGGCATGAGCCTGTATCTGTCCGCGGGCACCGGCGGCAACGGCCCCTACGACAAGCCGTTGGGCTTCCTCGGGCTGAGCTCGGAGTACATCGGTGCTCTGTTGGAAGTGGTCGCCAACTACTCGACCCAGAGCTTCAACCAGACGGCGATCTCGAGCGGGGTGAACACCGCCAACACCTACACCACGGATCTGGCCAACCCGGGAATCCATTCCTGGGGCTACTGGAACGTGCAGTACCGCAAGTCCTGGCCGCAGATAGCGGCGGCCATCGGGGCGAACACCAGCTGCACGGTGGGCGGCGTGATCGACGTCGAATGGCAACTGATGGGTGCCGGCAAGGCGAAAATCGGTGCCTGCACGGGCAACGAGGTGCAGGCAGCCGGACAGCCCGGGGGTGTGGTCCAGCAGTCGTTCACGAACGGGCACTTCTACTTCAGTCCGGCGACCGGCGCTCGTGGTGTGCAGGGCGCCATCGACGGCAAATACCAGGCGCTCGGCGGTTCAGCGTCCTTCCTGGGGCTTCCGTTGACCAACGAGCTGACAACGCCGAACGGGCTCGGGTTCTACACCCGGTTCCAGAACGGCTACATCTACTACACCGGGACCGGTGGTATCGCCTACGAGGTGCACGGGGCCATCCTGGCGGAATGGGGTCGGCAAGGTTACGAGACGTCGCGGTTCGGCTTTCCGGTCAGCGACGAGCACCAGTTCGGCCCGTACCGCCGTTCGGACTTCCAGGGTGGGTCGATCCTCTACACCAACGGCCAGATCTCGTTCGGCTAGACCGACCCAACCCGTCGGGCGCAGAAGCGAGCGGCCGCACAAGTTTCTGGGGTAACCTTCAGACGCCATGTCGACCTCTCTAGAGCCCGCCGCGTCTGAGAGTTCTCGGAACGAGTCCATGGTCCTACCGTCACGGCACGTGGCAGGGACGCTGGTCGTGCGGACGCTTGTGCTCGCCGTACTCGCCGGCGTCGGGATGCTCGCGTTTATCGTCTCGCCGGTGGTGGAGCACACCGCGGAGTACACCTGGTCGGTGGCGGACAACGGCGATAGCGCAGCGCTGCCGTTGGACCCCTACTACCCCGCCCAACTCACCGTCGACGTGCCATGTGCCGCGGTGGCCGCGGCTGGAGCACAGCCGGTGCTCTCGACGTATCCGCTGACGAACACCGCACCTGCAGGGCTGCAGATCGCCGGAGGTTCCGGCGGCCTGTCGGTGACGAGCGAGGGTGTGGCGCTGGGGCGGGCTGTACCGCTGCCGCCCGGCTGTGCCACGGTGGCCATTCGTTTCACTCCCGACTCGACTGCCGTGAGCTCGGGCGCGGCGGCGGTGGCAACCTTCCCGGGGGACCACCGGCCGCGGGTGGCGGGGTTCTTCACCGGGGCCGGGGCACGGTCTGGGTTGCGCGCAACCACCGTCGCCGACACGCAGTTTGACACGTCGTCGTCGGGGCTCAAGTGGTTCATCGGTGCGCTCTCCGTCCTGGCCTTGCTGGGGGCACTCGTCGGCGTCGGACAGATCGACCGTGCCCTCGGACACCGAATGCGGTCCACGGTGCGCCAGGTAGGGCACCGCTGGCGCCCGCGTGCTCTGCGCGGAGCGGACGCGTTCGTCGTCCTCGGATTGCCGCTCTGGGCCCTCATCGGGCCGCCGACGCCGGACGACGGCTACATCACCGAGATCATCCGCGGCCGCTCCACCGCGGGCCTGATCAGCAACTACGCGCACTGGTACAACAGCCCCGAGGCCCCTTTCGGATGGTTCTACGAGATCTACGCGGTGTGGGCAGACGTTAGCCACAACACTGTCTGGATGCGGGTCCCCTCGGTCCTCATCGGGATCGCCACCTGGTTTCTGCTCAGCCGCGGGTTGGCGCCGCGGCTCATCCCTGGGCTGTACCGGGCCCGGCACACTCTCCCCGCCCGGGTGGCACTGCCGGTGATCTTCCTGCTTTGGTGGTTTCCCTTCGGGCAGGGCCTGCGCCCGGAGACCTGGCTGATGGGGGGCATCGGCTTGGTGGTGTACCTCGTGGACCGGGCGTGCACCGAACGACGTCTGCTCCTGCTGTGCTTGGCCGCGCTCGTCGCCGGGCTCACCGTCGGCATCGGCCCCACCGGGCTCACTGCGCTCACCCCGTTCGTGGCCGGGCTGCCGAGGATCATCCGGTGGCTGCGCCAGCAGCGGGCGCTGGTCGTGGTCACAGTCTTGTTGACGACTCTCGCGGCGCTGGGCGCGGTGGTGCTGCTGATGTTCGCTGACCAGAGCCTCGCCGCGGTGCTGTCCGGCACCCACCTGCGCACTGCGGTCGGCCCCAACGACCCTTGGTACGAGGAGTACTTGCGGTACCACCGGCTTCTCGACTCGCACGCCATCGAGGGGACGGTGGACCGGCTGGCCCCCATCGTGCTCAGTGCCGCCGCCGGGACCGCGATGTTGGCGGTGCTGCTGCGTGACCGCGGCATCCCGGGTGTGCGGCGGCCGATGCTGAAACTGGTCGTCGTCAGCTACCTGCTGTCCTTCGCCGCGCTGGCGGCGACCCCGACGAAGCTCACGCACCACTTCGCCGCGGCAGGTCTGCTGGGTGCATTGGTGGTCACGTGTGTGGCCTACGCGGCCGGGCCGGCCGTCGGCCGCGACACGGGGGCGCTGCGGACTCCGCTGCGGCGGGGGCTGGTGTACATCGGCGGCGGACTGGCGTTGGCCCTGGTGTTCACCGGCTACAACAACTCGTGGTTGTACTCCTCGTTGGGGCTGAAGTTCCTCGAGGCTCCGCCCGCTGTGGGGGTGAAACTCAGCACTCTGTTCGCGGTGGGGGGGCTGCTGGCCGGCGGAACCGCTATCGCGGCCGGGGTGGCGAGCAGGTTCGCGGAGCGCGGCGGCGCCGCTGCTGGCGCCGAACAGCTCAACGACAACATCCGCCGCACCGTGGGTGTGCCCGTTCCGGCCCGGCGGGTGTCCGCCGTCGTCGCGCTGGTGCTCAGCTTCTGCCTACTGTTCGAGTTCGCCTCCTTCGCTGCGGTGTTGGCGACGCGGCACGGCAAGTACACCTTGGGCGGCGCGAACCTGGCCACTCTGGCCGGTGACCCGTGCGGGCTGACGCAGGATTTGCTGGTGGAGGACAATCTCGCCGCCGGGGTACTCGGCGCCGGGTCGCCTGCCTTATCCGCGTTCGACGCGACGACGCCGGGGACCGCCCTGCCCACCTGGCGGCCGGCCGCCGGGCAGGCCGCGCAACTGGCCAGCGGGTGGATTGCGTTGCCTGAGTCGGCCCGCAGTGGCCGGCTTCCGCTGGTGCTGGCCACCCACGGGGTCACCGCGGACAACACGGTCGCGGTGGAGTTCCGGACGCCGGAGGCCACCAGCACAATCCCCGTGGACCCGAAGTTTACGCAGCAACTCGCCGGCGCCGATCTCGCCGACTTCCGGATGGACATCACCCGGCTTGCGCCGGGGGCCACCGACTTCCGGGTCGTCGCGGACGTGCGGGACCCGGCGAGTGCAGCTGGGCCGCTGGCCGTGGCGGCACCGCGCGTTCCCGTCGGCCGGTCGCTGCGGGACTTCACCGCGGGCAAGCTGGTCGCCACGGACTGGTTGAACACCTTCTTCCTGCCGTGTCTGTCGGCGCCCAACACCGTCGAGGGCCGGGCGCAGATCGCCCAGTACCAGATCACCGTTTCGGACGAAAACAACGACGGCGGTAACTACAACCCCCTGGTGACCGGTGCGTTCGCCGAGGTTGCGTCTATCATTGCCCGCCGGGAGATCCCGATCTACCTGCCCGGCGACCCGACGTACTTCCTGGCGCACCTCTACCGGTTTGCGCCGCAGTACACTACGGTCCTCGACCGCCCCGTTCTGCGCGACGTCACCCGCTCCGGCAGCGCCGCCACGCCCCCGCTGTTGTTGCCGCCGGGAGTGGTCCGCCAATAAGTAATTGCCGGGTCATACCGGCAGGCGCCGGAAGATCGGCCGCGGAATGTGCCGCAACGTGCTCATCGCAGCCCGCATCGGTGCCGGTGCCCATGCTTGCTCCTTCTTCTTGCGCACGACGTCCAGAATCACCTGCGCGACGGCGTCCGGTGTGGTGGCCAACGGCGCGGCGTCCATGCCCTCGGTCATCCGGCTGTGCACGAAGCCGGGCCGCACCACCGCCACGTGCACCCCCGCGGGGCGCAGCGCCTCGGTGAGCCCGGTGTAGAACGCGTCCAGCCCCGCCTTGGTGGAGCCGTAGACGAAGTTCGAGCGACGGGGGCGCTCGGCGGCCACCGTGGACAGCGCCACGATCGAGCCGTGGCCCTGCTGCTGCAGGCGCTCGGCCAGCAGGACACCCACCGACACCGCGCCGACGTAGTTGGTCTCGGCCAGCGCTACCGCGGTGTCCACATCGGTCCAGGCCTGCTCCTGGTCGCCGAGCAGCCCGAAGGCCACCAAGGAGACATCGACATCGCCACCGGCGAAGCACTCGGAGATGGTTGCGGAGTGGCTTGCGGTGTCGCGGGCGTCGAAGTCCACGACGTCCACCGTGCAGCCCTGGCCCTGCAAAGTCTCTCGCGCCGCGTCTCGCCTGCCGGAAGGCCGCGCGGCCAGCACGACTCGCAACGGCCGGCGCTTGGCGTAGGCGGCGGCCGTGGCCAAGGCGATCTCCGAGGTACCGCCGAGCAGCAGTAGGGTCTGCGGATTACCGACTGCGTCGATCACATGAGCTCCAGTCTTCGGGACATGTCCGAGGCGAACACGCCGTCGGGATCAACGGATCGGCGCGCGGCCAGCCACTCGTCGATACGCGGGTACATGGCGTGGAAGGTCTCCGCGCTGGTCCGGGAGTCCTTCGCGGTGTAGAGGCGGCCACCGAACTCCAGCACCCGCGCGTCCAGGTTCTCCACCAGCGCGTGCAGGCCGTCCTTGATCGGGAAGTCCACGCAGATGTTCCAGCCGGGCAATGGGAACGACAGCGGCGCCCGGTTGCCCTCGCCGAACTTCTTGAAGACGTTGAGGAAGGACACGTGCCCGGACTCGGCGATGTCGCGAATGATGCGTCGGAACTCGCCCTCGGCCTCCAGCGGCACGATGAACTGGTACTGCAGAAAGCCCTTGGGGCCGTACGCCCGGTTCCACTCCCCGAACAGGTCCAGCGGGTGGTAGAACGCCGTTAGGTTCTGGATCTTGCCGCGCGCCTGTCTGGGCGTCTTTCGGTAGTACGCCTCACCGATGACACCGAAGGTGAGCTTGTTGGCCAGACCGTTGGGGAAGACGTCCGGCAGGGTGAGCAGTTGCGGCGCGTCGAAGCGCAGCGGATCGGCCTGCAGCTTCGGCGGAAGTTGCGCCAGTGTGGCCAGCGAGCCGCGACCCAGCGCCGCCCTGCCGAGCCGGTCGTCGGTGGAGATGGAGTCGAACCACGCCGAGGAGTAGTCGTAGCGCTCGTCGGACCCGTCGGAGAAGCGCTCGATGGTCTCGTCCAGATTCGCGGTGCGGTCGAGGTCGGCGATGAAGTAGGCCGTCTCGGTATGCGTCATCCTGATCGTGGCCCGCACGATGATGCCGGTGAGCCCGCAGCCGCCGACCGTGGCCCAGAACAGGGCCTGCTGGTCGCCATCCGGGGTGAGGGTGCGGATGCGGCCCTCGGCGGTGAGCAGGTCCATGGACACCACGTGGTTGCCGAAGCTGCCCGCGCTGTGGTGGTTCTTGCCATGAATGTCCGAGGCGATCGCGCCGCCCACGGTCACCTGCCGGGTTCCGGGAAGCACCGGTACCCAAAGCCCGAAGGGCAGCGCGGCCTTCATCAGCTGCTCCAGGCTCACGCCCGCATCGGTGTCCACCAAGCCGGACACGTCGTCGATGGAGTGGATGCGCTGCACCGCGGTCATGTCGATCACCAGGCCACCGGCATTTTGCGCGGGGTCACCGTAGGAACGGCCCAGTCCACGAGCGATGACGCCCCGCGCGCCTGCGTTGGCAACAGCATCGGCGATGACGCCGATGTCCGGGGTGCGCAGCACCTCGGCGGTGCTGGGGGCGGTGCGCGCCCAGCCGTTCAGCGACCGCCGCTGGGTCGAGGTGGCGGGCTGTGCATGCGAGCTGGGCATAGGCGCTCAGGTTACCGTGCGGGCCGCGCCGCACCGACGCTAGTGTCGGTGTCGTGACGGAGATTCCGGTGCTGGGAGACACGCGTCTGCCGCTGCGCACCCAGCTGATCCGCTTCGTGCTCACCGGCGGTCTCGCGGCGGTCGTCGACTTCGGCACCTACCAGTTGATGCTGCACTTCGGGCTCTACATTCACCTGGCCAAGGCGATCAGCTTTGTGCTGGGCACGACGACGGCGTACTTGCTCAACCGGCGGTGGACCTTTCAAGCCGCCGGTGGCCGCAAACAGTTCGCCTCGGTGTTCGGGCTCTACGCGCTCACGTTCGCGGTGCAGCTCGGGGTCAACGCATTGGTACTCACGTTCGTGCCGGAGAGCTTCTCGGGTACGACGATCGCCTACGTCATCGCACAGGGGGCGGCAACGGTGATCAACTTCATCGTGCAACGCACGGTGATCTTCAAACATCCGGTCGGCTGAAGCGCTCCTTGCGCCCCAGCGTGCGCAGCCGAAGCCACTCGCGCAGTCCCGCCGGGTCGCGCCGGGTGATCAGGAAGTACCACCCGAAGCGCAGCCACTCCTGGGGCAGCAGGCGGCGCAGCCCGGGCTGGGCCATCAGGTAGCCGCGGTTGCGGTAGGTGAAGAAGCGCTTCGTGTCGTCGTCGGGGTACTGGGTGTGCATCCGACCCCCCAGGATGGGCCGGAACTCAGCGGAGCCGTCCGGGTGCAGGTACGCCGTCTGCAGGCAGGTGCCGAACGGTAGCCCGGACCGCACCAGCCGTCGGTGGACGTCCACCTCGTCGCCGCGGACGAACAATCGCAGATCCGGTACTCCGACGGCGTCGACACAGGCAGCGGAGAACAGCGCGCCGTTGAACAACGACGCGTAGCCGGGCAGGAGGTCGCCCGCCCCAGTTTCCCGGCCGCCCAGCTCGCTGCGACGCCGGTGCCACACCACGCCTTGGCGCACCGGGAACGCCAGCCGGTCGGGATCGGCGATGTCGCAGACCACCGGGGAGACCGCCTGGAGTGCGTGCCGGTGCGCACAATCCAGCAGCGTGGCCAGCACCTCGGGCCCCTCGGGGCGCCCGTCGTCATCGGCCAGCCAGATCCAGTCCGCGCCCAGGCTTAGTGCGTGCAGCATGCCCAGCGCGAAACCGCCCGCGCCACCGAGGTTGTGCCGGGAACCCACGTATGTGGTGGGTAACTCCTGGGCCTGCACGAGCGCCCGAACCGAGTCCTCGTTGCCGTTGTCGACCACAACGAGGTGATCCACCGGGCGGCTCTGGCCGGTGAGGGTCTGCAGCGACGAGGCGAGCAGCTCACGCCGGTGCCGGGTCACCACCACCGCCACGATCCTCGCGGACTCGTGCGGCCCGCTCACCCCTGGATCGCCATGCCCAGCGCAGCGGCAGCTTTCGCCGCCTTGGCGTCCTCCTCGGCGATCTTCTCCACCGCGCGGTCGATGTCCTTTCCGGCCTCGGGGCCCTTGTACCCGATAATGACGTCGCGGATGGAGCCCTGCTGGCGCACAGTGCCGTGGTCGATCCACATCGCCGAGCTGCACAGCTGGATCAGGAACTCATCGGAGTGGCTGGCGAACACCAGGATCCCGGACCGCTTCACCAGGTTCTGCAGGCGAGTCCTGGCCTTGGTCATGAACTCCGCGTCCACCGCGCCGATACCTTCGTCCAGCAGCAGGATCTCCGGGTCGATGCTGGTGACCACCCCGAGCGCGAGCCGCACGCGCATGCCGGTGGAGTACGTGCGCAGCGGCATGGTGATGTAGTCACCGAGCTCGGTGAAGTCGATGATCTCGTCCATCCGGGCGACCATCGACTTGCGGGTCTGGCCGAGGAAGAGCCCGCGGATGATGATGTTCTCGTACCCAGAGATCTCCGGGTCCATGCCCACGCCCAGGTCGAACACCGGCGCCACCCGTCCCCGCACCACAGCGCGCCCGCGGGTGGGTTCGTAGATGCCGGACAGCAGCCGCAGCAAGGTCGACTTACCCGCACCGTTGTGGCCCACCAGGCCGACCCGGTCGCCGTGCCCGAGCTTGATGGAGATATCGCGCAGTGCTTCCACGACGACGACGTTGCTCTCGTTACGCCCGACGGCACCGCCGGCCCTGCCCAGGAAGGACTTCTTCAGCGAGCGGCTCTTGGCATCGAAGATCGGGAAGTCGACGCAGGCACCGAAGGTCTCGATGCCGACGGAGTCGGTACCCGAGGAGTCAGACATGGTTGCTCACACCCAGTAGGCCACGCGGGCCCGGTAGTTGCGGAGGAAGAACAGGGCCAACGCCCAGCCGGCGACGGTGATGGCCAGCACGATGTACCAGTGGTAGGCCTGCTGGTCTTCCCCGAGCATGGGGGCGCGGATGATGTCGAGGTAGTGGTACAGCGGATTGATCTGGGCCAGGTTGGCGCGCTCGGCCTGCTTGCCGCCGTTTTTGAGCAGGATCTTCTCCGACCACACGATGGGCGTGAGGAAGAAGAGTAGCTGCACCATGCTGCCCAGGATCGGTGAGATGTCCCGAAACCGGGTGGACATGATGCCCGCCACGATGCCGATCCACACACCGTTCAGCGCGAGCAGCGCCAGTGCCGGGAAGGCGGCGATCACCGTCCAGTGCAGCGGCTTGGGAAAGATCACGAGCAGGACGAAGTAGATGATCAGGTTGTGCGCGAACAGCAGCACCTGCCGCCACACCATCCGGTAGACGTGCACGCTCAGCGGCGCCGGCAGCTGCTTCATCAGGCCCTCGTTGGCGACAAACACGTCGGCGCCCTCCAGGATGCAGCCGGAGATCAGGCCCCACACGATCAAACCGACGGTGAGAGAGGGCAGGAAGTCAGCGATCTCCTGCTGGAACAGCTGGGAGTACAGCAACCCCATGGCCAGTGCGGTGACGCCCATGGAAATGGTGATCCAGATGGGACCGAGGAACGAGCGACGGTAGCGCTGCTTGATATCCTGCCAGCCCAGATGCGCCCACAGCTCACGCTGCTCGAGCCCGGTAGCGAGATCCCGGAAGGCGCGCGCGAAGCTTCGCGAGTTGGACTGCGGCGCGAGGACGGGTCTGTCGACGCTGGCTGTGG
>JAABUT010000908.1_pt1 | contig 39400 bp, 40 predicted proteins | sample 5559281 | NCBI WGS metagenome assembly JAABUT01 (sample SAMN10711880, study PRJNA513359) | rock metagenome | isolation source: Antarctica rocks | place: Antarctica: Victoria Land, Ricker Hills nord | collected 2016-01-04 | reverse complement strand
GGTGCCCGGGACAAGCTGGCGGTGGTCCTCAGTCCCATCACCAGCGGACAATCCGTCGACGACGTCTGCCGCGAGCACCACATCTCCACGGCCATCTACTACCGGTGGCGCGATCAAGCCCTGCACGCTGCCACCGACGCTCTGACCGAGCAGCCCCACCGGGCCGACAGCGCAGCGCCGGGTCCCGTCCCCGTACCGCCCAACGTCGCACCGACAACGACGGCGACCCCCAATTCCGCCGCCGCCCTCAAAGACGGAGCCCTCTCGCCTTCGATCAGGTAGCCGTGGCCCGGTGGACGGCACGCCCGAGGCGGGCTTCGTCGCGCTCCGCGGTGAGCGTGACGATCTGCGCTTGTGCCTCCGCCAACAACTCGGCCGGTTCCTTGCCTGCCGAGCGGCGGGCGGTGACGACGAAGCACTGCCCGGTGTCATCGTCGTGAACCTTGAACTCGAGAAAGTTCTCTGCGGCCGGCTCATCCTCGAACGCGGCCCGCGCGGCCGCCGCCAACGTCACCGCAATGTATCGGGGCGCCTCGGTGCGAAAGGCCCCGTCGGGTGCGAACCCGAGCACCATGGCCTCGGTCTCCTCCTGCAGGTACGTCTTGGCCGCACGGATCTTCGCCGCCGACGCCTTGGTCCGGCAGCGGGCGTCGTGCGGGAAACGGAACACCAGCTCGTCCCTGCCACCGGTAGTGTCGATCACGGCGTCGGGGTACAGCGCGCCGACCGCGCTGGTCACCGACGCCGCCACGTCCAGCGGCAGGGGCAGGGCTATACGCAAGGTGGTCGGTCCTACCTCGACGCCTGACTGGGTGGTGGTCATGATGGTCCTTTGCGCCGGGACGGTGATCGGGGCGCTCACCGCAGCGCAGCGACCTTCCAGCCACTCGTCGGAGTGGTGAGCCAGCTGACGTCCCACCACTGGTGGCCGAACACGATGGCGAAGGCCATCCACGCGATCGCCGGCACCAGTAACCACGCGAAGCCGTGCTCGCGGGCGGAGTCGGTGCGGCCCAGCAGCGGCACCCGGACAACGAACTTCTTCGCCAGCGGGTACAGGATCGGCACGCCCTCGACGGTCAGGATGTCCCCGACGATGTGCCCGAGGACCCCGAAACCGGCCGCGAAGGGGACGAACCACCAGTCGGGGATGAACTCGTAGACAGCGGCCGTCGCGGCTCCGGCTTCGAGCGCGTAGACCAGCTCGCCCCGCCCGGAACGGTGGTGTGGGGCGAGACGCAGGATCATCGCGACAGGTAGAAGCCGACGAACACGACCGGGATCAGCGCCGGGCGCCCGAACTGAGTTGCCGCCACCGTGACGAGCCCGACCACGAGCAGCGCCATCCAGATGGTGTGCGTGCCCTTGCGGTGCCCGCCGGAGATGTTGTGCACGACCTGGGAGATGGCCTTGGTGACCGGTCCGAGCGTGCGGGCCAGGGTGGCTTGGGGGTGGTCGAGGTCGGGCAGCACGCCGTAGCCGCCGACGAGGGCGGCGAAGGCGAACAGGGTCGCCACGGGCATGGGGCGGTCGATGAAATGTCCGGCCAACGGCGCGGCGCACGCCAAACCGATCGCGGTGGAACTCAATACGTGGGTTCGGCCCATACACACGGTGTCTCCAAGGAGTGGTCTCGCGTCGTGCTGATGACCCCTATGTGTGCGGCCGGGTGGTCGTCCCCCGCTGTCGAACCGGCTTTCGGCGCGAGAAGCGACTGTGGCTTCGGGGTGCAGCTTCCCGATCGCGGCGTTACCGGCGCACCCCGTCCACCGTGTCGCACCCCGCCTGCAGGGCCGTCGCGACGTCGGCGGGCAACCCGTGCGGCACGGGCTGGTGGTCGATCCAGTCGGTGAGTGCGCGCAGGTGCTGACGCTCGAACGCCACGTCGTCGGACGGTGCATCGCCAACAGCTGCTCCTCGGTATCGGTGGGGCCGGCCCAGGGCGGCGTGGAGGCGGTCGCCAGCCCCGGAACCGAGCCGTGGGTCATCGGGGACGAACTCGCCCAGCACCGCCCGCAGGTCGTCCGCGTCCACCGTCACCGCCCGCGATCGGGGGTCGGTAGTGTCCGCTCTGGTCGCCTTCTCGGGGAACTGCATGGCTCCTCCTGCTGGTCGGTGCGTTCGGGTCAAACGCCTGCCGGTGATGTGTGAGGCCCACCCGCGATCAACTCGATTCCCGTTCCGCGGTGGTGTCCTCGACCACGATGGATTCGGTGATCGTGGTAGCCCCCGCCAACGCCACCGCCCGCATCTGGATCGGCAGGTTCAGCGCCGCAGCCAACCGGTCACCGCGCTGTTTCAGCTCGCCCGCAAAGTTCGTCCGCCGAACCCCCAAACCGGGGGCGGTCGAACCGGGTCGGGTCGGGACGGGGGCAGCAGACGGGACGAGTGGGAAATGCAGCCCCCACCAGATCGCCTCCGACGCCAGGTTGCGGAAACGGGAGTCCATCGAACGCACCCCCGCCCGCTGCGCCGGGGTGGCGTTGCGGATCCGCTGGCGCACGATCGCCCCACCATCACCGGTCAGCTCAGCAGTCTCGTCGTCCGCCAACGCCACACCGGCCAGGTTCGCTTCGATGATCGAGGCGATGTCATCCACCGAACGGGAGCTGGCGTCGATGGCGGGCAGGTCGAACTGCGGGCGCTGCCAACACACCTGCGGCTCATACGTCACACCCGAGGGATCCACGATGATTTTCAGCCAGCCCCGCGAGCAGGCTTCGTCGGAGAACCCGCGGCGCACCGCCGACCCCGTGTAGGCGACCCACCCGGAACCGGACTCGCGGCCGGTGACCCCGCCCATGGTGTGGAAATCGGAAATCGGGTAGGCGTCGAAACCCCGGTTGAACCAGTCCACCGGGATGGTGCGCGGCTCACCGTGCGCGTCCACCACCCGGTACAACTTTTCCTCCAACACGGTGATGCCGTGCGCGATGAGCAGGTTGACCATGCCCGGCACCGGACTTGGGTCGATGACGATGCCCTGGTCGGACAGTGCCGGGTCCAGCCCGTAGTGGCTGACGATGTGCAGCGCGATCCCCTCGGCCGGGTGGTGAATCTCGTAGAAGCCGGGGTGCGGGCCCACCCCCTGCCCGGCGCGGTTCGTGGTGGGGTACACCGCCCGGAAGCCGAGCTCGGGGCGGTGCATGACCGCTGAGGCCGCCAGGTCCAGGCCGATGCTGGCGTCGTGGTTTCCGGTGTTGCCGAAACGGGGGATGCCCGCAGCGGCCAGCAGGTCATCGGTGCGCAGCGCAGCGTCGATGTCGCGGGCCATCGGCCGGGCCCAGTGGAACAGGTCGCCCCCGTCGACGACGACGTCCACCTCGGCGTCCAGCATGGACTGGGCACCCAGCGCGTGGGCGATGTGGCCGTCGGTGACCCGCATCCCCCACCCGGTGGTGCGGGAGCGCCGGTAGCCGGCGGCGTCGTATCCGAGGTGCTGGCAGCCACGCACCCCGATGGTGAAGGCGCTCACTGGTGCGGACCGAGAGCCATGGTTGCAGCAGCCAACGCCAGTGTGGCGTGGACCTGGGCCTCGGCCAGGTCGCGCATCGAATCCTTGAGGTCCGGGCTCCATTCACGCGACTCGAGCTCGTGGGTGAGACATTCCTTCGCGGCTGCGTACTGTTCACGGGCGGCGATTGCGTTTTCACGTGTGCTCATACCCACCATGTGTGCGGCCGACCCGGTGTCCACCGCGTCGGCCAGACGTTCCGCGTCGAAACGGGCCGGGGCAAGACCAACCGGACACGTCCGCGGCCAAGACAGTGTAGGTGGGTCCCTAGATGCCCAGATTTGGCGCGGCCGGTCCGTGAGTTCTGCTCCTTCCGCCCGGTGGCGGGGACTTTGCCGCGGTCGATTCCGACGCTCGGAGGGGGTGCTCGGCCAGCTCCGCCGCGGGTCGTCGGCGCGATGCTTGCCCGGTGCTAGCTCGTCGGCCGGCCACCGGCGACACAGAGAGGTGCACTGACCACAACCGTCTATTTTTCAAGCGTCAGAATGGTCCCGTTCTAGGACACCGCCGACAGGAGCTTCAGAGGCCACGGCATGCTTCCTCATAGAAACGGTCACGGCTCGTTACTTGGTTCTGGTACAGCACTCGGTCGGGGGAAAGTTCCGCTAGTTGAGCGAGAGTGAAGTTGAGTTGCCTCGCTTCCCACTTGGTGTTTTTCGTGAAGCCGATCGCCGCATAGGAGACACCTTCCCGCAGCATCGGCGGCGCATTCATCACGGTCCAACCAGGCGGCGACAGCGACAAGAGAGGCAGCTCACGTTGCTGTCCAGCCTTGATCGCAGATTCCCATTTGCCGATCGGCTTTGGCTGAGTCCTGTCGTCACCTTGATGTGCGCCGTAGATGTTGACTCCGTCGATGTAACCTCTGCACACAGCGACCAGGAGTACCGGCTGATTCTGCGCGTCCACGGTGACACCGTTCACCCCAGCGATCTCAGTGCTATCACGTCCCGCGACTATGAAAACCAACCCCAGGCACAGAACAGCGATCACAGGTAGCATGCCACCGACGAACTGCAGCCCCCGACGAGCAAACACACCACCGGGCAGCTTCAACTGCGGAACGATCATGGTTTCCAAGCCTCTCTTCTCGACAGCATGATCTCAACACACCGCTCAAAATTGCGGGCGCGGTCCTGGCGCGGGGAGAGACTCGACCATGCTCGCGGAGGCCACCGCCAGCGTGGCATGCACCTGCCCCCGCGCCAGGTAGTGCGCTGCGTTTTTGGAGCCGGGGCGGTACTGGAGTGCCCGACGGACGCAGTTCATCGCCAGGCCGTATTGCGCCGCCGCGTCGAACAGGTTCTGCAGGTTGTCCTCCGGCAGCGAGGGAGCGTTCTCGTCGTTCATGCCGCTGTCGTTGTCGAACATGATGTTCCTCCTGCGTTGCTGTTCATCAGAGTTGGGCTGTCGCCGTGATCAGCACGGATGCGTTAGTCCACTTCGTTGCGCAGGCTGGACAAGGCTGCCTGCGCAGCGGTCTTGACGGCGTGTCGGCCACCGGACACTTTCTTCCCGGCTGGCACACCCGCACGCAATACCCGTGCCCGCTCTGCCAGCCGAACGAGTTCAGCGGTGTCGCCTGCCTCCGCCCGGATGTACGCCGCGAGGTAATACCCCTCCTGGCCTCGCGGGGTGACCAGGTGCCCGAGACTCGACACGCACACACAACCGAAGCGAATCGACTGGATGTACAGCGCCGTCACATCCTCCGAGAGGGCGTGCGACACCTCGATCGCTTCCCCTGTGACCGGGCGATGTCCCTCGGCGCGCAAGCCGATGTGGGTGAGCGTGTGCCCGATCGGGCCGACAACTTCGAGCGTGGAACCGCCGGGTGTCACCGACCGGGGCAATGCTCCCGGGGCACGCTTGCCCGCGGCCACCGCGTTGCGGTACAACCGCTGTGCGGCAGCCACCTCCGCACGGGACAGGGTGCCGACGGCGCTGGTGGGCATGTCGTTGTTCATACCCACCATGTGCACGGCCACCCCGGCATCGAACGTCTTCGTGCACTTCACGACTGCAGCGGTATCGGGCAAACCCGCGATACGTTGAGCGCGCCCACCCAGCGACGAGGAGCGCGGCCGTGCAGACACGCCCAAAAATCACCCACACCGCGGCGCGCTCCCGACGAACGGGACGCCTGCGCGCCGCCCTCGTCACCGCGGCACTGCTCGCCGGGGGACTCACCCTCGGCGCCGGCCCGGCAACGGCATTCAACGGCACCCAGGACAGAGTGGGCACCGGCACTGTCGCCGCCAATCAGCGAGGCACGACAGTCGGTATCGCCTACATCGACCGGGTGACCGGGGAGTACCGGGACAACGGACCCGCCGCGCACACCGGCACCGGTTCGGCCTCCATCGTCAAGCTGTTCATCGCCGACGACATCCTGTACCGCAACGCGCTGAGCCCCAACGACCAAGGCCAGTTCGACCTGATGCTGCGGTCCTCCGACGACAACGCCGCCAACCACTTCTGGACCATCGGCGGCGGTCCGGACATCGTCCGCCGCGTCGCCGCGCGGTACGGCCTGCGCGAGGTCGCTCCACCGGTCAACCCCGGCTTCTGGGGTTTGACCACGATCACCGCCTCCAACTACAACGGGATGCTCGGCGGGTGCTGTGGGCTGCCCGGCTGGGCACAGAACACGATCGTCAACGACCTGCGGCAGTCCACCACCTACGGCACCGACGGGTATTACCAACGGTTCGGGATCCCCACCGGCCTGCCCGACGAGCACACCCTCGGAGTCAAGCAGGGCTGGATGGACGTCAACGGCCAGCGCTACAACCACACCACCGGCATCATCGGCAACGACAACCGTTACATCCTGGTTGAGCTCGGCCAGGAGAACCGCACCAACGGCGACTCGAACCACACCACGCAATCGCTGAGCACCTCCATCGGTGCGATGTACCCGGAGCGCATCGTTCCCCGCGTCCAGGGGGCCATCGCCGACGACTGGTACGCCCTCGGCGGAATGAACAGTCCGGTGGGCCTCCCGTTGGGCAACGAGAACCCCATCTTCGACCACTCCGGGGTGTTCACCCTCTTTCAGCGCGGCTCCATCTACTGGTCCCCGGCCAGCGGTGCCCACGAGATCCTCGGGGCCATCCGGGACTCCTGGGCGAACAAGGGGTACGAGCAGAGCTTCCTGCATTACCCGACCACCGATGAGCTCGGCACCCCGGACGGGGTGGGCCGGTACAACCACTTCCAGGCCGACGGATCCATTTACTGGACCCCGGCCACCGGCGCCCAGTCGGTGCACGGTGCCATCCAAGATCACTGGTCCTCCCTCGGGTGGGAGCGCAGCGCCGTGGGGTACCCCACCACCGACGAGACCGGAACCCCCGACGGGGTGGGCCGCTACAACCACTTCAGCAACGACGGATCCATCTACTACACCCCCAACACCGGCGCCCAGTCGGTACACGGTGCGATCCGCGACAAGTGGGCGACTCTCGGGTGGGAGCGCAGCGCACTCGGGTACCCGACGAGCGATGAGAACGCTGCCTCCAGCGGTCGGATGAACACCTTCCAGAATGGTGCGATCTACTGGTCTCCGACGACCGGCACTCACTCGATCGACGCACCGATCCTGGCGACCTACCGTGGGCGGGGAGCAGAGGCCGGATCACTGGGATTCCCGATCAGCGACCCCTACGCCGTGCCCGGTGGCACGCGGGTCGACTTCCAGGGCGGCTCGCTCACCGCGAACACGGCGACGGGCGTTGTCACCGGTGGCCCCACTGCGGCACCCGCGCTCACCCCGGCACCGACAGCCACCCCGGCGCCGGCGCGTACCGCTGCCCCGACAACTTCGGCGCCGACCCCGACAGCAACCCGATGAGACGGCGGGCCGGACTGTCCGTTCTCGGGTTGCTGGTCCTGACGGCGTGCACCGCACAACCGGGACCAGCCCCACCTCCGACCTCACCACCGTCCCCAGCTGCGAGTGCCAGTGCGCCTGCCGCCGGTAGTGCCACACCGGGTCCCGCAGCGAGCTCCACCGACACACCACCACCAAACGCCGTCGCTGGTCCCGGTTACTCGAGCCCCGTCCCGGCAGCACCCAGCACTGTCCCGGCAACACCCAACGTCGGACCGGTACCCGCCGCGCCAGCACCACTGAGTGCGCCACCACGGTCCGGCACCCCCAGCACACAACCGCCGCCAGCCCCCGGCCCCGCGGTGCCTGCCGCACCGGTAGGCCCGGAGGTGGCGCGCCGAGTGGCGACGTTGCCCGTCGGAGCAGCCACCGGCACCGTCGTCGTGGCCTACAGCGGGCTGGGTGCCATCACCTCACCCGCGGTCGGCACCTGCGCGCATGACACCACCAAAGCCGACACGACGCTGGCGCTGAAGGCAGGAACAGCCACCCTGACGGTGATCCTCACCCCCGGCAACGCGAACCTGCACTTCGTCGATGTGGGCGTCGAGCAGCGCAACGACCTCGCGGCCGGCACCTATCTCGTCGACGGTGCACACCTGCACATCGACACCGTGCTGAGAGGGACCGGACCCTCGACCACCGCAGGCAACCTCACCCTCGACGTCACCTGCTGATCGGCCCCCCGCCCGCCGCGAGACGCCGAGGCCTACGCTCAAAACCAGTCACAGTGGTACCGCTTCGGCAGTGATACGTCGACCGACCGCGCCGACGAGAACATCATCGGTCACCACATCGACGCCGAAGCCCAGGATGGCTTCGCATTCATCGGCAAAAGCGGCGAGGTCGACGAGCGTCCTCCCGCTGTCCAGGTGGACGAGGAGGTCGATGTCGCTCTCGCCGGTATCCGTGCCGTGCACCGCCGATCCGAACACCCTGACCTCGGATACCCGGTGCGCGGCCGCGGCGGCGAGTATAGGTATCCGGTGCCGCTCCAGGACGAAGGACGGGCGGGCCTTCGCGGCACCCTGCCGTATGCGGACTCCGGTGTGAGACATGGGACCGAGTATGGCCCCCAGTCCTTCGTGAAACGTCTCGGTGAGACCGGCCGTGGTGCGGGGACCGGCCCTTACAGAACGCGGTTTAGTCCACTCAGGCCAACTTTTGTTGGCGTCGAAGTCACGATGTCCACGCGGTACCGCTCAGCCGATCAGGATGGCCCCATCGGAGTACCGGTAGGTGATGGACCCGTGCTGGAAGTTGCTGCGCCGGCCGCCGGGAACCGCGTACTCGTCGCTGGTCGGGTACCCCAGTGAGCTGAGCTCCCAACCCATGGATGCGTACTGGACGCGGATGGCGCCGTGCACCAGTTGCGCCCCGGTGGCCGGGGACCAGTAGATGGATGCACCGTCCCCGCCGGTGAAGTGGTTGTAACGCCCCACACCGTCGGGGGTGGTGCGCTCATCGGTGAGCGGGTACCCCGTCGGGCCGCGCTCCCAGCCCAAGGACTCCCAGTGCCCGCGGATGGCACCGTGCACCGACCACGCCCCGGTGTTGGGGGTCCAGTAGATGGAGCCGCCGTCCCCACCGTCGAAGTGGTTGTAGCGGCCGATGGTGTCCGGGGTGGTGAGCTCGGGGGTGGTGGTCGGTCCGAACAGGGCCGCCAACCCGGGGGTGTTGTAGTAGTGCTCGGCGATGGCGCCGTGCACCCCGTTCACGGGAGCTGGAGTGGGTGCCGGCGGGGTGTCGGTGGCGGCCTGGCGCTGGACCGCCGCATACGCCGGCTTCGGGGACCCATCGGTGTGCAGCAATCCGAAATCGTTCTCCCGGTCCGAGCTTCCGGTCTGCTGGTCGCGCAGCTCGTAGAGGAACACCGGCCCCACATACGGTCGGGCGCGTGCCGAGCTCAGACCGTCAGCGACGATGGCCGACTGCCGGTCCTCGGTGACCATGCTGTTGCCGACCCCGGTGGGAGCACCGAACTCGGTGAGCCAGATCTTCTTCGCGCCGTCACCGTTGCGGACCATTACATCGTGTTCCGCGGCGAGCTGGTAGAACGCATTCCAGTCCTGGGTCTCCGTGGGCAACGCCGGATAGCTGTAGGGGTGGGTGGACACCGCATCCATCGACGGTCCCGCCCCCGAGGCGTACATCTGCTGCAAGAACACCGCCGGCTGGTCACTGCCACCGGCGGGGGACATTGCCCCGGCGATCACCGTGGATCCCGGCTGGGTGGTGTGGATGACGCGCGAGGCGGCTGTGACCATCTGCGCGTAGAAGGTGGCGTCGGTGTTCGGCAGGAAGAACTGGGGGTTGTTCGGCTCGTTCCAGATCTCCCAGGTGCTCACCCGGCCCGCGAAGTGTCGCGCAGCCCGGCCCGCGAAATCCGCGAACACCCCGGGACTGGACGGACGGCCATGCGAGGTGCCGGGCGCAACGCTGGCGTCCTGCGCCCAGCGGGGCGTGTAGGTGGTGATGGCCAACACCGCCAGCCCCCGCGACCGGGCAGCGTTCACCACCCGATCGGCGGCGGAGAAATCACTGCTGCCGGGATTCGGCTCGATCTGCGACCAGTCCACCCCCACACGGACCCAGGCGGCACCGGCGTTGCGGATCGCATCGAGGTCGGCGCCGAGCTGGGCGTCGGAATCCGAGAGCCGGGCACCGTTGAAACCGATCAGGGCAGACTGTGCGGGTACGGCCGCAGCGGTGCCCGCAACAGCGGTGTGCGCGGACGGTGCTGCGGTGGCGGCAGGCCCGGCGAGGGCGGTCGCCGCCAGCGTCAGCGCGGCGACACCGGCACCCAGCAGGCCCGGCACCCCACGGTGAGGGTTGTACCGGGGGAGCGGGGACCGGGAGAGTGCGCAGAAGTTCATGTGCCCGGTGTGTGCGGCGGGACGATCTTCCCCTTCCCCGACAGTCTGTTCCCGGCACCGAACGACGCCAGCAGGTGCACGGACCCTGGGGGGTGGTCCGTACACCTGCTGCCTAGCCCCGCAGGCGCATAGCGTCTGCGGAAGTCGCCTCAGCGTAACCGTTCCTGGGTTACAGCGCCCCAGCTCTCGCCGCCGCAGTCCTCGCCAGATACTCACAGGTGCAGTTCTCGGTGCTCCTGCCGCAGCCCTCGCAGAGCCCCGAGCAGGTGCAGTCCTCGGTGCGCTCACCGCAGCCCTTACAAAACTCGTCGTCGCAGATGCAATCCTCGGTGTCGAGTCCGCACCCTGAGCAACTACCGTCCTCCTCACCCGAGTACACCGGATCGGTGTACTCGCATTCTGCGGAGTCGATGACCACATACCGGCAGACCCGCAACTTCTGGAACTCGGAGCAGTCGGGAACGGACACCACGTCGCGCGGGTTGATCCGCACCGTCAACGTCATGCCCTGGGCGAAGCTGTGGGCGTAACCCCAGGTGCCGGCGTGCAACCCGTGCGAGCAGCCCACCTCCCGGTTGTCATCCACCCGCAGCCGGGGCATGGTCACCACCGCACCGACCTTGTTGGGGATGTGGCCGGTGATCTCGACCCCATCCACCCACGCCCGGCCCGAATGAATCGACAGGCCCTCACGGGTGACCCCCTTGTAGGCGAGGAAGTCCCCTCCCCGGGTGATGGTGAAGTTCCGGTCCATCAACCAGCGGTACAGCGCATCACGAGAATCCTGGGAGGGGTTGGTGGACACCTTCTCCAAGAACGACACCAGCGATCCGACCTGATTGTCACCGGATTTCACCATCCGCACGATGTGTTTGGTGACGGTGCCCTTGATCCGGTCGCCGTCGAAGTACAGCTTCTTGCCGCGGATCGACACCCGCTCGGACAGGGCCGCGAACTCGCGCAGCGGCTTGACGGCATCGACCAGGGCGCGCACCACATCTTCTGCGGCATTGGCCAGCAGCGCCGCGAGAATCTCGTCGTACTTCGGGTGCGTACCGGGCACCGCAACCGGGGTGAAGTCGCCGTAGAAGATGGTGGCCGAGCGGCCTGCCGTGGCGCTCTCGGTGATGGTGTACTGCATGGTGGTCTCCTGGTGTCTCGGTGCCGGGCCGGTGCTCGGCGTGCTGTTGTGTATGTGTCCGGCCGGGTCGGTGTGTGCCGTGTTCGTGGCCGGTGATCTCTGCTCAGGCCGCGACCGTGAGAACCGGCGAGTCCGCCACCGCGTTCAGGTAGGCGACGATGTGAGGTAGCTTCTCGGAGGCCCCGCTGTCGTATCGCACCGCCTCCAGCAGCGGGAACCGGGCGATGAACCCCCGCTCGTCGCCACCCGTAGCAGCAGTGAGTGTGGCCTCGAAAGCCAGCCACGGTGCGGACATTCGCACCAGCGGGGTACCGCTCAACAGCCGCAAGCGTTCCGTGGCGGGAGAACCAGTTCCGGTGGTACACGCACCGACGAGGTCGGCGACCTCGGGGTTGGTGATGGACCCCAACACCGGACGAAGCAGTCGGGCGATGCGGGTGTCGTTGCTGGTGAACCTGCTCACCCGCCGGGCCGTCACCATCTCCGCCACCTGCGTCGGTGCGAACGTGGCAATCATCGCGGCGACGGCTTGGTCCAGCACAGCGGTCAGCGGGCGGGCCGCGGGCAGGCGACGGCGGCACACATCCGCGCTTTGCCGTGAGCTCAGCACCACCACCGGGGTGTCACATTCCAGCGCGCGCACCGCATCCAGCACATGCTGGTAGTGCGCGTCGGTGTAGGCGAGGGCCGGCAGCGCCCGCAGCTCGGTCAGGCTCATGTCTTGGGTGGCGCACCCTCGGGCGACCACCTGATAGGTGAGCGGACTGGCCGCCGCCCGTGGGGAAGCGTTCGCCTTGAGGGCAGCCTTGCGGGCGGCTTTGCACTCCGCCAGGGTCATCACTGTGACTCCGGGGTTGGCCAGGGTGAACCACTCGTAGGTGTAGTCGGCTCGCTCACACAGCACGACAGCGATGAACCCCTCTTGGACGCACAGTGCTCGCAGCCCGAGCCGCACGCTGCGCTCGGTGTCCGGGGTGACCCCGGTGATGGCGAGAATGTTCTTGTTGATGATGTGAAAGGTGCTGCCACCTTCTTCCGCTTCATCGGGCTTGGCGATGCGCGTCTTGGTGCGGTCCAGGCGCAGCACCGGGGCGTCGAGTGAGGTGTGCGTACTGAGTCGGTGACCCCGCCAGGTGAAGGTGTTCCTCTTCATCGTGACGCACGGCACGATCTGGTGTCGGTGCAAGGTGGCAGCCGCGTCATACCAGGTGGTGCAGGCGGCGATAGTCGCTTCGACGTACCGCACCGACTCGGCGTCGAATCGCTGCCGGGCGGAACGCAGGAAGGCTTTCGTACGGTCGGTGTTCCGCAGCCCCTCCCGGGAGGGAACGATGTCCACCTCGCCGATACCGGCGTAGATGAAGGTGCGATCTTGGAAGACCGGGTGGACATTGCTCCAGCACCCGTCTGCATCGGTAGGAGCGACCGGGTAACTCACGTTGCCCATGACCACGTGGGTCCGATAGTTGGAACTACCCACCACCTCCTCAGCTTCCCGCTGTGTCAGCAGCCGCACATCACCGATCTGGACCCCGACCGTGCTCAGACTCCGCCACTCCTCACCGTCCACCACCACCGTGCCCGGCTCCCACGCGGGAAAGAACTTGGCGGCCGCTTGGGACATGGCGCCGGTGTCGTTGACCGGGACAGCGACCTCGACACCGTTGGCTGCCTCGGTCGGCTCATGGGCCATGATCGAGGCGGTGCCGATGCCTTCGGAGTTGCGCGCGAACAAGGCCACCGTGCGGTGATGGTCGCGCACCGCGGTGACCACGAACTGGTCGGCGATGGCGAACGCCGCCTTGCAACCGAACCCGAAAGAGCCGATCTGGGTGTTCACGTCACGCTTGTGGCTGGCCCCGTACTGCGAGAAGAAGGTCAGCACCTCATCCTTGCTCATGCCGATGCCGTCGTCGGAGACAACCAGACGCGGGTCCAGATCATCGGGCAGGGAAACCCGGACGGGACTGGCGGACCCCGCGGCGATGATCGCGTCCCGGGCGTTGGTGGAGTACTCCCGCAACACCGCGAGGTGTGGGTTGGAGTACAGGTTGGTCATCGAGTCGGTGACCGCCGCCAACGCCTCGGCGTGGATGCCCATGATCCGGGTCTCCGTGGCGCTCGTGTTGGTCTGCACTGCGATCCGGTCGAGGGTGCTGCTGATCATGTCGATTCTCCCAAAGTGTGATGCTGCGCCACCTGCGCCGCGTGCCTCCTATGTGTGCGGCCGGGGGGCCGTCCACCGTGTTCGAGCACCACGCTTATGGGCGGCGTTCGGTGACGACCATCCGCGCTGGGGCCAACACGGAAATCAGCGCTAGTAAGTAAGGATCGTGTACTGCCAGGGGCCAGGGCCGGTGCGACGTCGTACCACGTCCCGCCGTTGCATCCCACTCGCAGCGGACCAATCCCAAGCATCCTGCTCGCTGCCGCACACGTGCACATCAGCATCGCCGAGGTGCACTCCCCACTGCACTCCAGCCGGCTCGGTCAGGTGCCCGGCCTCACGGAGAGCGGCGACGATGTCTCTGGCCAACGATCCGATCGTGGGCATGTGGGCGGTGGAGGCGGCAGCCATTTTCTGTGCCACCACAGCCACCACCTCGGCGTCCAGGTCGGGCGAAATGTCGGTCTCTCTGGTGTCTTTCATAATGCTCATGTGCCCGGTCATGGCACCGTCCACCGTCAGCCGTCGTTGAGCACCCCGGCGCGCAACGCTGCGGTCTGCTTCAGCAGCGTGTCGGTGGCCGAAGACCGGGTTCCGTCCAACACCTGAAACCAGGCGTCCTCCTGGCCGGCGAATGCCCAGTCGAGGTGGGCGTTCAAGGTCTCGTCGTCGAGCTCCTCCAGCGCACTCCTCTGCTCCGAGCTCAGGTTGGGATCATCCGACCAATCCTCGCGCAGACTCTGCACGCTGACTGGCATCGCAGACGAACCTTCGGACCGGGCCGGTTCGGGTGGTTGGCTATCCAAAAAACGGCGCAACTGGTCCATCACCTGGGGCAACGCCTCTGTGGAGATGTCCACCATCTCCTCCTGCGCCTTCTCCCGCTCGTAGTCGGTGCCGTTCGCGTACCTCCCGGCGATTTCGTCCAACTCAACACTCAGATCCGCGTGATAGGCGCGGAGAGACTCCAACGCGGTCGGTCCTGGTGCGGTGGCACCAGGACCGAGCGAGACCTCGGTTTCGGCGTGCTGCCCAGCGGCGAACTGGCCGCCGGTGGGGGTGCCGGACGGGTTGCGGTTCGGGGTGGCCATCAGGTGTTTCCTTCGCAGTCGTGGTTGTGCGGGGCGGCGGTCTCCGCGTTGGCGTAGCCGTTGCCGCACTCCGGGCAGGTGTACCCGGAGGTGCCGTCGAGGCGGTGATAGCTGCCGCTGACCGGATCCTGGAACGTCCGCGCCGGATCGCCGGCACTGACATCGAGGAAAACCCGTCCGGACTGTCGTGGTAAGCCCGGCGTACATATGTGCGCACCGTGGCCGCCACCTCGGCGAAACTTGTCGACCCGGATGACCCCTGCAAATCCACGTCCAGGTCGGCCCTTTCGTTGGGGCCGCACAAAACCGCGCCGTCGGCGTCGCGCACCGAGGCGAACGCCACGGCGTCGTCACCGTCCTCGCCTTCGCCTTCCCACAAGATGAAGTCCACCCGGGCCGCACTCGGGTACCGAGCACGGACCTCCTGGGTGACCACCACGGCGGCCTGCTCGGCCAAGGCGCGTTGGCGCTGCTCCACCTGATCACGCAGCTCCGAAATTGCGTCTCCCTCGGCCAAGAACGCATCCACCGCTGCTGGGTTCGCCGGACGCGGGTGAACAGGGTCGGCCACCGCCACATCGGTTTCGGCGTGAGCACCGGCGGCGAACTGACCTCCAGTAGGGGTGCCGGACGGGTTGCGGTTCGGGGTGGACATCAGTAGTTCCCCAGCGTCTCGGCTTCGCACTCCGGGCAACCCCGGTTGAACCGTCCAGAGTGGACACCATCGGCGTGGTGGGTGGACATCTCCTGCGCGGTGGGCATTGTGCCGCCAGCACGACGCTCGGCCACATACAACGCGGACATGGCCTCCTCGGTCTTGGCCGCGCACCCCGGGCAACCGACCTCACCGGTGGCATCGTCGTAACCCATGGTGTCGTCCTCGTGGTAGGACGTCGAACACTGCGGGCAGGTGATCACCGCCGCAGCAGGGAACGACTCACCCTCGAACGACACCATCTCCTCACCGCTGCGCACATGCTCCTCGAAGCTGGCCCGAACCGCCTCCTCGGCGCGTTCGGTCAGCACATCCCCCGACCGGACACCCTCACCGGTGCCCAGCTGGACGAACGTCTCCGAGCGGCCGTGAGCCACCCAGTGCCGCGTCGTGTACGTCTGCACACAGGCCACCGCTTCCTCGTCGCTGGTGCCGTACTGCTCGGCCAGTTCGGTGGTCATGGCCCCGACCCGTTGGCGTGGTTGCAATATCAGCGTGACGTCTGTTTCGGTGTGGGCGCTCGGGGCGAACTGGCCCCCTGCTGGGGTGCCGGGCTGCACGCGCGCGGTCGTTGAGGTGCTCATACCCACCATGTGTGCGGCGGACCGTCTTTCACCCCGCACCGCTTCGCGGGAGGTCTCACGCCACCAGCCCGGTCTCCCACCGCCCGGTCTCCCACGACACGGTGAGGGTGGGATCGTAAAGGTCCAGGTGCGCTTCACAGTCGAACCACACGCCGGCCGCGTGGTCGTCGTCGAAGACGTGTGTCTCCTCCAGCTCACCGTGATGCACGATGATCCGCACCCGTTGATCCATGACCTTCATACCTGTGATGTGTGCGGCGACCGGCGCAACCCCCACGACGGGTTGTGCCTGTGATCGGATGACGTCTACGACGCTCTCATCACTTGTTCGCAGCACGGGTTGCCCCTGGTTTTCATGTGCCTTGGCCGTCACATCAGAGCTGGAGTCGCATAGCGACGCGAGGCCACGCGTCGAGCCCGCGCTCCCTCTCGGCGTGTCTGATCGAGCGCAGTGCTGGTGATTGGTCCTTCTCCGGTACCACGACGAAGCCGATGGTTGAGTAGTACGGGGCGTTCCAGGGCACCTGCGTGTAGCTGGTCAGGGTCATCGCCATCAAGCCGTGCCGATGCGCCCACTCCATGGCCACTCCGATGAGCCGCGCACCGACACGCTGCCGCGCATGGGTCGGATCAACCGATACCTGCTCGATGTGGGCGGAACCGTCGACGACGTCGATCAACAAGTAGCCCACGACCTCACCGCGGTCCTTCGCGACCCAGGCCCGGCCTGCCTGTTGATAGGCCGCGAGACGCTCAATCGTCGGAGGATCCTCCGCGGCTACGACCGCCATGCCCAACGGCCTGAACAGCTCCCCGGCTCGGCGTTCGACCGCTTGCAGTGCCGGAAGATCGTCACTGCGCGCCAGTAGGATGCTCGTCACTCCCTGATTTTGACACCTGCCGCTGCCGGTGTGGATGGGGGAGACACGTGCTCTCCGAGGGTTACCCGCCAGAGGAACGGCGACGCGACCGCGGCGGGTCAGCGATCGGAGGTGGGGCCGCAGTCGGTGGCCAGCACCGTGAACTCACCGGCCATCAGGGCATCCACCCGGGGCAAGGTCACCACGTGCACCGACAGGCAACCGCTCAGTCCGCGGGCACCATCAGCGCCGCTCATCGTGACGTAACCGGGTACCTGAATGGTGCCCAAGGTGACCCCTTTGGCCCGGTCGGCGTCGTAACGCCGCTGCCCCTTGCGGGCACCGGAGGTGGAAAGGAAGCGGCGCCCCAACACCTCGGCGGCAGTGTCGTTCAGCACCCAGGAATAGCCGTACTGCCCACGGGTTTCGTGGGTGGAGGCCACAGTGCCGTCGAGTAGGAACAACGCCTGCGTCTCGACCATGCCGCCCGCCGCCGCCAGATCGGCCTTGACCGAGGACTCCTGGGCGCTGAGGCCGCTGGCCCACTGGGAGAGGAACCCGTCGGTGTCGGAGCGTTCGATGCTCTCCGACCGAGCGCGGGCCGAGCTCGTGGCGTCGGCGGTGTGCTGAGCTGATGTCTTACCTTCGATGGTGGTCATACCAACGATGTGTGCGGCCGCATCGGTGTCCACCACGACGGCAGTTTCGCGCGGCACAGCAAGCAAAGGTCCATCCTTGGGGGATGACCGACATCGGTGGGCGCGAGGGCGGGTCGGGAACTGTTACGCCGGCGATCGGACACGAGCAGCACAGCAGTGACACCGCCGACGCCCCCACCGCAGCCTCACCGTCGGTCAAACCCCGTCCCACCATCGCCACGGTGACCCGGCGAACACTCGTCAAGGCCTGGGACGACAGCCTGTTCGGTGAGTCCGCCCAAGCCGCCTTCTGGCAGACCCTGTCGCTGCCCCCGCTGCTGCTGGGCCTGCTCGGCAGCCTCGGCTACATCGGCGCCTGGTTCGGCCCCCACACCGTCGAGACGGTGCAGCGGCGGATCATCGCGGTCAGCGGCAACCTGTTCAGTCCCAGCGCGGTGGACCAGATCATCGCCCCCACAGTCGCGGACATCCTCTCCACCGGCCGCGGTGAGGTCGTCTCGGTGGGCTTCCTGATCTCGCTGTGGGCCGGCTCGTCGGCGATGTCCTCGTTCGTGGACTCGGTGACCAAAGCCCACGGCCAGTACGGGGTGCGCAACCTTCTCTGGCAGCGCATCCTGGCCATGCTCATCTACATCGCCAGTCTCGTTGTGGGCATCTTCGCGCTGCCCCTGGTGGCCATCGGCCCGGATCTGCTCACCCGGTTGCTGCCCGCCGCGGTGGCCGGGACAGGGGCGAGTGTGCTGGCGTGGGCGTACTACCCGGTGCTCACGGTGGCACTCGTCCTGTCACTCAGCGTGCTCTACAAGGTGGCGTTGCCCCACCGGTTGCCGTGGCGTCGCGGGCTGCCCGGAGCCCTGCTGGGTGTGGTGGTGTTCCTCGTGGCCACGGCGGTGCTGCGCCTCTACATCACCTGGGTCACCGGCACCGGCTACACCTACGGCGCGCTCGCCGCGCCCATCGCGTTCCTGCTCGCCACGTTCTTCTTCGGCATGGGGGTTGTACTCGGTGCGCAGCTGAACAACGCAATCCAGGAGCTCATGCCGGCGCCGGGAACCGTGCACCCACCCGAGGAACTGGCACAGCACGACGGGAAGATCCGTGGTCAGCGTGCCGCGGCCAGCAGCAGCGTACCCACCTGCACTGCGCACGCAACGCTGACCACGGTGAACACGCTCACCCAGACGGTGGCCGGTACCCAGGTGAGCCGGGCGAGCGCGCTGGCATCGGATTCGGCACCCTCACCGCGGTGATGTTACACAGCCAAGGTGACACTTTCGCGCAGTGCGGTCACCACCAGAAACAGGCCCATCGCCACCACAAACGCGGTGACCACGACCGGGTCGTCCCGCCACAACACCAGACCCGACGCCCCGAGGGTTCCACCCACGATCAGCAGACCGAACAGGTTGCGGACCAACAACAACGCCACGACCAGCACAGCGTCCAACCCGATCAGCGCCGCACCGCTGTAGCCACTCACCACCGCCCACACCAGGGCGAGACCGATCGTCGGGGGCGCCGGGTACCCGGCCAGGGTGGAGGCCAGCACCCCGATCCAACGATGCCCACCGGTGGTGGTGGTGCACCCAGAGCTGTCCTTGTTCACCCGAATCCCCAACACCCGGCGCCCGAACAGCAAGGCGACCAACACGTGCCCCATCTCGTGGATGATGGTTTCCGCGTACCGCAGCCGCACCCACACCGGCGCCACCGCACACCCGGCGCAGACCACCGCCAACGCGGCCAGCACCACCCATTGGGAGGGCACCGCGGACAGTTGCCACCGTTGGTGCAGCCACTCGATCACGGCCGATGAGGTGAGCGCGGAGGAGTTCACTGCAGCGTTCATGCCGACCATGTGCGCGGCAGGTACCCCGTCACCCCGGCCAGGGTCATGTTCCTGCGTCCGGGTCAACGTCTCACCAAGCATCCGCCGCGGCAGCAGCACTCACGGCAGTGCCTTCTCGGTGCCCGGCAGCACGGTGATGCCCGAATCGCCCCTTCTGGTCACCACCCGCATCCACCGTGGTCGCACCCGCCGGAGGAAAGCCACCACGAAAATGGCCAGCGCGAGGACACCGCCCAACGCATACAGGCCCACCGTCGCCCGGTAGGCATCCAGGCGCGGCGTGGTGAAACGGGATCCCTGACGGGCGACCATGTCACCGAACGTCGCGGGCCCCACCCCCGCGAGGACGATCACCAGCTGGTTGGTGGGGGCCAAGGTGAACACGGCGTTCGGGTTGTCCGTGAACACCACCCTGGGTGCCATGGCGTAACAGCCGATCCGGTCGGTCGGACCGGAGGTGACCCGGTACGTGCCGTCCGCGACGATTGCGGTGGGTACCGCAGGGGTGGAGGCCACCGTGGTCTTCGACCAGTCCAATCCCGCACAACTGCCGGTGGCGTTCACCGGAGAGTAGTGCAGATCCAGGAACACCTGCGCCTTGTACCCGTACGTGCCGGCAACCGTGACGTCCGCTGTGGTCGGCGCCGGTGAGTTGACGCCGGTGTCGACCTGTTTCACCGCCAGTCCGGGCGCCAGCACGGCGGCGACCGCGTTGGGCGAAGCCACCGGGACACTGATCGTTCCACCGGGGACGATGAGATCCAGCGTCCCGCTCAGCTGGTAACACCCCCGGGCCGACGTCGCCCCGACCGGGTTCACGTCACCGGCAGCTTTGTACACCCCGTCACCGGAGATCAGGGTAGGTGCAGGTGCGGTGGTGCGGGCCGCGGTGGCCCACGCCGCGTCCGTACACGGCTGGGAGGAACGGGTGGGTGTGACCGGCCCGAGGGTGCTCAACGTCAACCGTGCCGGGATCCCGTGGGAGTTGCGCACCGTGATGGCAGCCTCCAGCGGCGCCCCGCCGCCGGCAACACCGTTGTTGGCCGCCGCGAGGACCGCGGTGGTGTCCACCACCGTCACCGGCGCCGAAGGGGGGCTGAGCGCGGTGGCCATCGGGGTGGCGTTCGTGGTGGCCACCGACACCACGGCGGCGTAACACCCCTCCGTACTCACGCGTTGCGCCGGGGCGTTCACGCTTGAGTCGCCGGTGAAGTCCACCTTCGCGGTGGATGCCACCGGGGCGCCGGTGAACGCGTCGGGGGTGGTGGAGGAGCAGAAGGTGGTCGGGTTGATCGGCACCGGGCCCACCAGGGTGAAGGTGGCTGTGCCGGAGTGGGAGTTCATGCCGGTGACCACCGCACTGGGGTGCACCTGCTGCCCCACCGACGTCGACTTTTCGCCGAGGGTGGTGGTCGCCACCGGATGCGCCGACTGGTCCACTGGTGCGGTCAGGGAGCCCGATACCTGCTCTGGTGGGCTCAACGACAACGCCGGGACCCCGCCGGGTGCGGTGGTCACCGACAGACCGGTGAAGCTGTCTACCGCCGCCCTCAGGTGTACCGCGGGCAGGGACGGATTGGTGGTGGTGAGGGTGGTGGTGGCAGTGCCCGCCGGGTCGGTGGTGGCAGTGGGGGAGCCGACCGTGGCGTCCGGGGAGGTGAACGTCACGGTGACCCCTGGTGCTGCGGCACCCGAGGCGTAGGTGACGGTGGCGCTGGCGGTGGCCGGGCGGTCAAGGCTCAGCTGGGCGGGGTTGATCGCGGTGCTCACCCGCAGCGGGCCGACCCGCTGCGAGGAGGTGCTCAGCAGGGCAGCGGTGTAGGCCCGGTCCAGGGTGGTCCCGTAACACGACGCCGACGTGGTACCCGCACCGGAGGTTTCCTGGACCAGCTCGGCGATCGAGGCGGTGGCCGAGGGACCGGCCGCGCCGTAGGTGTGCAACAAGGCTGCGAACATCGCGATCTGGGCGGGGCTGGTGAACCCGTAGGCGCCGGGGCTCACCGGGGCGAGGGCACCGCCCGCGGGAGGTGCCCCGGTGTCGGCGACCCCGTTGGTGAAGATGGGACGCACCAGGTAGCCCGGTGTGCCGCCCCGGCCCACCGGCCAGGACACCAACGGCGTGGTCCGGGTGCCCACACCACAGATCAATCCGTCGCTGTAGGGGGCTTGCCCCGCACCCCACACCCCGGGGGCGGCCTGGGCCGGGGCCCCGAACACGAGCATGAGGACACCGGTGAGCACGGTGAGGACAGCACCTGCTGCCGTCCACCTGCTCAGTCGGTTAGCTGCTGCCCGAGCTCGGACATGGCTGTTGGTCATCGGTGTGGGTTGAGGGTGCAGACGGGGGACCGTTGTGCACCCGCATTCCTTCCTGGCGCGGTGTTGGGAGTCAGTTCTCGTGTGCGTCTGCCGGCCAACCGGGTTGGTGAGGCCGATCTCGGACACCGCGCCACGGCCCGACGTCTCGGACCACCTCCCGCGCCGCCGGATACCCGTCCCGGTGCCAGTCACGGACGGCAGAGCGGGCGTCATCGAGTGTCTCGGCCTGATACGCCGACCACGGACCTTCACCGATCGGGTCGGACTGCCAGCCGAACTCCCGCCCGCTACCAGCCCTGGAACCTGGCAGCCGGAAGGCGGGCGGGATGTACTCCGTGGACAGCACCGCGTCCTTGCCGGTTTCGGTGAGACCGGCCCGCACGGTGTTCTCCACGCAACCGTGCATCGTCCACACCAACCCGAGCTGTTCCAACGCGCGCAGCGCCGGAGCAAGAGTCGAGGGGAACGGCCAGAGGTTCTCCCCGAGGCGATGGCGGGCGGCGAGCACATCCAAGACCAGGTACTGGGTCGGCGGCAGGGTGTCGACGTCGAAGCGCTGCCGCTGCGAGTCACCCATCACGCCCCCAGCAGTCGGATGGCCAGCTCGCGGGTGGCGCGGGTGTCCGAGGCGGCGTAGGCGGTGCGCTGGGCAGGGGTGAGCAGGTGCATGTGCTCGCGGTCCACCTCGATGACCTCGATGCCCAACGCCCTGGCCACCGGTTTCAAGGCGTGCTTCACACCGAGGTCCGCGGCGATCTTCTTGTAGGCGAAGGAAATGTCCAGGTGCTGGTGGGGGGCATCCGAATCGCCCTCGCGCAGCCACACCGCGGTGTACGCGCAGATGTGGTCGCCGATGTAGTCGTACTTGGGGGTCAGCCCGGGCTGGGGGAGCAGGTGCAGCCCGAAGCTGTGCAGTGTCGAGCTGGGTGGGGCATCCAGAATCCTGCGCCGGGTGGACAGGAACGGGAGGTCGAAGAACGCCCCGTTCCAGGTGACGATCAACCCCGGTGGCAGGGAGGCAAGGTGGCGGTCCAGGTTGAAAAGCATGATGGCCTCGCCGGCATCGGCGCCGCCGCGGACGGTGTCGCCGGTGGCGGTGCTCACGGCGCACTCGGTGATGGCGGCGACCCGTGGGTCCAGACCGTCGATGGTGGTGTCCGTTTCCAGGTCCAGGGCGTAGATGTGTGCTGCGTCGAACACGGCGGTGCCGCCTTTCTCGAGGTTCGTCTGCTGCGTGCATCCCCTATGTGGGCGGTGCGGCGTGCGTTGCCCACATAGGGGGCCGGTGGTGCTCAGCGCCAGCCCTTCTGGAGGGCCAACTCCTTGTCCCGCGCCTCCTCCGCGCGGTACGCGGCGAGCTTCATACCACATTCAGCGGCCTGGGCCGCCTCGCCCAGCGGCCCGAAACCGGAGTTGATGAAGTTGGCCCCGCCACCGGCACAATCCGATTCGCGGTTGGCTTCGTTGTTGCTGATGATGACCCCACCGCTGCCCCTGGTCCACCGCACTTCGTCCAGCGCGGCGAAGAACACCTGACCCAGTGGGGCGTTCCGGGACGACTCGACCGCGCGATTGTTCTCCGGCACATCCCAGCTCACCTCGCGGCCGTCGAAGGTGATGGCCGCGTCGATCCCACCCCACTGGCCGGACACTCCGAACAGGGTGGACCGGTTGGTGACCGGCGGGGCCACCCACAGCTGGTCGTCCGCTGTCGGTGTGCGGACCGACCCTGGTTCACCGCCGAGGCGGCCTTCCGCTCGCATGACCACCTGGTCCAGGACGGACAGGGCTGCGGATTTCACCAAGATGCGATAGTCGGTGCTTCGGCGAAAGCCGACAGCTTTCTCGGCAGCACCAGCATGCTCCCGCCGCGCCTCCGACAGCCGGGTCCGGTACACCTTCGCCGAACGGGTCCCCTTCCCCACCCGGGTGTGCAGGGCCACCCCCTCCGCCCGCACATCGGCGTGAAACTTCCGGCAATGCTCACGGACAGCGGTCTTCACCTGCACAACACCCGCCGCCGGCAGAACCAGGGTCCCGCGTTCCCACTCGTTGAAACTCATTGTCTTTCTCCGCTCATGTGGTCTTTTGTGCTCTCGTGACCACCATGTGTGCGGCCGACCCGGCGTGCATCGCCCTTCCGGGATCGGATCATCCCGGACGACCCGACCCACCCAGGACGTCACGGGACGTCCGGTTGCACCGACACGCATGCGTACATGCTTGCGTGTGTACACGTAGACATGTCATCGTAGTCGCATGCTGACCGTCGCCGTCGTCAACCAGAAGGGTGGGGTCGGCAAGACCACCACCACCCTGGGCCTGGCCGCCGCCGCCGCGGCTGCCGGCCTGGAAGTCCTCGTCGTCGACCTGGACCCCCAAGCCACCGCCACCACAGCCCTGGGCATCGACGCTGCCCAGCTTGGCTCCACGTCAGCGCTGACCATCAACGACGTGCTCTACTCCGGCGACCTCGGCTGCGCCGCCGACGCCATCCACCCCACCTCCTGGGGTGAGCTGGTCACCGCCATCCCCGCCACCCTGGCATTGGCGGAACGGGCCGACGACGCGAAGTTGGGCAGCGAGTTCCGGCTGCGCCGCGCACTGGACGGTGTCACCGACCCCGACCTGGTCCTCATCGACTGCCCACCAAGTGTGGGCCGCCTCGCCGCCAACGGCCTCGTCGCCGCCGACGCGGTCCTCATCGTCACCCAACCCTCCGCCGCGTCCATCGCCGGCGTGCAGAACGTGATCGAAACGATCACCGTCGTCCAGCAGTCCTACAACCCGGCGCTGTACCGGGCCGGGATCATCGTCAACGACCTCCCACCCCGGCGCCGCGAAGCCTCCTACCGCCTCGGCGAGCTGCGCGACGCGTTCAGTGCGGAACTCCTTGAGCCCTACATCCCGGCGCGCGCCGTCATCGAGGAAGCGATGGGCGCCCACGCCCCGGTGCACGCATTCGGCTACCGGGGCGCTGAGGCCGCCGCCGCCTACGACACCCTCGCCGCCCACCTACTGCACCGCACCGACAACGGAGGTCGATGACCATGACACCGAAACCGCGCCCCGCGCTGAAGCTGGCGCCGAGGCGTGCGCACCCACTGACCCCCGTGCCGAACAGTTCAGAGAAGAGGGTCCCAGAGGAGCGGGGGGCGCAGAAGCGGGCCGCGCGCACCCCGACAGGTCAGGACACTGTCATGCTCAGCGTCCGGGCCACCCGGGAGCTCCGGGAACAGGCCCGCATCCATGCGGTCCGGGAAGGCATCAGCCTGCAACTGCTCGTGGAGCAGGCCCTGACCTCCTACCTCTCCACCCACGTTCGCTGAGAATGAGATGACAACAGCCGTGGACACCAACCAGGCGCCCGAGAGCGCCGGACCTGCCACCCAACATGTCGACGTCCTCATCGTCGGTAGTGGGTTCGCGGGTCTCGGAGCGGCGATCAAGCTCACCCAAGCCGGCCACCAAGACTTTGTCGTCATCGAGCGCGGCAGCGAGGTCGGGGGAACCTGGCGCGACAACACCTATCCCGGTGCTGCCTGCGACGTGCCCTCGCACCTGTACTCCTACTCATTCGATCTGAACCCGGAATGGACCCGCAGCTTCTCCCAGCAGACGGAGATCCAGAGCTACCTGCGCAGAGTGGCCCGCAAGCACTTTGTGCTCGACCGGCACGTCTTCGACTGCGAGATGAAGTCCGCGCGCTGGAATCCCGCCACTGCCAGGTGGGACGTCACCACCTCCCGCGGCAACTACACCGCACGCACCGTCATCTCCGCGGTCGGCGCACTGTGTGAGCCCGCGTTACCGGACATTGCCGGGATCGAAACCTTCGCCGGCCAGGTGTTCCACTCCGCGCAGTGGAACCACGACGCGGACCTGACCGGCCGGCGAGTCGCGCTGATCGGCACCGGGGCGTCGGCCATCCAGATCGTGCCCGCCGTCGCCGCACAGGTCGGGCACATGGACGTCTATCAGCGCACCGCCCCGTGGATCCTGCCGCGGATGGACCGGAAGTACAGCTCGGTGGAGCGCTTCGCGTTCAAACATGTGCCCGGTTTCCAACGCTTGTCCCGCGCCCTGATCTACGCGACGAGGGAGACCCAGTTGGTCGGGCTGGCCAAGTTGCCTGCGTTGATGAAGCCGTTGCAGAAGGCCGCCGAGAAGCACATCGCCCACCAGATCAGCGATCGTGCCCTGCGCAGAAAGGTGACCCCGAACTGGCGGATCGGCTGCAAGCGGATGCTGCTCTCCAACGGCTGGTACCCCGCGCTGCAGCGCGACAACGTCGAGCTGGTCACCGACGGTATCGCCGAGGTGCGCCCCCACGCCGTGGTGACCAAGGACGGCACCGTGCGCGAGGTCGACGCCATCATCGTGGCCACCGGCTTCCACGTCACGGACTCGCCGACCAACGACACGATCATCGGAGCCGACGGACGCACGCTCACCGAGACGTTCTGCGAGCACGGGATGCAGGGGTACAAGGGTGCCGCGGTCGCGGGGTTCCCCAACATGTTCTTCCTGGTCGGGCCCAACACCGGCCTGGGCCACACCTCGATGGTCTACATGATCGAGTCGCAGATCGCGTACATCATGGACGCGATCGCGACGATCGAGCGTGAGGACCTCGCGACCGTCGAGGTCCGCAGGGAGGTGCAGGACGCTTACAACACCAAGCTGCAGAACCAGCTCAAGCCCACGGTCTGGATGACCGGTGGCTGCGCCAGCTGGTACCTCGACGCGCATGGCAACAACACCACCTTGTGGCCGGGATTCACCTTCGTCTTCCGCAAGCTGACCAAGCACTTCGACGCCGACGCGTACCGAACCACCACCCGGGCCGAGCACCCGACCGCACAGGAAATGAACACAGACCGCCAGGAGGCGACCGCATCATCCGCCGGTCTTGACCAGATGCTTGTTCGAGATGGCGGTCAACGTGGAGCGGCGATGACTGAATGCCTCGCCGGGCGCGCCCGATGAGCGATGCGATCAAGAACCGGCAGTGTGCTGGGGAACGTGCCGCTGGGCCGCCCGCAACCGCAGCTCCTCACGCGCCAAAACCCACCGCACCTGCAGGACGAACGCCACCCCGGTCACCAGATACGCGGCGCTGCTGTCCTGCGCGATGAACAGGATCGCGACGAAGACGTCGAGAACGACCAGGGCGAGGAACTCATTCTTGCTCATGCCGGTGATGTGTGCGGTCGCCGTCGAGGACCACCGGGACCGGGCCGGGTGTGCTCGAGCACTAGCTCACCCGCCGGTCTTGACCAGATAGGAGTTCGAGATGGCCTTGAACGTGGAGCGCTGATCCAACTCCAGGCAGGCTATCGTCGGGGTCGTCTGATGCCAGACCACACCCTCGGCGCGCCGGCCCGGAGTGATCAGCGAGGTCAGCCCGTCCACCTGCTCCACCGCGCCGATAGGAGTGTCCGGCAACTCCAGGTCGTGAATCGGGGTTGCGTGGGCAAGAACCTGGCGCGGCCACGTGAACCTGGGTTGCGGGTATCCGTGCACGAGGTAGTCGAACACGGCGACCCGCACCGTCGGCACCCGCAGCGGGTTCTTCTGGATGCCGGGGCCGTAGATTTCGAACTGCACCCCGGTGGTGCCCTTGTGCAGCCACGACTCGATCCCGTAGGCGCGGACCGTGTTCCAATACACGTTGTCCCCGTCCTTGAGCTCCCACCCGCGCCCGCACACCCGCAGCTCACCGGAGTAGTCGCTGAACACGGTGCACGACATTCCGTCGATTTTTTCGGTGGCCTGCCACGGGCCGTGGGCCAGGATCGCCGGCCACGCCCCGGTGAGGTTCTGCACCCGATCGGAGTCCGTCTTGCGCATTCCCCCGAACGACGGGAACTCGCCGACGACCTGCGCCGCCCAGGACAGCGGGATCGGTGGCTCGTACTTGTGCACACCCAGCAGCCCCGCCCAGTCGTCGGCGGAGTCGGGGTCCAAGGAGTCCTCGGGGAAGTCCGTCAACGCCAGCACCAGGCCTTGGGAGTACACCCCGCGCAGGCGCGCCGTCTTGAGCCGGTGCACCACCCGCTCAGTCTCGGTGCCCGGGTCCAGAATCTTGGTGCCGCGGGCGGCGAGGAAAGCGAACCGGGGGTCAGACAATGGCAGGGCGGAGTCGATCTCGAAGTACAGGACCGCCTGACCAATGCTGAACTCGCCTTTGCGGACCACCACGTTCCAGCCGCGCACCGAGGCCGACTCGATCGCGTCGGCGTTCGGGATCGAGGTGAGAGCAGCGATGGTTTCGACGGTGACCAGCCGGCGTTCGGTGATGTCCATGCCGACCATGTGTGCGGCCGAGAGGGTGTGCGCCACGGTGTCCGCCGCCCCCGATTCGGCGCCGGAGGCAAACAGATACCACAAAGGATGTGACCGTCCCGGGACGGTCACCTCCAGTCGGCAACGGGAGCGAAGGATCGACCGTGGACCTGGCGGAGATGAGCTACACCCTCGAAGGCGGGTACTTCGACCGCTTCCCCTACGCGCCCTACGTTCCCCCCGGCACGGTGCGGCCCGCCTCCCACAACGACCGTCGGGTGCTCGGGCGCCACGGAGATCAGCTGATCTCCGTCACCGACCTGCCCGCTCATTTCCTGCACCCCTCGGACGCACCGAACTACGCGTACACCGGCCAGAAGTTCGAGTTCGCCGGCGACTTCACCACGTGGATCCTCGAAACATGCCGGCGCACCCGATTCACGTCGGCCGCCGCCGAGTTGCCGGACTCCGACCGCCTCACCGTCGCCGTGATGGCCACCAAAACCGGGCTCGCATGGGACCTCACCGGCAACGTCGTCATCGTCGACCGCCGCTCGTGGCAGGCACCCCCACCATCGAACCGACAGCTATGTCCTGCACGTCACCAGTCTCGACGACAGGGCATGGGGGCTGATCGAGACAAGCACCGCTCGCCGACTGCACAAGGACCACGCCGAGACCCGCACAGTGCTGAGTCGCAACCTGCGTGACGTCGGCACCGACGGCAGCCCGTTCGGTTTCCAGATCAGGTACGCGCCATCGGCACCGTGAGCTCTGGCACGAGGACCAGGCCAGATCGGTTTCACCGACTTTGCGGTGAAGGCTGCTACCGTCAGATCCAGCGGCCACCGCGCAGGCCTGCTTCCGAGCCCTCGAGCCTCCGTGTGGCGAGTCGGCAACGAGGACAAGTTGCTCAGCATCGCGCTCACACTCCACCACGTTGTGACCGACCCCGACCCGCAGCGGACACGGAACGCTGCCGGAGACGTGAGTCCGTCATGACCACCAGAGCTGTCAATCAAGCGGCACGCAAACGCATGGCCGATACCGGCGAGCCCTATACCGTGGCGCGCCGGGCCATCCAAGACCAGAGCCCCGAGGTTCCCGCACCACACCACGAAGTCGAGGCAGCGGGGAATCCTCTCCGTCTCGGCAGCTACTCCAACGGGCTCAACAATCCCGTTCACTGGGGACCCAGCACCGCCGAACGAGCAGGAATCATGGTCATCTACGGCCGCACGGGCAGCGGGAAGTCGGTGTTGGCCGCCACCATCGCCGCGCAGGCATTGCAGTCGATGGAGACGTACATCGTCACTCACCTACCCGATGGATACCTCGTCCCGGGATCCCACGATCTGGCGCCCCGTAGGGTCACCCCCGAAGGGGAGGTGGGGCCGGCACCTGTCGAACTGGACTCTTTGGCGGACAATGGCCCGACAACGCTTATCCTCGACTACCCGGATTTCGCTCCCGGTACACCCGATGGCTGGCACATCCCTGCAACGCAGAAGTGGATGGACGCCGAAGACGAGTGGCACTACCACCTGTTCAGCGTGTCGCAGAGCAGCAGCATCACCGTGGTGGTGGTCAGGCAAACACCCCCGCGACCAGAGTCGTTGCTGAGCAAAGCCATGGACGATCTCGATGTCACCGAGGTGGTGATGGGGGCCACCAGGCAGTTCGCCGTGAAGGGCCTGTCCCCGCAGGAGGAGCAGAGACTCCACACAGCCCGAGACATCATTCCGCACGTGCACGGGCTGGGGACCATCGGATTGACCGGCCACTACTCCCTTCCGTTTCTGGTGGACGAGCCGCTCTTGGTTTCTCGTGGCGGCAATCCGAGAGTGGACTGGACGATGCCTGCACGACTCGTGGTCTAACAGCTCCAGTCCGGCTCGATCGCGCGGCCCCCGCTCACCGACGGGTACTGGTCCCAGGTGCGCCCGTCCAGCAGCCGCCCCGTCTCGTGTTTGCTCATGCGGACCCCGTGCTCATCGTGGGAACCCCATTGTTTGAACAAAAACGGTGTCCTGGGGACGGCGCACTGCTGGCGCAGGTCCCGGGCCCAGTCCACGTGCATCGGCCGCGACCCGGGCCCGGACTCGCCTCCGACGATCACCCAGTCCAACTCCTCGGAGTGGATGTCGGTGATCGGAGCGATTAGTGGTTCTGCGGACACGAACCGCACCACAGCTGGGGTGTCGAGGAGCACCGGGATACGGATGTCGGCCCACGTCTGGTTCTCCGCCGAAACACCCAACCAGAGGTTGGGCAGCGGCCACTGCCCGCGGGTGTCGTGGTCGTAGTCGGACGCGGCTTTCGCGTTGACCTTCTCCTGGAAGGCCGGTGAGGACACCAGGGAACGCATCCGCGCGTGCCGCTTGGTGAGCAGCTGGAAGGTGTGCCGCGGTGCGGCAGCCATCACGGCGAACACCTGGGCCACGAAGTCCTCGGGCACCGCGTCGTGGAACAGGTCGCCCATGGAGTTCACGAAAATCCTCCGCGGCGGGTCCACCGCAGCGGCTGGTCGAGCCGGCCCGGCCACAGGGTGACGTCGAAGCCATCCGGGTACGCCTTCGTCCCGGCGAAGCGCTGGGCCACCTTTTCGGCGTAGCAGTGGTCGCACCCGGGGGACACCTTGGTGCAGCCGGACACCGGATTCCACGAGGACTCGGTCCAGACTATGGCCGTTTTGTTGCCCACAATCTCATTCCTTCTGTGCTGGTTGGTGTTTCAGACGGTGCTCGCCGACGAGCTCGCGGTGGTCACTTCCCGGTAAGTAAGATCACCGTGACGGATCCCTTGCCCTCCACGAGAATCTCTTCACCGAGCATCACGAAGTCCCACTCGTCGCCCGACCAGGTCTTCTTCCTGGTGTCCCCGTCATTGGTGTCGACGACGGTGCCCTCCGGCAGCCTTTCGAGAAGTGTGGCGTCGGTGATGATGTCGCCGACCGCGCAGCCTGCTGTGTTGCTCATGGGGGTGCTCCTGTTCTGAGGGCCGGGCTCGGTACCCGGCATCGTTTCTTCATGTGTGCGGTCATGATGGTGTGCACCATGACGGCGACGTTCCCAGCGGCGCACCCCCGACGTCTCGTAGGTGCGTATCAGGTCGACCTGCTCGAGCGCGGATACGACCAGTTCGATGTCGCCCCCATCGGGGAACGTCAAAAATGCGACCGTCCCACCGACAGTCCCGCTTTCCTGAACGGCCCAGGCCAAAAACTTGGCGGCGGACCGTTCGGGTTCGACGAGCCCTCGCAGCCACCCCCAACCCTGTAGTGGCGCCCAGGAATGCGATGGCGGGTTGTCCCTGCTCCACTGCGCGATGGTGTCCGGGTAGCGCGGGGAGGCGGCCACCGGTGACGAAGCCGACGATGACGTGCCACCACGTTCACGCTGTTCCCGTAGGCGATCGGAGGCTGCCCGTCTGCAGGCAGCCACGGCATCCGCCACCTCGTCGAGATCGGACGGTGCCGACACCACCTCGACACCACCCGAGTCGTCGGTCACCGCGCAGTGAGCCAGCATGATCTGCTCCATCGGGTCCGAAGGCCAGGACCAGAGACCCGGCTGCGCGGGGTCATGCCGGGTCCGCCTCCGTCTAGTCGGCACTGCTCTCCACCTCGAACGAGCGCAGCGGGTAGGTCTCGATCGTGACGAGGGACGGGAGGAGCGCGGCCAGGTCATCCCGCTCGGGTGGCAGGTAGGGAGCGAACGGGTGCGGCTCGTCCTCCCCGTCGCACATGCCGGGCGCGGTGTCGGCGTCGGCCACCGTGAGCGGGTCCGTGCCCTGGGGGTAGAGCCGGGCTTCGGTGAGGGTGCCCGCATACTCCACCATGCCGTCGCCGGCCGCCATGATGACCGGGTTGGCGACGATCATCCTGGCGACCTTGGAGTCGTCGTGCTCGACGTCGGTGGCGGTGGCGTGCAGAACTTCCAGGCACCACACCGCCCAAGCTCCGTCGGTGTTTCGGAGGGTGAAATCGGCGCCGACGAAAGTGGCCAGCAGCAGCCCGGTCCGAGCGGAGGGGCGATGCACCTGATCGGCGCTCACCAGGCTCACTTGGGCGAAGTACATGCCCTGTCCTCGGGCGACCGTGTACAGCGGGTGGACCCGGGTGGTGCGCAGTGTTCCGAGCCTGCGGTCGTAGCGGCCCAGGCCGTGCGCCGCCAACTCCTCGACCGCAGCAAGGAACCGCTCCGAAGGCCGAAAGGTCCCCCGTTGCACCCGAACATCAACTTTTCTCTCCTCCGCGACGACGAAGGGATCCCAGAGGAGTTTGCCCTGGCCATCGGTCTTGGAGTAGTACAACCTCCGCGCATCCGGGCTCAGCGTGGACGGGTGGCCCAGCGGGTAGGTGAGATCAGACATTTCGGGTGCTCCTGTGCGCAGGGCCGGGATCGGTACCCGGGCATCGCGGATCCATGTGTGCGGCCCGACCGCCATGCACCGCGGCGTGGCGTGGCCGGGTCCTGCTCAGACGGCGATCGGCGCCCGGATCGCCGGATGCGGGTCATACCCCAACACCTGCACATCGGCCGGCTCGTAGTCGAACAGCGACACCGCACGGCGCAACCGCAACTCCGGGAACCCCATCGGCGTCCGGGTCAGCTGCTTGATGACCTGTGTGACGTGGTTGTCGTAGATGTGGCAGTCCCCGCCCGTCCAGACGAGATCACCCACCCCCAAACCCACCTGCTGGGCGACCATGTGAGTGAGCAGGGCGTAGCTGGCGATGTTGAACGGGACACCCAGGAACAGGTCGGCGCTGCGCTGATACACCTGGCAGGACAACCGATTCGCGGCCACGTAGAACTGGAACAGCAGGTGGCACGGGGGCAGTGCGGCCGCCTCGATGTCGGCGACGTTCCACGCCGACACCACCATCCGCCGCGAATCCGGGTTGGCGCGCAACGTGTCCAACACCCTGGTGATCTGGTCGATGTGCGCACCGTCCGGGGTCGGCCACGACCGCCACTGCGCGCCGTAGATCGGACCCAGCTCGCCGCGCTCGTCGGCCCAGGCGTCCCAGATGTGCACGCCACGCTCATTCAGCCACGCCACATTGGTGCCGCCGCGCAAAAACCACAACAACTCCACCACCACCGAGGACAGGCGCACCGCTTTGGTGGTGATCAACGGGAAGCCCTCGGCCAGGTCGAAACGCAGCTGATGCCCGAAGATGCTGCGGGTCCCGGTACCCGTCCGATCCGTCTTGTCGGTGCCGTTCACCAGCACATGGGCGAGCAGATCCTCATAGGAGGTGTTCACAAGCGGAACCTTCCGATGCCGGCACAGCCGGGTCGCTGCACCCCATACCTATGCGTCCGCCGGCAAACCGGCGATCCACCGGGAGTTGCGCTCACCCCGGGTGCGCAAATAGCTCAAATCGACCGCCCGCAACCGGGCCAAAGCCGCATCCGCAGCGGTCGGGTTGCCGTCGCGAAGCTCGCACCAGGCGAGCAGGAACAGCGGCTCGAAGGACAGGTTGTCCGGCGCCAGCTCGGCCAGCGCGCGCACCAACACCGTGGGATCGAGAATGCCGTCGGCCAGCCAGTCGCACACCGGGTCGCTGATCTCTCTGCGCATGAGGCCCACCAACAGCCGGGCGGCATCAGCCGGTGGCAGCGGTGTGTCCGGCCGCTCAGCGTGGGTGCACACCGCTGCGGCGAGATACAGGCGTTCCGCGGTGAGCCACCGCCCACTCGGGTGCACCGGGACCTGACCGGACACCAGGTAGAACGCCACGGCGTCAGCCACCTCGGTGCGGCGCTGGGTGAGCGAAGACTGCCCGGTGATGGTGTCGGGTGGCGTCGTGGACGGGTGCACCGTCGACTCATGAGTTGTCGTCATGCCCACCATGTGTGCGGCCAGGTGTGAATCACCCACCGCCGACGACTCGGGCTACCGCGCTCGGGCGGGCGCGGGTGCGGTGGGGAAACCGGCCTGCTCGCGCAGCACGGCGGCCACATCCACACCGGGACCGGTGCGCAGCCAATGCGGCACCCCCAACAGATTCGGTGTGGTCCGCAGCACCGCGGTCGACGCGTCAGGATCACGTGGGTCGAAAGTGTGCTCGATCGGGTCCAGCAAGGACACCGGATTCCAGCGTTCACCATGAGGACCGCTGGGCACCTCCGCGGCCAACACGCGGAAGCCTCGCGAAGCCGCCAGCGGTGCCGGGAACCAGTCACACCACCGCGCGACCGCCATCCGCTCCGGCACGCGTCGGCGCATCGAACCGGGAATCGAGTACGCGGCGCTGGCCACCGCGGTTCGTAGGGTTTTCCATCCACGAGTGGGTGTGGACCGGTCCGGGTTCGATGCCTCCACGAACACCACCGTCAAACCGTTGTCGTCGGGGTCGGTGTCCATCAACAGCTGCGCCCACCTCTGCACCTTGCGGGTGAAGTTGGGGCCCGTCGATGCGGTGAGTTCCACGGCGATGCGCATGCCGTCGGTGCGCACACAGGTCAGGTCGGCGTCGGCGTGCTGGCCGGTGCCGACAACCCCACCCGGCGCCCCCGGATGGGCGGAGAGCAGGTCGAAACCGGACAGCGTTTCTCCGAACACCGTGCCCACCTCCGCGAACTCCGCCACCCGCAGACCCAGCTCGGCGGCCAACAGGTTGTGCCGGTCGAGGTCACTCCCCGACCTCCACGGGCGTCCCGCGGTCACCGAGCACCACTCGTTGTAGGGCAACGCATCGGCGAAGCGGGCGAACGCCGGGGAGTTCACCGGGCGGTACACCGTGCTGCGACCTTTCCGCCAGCGTCCGCCCTTCACCGCCAAGGCAAAACCGTCCCCCATCGGCAAGGCAAACCTGCCTTCTTCCACCAACCCCGCCGACCACGCCGTGCGCAGGTCCGCGGGGGATTTCGCCAACGCGGGGGCCCCGACGATGGCCGCGATCTGTTCGGCGGTCAGCGTCCGCCACAACCCGATCGCCGCCAGCACCGCGCACCGGCGGGCCCGCAGCTTCGGCACGCACATCGCGACCATCGCCTGCTCCGGGCTCACCCGGGCATCGGACCGACGCAACTGGTTCACCCCGGCGGCGTCGAGGCGGGCCGCCAGGGCACGCGAGGTCCACGACACCTGCGAACCGCCGGTCCACAACCCGAACCAGTAGGGGTCCAGGCGGTGGGCGGCGTCCACCGATGTGGTGGGGCACGCCGAGCCCATCTCGGCGAACGGGATGGGCTCGGCGGCGGCGCGGTCCGGGGCCGGGACGGGGACAGAGCTCATCGGGGTTCCTCCATGCTGGGTTGGGAATGTGCTGGGTTGCTCATGGCCGCAGCGCCGCCGCGGGCCAGCCCTGGGCGTCGGAGAAACCGGTCATGTCCGCCTCCCAGTTGGTGACCCGCACCGGGACGGCGGGTTGGCGTTTGCGCCCGACGTGGGTGCGGACCACCGCGGTGTAGGGGTCCAACCCCACGATGTCGGCGACCGTCCACTCCCCGCCGTCCGCGGCCATGTCGGCCGCGGCTTGCGCGGCGACACTCGGGTTGGACTGCGCGAAGCAGAGGAAGGTGCCGAAGTCCTGCAACGAGGTGCGCAGCGCATCGGAAAGCTGCTCGGGTCGCTGGGTGGCGAAGAACGGGCGCACCCCGTAGGCGCGTCCCTGATCGTGGGTCCAGGCGATCACCTCCGGTGAGGACCCGGCCAGCAAGGAGAGCTCGTCGGAGAAGATGGACACCGGCCGGCCGGCCTTCTGCCACCCCGAGCAGGTGCGCATGATCGCGTCGCGCAGCGAGTACATCAGCAGCGACGACATGTAGCCGGTGATCCGCTCGTCCATCACCGCCCCGGCGGTGACCCCGGTGTTCAAGATCACCGAGTGGTGCCCGTCCAGAATGTCGCGCCAGCTCACCTTGCGCCGCGCCGGTGACCACCACGACTCCGCGGCCAGCAGGTCCCCGATCTTGTTGCGCGCCGCCTCCGTCAACGTGCGCCGCTGCCCTTCGGTGATCTTCCCGCCGAACAGCACCGACAGCTTCTCCTGCGCCACCATCAGGTCCGACGCCGCGCTCGGGGCACCAGGTGCATGCTTACCCATGTCCACCGGGCCGGCCCGGTGAGATGCCTCGAAGATCGCCCCGGCCAACGCCACCGCCCGCGCGTCACCGACACCACCCAACAAGACGTGGGTGTAGTAGATCGGGGAACGCCCGGTGGGTGCCCCCACCGAGGCGGCGATGGTGTCGGTGACGGTGAGGGCACCGCTGATCGCCGCGTCCAGCGACTCGAAGGACCGGCCCTGGATGGCGCCGGGCTCGAAAGCGTAGATCATCATGTTGCCGATGAACCGGGACCGCTCCGCCACAGTCCCCGGAATCGCGAACACGTCGACGGCGTACGACGTCGGGTCGACCAGGTCCACCCTCAACGATTCGTCTCCGATCACCTCCGCCCACTGCCGGTACACATCGGCACCCTCATCGCCTTTGGACTCGAACACCACCAGCGCGTTGTGGGGTCCCGGGTACCCGGCCCGCCCGGAGGGGCGGACCCGTTCCAGGCAGTGCCAGGCGTACAGCGAACGGGTGATCTGCGAGTTGTGGGTCGGCACGAACCCATCCGTCAAGTACAGGTGCTCGGGGTCCTCGACGCTGATGCAGCGCACCGCCACGGTGCCCACCTCGCTCACCCCGGTGACGAACAGATGGGTGTTCTTCTCGGTGAGCTGCTCGGGCAACCGGTCGAGCCGCCACCCCACCTCCGAGCACGCCACGTTCGTCACGAACCGAACATGCCAGCGTGGGTCCGGTGCCGCGATCACGGTGTACACCACCTTGATGCCCAACGACCGGACCAGCTCCACCACCGAGGCGGCGGTGTCCTCCCGGCAGAACACCAACGCGCACCGACCGTTCGTCCCGATGCCACCCTCGGTGTCCATCAACCCCGCCAACACCGCCAAGCGTTGGGTGGCCGAGGCACGCAGAACCTCCGGGGACACGGTGGCATCAGATCCGGCCCGACAGCAATGCACCCCGGCACCGATCTGGAAGCACGGGTACGCCAACACCGTGTCCGGGCCGGCGATCGGTGCGCACAACGCAATCGCATACCCAGGACGGCGGCGGCGGCCCATCGCCGCGGCCATCTCCTCGGTGCGCAGAATCACCGGTGAATGTCCCTCCGCCCGCGACACCGAAGTGGACACCGACCACAAATGCCCGGCATCACACATCACCTTCTGCCCGTCATCGAGGGACACCTCGTAGCACCGACCGTCGAACACTTCGGAGAAGCCCACCACCTCGGTGGTCTCACCGTCGCCGGCGAACACCCGATCTCCGGCCTGCAGTTCCTCGTTGCGCGCCCACCCGGAGGGAAACCGCACCGAGGCGGGCACCGGGAACCAGGTGTCCAACGGTTGGGCTTTGCCGCTGCCCTGCTTGCCGACGATCGCCACCCCCGCCGGGAAGTCACCCGCCGGCAAATGCACCATCGCCGGGTCGTCACCGGCCTGACCCAACGCCGGGCCGATCCGAGGATCCAACAACATCTCCGGCGCCGCGCGGCGCTCCGTGGTCGAGGCCCCCGACGCCCCACCGGCGTGCGGGGCGACCAACCCCACCACCACCGACGGGCTCAGCAGAAACGTGGTCGAGGCCAACGGGTAGGACCCGTCGGCCGCCGCGGAACCCTTGCGCCCGTTGTCGGTGGCCTCCTTCTTCTCCCGCGGTCGTCGCGGGGGCAACCGACGTTTCGGTGGGGCACCGAACACCCCGCTGCTCACCTGCTTGGCGATCCTGCTCGCCCGGGTCGGGACCAGTCCGTAGGCGAACGCGAGCGCCAACGCGGCGGGCACCGACCCCACCAACGACGCCAGCATCCACAGGTGCAACCCGATGCCCACCCCCAACCAAGAACCGACACCGGCGGTGGACAGGGCGGCCACATCACGCCACTTGGTTCCGGTGCCCACCTTGGTGTCCACATCGAAACCGGGCAATGCGGCGGCGAGTTGACGCAACAACGACCGCACCTCATCGGCGTCGGCGCCGCCCGCCACAATCGACGCCACCACCGCCTGCTCGTCGGTGACGTGATGCACCGGGTTCGCCGTCCCCAGACGGTGCGCATACCAGCGCAGCACCCGTTGGCGTTCGCGGCGCGAGGCCGGGCGCGCCACGATCGCCACCCACTGACCCGGGCGCATCGCCACCGCCAAGCGGCGCGACACCTCCGAGGGATCCGCACCGGCCTGCACGTCGCGGGAGGCCACCGACGTCGGATGCGCCCGCAACCATCCCACCGAACCCACCCCGTCCAGTGCGGGCAGCGCCGCGACCGGCTCCGCCCGGGCGGCCACCGTCTGCGCCAAATGCAGCGCAGCCTGATCCGCCGAGGACCCATCGGAGGTCACCAGGTACCCGGCCATCCCCCGCTCATCCTTGACACACACCAAGGTGACCGTGCCCGATTCGGACGCGGCGACCGCGAAAGACTGGGACCGGCGCACCACGTTCGTCGGGTCCGGGGACGCCCCGCCGGCCCGGACGAACCGCCACACACGGGTGGAAACAGGTGTTCTCATGCAGGAGAACATGCGCAGAAACCCACTGGCCGTCCCGGCCCGAACAGATGCGCAGAAACACAAATGGAAACCGGCCTGCTCAGACACACCCAGATCGGACAAATCACCCCGTAGAACAGCCCCGCCAGCCCGACCACTTTCTACTGACCCCTCCGCTGCGCGTCGGGACGGGGTTGGTCGAGCTCGAAACGTCTCCGGGATGGTGGTTCGCCGTGGCAACGGCAGTGGGAAACAGGTGGTGGCTGTTCCGGTGTCACTGATGGTGTGTGCGGGTCCCTCGGATTGTCCTTGCGGTGATGCGGCGGAAGTGGGTGGTGCCCTGTCGGTGATGATGTGTGCGGCACCCTGACAATGTCCTTCGGGAGGAGCCTGCGGCAGCAGTGAAGCTCTGACCTGTGGTGCCGGCTTCTGCCCACGAGCCTCCTGCGGGTTGCCTGCGGCGGCGATGATGTTCTCCACCTGCGGTGCCAACATTCCGGCCAACAAGCGTGCACTGCGGGTGTGGCAACCGTTTCCCCGGTTGAGCTGGACCGCTGCCGCGGAAAGGCCCCGACACCACTGCGGGACGGTCACGACAACGCTTGCCAGACACAGGGTGAACATTCTTGTTGCTGCGTACAGAGCTCACCCCGCGTTCGCGGCGACACTCCTCGTGCAGTGGGCACCACCACGCCCCTGGCAAGCGTCACGCAGTGAACCCCGGCCCCGCCGGCAGGTCCACCCCAACGTCCGCTGCGCGAACACCCCTGACTGCGTCACCACTACCGACCCCGGGTCGGGGGGGGGGGGGGGGGGCCCCCCCCCCCCCCACCCGCCCCCCCCCCAGCCCCCCCCCCCGCCCAGCGGGCCCCCCCCCCGCCCCCCCCCGCACCCCCCCCCCCCCCCCCCCC
>JAABUT010000907.1_pt1 | contig 39470 bp, 42 predicted proteins | sample 5559281 | NCBI WGS metagenome assembly JAABUT01 (sample SAMN10711880, study PRJNA513359) | rock metagenome | isolation source: Antarctica rocks | place: Antarctica: Victoria Land, Ricker Hills nord | collected 2016-01-04 | reverse complement strand
TACTCGCCCACCTACTCGCCCACCTACTCGCCCACCTACTCGCCCACCTACTCGCCCACCTACTCGCCCACCTACTCGCCCACCTACTCGCCCACCTACTCGCCCACCTACTCGCCCACCTACTCGCCCACCTACTCGCTCACCTACTCGCTCATCTACTCGCCCTACCAATCTCTCTACCAAACGCCCTACCAAATTCCCTACCAAACGCTCTATCGAATTCTCTGCCAAATTTCCTATCAAACGCTCTGCCAAATTCCCTATCAAACGCTCTATCAAACTCTCTATCAAACGCTCTACCAAACTCTCTATCAAACGCTCTATCAAACTTTCTATCAAACGCTTTATCAAACGCGTCGATCGAGCGCATAAAACACATCAAACAGTGCTTCAAACAATGCTTTCTACATGACTTGAGAACAGTACTGTTACCTCTGTGATTAGTAATCTTCGCTCTCAGTCGAAGGTCGATGCTAGGAAATTCAGAAGATTCAGAGTATTTACTTCTTCTCACTTCTTGTTACGATTCTAGCTACGCACCTATGTTGATAGCTATGTTGATGACTATGTTGATGACTATGTTCCTGACTATCGCCGATCGTGTTACGATCCTAGCTACGCACCTATGTTGGTAGCTATGTTGGTGACTATGTTGATGGCTATGTTTCTGGCTATCGCCGGTCGCTCGTCACTAGGCTATCGAGTTGTTCCGAAGCCAACCCTATTCAGGGTTAGCTTATGTTCTCCTGAGCCATATAGATAGCCGGTTCTTCCCTTCTAGATACTTTCCTTCCTTAGCATTTATATACTCGTTACATTACACCCATATGACTCGCTCTATGCTGGCCCCTAACAGATCGCTCGTCACTAGACTATCAAGTTGTTTCAAAGTCAACCCTATTCAGGGTTAGCTTATGTTCTTCTGAGTCATATAAATAGTCGATTCTTCCCTTCTAGATACTTTTCTTTCTTAGCATTTATATACTCGTTACATTACACTCATATGACTCGCTCTATGCTGATCTCTAACATTATATAAATGCTTCTTCGTTACAGACGAAGTGAAATAATCTGCATCGATTTCTTCAAGTGCTTCTGCTAGTAGTTCTTCAACTCTCTATTGACTTTGATCTAGCGACTTGCATTCATGCAGCAGCACTCATCTTTCTTTCCTCATGAGCTGATTCAGCGAGAATAAACAAAAGATTCGAACTCGTGCGCTGATCAGCGAGTATAAACAAACGATTGAAATCATTCAACTAGATCAAAGATCAGCGAATTAATCATTCATTCAGATTCGCAAGAGATTCTTCGAATTTGTTGAACAATCAAACGAGATCAATCTATGACTGCGTGAAGTCTCTATCTCAAAGAGCAATCAAAGAGATCAGTCTAGAACTGCGTGAAGTCTCTATCTCGATGAGCAAACCTCTCAGTGAGTCTGCTTCAATGACATCATCAAAGCGATGATCTACTCATCTTCATCATTCTATCTATCAGTGAATTGATTCATCAACTCGATCATGTGCAAATAATGAGTCTGTTACAATGACATTTTTCATCAATGCAATGATTCATCTACTTACATCACTCTATCTATCAGTGAATTGATCTGTCGACTCGTTCATGTGCAACTAGTGAGTCTGCTACAATAACATTCTCAATGCAATGATCTACTCGCTCTCATCGCTCTACTCATCAGTGAATCTGATCAAATGTTCATGTGCAACTAGTGAGTCTGCTACAATGACGAGCTCAAAGTCGATCTCTTCAATGAGCAAGTCGACTAGTGAGTCTGCTTCAATGACATGATCATCTTTGATAACAAGTAAATTTATGAGCTTGTTTCTATATCGAAATCTCAACAGTGAGTTTGCTACAATGATGAACAATGATTGATCTCTTGATTGAATCAATCAATGAATGAAACAAGTTCTACTATGTAGTAGATCTGAATCAGCAGTGAGTCTGCTTCAATGACATGATCACAATCGATCTCTTCGATGAGCTAGTCGATCTTCTTTTAGTGAGTCTGCTTCAATGACATCAGTCAATAGTCAATCTCTTCGCTGAGCAAGTTGATTTCTCTCTACATAGCTAGTCTGCTACAATAGACATTTCGATTCTACACAAGACTAAGAAAATACATTCATGTGAACATGAATCGTTGAAGAGAAGAAATACTGTTACGATTCTAGCTACGCATCTATGTTGATAGCTATGTTGATGACTATGTTGATGACTATGTTTCTGACTATCGTCGATCGCTCATCACTAGACTATCGAGTTGTTTTGAAGTCAACTCTATTCAGAGTTAGCTTATGTTCTTCTGAGTCATATAGATAGTTGATTCTTTTTGTTAGGGGCCGGCCTAGAGCGAGTCATAGGGGTGTCATTTAACTAATAGATAAATGCTAAGGAAGGAAAGTATCTACAGGAAAGAACTCGGTTCTTATATGTGTGTTCCTCAGCCCTGTGCTAGGCCCGATTGGGTTGGCGCCTTACACATATGATGCAGGGTCCCAATGATATCACCCCTAGGTCAGGTTCCCGCTAGGCCCGATTAGGATGGAACCAGGCGAAGGTTAGGCGAAGGATAGGCGAAGGCTAGGATCGTAACACTTTTCTTCTAGATACTTTTCTTTCTTAGCATTTATATACTCGTTACATTACATTTATATGACTCGCTTTATGCTGATCTCTAACACTCTACATGACTTTCTACATGACTTTCTATCAAGCTTTGAATTGCTTCGCAATCAAGAATCAAATTTGATCTCTATCGAGCATCAAATATGAGCTTTATCGTACATTCTACGTGACTCTCTATTGAACATTCTACGTGACTCTTTATCGAACATTCTACATGACTTTCTATCGAACATTCTACATGATTCTCTATCGAACATTCTACATGACTCTCTATCGAACATTCTACATGACTTTCTATCGAACAGTCTTCATGATTTCTTTCATGACTTTCTTCATGACTCTCTACCTCATTAGTTTATTCATTAACTTCTTCATTAACTTCTTCGTTGACTTTCTCATTGACTTTCCCAGCGCATATATTAAATTGTGTAAATAGCTATTATTTAGTTAGTCAAATTAATTAGTAATTAACCTATTATATAATCGCAATAATCAATAAGTTCTGAGTCAGCAATAGCTGAAAACTACGTTGCTTTTCATTGGTAACAGACTTGCTCGGGCAGCCAACGAACCTAGTATCTAAGACGCAATAGTGAAAAGTCATGAACTTGATCGTAAAAGTTTGCCTGTTATGAAGAACACAGTTCAAGACAAGGAGGCTCACTGTACAATGTCTTCAAGAGATCTGATATTGATATTTTCCAACTCGGCCAAGTAGGCCTTGATATTGTTGTAGAAGTCTACCTGTTGTGATGTTTGCGCGAATCCTCCAACTTCTCAAATATCTTACCTTGATGACTGTGAACTCTGATTCATTAGGATGCCCCCGTGTCGTACCATAGTCCCTGTACATCTTGAAGTTAGTATGTCTGAAGGGCTTCCTTGGGGATTATTAAGGTCATACCAATTCCATCCATTAGGGCTCACAGTGGTTTTATAATTCGACAACTCAGTACCATTGATAACTCTTGCACCCGCTTGCTGCATCAAGTCAACCAACTCATTCAATGACGCATACATTTCTTCGCTCGCGTAGATCCAGAAAGTGTTCCATGGTAAGCCGAAAGTGGCACCTTTCAACGCAGAGCGGTCGCTTAGGAATCGCGCATATCCTCCTGAAGGAGTCTTCCCTCGCTGGGCAAACGTATAATTATCGCGGGGATCTATGCCGTAGATTGCATCTAGAGCGTAGACTGCGTCCCGAACGGGTCTGCCGAAGGTGCCAACGGTATCTTGATGACTGCTTTCGGGAATGACGCTTGTATCTACATTAGCAAATTGATAAACACAAATTCAGGCGAGGGAGGAAATACCCAGCGCGCGAAGTCAAGCCTACAGTGGGCTTAATCCCAACCAAGGCATTTCTTTCCGCGGGGTTAATGACTGTGGCGTAAAATCAAAGTCGGTGTCAGTTTTGAATTTAAGTAGAGATTCATCGGCTGGTTTTCTTACCGCTGCCATCAGTCTCAGTTCCCAGCGCAAACGTGCACAAGTTGGCTGCAACAGCAGCCGCACTTCCAGAACTACTACCTCCAGGATTTGTTGTTAGATTATAAGGACTCCTTGCCTGGCCCCCTCTAGCCGAATAGCCCTCAGAGTAGTTACTACTACGCATATCCGCCCATTCGCTAAGAGTCGCATGCCCAAATAATAGGGCACCAGCCTGTCTAAGTCTGGCAACGACATGCGAGTCACGTGGCACCACAGAGCCGAGAAGTGCCCAGCTACCGGCAGTGGTTTCCATTTTGTCCTTTGTGGCTATGTTGTCCTTCACGAGAAACGGAAGGCCATGAAGAGGACCACGGACCCTTCCAGCGGCGCGCTCGGTGTCTAGAGCGGCGGCTATCTCCATAAAATCCGGGTTGAGCTCCATGATTGCCCTTTGCGTCACGTCAACTTCATGACAAAATCTTTCCCATTTGAAGGCTGGAAATTGACATACTCAATGTAGCTATCTGTCTGGTAGATTCGTTGCAAATAACAAAAGGCAATCTGGGAAGAAGTTAAGATCCCACTGCGCATCGTATCTTGCAAGAAATCCATTGAAGCCTCTTCCAAGGCTATCCCATTACATAAGGGCATAGGGAACAGATTCGCAACGTCTTTTGCATTAGGGAACTCATAGGGAAACGGTGTCCTGAGGGTTTGAAAGTCTACAATATCAGAGAAATTCTGGGCTGCGACTGCGTTCTTAGTCGGTATACTTGGGAGAACTGCAATTCTAGATGTCGTTGCAAAAAGGCAGAGGCAAGGACTTGCTGACACGAAGATACTTCGAGGGCACAGGTCTGGACACATGCGATGGAACATTGCTGCGTCATCTGAAGTGCTTGGGGGACAATTTAGACAGAGACTCTTATATGACTATACAGAAAAACAATCAAAATACGCAAACGAACAAAACGATGGGGAACAATCGTAGCCACCGGTGGGCAAATAACTGGGCGGTTTGTACATGAAGGTGAAGAGCCGAGTCGCCGTACGGATAGGACCACGATCGTTGAAGTAGGACCAGACTCTCGACAACCCCGGAGCGACAACTTATAAAACTCAGGTACCTTCAACTGAGGCTTGCCGGAATTGTAGACCAAAAAAACCTCACGCAACATATCACTGACCCTTCTAGAACTTACCCCCCTACCCTTCCCCCATTCAAAAACATCCCCTCACTCGCCGGCCCCACCCCCTCAAACCCAAACCTCGCGTACAGCTCCCTCGCCCTCCCATCCGCAATCAAACTCACATACCCCGTCTCCGGCACGTTCTCATCCATCCACCCCCTGAGCTCCGTCATGATCATCTTCCCCAGCCCCCGGCCCTGATGCGCCGGATCCACCGCGATGTCCGTCACCTGGAAGAAACAGCCGCCGTCGCCGATTATGCGACCCATGCCTACGACGGTGTTTTCGGAGGAGGAGGAGGAGGAGGAGGAGAGGATTTGGACGGCGAAAAGGGTGTTGCTGAGGCCGGTGGTTGCGGCTGCGGGGGAGAAGGGGCTGAGGTTGCAGATGCGGCGGAGGTGGGTGTAGGTCGGGAGGGTGGGGGTGGAGTGGTGGGGGGTGTAGGTGGGCATTGGGGTGGAGGTTTGGGGGGTTGGGAAGGTAGGTTCTGTAGTGGGAGAGTGCGGTGTTCTGTAGGAGGATATGGGGAAGTCGGAGAACGCTTTCGACCTTGATATGGTGGTTTGTAAGGCCCCCCACCCCCAAAGCATTGCATGGGTCACGTGATCTACGCCCTTCGTTATCAGCACCTTGGTGCACTGGTCACATTAGTGTAAGTCTATGAGGCAAAAGACTATAGTAGCAACAGTTTCCCTTATCCATATTTGTTTTCTAACTCCAAGCTTCTTGCAGTACGTGCGCGTAAACTAAAACCGTCTAATGTTACGGCAAGCCAGCATCAATACCTTTACAATATGATTGGCTGCGATCTTCGGTAGCAGATTGTCTCTTTCTACCCCAGAAACATTTGTAATGGATTTCGTAGCAAGGAGTCTGTGGTAGAAGTAGGCACATGCTAATTACTTGGTAATTTGCAAAAGGCGAGATATTGACGAGCGAGGCAGGTCTTCCAGTGACAAGATAGCAAGGCGATTGCCATTTACATACCATGACCATTTTTCAATGAGGTTTCAATTAGAACTTGCTTCATTAAAACTATGAGCAAACTTGTTCTTCGAGAACAAACGCATCCTGCATATTCCGTAAGATGTTCGTTAATCTAGACTTTTGCGCCAAGTGGAGGCTTCTACTGCGGCCAGAGTGCAAGAATCAGTCAGTATTCTTGATGCGTCTCCGTGATTTGACCGTATGTAGTAAAGACTCAAGTGCTCCAAAGTCTCCTCTAAAAGAATTACGTGAAGCACCAAAATAAGTGTTCCATTGGGTCCACCGCTGTGAAGCGTCCCATTCCAGGTATCTTGATACCGAAAAGCTTGTGTTCTTCATGTATTCGTAGGTCTCAAAATACTGTCGTCGATTGACGTTTGGTTGAGACACCCTCCGCTCAAGATCGTTCTCATGAGTTATGTTGAACACCTGCAGCTCCAGAAGGGACTTTCGTATTTCATCAAGGTAATTCGCCCAAGTCGCAGGGTATTCTCTGACTCTCTCTGGGCCATTAGGATTCGAGCCAGGGCCTGAGATGGGATAACCGTCTTTGTCGAAGTCATGAAGTAAGTGTATACGACTAACAATTGGGCAGTCGTAAAGATACAACTTCCGAAGGTTGCCGTGTTTGGTGACCCACTTCAATTGCCAGGTATGAGTAAAGGTATACTTGCCTAATGCTAGGACTTGCAGACGAGGGAAGAACAGCGGGGTGAGATCAATCCTTGGCCAGTAGCCCCAATAGGATTCGGAAAGAAGCTCGAGGGTGGTGAGATTTGACATTACAGGAGCGAACCAGGCGGGTGTACAATCGCCAAAGAACAAATGCAGAGAACCCCACTCTCGGAAGCGAAGCTCGTCAGTGACGAAGTGGATTTTGAGGCCACGGAGTCGTTCAAATACCGAGCAGAATTTCGGATGTATTATAAGTGCAGCACAATCATGATTTGCGACACCGACGATACAAAGCGTCCGAAAGTACGGTGTGATATATATGGCGTTAGAGAGGGCCGAGACCAATCGTAGGAGGATCCTGGTCTGGAAGTTTATTGTTCGGTTAGAATCATAGCCCTTCGCCATTTCCTCAAAGTGGCCACCCAAGTCAATGCCGAAGGATATAGTAATAGACAATAGTCTCTGAAAGCGGCAACAGTTCGCGATATCTCGTTCAAGCCGTTTTACATACCTCTTGGCCGGCTTCTGGCATAAGGCCAATGTATTTTAAGTGCTTTACACAAATCCTCAGGCGATGCGTTGCACAGACTCGTTTGAGCTTCTCAACGCCTCTAACGGTAGCACGCACGGTAAATTGCCGGAAGCGTTCTTCAGTAGCTATACTTTCTAATCTCCATGAGACAAGCCGGAGGTTTGAAATGTCCGTAGGCAAGGTATGTTGAAATATGTTTTTAAGTAGCTCCGTCGGTAATATAGTGAGCGAATCAGTCATTGCTGCGATTGCGATAAGTCAAATTGCCTGATAATTGAACGAACGCACTTAACAGACGTAGAGGGCTGGTGTTGTGAAAGGTTTGTTCTCCAATCTGTAGGAGCCGTAGATAAGGGAGGAGTGTAGAGGGCCAGGGCAGAAAAAAAGAACGTTTTTTATCTATATACTACGTTTAACACATAGTATCAGAAGTGAAGCTGAAATGAACATGAATTGTATTGGTGTTGAAATAATTCACTTCGTAACCAAGTACGGAAATGTTTTCGGCGGCACTCTTGACCTTGAACACAGACAAGAGGCTGATGTGCTCTGTGGCGCTGGTTGGGCAAGTCCTCGAAATTGCTGATGTTGCAGCAACGTCCTTAGTATTGTCTAAGTAAGCTTTAGGCAAATGTTGTTTATGTGGTGTTGCGTTTCTGCTGAACACCAAGACGGATATCATCTGCTGGTGGCATACGGCAATACAATTTTGTGGCAGAGGTTCGGTTTTCCCAGTGAGGCACCTACCTACCTCAATTGTAACAGTATAAGTCTTCAACGTCTGACACCCTAGATCAGTCCGTGCCTTAGTCCCTGGGAATCAATAACGCTTTTCTGGAACGCTTACAATACGTGTAATGCTGCATTGGCTTCTTTGCCACGATCAAAGACCAAGGTTTTCACATAATGGCACTTGCGAGTCTCAATTACAGGTGGGTTATATCATTCTTCTGGTTATGATGAACAGCATTCAGCACAAGATCAAATGTGTAATGATTAACGGGAATAAGCCGGTATAGTGCACCAAGTTGACCGCCAGGCTGACTGTTGGGTTAAGTGGTGTTTACACGATGAAAAGTCAAGATGATCCGTTCCTTGAGTTCTTATATTCGAGTGACCTGTTCGTCTATACATGCAGTTGAATCAGGATTAATGAAGGTGCACCTTTCGAAAGCACTTGGAGACTGATTGCTCTCTTGGATTTGTCTCCAGAGACCGGATGTTGTTTTATCGACTTCCGTGGCTGAAATGGTAAGGTGGCGTTTGTGGCGCCTGTGAAGATGCGCTAGGGGTCCCGCTTCTCCGCGTATAAACCCCTCATGTCCCTTCGTGTTTTCTGTTTATTCTCTTATTTGCCAGCTGAGGTGTACGTTGTACTTGAGTGTAAATATTAATCTCCCTACGCTTTGTACATGATCGTGTCAGTCATTGCTGTCCTTGTCATTACACCTACGCTCCAATAGGTGACCTGTTTCTGCATGCACATCTTATGCTTTTTCAAAAACCGTCTCCTAATCTCAGTTCTCTCTGTTATCGTTGAGAGAAGACGATAAGTAACCTAACGGCGTGTTGCTTCAATCAACATTTTCAGTATTCTACGCTGGAGTCCACTTCGAAAATGGCGGATACTATCATCAACAGAGCCAGAGCCTACATTGAGCCATCCGTCTATCTTTTTGTTGCCATTTGTGGTTCGTATAACTTGGAATAATTCGAGACATCGCTAATAAGATAATGAAGGCGGCCTATTTGTAATCGTGGATATGCTCGTCTACCAGAAACATCCACAAGACATCTTCAATCCTTCTAAATTCAAACAACGAATGTTTGGTCAATTCTGGCTCAAAATGGGTACGTAGTGTATCACAGAATTCTCATGTTCCCGAAAATTTCGCCATTGACACCCATCAAGGCCCCATGTTCGCAGCCCGAGAGCGCGAAACTGTCCTTCCCTCTCTAGTCTCTCAAGCCTATGGAACGGTCCTAGAAGTAGGCCCCGGAAGTGGGAGCCAACTCAGCCGTCTCGATGTCTCTAAAATCACCCAGATCTTTGGCGTAGAGCCCACGCTAGACCTGCACGGCGAGCTGAGGGCTAGCATCAAGCAGGCCGGACTAAGTGATGTTTACACGATCGTGCCTACCGACGTTGATGATACGGAGCAGCTCAGAAATTATGGTATCGAGAAGGATAGTATTGATACATTGCTAGTCATTCAAGTCCTGTGCTGTGTACCTCAACCCGAGAAAACAGTGCAGGAGCTGTACGGGTTGCTAAAACCTGGGGGACAGTTGATTGTCTATGAGCACGTGAAAAGTGAGGATAGGATATCCAAACTCGTTCAAGGTATGGTATTCACGTAATTTTCGTCACTACTTCTGCACCCGAATCGATAAACTAATGCAAATGATAAAGACATCTACAACACAGTGTGGCCTATTCTGCTGGGCAACTGCCACTTGAACCGCCCTACCGCAGATATCATAAAGAATGCCTGTGACTGGGCGCAAGTGGAGTTAGAAACCCCCCAAAAAGACGATGCCTGGCTGGTTCTTCCGCGTATTTCGGGTAGGCTCGTGAAACCCAAGTAGCGCTTCACTACTTGCAAGCAACCTGGTGCGACCCAAGTCTGCAGAAATGATTATAAGCAATAACCAAAATTGGGATAATATACCAAGATAAACCACATCCTTTCACATACGACCACAAACACAGGAAAACTGGGAAATTTTCTCGCATGCAACTAAGACATCCAGAATATGTCTGGTTTGAGCGCCGCTTCAGGATGTTTTTATGTCCCCGGCCTGTCCCTCGCCAAGGGCCTACTTTGCTCCTAACACTTTAGGACACTTTTCATCGCTCCATATTCATTGGGGGTTTCTCTTGAACTGCGCTGCTACTGCCTGCTGCCTTCTGCATCTCATTTTTCAGCTATGTCACCACGATCGTATAATACTGACATGATTGAGAATTTCGCAATTTCTTTACCATGAGATTTTGGATAGTGCTCAACAAGATAAAAGATAAATTCGCAGCTCTCCTCAAAGCGTAGTGCCCCAGAAGTAAATGCTTGAGCCTCTTTCTTCTTGTAAGTTTTAAACACCGGGTCATCTCTTGCTGATACATTCCAGTCTCGACTTTTCAGTGAGGGATTGTAATTCCAATAAGATGTTGAGCTGGTCTGGACGGCGAAAGCCAATGTTGCGTTTCTAATTGTCACTCAGTTTGGCAGCTGCAAGTGCCCGGAGATCGTCACTACGGTTCTGAGTTCGGAAATTAGCACTTCGTCAAAGAAGCGAAGTATATATCTATCTACTAGGGGGTAATTGCGCAAGGGATGAGTGACAAGTTGAAGTCGGGTGAAAGGTGAGCAGTGAGGAACCGGAACAATTAATTGTATCGTACCCCCAATGTTATTAACCATCTAGGATAGATGAGAGGGGTTGGGTGGGCTCATCCGGAGACCCTCTTCTCATCTGTAAAACTCTGCAGTATGCTAGGGCTTTTCACCAAACAGTTCGTCGTTCCAGACAACACAGTGCCGGTTGTTTCGCTCCTGGCTCCTATAAGAACCTTGAAGTTGGTTTGATCTCAGGCCCACCCATCCATTTCTCATCGTTGTTCCTAGTCACGTGTGACGTAAAGGTGTCACACACAACTTTAGAATCCAAACTCCGATGAGCCTTTACGGCTTCTCATTAGTAGTAATCTTCTGCAGCTTTGAAATCACCTGCCGGCATATATTCCTTGACAAGAGCATCGACTAGCGGATAGAATCTAAGAGATGCGATGATCGTCCTGACTAATTATCCGAATCCTAGGTCGCCGATTATGTCAAATGTACAAGATATGTATCCAACCCACTATGTTCACAACAGTACCACCAGTAGACGTAATGGTTCGCAGTTGCCTCCCGGCCGTTGGTAGCTGTTGTTGAGGAACAGCAGGAGAGCAGCTTTTACATCCGCTCGTGGTCCTTCAAGTCAGGGGTACTTACAGTGGACGGCGTCCGCCCTTAAAATCACCCACCATATCAGGGTTTCTAGGAAAATGAATGTGTCTAGCTCGGAATAGACATCATGCCATACCTCAGTGTTCGCGTAGGACAATTTGTTAGGCGTTACCCGGACTACAGCGCCATAGTTCTTGTGCATTCAATGTCGTGAACGCTCTCGCCCTTCCATAGAGATAACACATATGCAAAACGGAAAGCACCCCAAAGGAGAGAACCTTGGAACTTTTTCCAGCAGATGTAGGAAAAGGTCATAGAATGCAAGGCATATTGACTACTAGTCAGAGTCGAGTCAGAGTCGATCTTCTTTGCCCTCGCTCGCCACATTGGCTCGCTCCTATGCAAAGGATGTACCAGTAATAGCACCAGCGTTACCAACATATAACTGAGCAACCTGGTGTCAAAACTTGTAAATATTCTCCCAAGCCATACTTTATTTCCAAACCACGGGCCGTACAACAACTCGCACCCACGATGGTTTCTCTTTATCCTTCCAGCTCCAGCTCCAGCTCCAGTTCAGAGTATGAAAACGCTGCAACGTCGAAGCATACACGGCTTGCTTGGCCCCGAATTTTTCCTCTTTCCTGTGCACCATGGGGGGTAATAATATGCAGGCGTCCGCTAAACGTGTTTTCTGCAATGCAGATACCAAGTCTGAAAGAATTACAATACTTAGCAATAGCTTAAAAGCCTACAGCGAACGTGATACAGAAAGATATGTGAAAGACTTGATGGGTTTGAACTTTCTAGAAGTAATGCAATCTCTATTGAAAGCTAGGTCGGGTGTCCTCCACGCTGTGGGTTCAGCCTTACCGAGCTAACTAGACAAGCCAGTACAAATTACACCAATGCTGCTTGCAACCTCTGCTAATACCATTGTCCCTATCTCCACCACTCGAGCTTCAACAGTCACATGAAACAACAGTAGATGATATCATCTCCACTCAGCATTCTTTGCTTTTCTACTAATGCATGTCTCAGCAATCATGGTATGTAGAAGAATCTGGTACTTGCTAGGGGTTTCAAGCAAGGAACAAGACCAGGTTGGAATGAGCGATTGAGCATGCTGGGCCTTTGTTTATTTCACTCCAAAACTCCCGTCTCTTGTGGAAAAGGACAGAAACCCACCGAAATGACCTTCAGCTATATATCAATCGGCCCTATCACTTTACTTACTATTCATATCAATTCAAAAACTACAGACAACCCACCCTTCAACATGTCTTCTAACAACCACTTTCAAACAGTCGGTCCCACTCGTTTTGAGAACAGCCGAAGTTCTACTTCCAGTAGCAGTCATCATACATATCCGCCACATGCGACTGAAACAGCATCGTCTACGTCTACCGATACGTCTCAAGACGAAGCAGGACAGCGCGAACCGACCAATTCCAATCCATCAAAAGATTCCGACTTCAGATGGGAGGCTTTGAAAAACAACACCGTTTACGTGGCTGTTCATGCACGTTCTTTGCCCGGTTCATACCACTGTGGACTATTCATTTCAAGATGCAAAGAAAGACATCTGGGACTCGGCTGGTCCATCAACAACGATGAAGGAGGTTGGATCGAGAAACTGCTCTCCTTTGACGCAGTCTTCAATCATTCCCACTTGCTGCTCTTGCACCGTGTGGGCCAAGTCCATGAAGGCAGGGAGGTGGTCTGCGAACAAAAACTACGGACGCTACGTGCGGACGGAACGTCTTCGGGAAATAGCGTAGCCACTGTTCCCGGATCGAGTTCCAGGCTTATGTCCGGAACGGCCGCGCCACATGAGCATGGGCCCGCCCAGGACGATATGGACTCGATGGCAAGGGTGAAGCAGGCGATGCGCACTCTTCTGGACAGTAGGCTCATCACCGTTTGCGCTGACAGGGCCGAGGCTCTGGAAGACGACGTTTCTCGACTAGCTGGGCAAATTTGGGATCAGGTTGTTAGCAATAAAATGCATGCTCTCGTGACGTAGTGAGGATTTTTGCTACGCTCGAGGTTTCTTATAGAGGGAAAACCAGAGTGGAGAGCACGTTGAAGGAAGGTCTAGTATTACAACTTAACCATCTTTAGCAAACACAAAATAGGTCTTAGCTAATCAACTAATTGAACAAGACCACAAGGCCCGGGCTACATGTTTGTGCCGCTATCGCAACATCCCACAGCCTCTTCCGTCCCTAAGTGCTATTTCTACATAGCCCTTCAATTAGCCTGTGAAAACTTCTCAACGTTCTCTTAGAACTTTTGTCGACCCTCCGGCCATCTAGACACACCCAATCATTCCGACCAGCTCGACTACAGTAAGTCGAGACGGTCTTCAACAACGCGCTTGGGCCAGCCAGTTACGCCCCCAGCGCCATTGAAACCCCGAGACAGATGTTCTCCCACTCCTTCAATGAAAGCGAAAGGGTGATTGTGAAGATTTTGTTTTCATCCATCTTACCTCGTTTCTATTCTTTCCAATGAAAAATAGACAACAGGCAACGACTTGCCGGGACAGATTGAGGTGCAGGTAACGGATACCGAAACAACCAGTGCACGCGGTGGGACTTTTGCCTACATGCACGGTGAAGAGATCCCTTAAAGGGTTTCCAATGTACCAACACCTTCCGAAGGAGTGGCCGCCCCAGTCGAAGCATAACCTCTGCTCCAGGGTCCTCGCGGACGCGCCCTCCGTTGCGCGAGGTCACTTTTCCCCCGAATGGTCGCTGATCGGGGTTCGTGTGAGGAGGTGGCGCTTCAGCTGAGGAGGTGCACTGCTGCGTCACGAACTTGCATGATCGCACTGGATATGGAGGCTCACCCACAGAATGCAGTCAGGCAACACGGAATTCGTACGACGTGCTATGGGAAGTCGAACTCGCAGAATTTGCGCCCACAGGGGGTCTACATAGATACCTCGGGGGCCTGGCAGATTGTGGGGGCGGCTATTTGAACACATACTGCATTGAATATGATTTTAATTTTAGTTTTAATGTAAATTTGAATGTAATGAAAGTGAGGCATTTCGTTCGCTCTGAAGATTAGTAGTTGGGTCGATGACGGTCAGCGAGTTCTTTCTGTTGCATGTTTTTATATTTTTAATTTCTATGAGGAATGATAAAGAAGAATAGAGATGCGGGGTTGGAAGAAAGTTGACAAATGAATAATTTGATGATTGTTATGGGATACCAGGCTACTTATTGGCTATACATTGTGGAACATGAGAACTTTTTGTATCCCAGCTACTCAAACCAGAGGCCCACTACTAACATCTTGTCGTCCTGTTTTCTGCTTGGCTTACAAACGACAATGATAGATTATGCTCGAGAAGGCCCTCCCCAAAACCGATCGTCTGGCTCGTCTAGCTCGTCTAGCACCTCATTGACAGCAGCATCGGCTTTCTCGTTCTCGCTCCTCGGTACCCAGATGTATCTGATACTGCCTTGTTGTTTGAGCTCATCTTCGAGGTCGGAGGCTTGTTCGATGAGATCGCGGTTTACCACTTCGTTACCTGTGGTTGATGTTTGTTAATATCTTCTTGATCAGTGTCTGGGCTGATGGTGTTACCGTTGGAGGCAGTAAAGTCGTTTTGGCGCCACTTGAAGATCCAGTCTGTCATGCAACCCAGTGCGTATTTCGAGTCTAGGAAGATGGTGACTTTGAATTTGGGGTTTGAGTGGAATTTATTGGCTTGTTTGAGAGCGGTTTCTAGGGCGAGAATGACGGCGTGTAGTTCCGCTCCTGGCAATCCGCACGGTCAACATCCTGGTCCCCGGACGTTTTGAAAGCTGATGGCTTACTCTGGCTTGTCGGCTTTGGGTATTCCTCTAGACAGTAGGTCGAGATTCTTCCCCTTCCATACTTGTACTCTGTGCAGACAGCTGCTGCACCTATTGGATCGTCTGATCCGTTACGTCTACAGCCACCGTCGATTCTCATGTACATTCGGTAAACCATGCTGTCGATTCCGCGAACCGTAGTAGGACTGAAAATGGCTGGATGCACAGGCTAATAGAAAGACGGATAGCACAAGTACAAGTTCAAGCGCGGTGGTGTTTAGTCGGACTAACTTGGTTCCTACGACGTGTGAGAATATGCAATGAAGCTTGGGTGGTGGAGATAAGTAGAGGAAGAAGAACCCACATACCAGGGCTCATGAAGATGGTTCATCAGAAGGGTGACACAAAACCACATATCAAATAACTGTAATGGGGATTAATCAAACATAACTCCTTCCACAAAACGTTGAACATGAAACCATCAAGACATCAAAGCACACAACAATTCAAACACAAAGGATACCAGTAACTCAATGTGCAGACTCTGGAAACAAGTAAAGACTTACCACCAAGATCAGCAGTAGAACGGCGGGAATCAATGTTGAAGCCCCAAAGGAGCAGTCTTCTATCCAAGGAAGCACTGCACTTGACGGCGGGTGATGATAGAGAGCATCAAACAGAATTCAATGAAAGACGAACCAACAAAGAAGACGTCTTTTGCGGACAAGTACGTCAATGCCGCTAGCACTAACGGGTGTTGCATACAAGAAAAAGAGCCGTGATGAATAGGTAGCGCTCACTTGGTGCCTTTAGATGATAGGACATGTCCAAACCTTGAAAACAGAACAAATAGACTTTCCACCCTTGACTAGCTCTCCCGCCAGTCCCACCATCCACTGCCTTGGTAACTTAAGGTACCTTACTTAGGCCCCCCCTCGGCAAAACCTGCCCTTCCGGACTTCTAAAATACCGTACTGTAGGATGCCCCCACGCCTAGGGTGCGAATCTGTTTAAAACATGTTTTTTGACCAACTCCTTTAGGCTAGCTCAAAGCATGTTTTAAACATGCTTTTTGATCGAGGTTTTAAACACAGGGGTTATATTTATAGTAGCAAATTAATAGAGGGGGTAAATTTGCCTGCAGATTGACCGGTTGACCCCTTTCGGAACCCCTTCCGAAGCCCTTCATCATGTAAAGAAAGCTTCAAAAGCACCTAGCCGTCGATGCTATTCAAATACTCGTTGACGATGTCCTCGCTCGAAGGATTTAGCCTGGTCATAGCAATTTCCTCCTGCAATAGTCTATCCTCCATTTCACATAGCTTCTCCTCATCGACTTCAATGTTCTGTGAGTGCTGACGTGTAGCTTCTGAGGCCATGATCTTATGACAGTGACGGCACTGAACAGTAGCAAGCCTTTCAGATATGATTATCTGCTGGAAGTTATCGACGACGAGCTGATTCAAAGGCCTACCGCCACGTTGCGGAGGCATTGCTGAAGGTAGAGAGATAGGAATCTGCAAGCAGATTAGCTAGTAGAACGGACGACAGCGAGGTGGCGACAGCAGGGTAATCCTCCAATTAATGACCCTTGTATGCTTAGATAATAAAAAGCCAAAAAAGCGAAGCAAAAAAGCCGCTAAGAGGTATTATACACGTTTTTTGTAGAAAAAACGGTTTTATTCGTTCCCTACCCACGCCTCCCACTCCCACCCCCCAAACCCGCACCATGCCCTCCCCCACCGAACCAACCATCCGCTTCGCAACAGAAGACGGTACAGTACCTCTCTCCACCCCCCACCCCTCCCCCACCGTCCCCACTAACCCCTCTCACACGCCCCCCCAGACGTCCCAACAATCCTAGCCCTAATCCACGAGCTCGCCGCCTACGAAAACGCCTCCGCCTCCGTGCACGCCACCGAAGCCACCCTCCTCGCCACCCTCTCCTTCCCCTCCGCCCGCCCGCACTCCGGCTACGCGCGCACGCTGCTCATCTTCCCTCCTCCTCCTCCTCCCCCCACCACTGCTGCTGCCCCCGAATGCGCAGGCATGGCCCTCCACTACGCCTCCTACAGCACCTGGCGCGCGTCCCCGGGCATCTACCTCGAAGACCTGTTCGTGCGCCCGCGGCACCGCGGGAAGGGGTACGGGAAACTGCTGCTGGCGACGCTGGCGCGGCTGGTGCGGGAGATGGGCGGGGAGAGGCTGGAGTGGAGCGTGCTGCGGTGGAATGAGCCCAGTTTGCGGTTTTATGATGGTTTGGGGGCGAGGCGGATGGAGGGGTGGGTGGGGATGAGGGTGGATGATTTGGGGGGGGAGGGGGAGGGGGAGGTGGGCGGTGGGGAGGTGGGGGCGTTGGAGAGGTTGGCAGCTGGGGGGAAGGGGGTGGTGTGGGGGGAGGGGAGAGGGGGAGGGGAGAGGGGAGGGGAGGGGAGGGGGAGTGGGGATGGGGATGTATAGTGGGGGTAGGGGCAGATAAAAGCATTTAGGATGACACATACATAGGTTTGCTGGATAGAGGACTCTGTTCTTCTTCGGGCATTGAGCTCAAAGCATTGATTCTGCCATCGTCGTTATGTACGACTAACCTGCCGCTTCAGCATCCCGCAAAAACTCTCGAAAAGAACACTATCATGCCCTCTCAACCACCCGATCAAGATCTGAATCTCCTGCTTCTCGTTCCCCAATCTCAACTGGATTTTAAAACCCAGCGTCGGCTCATCTTCTTCTTCCTCGTCACCAGTCGTGTTAGCGCCAGCGATACTGCCTTTTTGCTGCTGCCTTCTAGCCGCACGAGACCAGACATTGGTTCTTGCAAAGCCTACTCCCGTGGCTAGTGAGGGCCGATATTGCCATTGGAGGTCTAATTCTTCGAGCGTAGCGTTGAGGCGGCAAGCGGCATCTTCCAAGGTCGTGTTTGGTAGAGTAAAGCTGAAGTCAGAGGGGAATGGCATGAGATGTTTGGGGAGACTCGAGATGCCTCTTGCAACGTCCTTTCATACCATTTTAACGTTGAAGATGTTTCTTAATCATAACATTTCTCACTCACCTGTCTCGGTCTCATCGGACCCCAACTCCACGCTACTCCCCATCTCCTCGTCTTACCTCCCTGCACAAACTCCTTGACAGCAAAATTCTCAACCCCACTCTCTTTGAGCTTCTCCACGATAGTGCCAACGCTGCTTAATTTTCCCAGCATACTCGTATACCACTGGCATCTAGTCTTCAATACACTACTTTCCTCGATCATACGACCTACAAATGCGGTTTCGCCGCCAGGCGTCACCATCTCGACATCAGCGCCTGTACAAGCGGAATGGGGAGGTCGGGATTTGGCGGCAGCTGAAGCGTGCAGTTCAGAGGTCGAGGCGTAGAATGGGGGGTTGCAGATGGTGAAATCGATGCTTGAGAGTTGTCAGAGGTCCTATAGAGTACAGCGCGGAGGAATCTAAGCTACCTATTCAATCCAAAAGCTTTCAATGGAATTAAAGGGTCCGTAGGTTTAGTCTGTAGAGGACGAATGCGAGACTTTAGATTGTTTTTAAGGATGTTCTGCTTAGCATAATGCATGTTCTTCTCATCGATGTCTCCGTTTGTCATGAGCGACGTATGATGGTTTTCATCCGGGGCAGGAACCTACCTGTGACGGCAAAGCGCCATCTAGGTCTCTGAGAGCACCCAAGAAGCGGATAGATGCAACTCGCTCCAGTACCTCTGGAATGGAAAATCAGCCCAGTAATGCAATTCAGTGAAAGCTATTATTTACATGTCCAACCCTACAACATCCCGGTTCGAATCATACTCATCTGCGTAGTTCGCACTCGTGGTATCGAGTAGATCTTGGATCCAAAGTATGTAGCTGAGTCTTTCATAACGCTCAAGACAGCTTCACTATAGGGAGCGACACAGCAGATTTACCTATTTGGTACCTTGACATCTCAGCTGGAGAAACTCAATGAGCTTGTTCTTTCCTCGGTATGATACGCACTGGAGGACATAAACGATCATCAGGCAATCCAATTTCAATACCAAAGTCTTGCTTCAACAAGCTCTTCGTGAGCTGTCTAAAATATGATTCAGCCCCACGAACTACCAACGTGTAGACCAATTCTGTACTGCACAGCTTCGGGGTTGCTAAAGTCTAGTTGACCATTGGACTTCAAGCTGGGACGATATAAGTGATGGAACTTTGTGAGTTAGCATAGGATAGATTTACTATTTATTGAAGGCTGGTGACTGCAAAGCAAGGGCAGCAAAGTCCACATCGCCCTGGTAGATATTGCGGGGATCCTTCATCGTAACGCCGCATCTGGTCGTTAGTTGTCGATTGATGAGGCAGTGTAGTAAGGTAGTAAGGTATTGAAATGAAGTTGTTGTTGTAGTATGCTGGCAAGCCTTTAAATCGAAATACCGAGGTTGCAACTCGATTGTCGGTCACAATTGCACAGCTTGCCATAAGCTCATGATCATACATACTATTTATCTAATCAAGGAGGACTAGGCTCAGGCATAGCTCCTTTCTCTTATCATATTCACGAAAGACACTACATTCATTAAAAGTGTCTTATAACAGAAAAGGCCAACAGAGATTCTCATTGTCCAGGCCCAATGATTAGCCTTCAAAAGTGCAAATCTATCACTATATCTTTTTGTACCAGGCCCTAGTCACTCGCCTGAAGTCCTCCTCCCCAAGACTTCCCCGACATCTTATTGAAAATTCTGTTCCCCACTGCGGCCGCCAGCGCCAAATCAACGTATACTCCAAATTCAGCTGACTATTAAATATTACCTTCTCAATTATCTAGTCTTATCGTTAGCTTTTCTTGAGAAGGCAAAGCTTTCAGTTATAGAATCTATCATCTATGAGAAGATTTTTTAGACATGACGGGCAAAGTTCGTACCTCGGTTTTGATTAAGAGATTTTGCTGCCAGGGGTCAACAGGGCGAAGTTCTCAGTAGCGAGTAAGGAGGCGCAGAGTCAAGGCAGAAAGAACGGCCCTACACACTATTGTCACGACACGCTGCCTTGTTAAATATAATCCAAATTCAGATAGGTTTATCGTGTTGGTGGTAGTATTAAGCTGCTGCTGCAATCATCGATGGCGTTGGAGAAAACATTAACTACCAGGACATGAAAAGCTAATATTCTGGCAACAACATAGCCAAAAAATGACCTATCATGTGCTAAGGATTTTCTTCCCAGCGTAATTCCAACAAACACATCATCCCATTAGCGGAAAAGTCCGTTGTGATATTCACCAACTATAATTCAATCAATACCGTTCATCATGAAGCTCTGAAATGGTACTTTCCTTCAAATTGACACTTGTCTTTGCCAGCAGCTCTTTCCACTGATATTCCATGCGGGATTTTGAATTGAACATGACCATCATGGCTATATCGAGTTGCCGGGAGCCCTTTTCCACGTGGGGCTCGAAAGACCCCGGAACCGGGCAGAAGCCGTCGTTGATAAGAAGGACTGTCTCGAGCGAATTTCGAAGCACCGGTACAAACGACTGGAGGATCCTGATGCAGTCGTCATCAGACCAGTTCCAAAGCACATATCGTAGTATATATGCTTTGACTTCTGCGTCTGGCTTGATAGGTTGCGGCAGAAAGAAGTCGTGCTGTTGAAACTTGAATCGTGATTGCAGATCGGGGCCTAGTGAATGGCAGGTGCGCTGAAACATCGTCTGGGAAAGGTCTTGAACGAGAAATGAAAGATCCGGGAAAGACTTTGAGATGTCAATTGAGGAGCAATAAGTAACGGGAAGCTTTCATATAGATCTCACCTTTGCTAGGGACATTGAAATGTGACCGCTCCCTCCGCCAACGTCAACCACTAGATTTCGGTGCGTGCCTTTGTTTTGCATGAACCAAGTGCGAAGAAGACCACAGGTATCCTCGTTGGTTTTCCCTTAGTTTATCAGCGTCGTATTTCGTATTTTGTGTAGGGCAATGAGGCTCACAATGGGTGTTCCCCTCCATGGCTAGGGCAAACCGTTTAGCTTTCATGGGATGTTTTGCATACCACAAGTACGGCGATTCTCCCCAACTGTCGAAAAACTTAGCGACATTTCTGCAAAATATAGGGTCTTAAACCTCACGCAAATTTGAAAGCAGACTCTCCTGTTCGAAGATCGTGAGGATTTTCTTTAAGTGTGTCTGCAAGCCTAGAGCTTGCAACAAGGGCTTCTCCAAGTCTGCAAAAACCATCAGTCTGGCTCTTTCTCTTTGCGAAAGCGGTACATACTGCATGCCCACGAGGGCTTTCATTGCTTTGTCCTTGACTAGAAACATAGAAATTGCAGTGTGGCGGAAGACGGCGATACTTACTTCTTCGACGACTTGTTCACAGGATAACAGTCGTAATAACCGGAGAAGCTTGTCTTCATCAAGACCGGATTGTTCGGCCAATTGAGATACGTGTACTTCCCCATCGATGGGAAGATTTTCGAGAACATCAAATTCCAGAATGACATTGAGAGCAGCAAAGTCATAATGAATCCCAACGTCCCATAGAATGCTTTTGGGTCCGCCAATAAGCCTGATCAACTCTTTGTTCAGCGCTACAATGCTATTCTTAGATGCTATCAGTTCGAGACGGTCAGTGGTCCATAGTTCAGTAGTGCAACCGGCGTCGAGCGAAGGCTCTGTAAAAGAGTTTGATTTAAGTTGCTGGATGAGAGCTGCTGTTTGATGCTTTATGTTTTCAGCAATTGAGAGCAAGTTAGATTCAGCCGGGATATTCATGACGCAAGGCTGGGATTCTGAGGTTTCTGTGCTATTAAATGCAGCTTGCTAGAGAAAATGTGTTTGGGAATGCGAGAAATTTAGAGGTAATTGCACATACCCTGAACAACAGATGGGAGAAGACGGATTGCGAGTAGAGGGCTTGGTGGCTCCACCTGTAGTTCTCGCCCGCATCGCGGATGAGAATCCAAACCCCGCTATCAGGGGGGGGGCAACCCTATCCATGGATATTGGAGGCCTGCGATCTAGTGCTAGAAGGATCTTCCTGGACATTGGATGGTTGTATCGGTCGCCACGCATTGCATCCATGGAATACCACTGCATTGGTGGACCCATCCAAGGATGATGGCGTTATCCACAGGAATATGCATCATATCTGCCAATGAAAGCAGCAGATCTGTACGTCGTAATGGCTTGACACATGGAATTGGGACAAGCATCTAAGCACCGAAGCGCGGTGGGCTAGAAAAGAAGGGTTGTTTACATGTAAGTATGACAGTTTACGGTCAGCTATTAGAAGCTATCCCAAAAGGTATAAAGTGATGGCCTTTGGGACATTTTCGAAGACACAGTCACCACTATGTGACAAAATTGATGAGCACTTCAGCCTGATCAGAATAGGCGAGGAGAGCGCTCATCATTTTAGTCGCATAGTTGTGGGTTGCGCTTAAGATTCATTGCCTGTACGGCATAGCGTCGACTTACCTGACACACTGCATTTTGGTAAGTTACATGTAAAGAGTGTCAGTACCTGTCTTAAATTATACGTAAATAACCATCCCTGAACCGTCCCGACCATAGCGCCAGCTAGCCCCAAGTCGTTAGCGCGTAGGCTAGCTGCGGCTTATGGCCGCCTTCGCTTAAACTTCCACTAAGCGGCAGTGAGGTGGTGGGAGCACCGTGACATGCCGATCGATGCGACGCATCGCCAACATTTGCCTTCTATTGCCTGGAGAGTTGGCTCCCGAAGAAACCACAAGTCGGGTAGGATTCAAGATGTCCGCTCCCATGTGACGCTTTTTTAATTATCATGTGAAGCCATTTATCATAAGTGTGGTGACACAGCCTCATGCAAAATACTTGTGCCCATTGTGTTCATAGGAGAAGATGGGAACATATGTGGTTTGATGACAGCACAATTTGCAAGCATGAGGACGTAGTAAGCTCGGCGACGTCTTAGTGCTTGATTGTCATTACCCCCCTCAATAGAATCTTTTCCTCGCTACTGCGTACCATGACCAAGATGGTAATCGTAATAGTCAGTCAAAGTCCCGGAAGCCTAGCACAGCGTGAGGGCAAATGAACAGACTAGGTGGGAAAATCTAGCTTTGCTTTCGAGGAACGAGTTTTGTTGTTGCAGAAATCAAGACTGTAGATTGCTCTCTTAGTCATAGGTAGGTCTGCTCCATCACACCCAGTCTACGGCCAAATCTTTCTCATGATCAACAATATGATCGGTAATACCACCATGCTGCAGCGACTGCTCCTCCAGGGAGGATCCACTTCATCACCACCGCTTTTGCTGCTGTAAGGAGCGCAATTCTCCATATGAACCTATGGATTGCAATCGTACTGTCGGCATCATTGATGTGGGGGTAGGGCTCCTCTGGGACCTCTTTGCCAAGGTACTTGCACAATGGCTCCCACCCATCTTGGGAGTTGAATTCCAGCAAATTATCCTTGGGTACCTTCGTACGAACGAGCCTGTAATGATCCTCAAACGTCCGCCGAAGTCGAAGGTGATCAGACCAATCACCACCGGTCCAGTGGTTCCAAATGAGGGTTAGTATCTTGATATATGGATCGATTTGAACCTGTAGCTCAGTTATCAGAGGCTTGGTGTATCGAGAACCGACAAGGGGATCTTGCAGGCTCGAAAGGGGCAAGATAGGCCCAAGATTTCCACCTCAGGATGGTATTGAAGACCCTGCTGACCGACGCTGTCCATTTGTCCACATCGCGACTTGTGAGGACAACCTTTGCGTTAGGATAGGCAGCTAGCAGCTCTTCAACAAAGAGGATGCAGGGAAGATCCGTTACAGCCTAAAACAGGTTTTCAAGATGATGAGCGTATTGGAACGGCATCGTGAACTGCATGGTTCCAATAGAAGAGTAGGGTATGCAGCCTACATCGTACTCCCCAAGTAACTTGTCAAACTCCTGCTTTCTATAACGCTTTCCTTCTTCTAAGTACTTAGCATGGAGAGCCTCGAGCCATAGCGAATGTGTCCCAGGTGGAGTTTTGTGTAGCTCAGCCGCATGATATGACTTGTAGCCCAGCATTCCAAATGCTGTATATAAAGCTACCCGTGCTTGTCAGCGATGAACAGTCTACGAAGAAGACTACAAACACATGGTTGCTGTTCGAGACATGCCTAAGGCCATTACTTGCATCTCCTTGGGCCGTGGAGAGACATCGGGCACGGCGTCTATGAGCCTGCCTGTGGCGGAAGGCATGGCGGGTGATTTGTATTCAGCAGGAAGTCAGATAGAACAAAAGCATTGAAGTCAAGAGAGAGAGTGAGTCAGTTCGTTAGCTTTTTTTTTGTAGTGGTGAAGCAGAGGATAGCCTCCAAAGTGAGGGATATTACGCTCCTAAGTAGGTAGGTACCTAGTCTTGTCTTCGGCAAAGTCTTACCAGAGCGTGTATCTTAAATATAGTGGATTCTATTAAATTACCCCATCCCGGTCCGTGCAGCGTTCACGCCAACACCTTTTTTCGTTTAACTCGCAAGCCTAAGAATACCTCAAGGTATGCCCTGAACTACAGGCACTTCGGCGATGTGTAAGACAACGCCTCTAGTTGATGCGGCCTTAAGGTACTGAGAAATAAAGGCTATCAGCCAGGTCTATGACTCCTTTTCTGAAACCAGCATCAAAAAGCTTGCGCCTTTAGGCTTTCTTGCGCCTTTCGTGTGCCTTGACTAAACACTACGCCTTCAGACCACCTCAATGTCGTTACGAACAGCGATTGTGTTCATTGGATAATCTTGTACACCATAGCCATCGGCGCCTCCAACGGCTTTTGTGAGATGAGTTTTGTCAACCACATCTTCATCATGGAGATTTCGGTAGCGTGACCGGCTGTTGGTGAACTCGGGGAGATGACTATTCTGACCTGTATTTTTACTTTGGTGTCCTGTCGTTGATGATAATGTAAGGCTGCCCTTGACAGATAAAATCAAGGTTCTGAGGCTGTTGATGATTACCCTGGGCGCGGGTAAAATTGGACGGTAGGTCGGGAGGCAAGCGCATACGATCGCAACATTTATTTGGGCCACAACCCAGGTTCCTGAGGTCTGAACGCTATTCTGTGCTGTTACCACCATTCGTATGATGCTTATCAAGACAACACTGAATACGTCAGGGTTCACGAAAGATCTTGCCATGCAGAGGGAGTGTTCACTTACAAACCACCGACAAAAAAGATACCAGAGACTAGAATCTTTCGCCGCATCGGCAATTGGAGTTTTCTGATCATACCAACCGGTAGACACACAATTATGACCTCCATCACACAATTCAAACTCTCCGTGACCATGAATATCGTAGTGAAATTTAAACATTTCCCAGGCAGAACAGGGTTCCAAGCTACTTTAACAGGGTGGCACCGAAAGGCAGCCGCAAAAAGACAGGTTGTCATCCAGCATACTGATAGGAAAAGAAGAACTGTAGTGTATCGTCGAAAAGTGGGTGTCTCGAATATTCGGCGGTAAAAAAGAAGTACACTACACTTCACTATTGTGATATTGATAATGTAGAGTATAGTTACAGCGTATACATCCTATTCGTGTAAATTAGCTACTGAGTTCATGTAATACTGGCCTAGAGAAAATCCCACCTTCAAGTATATGACCAGCTGTGGTAGTGGCAATACACTGAGATCCATCCCTGCTACCTGGCTAGAAAGAGCACCTGATTCATGCAGTCAGACAGCTGTTGATTGAGATGGGAGGAAAACAACGAACCCCAGATGTTAACACCCATATAGGCCCAATTGACGAACATGGAAGCGATTACACAGTAATCATCGGCTCCTAGCTTAAGCTTTGTGCGCGATCGGGCAGCCAGCCTCAGGACCACGGCTATGGTAGCGAGTGCTGTCATTGACACGTAGTAGGTGATAACTCTCGTTGTTGCGTTGCGAATGGTAGCCATGGCGAATGCTTTTCGTAGGAGATTTAGTACATTGATATTTATAGAGGACTGGGTAACAAAGATTTGAGGCGGATCTTCTAGAATCATACAAGGCTATTGACAACACCCTAGACCGTGGAGTAGGAGGAGGGTGACAGAATTCTCCCGCCCCTCCTGAACACCTAAAAAGTGCTTTGTTTCAAGGAAATTTTACGCCCTCGATACCAGGATTAATTGCCCAAAACGCACAAATTTGACAGAACAGCTTCTTCGCAACATTCTGGTATTTTTTTCGAGTTGATTGATGTATTATTGCGCTTGCTACACAAAATTTGTTGAGCGACTCTGGACTTCATGGTCTTCGAGAGTTCTGTCACCCGCCTCGTACCAAGGTACGGGACAACACGTTACTTAGATCCAAGCCGTGTTACAGTAACACTTTCATGCAGGAGCTCTTGACCATTCTTCGCCGCATGCACCACATCCACAAAGCATTGGGTTTTAAGGATTATCAAGCTCATGCATCCATCTGCGCCAGTAGGCATCAAGACCGAAGGAATATGTTGTCAACCCGCAGTCGGCTTCAAGAGCCGCTCCAATCACTGAGGATTGTCAAGGGAAAGCGTCAGCGCAGCGCCGTAAGGTGGGTAAGTTCAAAAAATATTTGCCTATCAGATATCTTTGTCGGCTAGCGTTTGCCCAATAGCAACCTAGGTACGGAGCTGAACAGCATACGCATGATCTGCGCTCCCGCGCTACTCGTATTTACGGGGCTTCCGCGCACACTGGGCTTCCGCGCACTCTAACCTAGAAAGGTTAGTTTTAGACAGTATCGAGTTTAGCGTGCTAAAAATGGCACTAACACAGTTAGTCATAGTTAGCGTGCGCGGAAACCCAGTGTGCGCGGAAACCCCGTAAATACGAGTATAAGCGGTTAATTTGCATGTAAGCTAGTGTAAGTCAAAAAATCTACCTAGTGTAAGTTATGAGCAGCCTAACTCAAAACTGGTTATACCGAGTACGAAAGGGAAGAGGATTGTTCACATTTTTTGGAACTGCCGAGGTCCCGAACCATCAGGAACCCTTTTGATACCAGCTGGTGGAGCATTGACTTCATTTACCTTACATAAAGACTGTTTGCTGGGTAAATTACATACTGTAAATCAGGTAACTGACATGTAAATATACTAAGACCATGTGCCAACTTATCGGGCCTCGCATTGGTGAGGGCCGGTCCATTAGCGTTTTCTTGCGCAGCGCTGCTGTAAGCCTGTAATAGCAAGCACCTTTGCTCTTTGAATGGCTGGATTGGCTGAGAGAAAATCCTATCTATTCTAATGGTGCGCCTAGAAGTTCATGTCGAGACCTTGAATTAGGCAACACCAGATGTTGTAAGGTAGCTTTCGCCTTAAAAGTGGCACCGTTATTACAACAAAGGGTGGAGGATTTACTCCTTGTCACCGGCCATTATCACCCTCATTCAATGCTAAGATTTTTACTGTCCAATACATCTCCTGTACTCATACGTCAGTTCCGAGAGGCGCTCCTGAACATGGAAGCGAGCCACCCCTTAGACATGAGACCTAAAGTTCGTTCCAGCCTAGGATTGCAGGTCCAGTTGAGGCACATCAAACGTCGATCTACGCCCCTTTCTCTTATCATTCTTATTGGTGAGCCATATGTCGGAGTCAGTTTTGCCTGATCGCTTTGTGTAACTGGACTATGCCCTCCTTCTTCCATCCTAGAAGCGCAAGCAATTGCTGCATAGCTCTTCACCATACAATTCCCCGCCTATGTCAATTACGTTCATCATTACAGACCTACTTATATTCCACCTTGACGTTTGCTGTAATCCCGTTACTGGACTAATCGTCTAATCTTGAAGCTTGATGGCGACAGCAACTCATACTGCTGTGGAAGCTCTTCCCGATAGAGGTAGCGTTAAGGAAGAGATAGAGAGCAATCTTGCCAACGGAGCCCGAGTCGATAAACAAGAGAAAGACAAGCTTGAGCCAGTAGCCGTCATCGGACTCTCCTTGAAATTCCCTCAAGATGCAACATCCCCAGAAGCATTCTGGCAAATGCTGCTAGATGGGAGGTCCGCTCTGTCTGATATCCCAGAGGACCGTTTCAATGCGGATCATTTCTATCATCACGATCCTACTAGGACTGGTACCGTATGAAATCCTTTCTCAGCAGCTAGCTAGATCGAGTGAACAAGAAGAACACTAACGCTGCTTCCCAGTTGAATGTTCGGAAAGGTCACTTCGTCAACGGGAACATTGCTAGTTTTGATGCACCTTTCTTCTCTATTGCACCAGCAGAGGCGGCTTGCATGGACCCCCAGCAGCGATGGATTTTAGAGATAGCGTACAGAGCCTTTGAAAATGGTATGACCTAGCTTTGCGTCGTGGTAATATGAGTAGCTCACAGCATTTCAACGTAAAGCAGGTGTTACGGCCAAAAGTGCAATCGGTTCGAACACTTCCGTCCACATCGGATCTTTTACACACGATTATGAGACTTCGATGTTGAGAGATCCCGAAATGCAGAAACCTTACATCGCTACTGGTGTGGGAACGGCAATGCTCGCCAATCGACTAAGCTGGTTCTACGATCTACGTGGCCAAAGTATGCAACTGGATACGGCTTGTTCAAGTAGTTTGAATGCCCTCCATCTTGCCTGCCAAGGATTGCGCAATCGGGAATCTGAAATGGTTATCAAAACTTGATCTGTTCTTGTATTGTTCAATTAGCTAACTAGTTTGATCTTAGGGAATTGTTGGCGGATGTAATCTGATTCTCAATCCCGATTCCATGTTAGGTTTGACGGACCTCAACTTCTTGTCGCCTGATGGTAAGTGCTACTGTTTTGATAAACGTGCTAATGGCTACTCAAGAGGGGAGGGTGCTGGTATCGTAGTCCTCAAGCTCCTGTCTAAAGCTATTGAGGATGAAGATACCATTCGGGCTGTAATTCGAGCAACAGGCTCGAACCAAGACGGTAGAACGCCTGGAATAACTCAGCCTAGCTCTCAAGCTCAGGAGGCTTTGATACGCGATACATACTGCAGAGGTGGCCTAGACATGTTCACGACAAGATATTTTGAAGCCCATGGTACGCCCCTCTTTGTCATGACTTCAGCTTTTCTTAGCAAGTCCCAATTAATCGAACACTCTCTGCCCTAATAATATGGTATTGTAGGTACCGGTACGGCACTCGGTGATCCGATCGAAGCCAGCGCCATCAACGCATCTTTCGGAACATATAGATCCCAACGTGACCCATTGATCATCGGGGCGGTGAAATCAAACATTGGCCACTTGGAGGGTGCCAGTGGGATTGCTTCTTTGATCAAAACCATTCTAGTACTAGAAAATGGCGTTATTCCCCCAAACATCTGGTTTGAGCGCGTCAACACCAAGATTCCGCTGGACTTATGGAACATCAGGGTAAGAGCCTATGCGTAGTGCTCACGAAGTAAATCGCTGAATTATCCAACAGTTTCCGTCTCAGGTTACGCCTTGGCCCACGGAGGGACTTCGTCGAGCTTCTGTGAATAGGTAGGCGGCTGCGATCCATTGCTATGCCATCCGTGGTTTCGTAAGTATTAATATTTATCACCCCAGTTTCGGTTTCGGAGGATCGAACGCACATGCTGTGCTAGATGACGCCTACAATTATCTCCGGCTTCGCGGTCTAAATGGCAGACACTACACTACGGCCTTTCCGCCAAACAAGGGATCTTCGACTTTGCCGAACGGCAGATCAGTTATGGACTCAAGCCCGACTCGCGCAAACCCCGGAGATGGATATCAAGACGGATCTCAGCCAAACCTTTTCGTGTGGTCCGCCTCGGATGAGGGTGGTTTGAAGCGTTTGGCGGGAGTTTATGGGGATCATATCCGAACTCTTAACCCTGCTATGAGAGAAGACACGTATCTGAAGAACCTAGCTTTTACCCTTTCTGAGAAGCGAACCCTGTTACCTTGGAAGGGATTTACAGTCGCTGCCTCTCTGCAGGCTTTAACGACCAAATTAGAGGCCCAGTCTTCCAAACCGGTTCGATCATCTACTCCGAATGATCTCGGATTCATCTTCACTGGGCAGGGAGCGCAATGGAACGCCATGGGAAGAGAACTCTTCAGCTATCCAGAATTTAAGAAGAGCCTTCTGGATGCAGAAGCCTATATCTGGGATTTAGGGTGCACATGGTCACTTATTGGTACGGATTTTTGGTTTCGCGAAGTATATAGCTAATCAATTCGCAGATGAACTTTGCAAAGATCGGAGCACTTCCAAACTGGATCAACCTGTTTTCGGCCAGCTGGCTTGCACTGCTTTACAGGTTGCTCTCGTTGACCTTCTGCGGAGCTGGAACATCTACCCCTCCGCTGTTGTCGGACATTCTTCAGGAGAAATAGCAGCTGCTTTTTGCGCCGGGCTGATAACTAGGGAGTTTGCTTGGAAGATAGCTTACTATCGAGGAATCGTTGTGTCTCGGTCAAGAGCCTTCATCCGAGAACCCGAGACCATGATGTCTGTTGGCCTCTCCGAATCAGAAGTCGAGCCTTTTCTCAAGAGATTATCAGTCGATTATGGTGCCCAAGAAGTCACTGTGGGGTGCATAAATAGCCCGAAAAATGTCACGCTAAGCGGCAATGAAGCACAGATTGACATGCTAAATGAAGTGCTGTCCGAAAAAGGCTTTTTCGTGCGAAAACTCAACGTAAGCATTGCCTACCATTCGAGATCGATGAACAAGGTTGCCGCCGAGTATCTTAATCTCATAGGCAGTCTTCCGATAGAATCTTCGTCATCAAGCAGTGCAATGATGTTCTCTTCAGTTACCGGCAGACAGGTGTTCGCCGATGAAGTTAAAGGGGGCCAATATTGGGCGAAAAATCTGATCTCCCCTGTAAGATTCTTGGATGCAGTGAAGAATCTCTATCATGAATATACAAGAAAGCGTGCGAATCAATCAAATACTGGCTCTGCGAAGTTGCGAATCGAACATCTCCTGGAAATTGGCCCTCACGCAGCACTTCGAACACCTATTAGGGACACCCTCGTCGCATCCATAGGTGGAAATCATACAACTTATGGCTCAATGCTTATCAGGGGAAAGTCTGCTCTAGAAACCTCTCTGGCAGCGGCTGGTCATATTCACTGCCTTGGATATCCGGTCCGACTCAATAGCATCAACAGAGTTGATCAAACCTCGCCCGAAGCCAAGATGTTAATTAGTCTTCCCGAGTACCCCTTCGATCACACTCAATACTACTGGCGTGAGAGTAGATTGAGTAAAGATTACAGATTCCGCAAATTCCCTAAGCACGAGCTGCTGGGTACTCCTGTCCCAGATTGGAATCCACTGGAGGCTAGGTGGCGAAACATCATCAGAATGTCTGAAAATCCTTGGGTGGCTGATCACAAAGTCGATGGCTCTGTGATTTACCCTGCGGCTGGCATACTTCTCTGTGCAATACAAGCCGCACACTTACTCTCCGAACAGAACGATCAGATCACCGGGTATAGGATCAAAGGTGCCATATTCCAGAAAGCTCTAATCTTGTCTGCCGACTTAGACGGCACTGAAACCCAGCTATGCTTGCGCCCAGATCGAACATCAGGATCTAAATCCTGCATCTGGCACGATTTTCAGCTTTTTACCAACGAGAATGGGCAGTGGGTGGAGATTTGTCGAGGCGCTGTTAGTGTAGAGTATAAGGAAGTAGAACTGGACGACGGCAAAGAGAGAACCGAAGACCATCTTTGCCACACCGAGATTTTTCGTTCGGGCACTAGAAGATGTAAGATGGGCTTACACAAGGAGATATTATATGATTATCTTAATAGCGTCGGATTGTCCTACGGCCCTGCATTCCAAGTCCTAAATGACGTATACTTCAATGGACATGGTGAGGCTACTGCACGAATTGATCTTCACCATTGGACTACCAAAGTTGCTGGAGTTAATGTTGAGCCGCACGTCATGCATCCCACAGCACTTGACGGAGTTTTTCAGCTCATGGTACCAGCTCTTTCTAATGGAGGAGAAAAAGACATGCGAACCATGGTACCAACTAGAGTCGAAGATCTTTGGCTTGCCGCTAGTGGCAGCAATGCCAAAACGGTTGATATCGACATAGTCCGAGTCTTTGCTCAATCCAAGTTCGAGGGGCATCGTGACGCCATATCGGCAATAATTGCCCTGGAAGAGTTCGATCACAAACCATGCATCATCGTCAGCGGATTTCGTTCTACTGCAGTAGTAAGCCGTGATCAGTCATTGCCAAATGCATCAGCAACCTTGTGCTACAATATAGAATGGAAACCAGATATTGAGCTTCTTGATAGCCACCAAATCGCCAATCTCTGTGAAGCTGCAACTCCAGGTCCCTTTTATGAGAACATGGCTGAAGAAAAGGAACTTGCATGCTTTTTCTATATTTCAAGGGCGCTGAACCAGGGAACAAGTCAGGAGGTATTGGACAACAATCCACATCTCCGCAGGTACTGGGAATGGATGCAACACACCAGCGACTTGTTTGACACTGGCACGCTCAATGTTAGCAACGCCAGATATGAAGACATCACAGAGCAGACCGAAGAGTGGGAACGAATTTGTCAGAGCATCGAGCAGAAGGGCGGCGCCGAGGGCAAATTAATCATTACAGCTGGGAAAAATATCTCCGCCATACTCAACGGTGAGATAAATACCCTTGAACTCCTGTTCACAAACAACAACGAGGTCCTTGACGATTTTTACAGAGAGGGATACGGCAATGGCATGGGGAAGCTTGCGACGTATGTTGATTTACTCGCTCATAAAAATCCGGCAATGAAAATACTGGAGATAGGTGCTGGCACAGGAGGTGCGACAAAGCGAATTGTCCAGGCACTTACGCGTCACGGAGAATGTCAATTGGGTACTCCTCGTTTCGGTAAATACTGTTTCACTGATATCAGCCCGAGATTTTTTGAAAAAGCGGCAAAGATTTTCAACAGCCATCTCGACCGGGTGTCATTCACGGTCTTGAATATCGAAATTGATCCCCAAGAGCAAGGTTATGAAATAGGATCCTACGACCTAGTTGTTGCTGTCAATGTAAGTCCATCCTCGCAGTCACAAATGTAGGCTCTGTTGGTATACTCAGATAACCCAGGTTTTGCATGTCACTTCAAGCCTGGCTACTACTTTACGAAACACCAGGCGACTTCTCAAGCCGTAAGTTTTCTACCATGGGTCTTAGATTGAACACAAAATGACTTGGAGTTCAAGGGGAGGAAAATTGGTCCTCTACGAGTTGACTAAACCTCAGTCGATGAGGGCGGCGATCATCTTCGGCTCGCTACCTGGATGGTGGCTAGGTAAGCTCTAATCGTATCATAATTCTTTGCTGTCCTTACACAAGGTCACATTTATAGGCACGGAATCGTTTCGTGAATGGGGTCCATTAATAACCCAGAAAAAATGGAATGATCTCTTTATAGACAACGGATTCTCCGGGATCGATGTTGCTCTGCCTGATGTTCCTGGTGAGGCTTACCGAATGACCGACGTGATGGTAGCCACAGCTTCAAAAAAACCAGCAAAGGCTTTGAAAATCCCAGCTTTGGCAATCGTAGCAGCAGAAAGCTCTCAACAACAAGCTATTGCTCAGGAACTGAAGCTTTCCCTAGAGCTAATGGAATTTCCTTCTGAAATTCTTTCGCTGCCCGATCTGGATGCACATAAGACGGAATTAGACAGCTTTATCTTCCTAATCGAGATCGAGGAGCCACTCCTCTACAATGTGGGCGAAAAGGCTTTCTTGACCCTTCAAAATCTCGCCCACTCTGCTCCGGATTTGCTATGGGTTACAAGTGGGCTGAATGCCAACCCTGCTTCAAGCATGGTCACAGGTTTGGCCAGATGTTTGCAATCTGAAAATGCTAATTTCAGATTCGTAACACTTGCACTTGAAAATCGACCAATGGTTTCACAGGCTGCCAAACATATAATGCAGGCTTTCAAGAGCAGTTTTCTTGGCTCGCCAGGCTCGTTTGAGCCAGAAATGAAGCAGAAAGATGAACTTATCTATGTCAATCGGATTGTTGAGGCAGATTACGTCTCCAAAGAAATATCTGACAGAACTACTGTACAGCAGGCTAAGCCACGGAGATTTGGAGAAGAGCCCCTAAGATCACTGGTGCTGAATATTGCCTTTCCGGGCTTGCTAGACACCCTAGAATTTGTGGATGAGACTGAATTTCCTCAACCCTTGGCGCCAGACGAAGTTGAAATCAAAGTATCTGCAAGCGGCCTCATATTTCGGGATGTTTTGATTGCCCTGGGACAGATTACAGACAAAAATTTCGGTTTAGAATGCGCTGGTGTCGTCACTCGCGTTGGAGGTGACCTTCACATCAAATTGGGCGATCGAGTATGCTGCTGGGCTCCTGGGTCTTTTAGAACCTTTGCACGATGCAAAGCCGCCACGGTTCAAAAGATACCGGACGCCATGTCATTTAGCTCTGCAGCCGCTCTTCCTGTTGCCCATTGCACCGCTTACTATGCTCTAGTCCATGTTGCGCGGTTAAAAGGTGGAAAATCGGTCCTAATCCATTCGGGAGCCGGGGGAACAGGCCAAGCAGCAATACAGCTTGCCAAGTATCTGAACGCGGAAGTATATGTCACCGTTGGCAACGAAGAGAAGAAGAAACTAGTCATGGACCAATACGGTATTCCAGAAGATCACATCTTCTCCAGCAGAACGCTGTCATTTGGCAAAGGCATCAAAAGAGTAAGTAAAGGTCGAGGGGTGGATGTCGTCCTCAATTCATTGAGCGGCGAAGCTTTACGAACTTCTTTCGAATGTGTCGCACCATATGGCTGCTTCATTGAAATAGGGAAAAAGGACATTTACGCCCACGGGGATCTCCCAATGTTCCCATTTTCCAGGAATGTCTCATTCGCAGGCGTTGATCTTGCTGCTATGCTGACTGACAACTCGGCCTTACTGGGTGAACTGATGCAGGAGGTCATGGATTTGCTGAGAAAGAAGCAAATCTGGGTGCCTGTACCACTTCATTGCTATAGTGTATCCCGGATTGAGGAAGCATTCAGATACATGCAAAGTGGAAAGAATACGGGAAAGATTGTTGTTGAGATGAACAACGAGGATCTGGTTCCGGTGAGTAACCCTGTAGATTTTCATCGTCTAGCCATATCTTATCTTTTCTTTCATTGGTTGGTTGTTTCTCGCTAACTTTCGCTGCGCTTTTTTAGACGGTCCCAAGCATGACCTCAAGTTACGACTTCGATCCAAAGGCAACCTACGTCATAGCAGGAGGATTGGGTGGTCTTGGAAGAAGTATTGCAAGATGGATGTCTAGCCGGAAAGCACGTAACATGATTTTGCTTTCTCGCACGGCCACCCTCAGTATTGCTGCAAAGACATTGTTGGAAGAATTAAGAGCCAAAGGGATCAAAGTTGTCACACCACCATGCGATATAAGTGATAGAGACTCCCTTGCATTGGCTTTGACGGAGTGTAGTAAGACCTTACCTCGCATCAGAGGGTGTGTTCAGTCGTCTCTTGTTATCAAGGTATAACCCCCCATATACCAAGCATTTGGAAGATTCTAAATATATCCCAGGACGGAATGTTCGACACTATGTCTTACGAGAATTTCCGAGCGGTAGTAGCTCCAAAGGTCCAAGGTTCATGGAACCTGCATGAGCTACTACCAAATGATCTGGACTTCTTTGTACTTCTCTCATCGGCAGCTGGTGTGCTCGGCAACCGCTCTCAAGCCAACTACTGCTGTGGCAACACATATCAGGACGGCCTTGCTCATTACCGTGTTTCTAGAGGGCAGAAGGCTGTTTCTCTGGATATTGGCATAGTATTATCAGTTGGTTACCTATCGGAGCGCCAAGAGCTCACCAAATCTTTGAGGTCCCAGGGCTACACAGCTCTTACAAAACCGGAGTTCCTTGCTATTCTGGACTATCATTGCAATCCAAATCTGCCACTTCTCTCCCATCTAGCATGCCAGGTAGTAACGGGTATAAACACGCCTGCTGCGCTTCGCAAGAGTGGTATCCCTGAACCTTATTGGATGGATCGGCCACTGTTCCGCAATCTTCATCAAGTTGGCAGCACGGTTACCGCCTCGACAGATACCTCCGGAAATCTCGTAAATTACCAACAATTACTGCTGTCAGCTGGCTCCCTGGCAGACGCAAGCGATATCGCATGCGTTGCATTGGTGGAAAAGCTATCAAAGACTTTGGCTGTGAGAAATAAGGATATCGACATCAATCAACCCTTGCATGTGTATGGCGTTGACTCACTAGTAGCGGTGGAGGTGCGTAGTTGGTTGAACAAGGCTCTGGGTGCCGATGTGGCAATATTTGAGATCCTTGGGACAGGAACTATTGCTGCGCTGGGTTTGACTACTGCGGGCAAAAGTAATTTTGTTCAGGACGTTCTGAGAAAGGAAGCGCAGTAGAGATTTTTGACTTACCTAGCAAAGATAACCGAGCTCTTGCTGTAGTTTCGACATATGCTCCAGGCAACTGGAAATGCATTAAAGCAAAAGCTGTATCTTGAGACTCAGTATCCTCCTGTCTCCCTCACGACCGCGCGCGCCAACTACCGAGGCTTTCATTACGTCTGGCTCAACCACTGTAAACTTTACATATTATTCGTCACAGCATCTTCAAGACGAGACTTTCGAAGGCATAGTCAGAAGACGTTGTCAGCCATACGTTTTCGCTTAAAATGTATTTTATTTACATGTCCGAGCACCGCTGCCATGGGTGATTTTTTATGTGCAAATTCAGCGTAATGGTAGTACGCCTCGCTAAGTGGTCTGTCGCAGACTCGGAATCTCATATCAGTAGTCAAATCGGAAGCCTTGTGGATTTGCCAAACGACAGCGCTCCCGATCTAAGGTTGGCTACGGTTCCGAGCTTATGCAAGTATATATCACATCAATCTCGGATTAACGCGTAGGAGCTGCGTCCCAGACTGCGCATCTGGTACGACGCTGTTAGCATATAATAGCTACAGATCTCGTTGCCTTCTTTTGCTCGACTTTGCTGTTGTTCACCCTTCCCTTCCTACAGAAGCTCGACATGATGGAGGACAAAACGCCAACTGCACAACCCGCGTCCACATGTGATCCCCTTGCATTTCCAGAGACAGAAGTAAGCAGCTTTGATACCTTTCTCACAAATGATAACTCACACTCGTGGCTTCCTAGGCTTCGGAATGGGACGACCATGACAGTTTGAGGCTCAAGAGTCCAAGAGCTCTTGACTGGTGGCTCTTCCGTGTTGCAGCTTTGATCTGCTCCGAACAAAATCTCAAAGCAGGACAAGCCTACCGCGATCATTCTCTATCATGTGGCTTCCGGGAACATCTTGAGAGAGCATTGTTAGTCTATGATATAGGAGTAAGGCTTCCCCTTCGAGATCTTCGGGTAAACTTACATTTGCGCCTACACAGGAATCCACTCCTTCAGTTCGGAAAAGTCTGGCACAAAACGTTGTGTTCCTGTTTCTCAATTTGAGGGAAAATCACGGTTTGACTGCGAGTCTTATAGCACGGTTGAAAGCTGGAAGATCATTCAAGCACCCACAAGGTCTGTGGGGAGCGAATTTGAACGGGATCATGAGTATGTATCAACATGCACGCGTTCCCCTTTCCCGAATTTTCAGTGCGACTCGTTACGTAGCGTCAAAACTTTCAGCAGCGCTCTCGTGGGAGAGCCGACAAGGAGCTTGCCCGCTCAATACCCTGGAACACTTCAGAAGTACACCCTTATCAAATCCCCGAATAAATCACATTCTAGGTCTCCACGACTCTTTCAAGCTTCTTCTAGCGAATATGTCTATTTAGTCTTCGAGGTTACAGGCCTGGACTTGACGGGCTACTCAGAGCTGTTGCTTCGATGACTCGATGTAAGAGATGGGTATTCCGGGGTTGAGAGAGACAAACAGTTCTAGCTAGTAGCGCTTCCCGCGCGAGCAGGATTTCTTCTGGGCTCTCCCGAGTAGGCGGTTGCGGAACCCCTTAATGCAGGGATTCGATACTTGGCCAGGATCGGTAAAGACTTCAAGAGTCTCTCAGCCACCATGATCTCCTCACCCTCCAGACCGAAGATTCTGAAAAGCGTCCCAATCATGACGCTCGTTTGAACAGCATCCAGGTTTGACATGAGCTGCCGGCGAATCTTTGCATCAGTCTTTTCAAACAGAGAATCCCAGAAGCCCCTCTCCATTGCGTCGTAGGCAGGTCTCTCTTGCCATTGCTTGTCGACGATCTCTCCCGCAAGGTAGTGGATATACCCACAGCCAATGCCGAAGGGCTGCACGGAGGCCATTTCCCAGTCCACAACACCCGTGATTTGGCCCGCCTTGTCGGAAAGGATGTTCATGCCATTCAGGTCGAAATGCGTATAGAACAAAGGCAGTGATCGAAGCTGCGGTGCACTTCTGATGAGGTGGTCAATGAGCTCATAGTATTGTGACACATCTTTCTCATCCAAAGCACGGATTCTGCGAAGGTGGTCGATCACTTTCTCAACAGTTTCGTCGCTGGAACCAGGCATGAAACATTTGGCGTACAGACGACCAAGTGACTTCATGCATACAATTTGCTGTTCATCTTGCCACAGTTTTTCTTGCTCGAGCCAGGTAGCCCCAGGGATTTTTGACATGTAGAATGGCCAGACCTTTTGCCGGGTAAGGTGCGGTGCCTCGATAGCCTCGATGATCGGCACCTGGTCCCCAAGCAGTTGATGTGCAGTGGCAAAGGGCCCTACTTCTAGCGGCTCGATGCGGAATTGTATGATCACATTACGTCCGTCCTTCAAGGTTGCCTCGTAGGTTTTACTGAAGCAGCCCTGTATTTCGACAGGCTTAGCTTCCGTTACCGGGACAGCGAGGTGTTGAGCGATGAGCAGCTTCGCTTCCGCGATCTGCTTCTCTGTCGAATTGAGATTCTCTGGGAATTCGGAGTCCATGCTGATGTGAAGAAGACCGTGAAAAAGACCGTGAAAAAGACAGTGAAAAAGGAATTAAGGAAAAGTCGAGGTCCAGCGTTGTGCGACGCGTGTGGTCAGGGCCACTATTATTGTTTGCGAATCGAGCGCCTAAGGTAGGCAGCCGCTACCCCACTTTTTCTATGCTGAGAGAGCACTGCGTAGGTGCATTTGATTTGTGTGATCTGGCAGGGGTTAGCTGCATCTGAATTATAATCACTTGGGGGGGGGGGGGGGGGGCGGCGGGGGGGGGGGGCGGGGGGGGGGGGGGGGGGGGGGGGGGGGGGGGGGGGGGGGGGGGGGGGGCGG
>JAABUT010000906.1_pt1 | contig 39470 bp, 36 predicted proteins | sample 5559281 | NCBI WGS metagenome assembly JAABUT01 (sample SAMN10711880, study PRJNA513359) | rock metagenome | isolation source: Antarctica rocks | place: Antarctica: Victoria Land, Ricker Hills nord | collected 2016-01-04 | reverse complement strand
CTCGTCACCTTCGTTGAGGGCAACCGGCGCGGAGAACACGACAAAACCGCCGCCGCCGCCTTGACCCATTTCGCTTCCAGACCCGGGACTCGAGCTCTAGCTGTCGCCTACCGCTCGGCTGTCTCGGAGGCGGTGTCGACCGGGCGGCCAGTCATCGCCGCTCGACGTCTCGTCGAGGTCTCCGGCCCCCCGGTATGCGTCGAGTTGGCCGATGCCGCAGCCAGGGGGCGATGGGTACCTCTACCACCGACGTCCACGCCGGCGAAGACCATCCTCAGCGCCACGAACGGTGCCGCGGACTCTTCGTACTACGACCGCGGCGGAGCCCCAGGTCAACCGTTCGACGCCGAGGCAGCCGCCGCCCGGCGGTCCTCAGCCGCGGGGTTCGGACGCAGCACCCGCGACATGCTGCAAGCCGCCAGTGACCCCAGCAGGCGAGAACCGCCGGCGGCCACAGCGAGCGAGCGAGACCGTCCCAAGCACCCGAACCAAGAACGCTAGACGTCCGCCCGTGTGTCGTGCTCCGCAGCACGACCCCGCCGCCTTCCCGTGGCAGACGAGCGTCCACCCCGCCGAGCCGCAGGAGCGACGAAACCCAGTCTTCGAAGATCGGTAGCCGTCCATCCGGCGTCGACCGCAGACTTCCAAGCGCCCGACACCGCACCCTCGGCGGTACGAACGTCTTGCTGGGCTTGGGTCAGCCTGGAGTGCGCCGACTCGAGATCTGCCACCACCTCGAGACGGGCCGCCAGCAGCTCTTGTGCTCTTTCCTTGACTCCACTCATGGCGTAATTCTAGATCGAACAGGGAGCCCCGACGCCGGCCTGCATCCCCTCTGGGCCGTCTTTAGGTAGGAAGCGCGGCGGGTCGCAGTCGCAAGTCGGGCGGGAGCCAGACCGGCGGGAGCAAGCTAATGGGTAGGGTGCTCCTATCGCCGGTTCGTGCTTGCGCGCGGCCTCCGTAGGGAGCACTCTAGGGGGTCGCGCTGACGCTGGACGCGCGACCCGAGGTGCTAGAGAGGGGGGTGACCGCCATGGTGGGGGAGCGGCTGGGCCTCTACCGTCGGCGCAGCGACAGCCGGCGCCCGCATCGGACGGTGATCAAGCACACCGATGAGGAGTGGGCGCGGGTTCAGTCGATCGCGCAGGCGCAGAGTGTGAGCGTGCCGAGACTGTATGAGCGGTCCCTGCACGCTGGTGATGTGCTCGCGGCCACTCGGCTCAGCCGTTTCGTGACGGAGGTTGGCGTGGTGCTGCGGGTGATGTCGAAGACGGCGGTCAACCTCAACCAGCTGGCGAGGGTGGCGAACGCGACGGGAGAGGCCTCGGCGCCTCAGATCCTCGCGGCGGCCGAGCACTTCGACCGGCAGGTCGAGCGGGTGAAGGCGATGCTCGAGCAGGTCTCGCACGGCGACCTTTTCCGGGACGAGTCGTGAGCGTGGGCGACCCGTCGACGATGGTCATTCATGTCGCGCCACGCGGCAAGGACATGGCTGGGCTGATGCGATACCTGTATGGCCCGGGCAAGGCCAATGAGCACACCGAGCAGCACCTGGTGGCCGCGTCTCATGACCTTGAATTCGCGTATGCCGGCCGGCTCAGCGGCGGTGAGGCATCGGAGCTCGGGCGGGTCGTCGAGGCTTCCTGGCACGAGCAGGTTGCCGAGGCCAACGCCCTGGTCGGCGCCGGACGCGGTGGGGTTTCCCGCGCCTCGTTGAAGACCGGCGACGGCGCGGTGAGCGACGCTGAGAAGGAGCACGTCTACCACCTGATTGTGTCGCTTCCCCCCGGCGCCGAGTGGTCCGACGAGCAATGGGCGACGGTCGCGCGAGACGTCGTCGAAGGAATGGGATTCGACGCCGGCGGGGACGACGACAAGGGGTGTCGTTGGGCCGCGGTCCGTCATGGACTGTCAGCCAAAGGCAACGACCACCTGCACATCGCGGTGAACCTGGTGCGTCAGGACGGGCGCCGCCAGCAGTTACCGGCGAACGACTACCGACTGGCCAACCAGGTGCGGGCGACCATCGAGCAACGCCAAAGTTACGTGCTGCCGCTGCATGATGCTGGCCGGGCCCCGGTCCGGTCGTTGCCCGGCTACACCATCGCCGAGCACTCCATCGCCAAGGACCGGGCGAAGCAGTCCGGGCCGTTCCTGCCAGACCGGGTGTTCCTCCAGCAGGTTGTCCGCGCGGCGGCGACCGCGGCCCGGACCGAGGCCGAGTGGCTGGACGCCGTCACCGACGCGCCAGACGTCGAGATTGAGGCCGCGCGTTGGGCTGAGGGCGGCCGCCCGGAGGTCACCGGCTACAAGGTCCGCCGCGGCGACGGTCCGTGGCTCAGCGCTTCGCAGCTGGCACCGGATCTGACGCTGTCGACGCTCCGGCCACGGTGGGCCGAGCACGAGGACGCGGAGACTAGGGCCGCAGCTGTGGCGATTTGGCGCGAGGAGGCACCGCTGCCGGCGGGTGTGACACCGGCGGTTGTCTCGACGCACCTGGACACCGCGGAGGCCGCCCTCGCCGAGTGGGTCGAGGACCTGAAGCAGGCTGCACCGGACGACCGGCCGATGTGGCGTCACACGGTGCGTGAGGCCGCCGGGGTCGTGTCTTCCCTATCGCGTGACCCCGGCCCCGAGGTGGAGGCTCTCGCTGGCGTCGGCCAGACGCTTGCACGGCAGTCGCTCGAGGTCGTTGGTGACCCACGCGCCGGCAGCCTTCCACGGCCGTCGTTTGGGCCAACGGGGGCACAGCTGGCCGCTCGGCATGTGCAGCTCGCGCTGCGAGCGGGCGGGACGGCGTCCCACCCCGGGTGGATCGCGGTCCTCCAGCAGCTACGCCAGGTGCTTGCCGCCATCGAGGCCGCGCAGCGCGCGCGAGGTGAGTTGACGGCCGCCCGGCAGCTCGCGACCGCTCAGCGCGCGCTAGCGCAAGTTGAGGAGGGAGTACACGGCCGCTTTGCGGGTCGCGACATCAACGAACTACGCGAGGCGTGGCGTGCCCGGGAAACCAGCCGCGCCAGCACGCGCGGTACCGAGCTGCGACCGGCCGCTTCCGAAACAGAAGCCCCCCATCACTACGGGCGTACCGGCCCTAGCGGGGCCCGGTCTCATCCAAGGACATGGACGGTAAGGAAGAGTCCTGGGTCCTAACCGGCTCTGATCGCTGGCGTGGTCGCGTTCGTGATCTGCACATCGCACTACTCACTGGCGCCACCTTCGGCTCTGCGGTCGGCGTCGGACTGATCTTCCTGGTCGGCACGGCGGCCTTCACGTTCATCATCATCCTCGCTGTCCAGTTCACCAGAAGAGACAAGCCCGCTGTCTGACCCTGGGCGCGGAGCTTGCGTGCCCGGCCGAGCCGTGCACCGGTCAGCGTCCTCCTCACCGGCATTGGAGGAGGTTGAGAGGCACATTTTTCGGGACGCCTAGCGTGGATCCCTTACCCGGAGCGGGATCGGCGAACGGGATGACAGGCGAACATGCCGCTGAACCGGGGTAGGAAAACATTGGATCGGTAAGCGGGAGGACGGCGCCGCTCGCTAGGACGCTTGCCGGTTGCCGCTCGCGAGTCCGTGTTGGGCAGCGACATGCGAAAGTCGCTTGTCGCGCGTCCACAGCCGGGCGCCGGTCGTCAGCATCGTAGCGGCGAGGAGGTGCGCGTCGACGTACCCGATGCCGAGACCGAACAGCTGATGGTTGTCGATCAGGGTGAGCACCTCGACGTCTGTCGCGGCTTTGGCCTGCGGGAGATTGTGGAGTAGCCCGAGGATCTCGCTGCGCTGCGAGAGATGGCCGAGGGCGAGTTCCCCGGTTACGCAGGGGTGGGCGAGCACGTCGCCGTTCTGAAGTAGTGAGGCGAGTTCCTGGTCGCCGCCGCGGAGGTGGTCGATCCAGATCGAGGTGTCGACGAGGATCACGCAGGCGTGGTCTGCCGTCGAGGGACCGCTGTCGCGGCCGGCTCACTGCCTCCGAGCTGGGCCAGCCGCCGAGCGCTTTCGCGCTCGATCAATGCACTGAGGGCTTGCCGAACCAGCGCGCCCTTCTCGTTGGTCCCCGTCAAGCGCTGAGCTTCCAAGACAAGATCGTCATCAAGGGCGAGCGTTGTTCTCACTTCCACCTCCAGGCACGTCCGACGGCATCGAATGATGATGATACACGTGCACTGCTGTCCCGGTCGCGGATCGGTCTGTCACCCGCCTTGGCCGGATGGTTTACGTTGACAGGTCGGCGGTCCGGTGTTCGCCTTGGAAAAGGGAGGGCCGACCACGGCTCGTGGGGCTCCGGGGGGAGGCAGCGTACGCGGTGCACCGCGACCAGGACGTCGAAGCCATCGTGCAACGGTTCTACGACCTGATGCGCACCGGCGGTTCACCAGCCCACTTGCTCTCACCGCAGCTCACGGTCGCGGTCGGCACCGATGACCGCTCGCTGGCGATGAAGACCGAGTGGAAGTGTTCCCGCAGCTGCGGCGCGTCGGCCAGGTCGGCGAGCAGGCCCGGGACCGCGGTGCGCGAGGCTGGCAGCCCGAGGTCGGCCACGATCGTCCGGCCCAGCACGGCCAGATCGCCGCGGAGCGAACCAGTGTCAGGAGCCTGCAGGGTGCTGGGGTGAATGACGTTGGGCCGCCGCTGCGGGCCGACTTGGGGCGCCGTCACAGCGCCGTCACAGCTGCCTCGGCTGGCCGGAGAGCGCACCCCGGCTGCCCGTTGTGACAAAGGGGTTTGCCCCGGTTATTCCAAAAACGCCCAGGAAGTCGGGTCCGTCCTTTACTCTTCCTATACCAAAGACATACCTTCACTTTACCTACGACACCAGCGGAAGGCAGCCGCTGGGCCGGTGAAAGTTCTTCAGTCCGACTGCAAGCCCCCTAGGGTCGCTGATCGTTGATCTCGACTTATTCCCGGTCTTCGATCGTTCCGGTAACCGGAGAACGGGTCTCTAGGCATCGCGGCACAAGGCCCGTGTGGGACCTCGAAGCACTCGGTGGGGCGTTTCCCTCCGAGATGACGCCCGCTGATTAAGGGCGCCACCATGCCCGACAACACGCCGTCACGTTACCGGCGCCATCTTCGCCTGCTCTCCCTCGGAGTCAGGCAAGCACCGAAGCAGCCCAACCCACCCGTAAGGAAACCCCAATGAAGACTCACTCCGTCCGCCACCAGGGATACCCACAGATAGCCGCCCCTGCGTGCCACCCACGCGTCACGGGGGGTACCCACCGATTGGTGCGAACCATCCGGATGGTCCCCCGGCGCGAAGGAAGCTCCACGAAGATCCGCTCGGCGGCCACCGCGGCAACCGTGGGATGTGTCGCCTTGGCGTTAGCCGCCTGCGGCCACGCTACCCGGGTCCCGGTCGCTGGCCCCGAAACGGCCCCCGACAGGGCCGTCGTCCTTGAAGAGTCAGCCCACCGCACGAGCGCCGGCTGGACATTGGTTCCTGCGTCCAGTCCGGCACCTGCGGTTCCTGCGGTTCCTGCGGCAGAAACGGGCCCGCCGACCCCTGTGGCAACCGCGGCCACGGGAACCGCGACGCCCACGGCCAAGCCGCCTGCACCCATCATCCAGGCCACCCCCCGGCCCGCCGCGCCCGCTCCTACGGCCCCTGCGGCACCTGCGGCGGAAACAGGCCCGCCGACCCCTGTGGCAACCGCGGGCACTGCAACCGCGAAGCCCATGGCCAAGCCGCCTGCACCCATCATCCAGGCCACCCCCCGGCCCCCCGCCGCTCCCGCCGCTCCTGCGGCACCTGCGGCACCTGCGGCACCTGCGGCACCTGCGGCGAAGCCTGCCAACCCCGCACCGGTGGCCGCCGCCCCATCAGCTCCGTCCCGCTCCACCACCTACCGCGGCGTGCCAGTCATCTACGCAGACCCGGACGGCTACCCCGGAGCGTGGGGCACATCGACAGCCCAGGCCATCTGGGTGTACCCCGCCGCCCCAGCGCAGTACGTGGAGTCGGTAAAAATGCACGAGTACATGCACGTCCTGGAGTTCCGCGCCGGGTGGACGGACGTGGCGTCGACCCACGGCGAACGCGTGGCCGACGCCGGCGAGCAACTTCAGGGTGGGTCGTACTTCAAGTACACCCACGGTTCCCCGAGCGCAACGGAACTCGCAGAGGCTCGCGCCCTCCTGGGTGGCTGACCGTGTAGGACCTGCCGCACGCACGGAGACGGAAACGGCGGGGCACTAGCCACCCCCACCGCTCCCGTGCAATACGTGCTGGTGACTGTGCCGCAACGGTGCCGCTGGGCAGGGTCCCGGAAAGGTCGGTGGGCGGGGCTGTGACCTGCGGGTTTGCGGCTGTGTGACCGGCGTGGCGTGTGTGACGAGTGTGGCCCGAGCCGGTATCCCTCTGCGGCCGATCGTCGCTGCCCATTCCAGGCTAGCCCTCGGCGAGCCCACAACCTTTAACGTCGGATCGAGCAGCCGGCGTCCCGGCACGCCCTGACCGACGCTGCGGGCACCCGAGGAGCCGGGGAAGTGCTCGAACCGGGCCAGCCCAAACCAGGACCAGACAGCTTCTCCGCGGCCGCAATCGGGCTTGCCCAGATGGCCCAGCGACCTGCTGACCACACCTTCAACCACCCCGCACCACCCAACCAAGAAGAAAGAACTCATCATGAAGATTCGTTCCGCCATTGCCGCCACCGCCCTGACAACCGCGGCCCTAGTCGCCGGTGCCGCGTCCGCCGACGCGGCAACCACCGTTGACCGCCACATCGACACCCATGCCCCCTACTACCAGACCCAGGCGCCGACCACGATCGTCAACTCATGGCACGGCCACCCCGTCATCTACATCGCCAACCAGGGCTCCTACGGCTACGTCACCTGCTCCGGTGGGATCGCGAGTCCGATCTACGTCGAGGACGTCGCCATCCGCGACGGCATCCCACTTAACGTCGTCAAGCACGAGTTCACCCACGTGCTGGAATGCTGGAACGGCGACTACAACACCGGAAGCCGGTACTCCAGTGACGCCCTTGAAAGGGTCGCCGAGGCAGGGCAGATGCTCCAAGGCGGCACCGACAAGCGCACCGAAACCTCTAACACCTGGTTCCACGCCCGGTACCTCCTGACCAAGTTCCTGATCACCGGCTGACCTGATGTGGTGTGTCCCGCCCCCCCCGACTGCTGACCGCCACCACCGCCCAGATCCCAGCCGATCAGCTGTGCAGTGCCCCAGGTGCTGGGGCCACAGCCCGCTGCGCTGTCAGGTCGGCCCGGACCGCGGTCACCGTCGCCGACCGGGGTCTGCGGCTGCCTGCCGTTCCCCGCAGGCGCCTGAACCGGACGCGCTGACTGGGCGCGGCCGGTGGAATGCTGGCCGTCTTGGCTGACGACTGGAGGGTCCGGGTGGGGTCCGGCCCTACGCCATCGGGAAGACCGTATAGGTTCACGCTTCTTCACCACCAGGTTGACCACGGACCGATGGTGCCCAGCCGCCAGCGACCATTTGACGGGTGACTGACCCCGGCGGCGGCGCCTCGGGCCGGGTGCGACTCCGCCCCTCAGGTCCCGCGGCGACCACCGGCCCGGGGCGAGATGGCGCGACTGCCGATCGGCCACCGGCTCCCGGAGGGGAGCCGACCGTGCCACCGAGCCGGTGACCCCGACGGGTAAGCCCATGCTGCCCAGGGGCCGGAATGGCTCGTGCCAAGCTGCCGGTGATGATGCAGGCTGAGCCAGTGCCAACCCGGGACCCTGCAGACCCCCGACACTGGTCGACCTCGATCTCGCCGACGAGATCCATCTACTCGGCGAAGTCATCACCGCGGCCGGGCCACACCCGGGACCGCTCAGCGGCGCGGAGCTGGACACGGCCCTCGGCATCTGTGACCCGCCCCAGCCGGCGCCGCTGAGCCCGAGGCATACCCGGCCGCACCTAGACTCTTCTGCTGCAGGCACGGCGGCCGCGCCGCCGAGCCCGCCGCCCCCGTGAACTGATCAACGCCGCGCCGGAACTGCGTGACCACTACCGGGACCTACCTGATGCGAAACTTGTTGCTGCACTGGCGAATACCCGCCCCACCCAGCAGGCCGACGCCGGCCGCGCCGACACCCTGTTCGCGCTGCGGTCGCTGGCCGCCGGCACGCCTACCTGGGCGAAAGGATCACCGAACCCGACCACTGGATGCTGGGGTGCCGGTAAGAATGCTGTCACCAGCCCCAAACCGGGTGGCCTTGCTAAGCCGGGTCAGTGCTGGCGTCGTCGGGCGGCGGGGTCGTGGGCCGCGGTCATCGCGGCGACGGCCTCGGCGGAGGGGTGAACGTAGCGCTGGAGGGACCGCAGGTTCTTGTGGCGGCTCTTGCCCATCAGCAGGGGCAGGGAGACGTTCGCGTCGGCGAGGGTGGTCAGCGCCGAGTGCCGGAGCTGGTGCAAGGTCAGTCCGGTGCGGCTGATCCGCCGGGAGTGCCGCTTGAACAGGTACTCGGCGCGTTCGTAGGACAGCCGTCCCCGCCCGGTGACGGGGCAGACGTCGACGGTGGCGGGTGTGCGGGCGGGTGCGGGGCGGCGATCGGCGAGGAACAGTGGGCCGGTCTGGCGTCCGGCGATGATGCGGGGCAGCAGGCGGGCGGAGCCGGACTGAAAATGCAGCCACTCGGTGTCACCGCCCTTGGAGGTGGTGCGGGCGCGCTTGTTGCCCAGGTCGACGTCCTCCACGTTGAGGGACAGAACTTCCTGCGCGCGGGCGGCCGTTTCATACAGCAGCCGCCACAGGCACTTCTCCCGGACGGGGACGTCCTCGCGGCGGAACAGCCGCTCCAGTGAGGTGTCGGCGACGGCCTTGGTGCGGTCGGTCTTCTCCGGGCGCCGCTCCAGGCCGACACAGAGGTCGACCTGCAGCAGGCCCTGGCGACGGCAGAACACGGTGAACGAGCGCAGCGTGGCGACGTGCCGGTTCCAGGTGGCCGGCGCCAACGCCCCCCAGCTGTGAGCGGTGAGCTCGACGACGGCAGGGCCGTCGAGGGCTTCGAGCGGGCGGTCGCCGTACGCGGCGGTCAACGCGCTCATCGTCTGACCGTAGGAGCGGCGGGTGGTCGTGGCGGTGGCGCGGGCGAGGAACGCATCGGCCGCGTCGGCCACGGTCCGGGCGGGTGGCACCAGGTACCTCCGCGATGTGACAGGGAATGTGTCATTGCCGACGGTAGCGGATGATTTCTCGATACTCGCCTGACCTGCGGCGGTCTGCGCCACGAGACTGCCGGTGTGACAGGGAATTGTTCATTCCCTGTCACGGCTGCCTGCCGGGGGCGTGTCAACCGATGTTGGCCGTATCTGCAGGTTCAGTGGGTAAGGCAGGCCCTGGCTTCGCGGGCGGCGTAGTAGACGATGACGTAGCCGGCGAGGGAGTCTGCCCACCACCAGCCGAGAGCGGTATCCAGGGTGACGCCAAGGAGGACGGCGGTGGCGAGCAGCCCGTCCACGAAGGTGACGCGTCCTTCGGTGGTGAGCACGGGATTGCCGAGCGCGCGTCCGGTGTGGGACTTGGCCGCGGCGAGGGCGAACATCACCCCCGCGGTGACCGCGGTCCACACGATGCCCAACATCCCGTGGCCGGGTCGGTGTCCGGTGGCCAGGGCAATCGTGGACTGCACGAGCAGGTAGGCGGCGAGCAGGACGAAGGCGACTCCGATAAGTCGCAAGGCCCGCCGTTGGCGTTGTTCTCCGGTGCCCGACAGCTCCCAGATGACGACGGTGCTCGCCCCGATCTCGATGAGGGAGTCCAGGCCGAAACCACCGAGGGCGACGGAGCGGGTCGCGAACACGGCAATGGTGAGGACCACGATGCCCACGACGTTCCACGCCAACGTGACGTACTCCAGGGCGAAGCCCCGGCGGAGCAGCATGCGGTGTTGTTGGCTTGCGGGCCTGGGCCTGGTTGGGGGTGGCGTGCTCACTGGCGAAACCCCTAGACAGGCTGGTGGCTGATCGAAGGCTGGTGGCCGGCGCCCTCGGGGCGAATCATCGGTGGTGATTGGTCCATGGTGGCTCTGCCCGGGGGGCGGCAGCCCGCCTACGCCCCTGCGCGCCGTGCGGTTTCATCGCACGGCAACGGGTGCGCGCAGCGCACCGGCGAGGCTGTCCAGCGCACCGTCGACTACCCGGTAGAAGGACCAGCGGCCGCGTTGTTCACGGGTGAGCAGGCCGGCGTCGACGAGCTGTTTGAGGTGGTGGGACACGGTCGGCTGGCTCAAGCCGACGGGGTCGGTGAGGTCACACACGCACGCCTCTGCGTCGGCGTGCGCAGCGATGAGGGACACCAGCCGGACCCGGGTCGGATCGCCCAGGGCCTTGAAGATGCGGGCCAGGCGCTCGGCGGCGGCCAGGTCGAGGACACCACCGGTGACCGGGCTGCAGCAGGCAGCCACGTCATCGACCAAGGGCAGGATGGCTGCGGGCATGGCCCGAGTCTGCCACGTGCATTGACATCCGTCGATACATAGGTCACAGTCACTGCATCGATTTCTGTCGATCGGAGGATGGGTAGTCATGGCTGATGCAGACGTGCAGGAACAGGTCCGGGCGCGCTACGCCGCGGCGGCCACCGCGGTGAGTGCCACCGGGCGGGATGCGTTGGCCGTGGTCGATGCCGACCAGTGCTGCACCCCGACGACTGCTGAGGCCAATGCCTCGTGTTGCGGTGGTGGTGACGAGGTGGATGCTGCGTTCGGGTCCAGTCTGTACTCCGTGGGTGAGCAGGGTGAGCTGCCCGCCGAGGCGGTCGCGGCCAGTCTGGGCTGCGGCAACCCCCTGGCGGTGGCCGAGCTCCGTGCCGGGGAACGGGTGCTGGACCTGGGTTCCGGTGGGGGCATCGACGTGCTGCTGTCCGCCCGCCGGGTCGGGGACACCGGGTTCGCCTACGGCGTCGACATGACCGACGAGATGCTCGCCCTCGCCCGCGCGAATGCCACCAAGGCCGGCGCGTACAACGTCGAGTTCCGCAAGGGCACCATCGAAAACATCCCGCTACCCGACAACGCGGTGGACGTCGTGATCTCCAACTGCGTGATCAACCTGTCCACCGACAAACCCGCCGTGCTCGCCGAGATGTTTCGGGTCCTCACACCTGGGGGTCGGGTCGGGGTCTCCGACGTCGTCGCCGAGGACCACCTCACCCCAGCCGAACGGGCCGAACGCGGCTCCTACGTGGGCTGCATCGCCGGCGCCCTGACCCGGGCCGAATACGTCGACGGGCTGACCGCGGCCGGGTTCGTCGACGCCGACGTGGTCTTCACCCACGAAGCCGCCCCCGGCATGCACGGGGCGATCGTCCGCGCCACCAAACCAGCAAATAGCTGCTGCCCACCGGTCGAGCAGCAGGCATGCTGCCAACCCGAGGACAAGGCCGCGTGCTGCGGCACCGGCCAGCACCCGGTTGGGGAGTGCGGCTGCCGATGAGCGACCTCGTCTACGAAGCCCCCGTCGCCGACCCCACGGCCCCTGTTCTGCAGCGTTTGTCGCGGCTGGACCGGTTCCTGCCGGTGTGGATCGTCGCCGCCATGGTGATCGGGATCGGTCTGGGCCGGGTGATCCCCGGCCTGGCTGAGGCGCTGGACACCGTCAAGGTGGGGTCGGTGAGCCTGCCCATCGCCGTGGGGTTGCTGTTGATGATGTACCCGGTGCTGGCCAAGGTCCGCTACCGCCACCTCGACCATGTCACCGGTGATCGCCGGCTGTTGGTGACGTCGTTGGTGTTGAACTGGGTGCTCGGGCCGGCGTTGATGTTCGCGCTGGCCTGGTTGCTGCTGCCCGACCTGCCCACCTACCGCACCGGGCTGATCATCGTCGGGCTGGCCCGGTGCATTGCGATGGTGCTGATCTGGAACGACCTGTCCTGCGGCGACCGGGAAGCCGGGGCGGTGCTGGTGGCGATCAACTCGGTGTTCCAGATCCTCGCCTTCGGCATCCTCGGCTGGTTCTACCTGCAGGTGTTGCCCGGCTGGCTCGGCCTCGACCAGGTCAGCGCCGGGTTCTCCATCACCACCATCGTCATCTCGGTGCTGGTGTTCCTGGGCATCCCCCTGGCCGCCGGCTTCCTGACCCGCACGCTCGGGGAGAGACGCAAAGGCCAGGACTGGTACGAAACCCGGTTCCTGCCCAAGATCGGTCCGGTCGCCTTGTACGGGTTGCTGTTCACCATCGTGGTGCTCTTCGCCCTGCAAGGTCACACCATCACCACCCGACCGTGGGACGTGGTCCGGATCGCGGCCCCGTTGTTGGTGTACTTCGCGGTGATGTTCGGCGGCTCCTTCGCCCTCGGCCACCGGCTGCACCTGGGGTACGCCAAGACCGCCACCCTGGCGTTCACCGCGGCCGGCAACAACTTCGAGCTTGCCATCGCGGTGGCGATCGGCGTCTTCGGCGTCACCTCCGGCCAGGCCCTGGCCGGAGTCGTCGGCCCCCTCATCGAAGTGCCGGTACTGGTGGGGTTGGTCTATGTCGCCTTGTGGTTGCGCCGCCGCCTGTCCTGGCCAGCCAGCATCTCGGCGCGGGTGGAGACCGCCTCGTGAGTAGCCCTCGGGAGGTGTTGTTCGTCTGCGTGCACAACGCCGGACGCTCGCAGATGGCTGCCGCCCTGCTCGCCTACCACGCCGCAGGCCGGGTCCGTGTGCGCTCCGCCGGCTCCACGCCGGCCGACCAGCTCAATCCTGCGGTCGTGGCGGTGATGGCCGAAATCGGACTAGACCTCTCGCAGGAGCTTCCGAAGCTGCTCACCGACACCGCTGTCCAGGCCGCGGACGTCGTGATCACCATGGGCTGCGGGGACGCCTGCCCGCTCTACCCCGGCAAGCGCTACCTCGACTGGAATCTCACCGACCCCGCCGGTCTCCCCATCGAGCGAGTTCGCCCGATCCGCGACGACATCGACCGCCGCGTCCAGGCGTTGCTCGACGAACTGGCACCCCGCCCGGCGAACACCTAACGCCGACCCGCCGCCGTGGTGACGCCTTCGATCATCGGGCAGACCCCACCCGCCTCGTCGCTGACGCTGTCGGCCCGATCGGCTTCGGTGTGGTCGGTGCGGCATGCGGCGACCAGTGTCTCCCGCAGCTCCCGCAGCTCGCGCAGCGTGTGATCGATCTCGGCGATGCGGTGCTCGAGGAGTTGTCCAGTCCGTCCGCACGGCGCTTGACCGCTGCGGTGGATGGCCAGAATCTCCGCCGCCGCGTCCAGGCCCAGCCCCAATGAGCGGACCCGGCGAATGAAGCGCACCGTGTCCACGTCGGATGCCTCAAACACCCGGTACCCGGTGGCGCTGCGCGCCGCCACCGGCAGCAGCCCGCGGGCCTCATACAGGCGCACCGCCTTGGCGCTCACCCCCGCCGCCCGCGCCACCTGACCCACCGTGAACATCCACACCCTTCCCCGAGCTGCGCAAACCTGGTCCTTGACGTTACCCCGGGGGCAAGGTTCTACCGTTGATGGTGGCACTGAAACCACCACCATCAAGGAGGCACCATGGCGTTTCGTGAAGGCCAGGTCTACCGCTGCGTCGATCCCGCCTGCGGGTGCGAGGTCACCGTCACCAAGAGCGCGCCGCCGGACTGTCCCGGCACCGCCAACCCCACCTGCTGCTGCGGCAAGGAGATGACCAAAGTCTCCGACTGAACGCCACGTCGAACGGCCAGGCCCGCGGTAAGAATCATGCCCCGGGGCCGAGGTGCAGACGGGTGGTCATGTCGAGGCGGACCTCCCCGTAGGGCAGCAGGTGCATCCAGAACAACGGGGTCAGCCCGCGCCGGTCAGCCGTGGTCAAGATGTCGGCCCACGCGGGTTCGGCCAGGACGTCTTGGAGCATGAGGGTGTTCACGTAGACCAAGGCGGTCTGCAGGATCCGCAGGCACAGCACGAACATCTCCTGCTCGTCGCGTCGGTTGCTGGCGATCTCCCCGCCCTTGCCGTAGGCGATGACGGAGTTCGCGCCGTTGGAGGACTCCATCACGTTGAGGCCTTCCTCGATTTCCCGCTGCAGGTCGCGGATGCGCAGGTAGCGGGCACAGAAGATGGTTTTCTGCGCCCGCCCGACCTCGAGCATCGCCGCGTAGGTGGGGTGCGAGGCGTTGCGGGTGAAGCGCCGCAGGATGGCCTCGGTGGTGGCGGTGCCGGCGCGGTTCGCAGTGGCGTACTTGATCATCTGGTCGTACTGCTGGGCGATGAGGTCGAAGCGGATCGGGCGGGTCAGCGCCGGGGTCAGGTTGGGGTAGGCGTCGGGGTCGCCGGGGACGGGCCGGTAAAGCTTCACGGTGTTGATCCGCTTGATCCTCGGCAGCAGGTCGAAGCCGAGCAACCGGGTGATGCCGAACCCGATCTCGGACTGGCCGTGGGAGTCGACGTAGTTGGATTCCACGTCCATGGTGGTGCCGTGGCGGATCGCGCCCTCGACCATGGCGGCGACCTCGGAGGCGGTGCAGGAGATCAGCTGGGAGTGCACGGCCAAGGACTTGCGCTCCACGTGCCAGTAGATCAGCACCCCACGCCCGCCGTAGCGGGAGTGCCACTCGGTGAAGATGTTCTGGTCGAAGGCCCGCACATGGGTGGAGTCCGAGGCCACCGCGGTGGACCCGGTGCCCCATAACTCGGTGCTGCGGGCGGCGAAGGTGGCGTTCGCGATGCCGATCGCAATCGTCTGGGCCGCCTCCGCGGTGAGGTAGCGGCGCCGCACGTAGCGGATGTCGTCCTCGCTGTGCCCGTGCCCGCCGGCGGCCACGGCCTTGATCCCGGTGTTGGTGCCGTAGGCGTAGATCGCCAGCAGCAGCCGCTCTGCCAGCACGCCGGGTAGGATGCTGCCCCCGGTGGCGACCGAGGTGACCGTGCCCAGGCACCCGGTGCGCAGCACGGCTTCCTTGAGCATGTCGACCAGCGGGACGTTGCCCCAGCGGCGGAGCACCTCGGCCTTGATCCGGCGCAGGTTGCGGGGTTCGGGCTGGGCCGGTGCCGGGGTGAGTCTGATCGCCCCCGTGCGGCGCTCGGTGATGTCCACCCACCCCAGACGGGGGAGTTGCTCGTTCAGGGCGGCCAGCTCGGTGCGCATCTGCTCGCGCAACTCCTCGACGAACACCGCCGGGTCCAGGGGTTTGCGCAGCTCGCGGTAGTTCTCCGTGCGGCGCTCGGTGAAATCGGCGGGCAGGTCCTCATCGGGGTTGCGCCACCGGTCGGCGCCCACCACCCAGATTTCCTTGCACCGCAACTGGTCCCGCAGCGCCTGGAAGGTGGCGACCTCGTAGACCATCCGCACCACCCGGGGCTGGCCGCGGGTGTCGGCCCGGTAGGCCACGTCCTGCCAGTCGCCACCCAGCCCGCGGTGAGTCGGTACGGTCTCATCCAGCGGGTAGTAGGTGATGTGTCCGGCACCCGCGTACCGGCGGATCAGGGTCAGGGCCTCGATGACCGGCTGGTGGGCGGTGTTGCCGCTACGGAACTTCAACACGTCCAACAACTTGATCAGCCCACGCCGGTAGTGGTTGGTGTAGGACGCCTTCAGCGTGGTCGCCACGGTGCGCCGGTAGACCGGGCCCTTGGTCTTGAACTCAAGCACCAGTTCCCGCAGCGTCTGCTCTCCGCCGGCCACCGCGGGAAACACCACCTGGCGTACCGGGTCATCAGGTGCGGCCAGCGATGCCTCGGCGACCTGGAACAGGATGTTCTCCTTGCCGCCCACCCGCTTAAAGGCGTTGACCAGCTCCGTGGTGACCTTCTTCTCTGCCCGGGCGGAGATCCGGTGCACGGTGGCGATCAGCAGGTCCACCAGCGTGTCGGTGATCTCCCGTTCCCGCTCGTGCAGCAACGCGGCCAGCAACGTCAGCCGCAGCGGCATCGGGTGCGTTCGCAGGTGCGAGGGTGATTCCACCGCGCCACGGGCGCGCCAGGCGGCGACCACCTTCGGGGCGACATCACCGAACAAGTCCGCTGGCAGGCCGATCGCCCGCACCGCCACCAGCTTGTCGATCTCGGTCAGCATCGTCTCCAGGCTCACATTGCCCGGGGCCTCCTTGATCGTTCCCAGCAGTGACGGTTCACCACCGTCCCTGTCCCCGTCCCCATCCACCGTTTCCGGAGTGCCGGGCCCGATCAGGGCCAGGATCGTCTCCGTCGCAGCCGGGTTGAGCCGAGCGGAGACCCGCCGCGTCAGGGTCTCCTCGCCCAGACGCAGCGCGGAACGAACGATGCGGTCAACCCTGCCCTCCGCCGGTGGCTCCACCCGCTCGACCCGGCACCGGGCCAGCAGCTCCTCGCGCACCCGATCGGGGCGGCGTTCGGCCTGGGTGACGTGCTCCGCCAGCCACGCCGTCAACCTCTCCGCATCGGTGACGCCGCACTCCCGGTAGCCCAGGTGCTGGCGGATCTGGGCGCGGTGATACTCGATCGTGCTGCCCGACCACTCGTAAAAGCCCAGGTCCCCGGCCGGTACCTTCATCTGAAGCGCGACGAAGTTCACCGCCTCCTGCGGCAACTCCGAGCGGCCCCGGGGAAACCGACCCGACCGCGTATAGAACTTCAGCAGCAGCGCAAAACCCAGCCTCGTCGCACCGCGCTTACCGGCCACCAGCTGCTGCTCATCCTCCAGCACCGTCCAGTGCTCGACGAGCTCATCCACTTCCACCGGCGACCGTCCCACCCAGCCCATCCTGCCGCCAGGGCTGCATCCACCGTCAAGAGTCAGCCGCAGAACGCCAGATCACCGCGGTTTGGGGCTGGTGACAGCATTCTTACGGGCACCCCATGCTGGGCCGGGCCACCGCAGCAAACCCTGCCCAGCTGGCCGTCAAAGGCATCGGGGCTGTCATCGGAGCCCAGCTACTGATCACCGCCGGAGACAACCCCGACCCGCTCCGCTCCGCGGCCTCGTTCGGCCCTGTGCGGCACAGCGCCCATCCCGATCAGCTCCAGGCGTACCACCGGCACCGGCTCTCCCGCGGCGGAGACCGCCAGGCCAACGCTGCCCTGCACTCGTCCAGGTCGGCCGATCCTACGACACCACCAACCGCGCCTACCGCGAGTCCCACCTGGCCAGAGGTTGGACGATCAAGGCCGTCTTCGCGCCCTCAAACGGGCCGTCGTCCGAGAGGTCTTCCGTGCCCTGACCGGGCAGTGCGCCGTCCCCGAATACACCGACCTCCACCCGGCCCGACGCGCCAAGAACCCCACCCCGCACCGCCGCCGCAACACACCTCGGCGTATGGCCAGCACGCATCGGCGAACTCGAACTCGGACGACGACCAAAACGACCAGCTCGCCGCCGCCTACCGAAACTGGCTCAACGCGGCTTGACAACCAATAGGAGCATCAGTCCAGTCCCCCTGACGATGGCGGATGTGGCATGTCTTGAACTCTCACCAGACGAACAGGGGTGCAGCGCCTCCCTACTGCCTCCGTGAACCGCCGCAGCGCTGGGCGGTGGTCCGTGGTGAGGGCTGGTGGAACCCGCTGCGCGGGAGGTACCGCAGGAGACCTCGCGAGCCAGGTTCATCCGCACGGAGCCTCGGGCCCCTAACGGAGCTCAGGACGCTTGGGTCTGGTCGATGCGCGCAGTTTGAAAGAGGTTCCACCAGGAGGGGACGTTGGGGTGCTGGAGCAACATGGACCGGCGCTCACGCTCGGTCATCCCACCCCAGACGCCGAACTCGGTGCGGTTGTCGAGGGCGTCGGCGAGGCACTCGGCGATGACCGGGCACTTCTGGCAGACCACTTTGGCGTGCTGTTGGGCCGCGCCCCGCACGAACAGGGCGTCGGGGTCGATGCTCACGCACCGGCCCTTGCTGGCCCAATGCTCCCGGAGGGCGCCCGTGGCGGGGTACCCGGTGGCCCGCCCTGTGGTGCCCTCCGCGCCGTGGATGGTGATGCTCATCTGTGCGTCCCGCTTCTGCTGGTTTGACCTGAAGGACCGGGGCCTCGGAAGCCTGCTGAAACGCGCCCTCGCGACTTACCTGTTGACAAGAGTTCTTCGAAGCGCCCACGTGCGCAGATGGATCAAATTGCCACAAACCTGGCGCTCGAGCCTGGCTCTTTCTCCTTGTACGGCCACAACCAAGACCTCAGCCTCACCGAGGCGATGGTCGAAGCATGGTCACAAGGCGGGCCACGGCCCCGGATCTCGGCCGCCGCCCGGGGTCGACGCCCCAGCCCTGGCGCACCGGTAGACCCCTTCGGGTGACGCTGAAGTGAACACCGGGCTTGGTGCTTCCCACCTCGGGCGCCCGACCACCCGTCGTCTAGGGCCTGCTCCACTCCTCGCGTCGAGCTCGACGCGACCCGCAAATCGCAGACCTGACAAGCTCCCCGATCGCGCTCTAGCGCACGATCTGCAGCCGCGCTACCCACACCCCGGGTCCCTGGGGTGAAAATGGTGTCGTGTCAGGTCGTCGGCTCGCTCACGGCTACTCGAAGCCTGTCTGGGGTTGAGAACGGGCAGGTAGTCAAGGGCGACTGCGTTGCGGGTTAGTTAGCTGCGGGCGCGGCGCAGCGTCTTGGCGGCGACGCCCTTGGCGATCGCGGCCGGCTTCTGCTGCTCGCCCTGCTGCGCGCCGAGCACGATCAGCGCCCCGGTCAAGGCCGGGGTCACCCACTGCAGGACCCGCAGCTGCTGCTGGGAGCGGGCCACCTTGTCGCTGGTGTGGGGACCGGGAACCGTGGCGGCCTCGACGGGGACGTCGGCTTCGGCGGCGGCGGCCAGGTGCGCCCCAGGGATCGCGGAGTAAACGGTGCTGGCGATGGCCGCACCGGTTACGACGGTCTTGACCACCGTGTTGGCGCCGACGCCGGACTGCCCGGCGATCCGGCCCCGATTGGCCAGGACCAGGCCGACCCCGCCGATGACATGGACACCGACCGCGGCCGCGGCTACCGGGGCCCAGCGGGCCCACCCGGACGCGGCGACCGCCAGGTCGTTCTGTTGCCCGGCGACGCTGCGGGTGGCGCCGTTGACGCCGACCGCACCCATCAGGGCACCACCGAACCAGGCGGCCAGGCCCACATCGTGCATGGACCGGATGACGGTGTTGCGGGTGCTGCTCATGAGTACTCCAAAGGCTCGATGCGGTGGTGGGTAGGGGGTGCGTGTACGGCTGGCCGGTGGGGCTGGCTGCGCTGGCCACCGGATGGCCCTGCCCGCGAGGGCGCGCAGGACCGTCCGTGAGCCGGTCACATGCCGAGCTTTTCCCCCCACCCGCCAAGGCCGCCAAGGTGGTTTTTCTGTCCGTGTCGAAGGTGATGACGCAATGCGGGCTAACCTGTAGGTGGCGGCCGGGTCATTCGGTCCGCAGCGTGCAGCCAGGGCCCTACGGTGGCCTTCCGTTGCCCGCAGGGGCTGGACGAAGGTGGCCGGGTGTGGGTTAGCGGCGGTTGGTCCGGTCTGCGGCGTCGAGGCCGACCTGGTCGACCCTGCGGTGGTAGCGCATGCCGGCCAGGCCGCCGAGGACGGCACCGGCTAGGGCGGCGACGGCGACCGCGAGCAGGGCGATGATGCCGGCGCTGCTGAGGGTGCCCTCGTTGACGGGGATGCGGGGGAAGGAGTTCAGCTGTCCCAGGACGTTGTACTTACTGCCGGCGACGGCTCCGAGTATGGCGAGCACGATTGCCATCAGCACGGCCCACAGCCACACGGCGACCCCCTGCTTCGCCCCGTTGAAGCGGGCCATCCGGCCGGCGACGTACCCACCGCAGTAGTAGGAGGCCAACACGATCACCAGGAGGGCGATCGCCCCGACGGTGCCGACGGTGCCGGCGTTGTTGCTCGCTTGGTTGGTGGCGGCGCTGACGTCGGTGTTGGTCGCCACTCCGACTGCGGCGCCGGCACCGGCGGCCAGCGCCGTCAGCAGCAGCGCCATCCCGGTCGCGGTCAGCCAGCCGAAGAAGGCCGACCCGATTTTGACCCCGCCGAAGCGCTCCTTCTGTGCGTCCACGATCGCGGCCCGGTCCAGCCCGGGCTGGTGCCCGACGTCGGCAGGGTGGGCACCAGCCACAACCGCCGGTTCGACGTGCCGTTCGCTGCGGCGCTCCCCCCGCGGCGACTCGTAGAGCGGCCGGCCGCGTTCGGGGTTGGGCGGGGTGGGTGGGGTGGGTTCGAGCCGGCTAGCGCCGCTCTGGTCATCGGCCATGGTCGTTCCTTCACATCAATGAATGCGGGGTGGCGCCGGGGCGGCGCCGTTCGGGGTCGCTGCCGGGTCGGCGCGCACCCGCTGCGGTGGTGGTGCCGCCCCGGCGGAAAGGGGGGCCGCACCACCACCTGGACGGTCAGCGCTTCGGGGCGTCCTTCTCAGCCTGGCGCTTCTTAGTCGAGTCGACGTCGGAGGTGTCGGACTCGATCTGCTCCTTGCGGACCTGCTCGGTGACCTGCTGCTGCTCGGTCACCGTCTCCTTGTCCAACCGGACCCGCTCCACCGGCACGACCTCCTTCTGCACCACGGGACGCTCCTCGTGCAGGGTCAGCTCGTGCTCCTCGGAGGTGAGTTCGCCGCCGGCCATCGCCGCGTCCCGGTTCTCCTCGGTGATCGGCTCGGTCACCAGCCGGACCTCCTCACGGCTGACCGGCACGGTGGTGGTCACGTTCTCGGTAACCACGAACTTGCGCAGCCGGGCCCTACCGGCGGCGACCTTCTCGGTGCCCACCTTCAGCTGCTCCTCCGAGCGGGTCATCGCCTCGTCGGTGCTCGGGCCGGACGTGTCGCGACCCACCTGCTTCCCACCGCTCTTCTGGCCCGTCTTCTCGCCGGCGGGCAGGCCGGAGTCGGACCCGGCGGTGGAGTACCTCATCCCGTAGTACTCGTACAGCTTGGCTTCCTGGTCCTGGGAGATATGTCCCTCGCCGTCAGGGTTGACGTCCGGGGCGTCCTTCACCTTGGCCTTGTCGAAGGGGACGGTGAGCTCGCTGCCGGACAGACTCGACTCGCCGAGGGGGACGAAGGACTCCCGTCCGCCGAACAGCCCGCCCGCCGCAATGGTGACCCACTCCGGCTTCCCGGTCTCGTCGTCCAGGAAGACCTGGCTGACCTTGCCGAGTTTGTCGCCGCCCTGCCCGACGACGCTGCCGCCGCCCTTGCTGAGCATGCCCTGGATCTCTTCCGTGGTGATCATGTGCTATCCGCTTTCCTGGTGCGTCGTCGTGCGTGGTGGTTGTGCGTCGTGGTCGTGCGTCGTGGTCGTGCGGGGTGGCCGTACCCGGGTTGGGGGCCGGCTACTCGGGGCCCGCGGCCGGTGTCGAGATGGCCGGTGGCGCTTGGGCGTTAGAGGCGCGTGGCGCCGGTGGTGGGCTTGCCGTCCGGGGAGGGCTGGTCCATGTCAACCTCCGGTGAGGGGTGGGCGTGTTCGCGGCAATATCATGTTAGATGCGCTCTAGGCGTCATCACTGCGCAGCGGACAGTGTGATCTAGATCACACGGCGACCCGCTCCCGCTGCTGACTCACCGCATACGCGCCGCGACCGCCCCCGATCCCGGCCGCCGCGCCCACCCGGATCACTATCTACGTTGATACCGGCCACCGCTGCACCGGCACCACCATCGAGAGCACCGTCCAATACAACGAACCGGTCATCCCCCTCGCCGACCAGATCCCCTACCGCAGCGAAACGGTGCTCCAAACGCTGCTCGGACCCGGCACGCCGCCGGTCACCGTCGCCACAAGCACGTCTACGTCTCCGACGTCACCACCGACGACCCACACACCGGCCGGCCCCCAACCTGACCTCCCCCTGGGAACGACCCGAAAGGCCGGATCTCGGCCGCTACCGACCGACCCGGCGGGTGAACTCCCTTCTCGCCCGGACTCCCCGTTCAGCGGCGTCCACAAGTTGACCCCCACTGCGTTCAGCCGGATCCAGACATCCCTGGAGAACAGCTATAGGCCTCCTGACCCCTAGCGGCGCGGGGCCCTTGGTCGGCCCAGGTTGACGGCCGGTGCCGCCGCTGGCCTGGCTTGGGCCCCAGCCCGACTCTGGGCGTCCGCAAGCATGTCGCGGGTCGGGCGTGAGAACCCGGCGGCGGATGCTCCCCGCGCGGCTACCGCTTCGCCATCACCTACCGTGCCTGGGTTGACTACGGCGGCCCGGTCGTATGCCGGCGTCGTGGCTGCGCGGGTTGCCGTGGCGTCGAGGTCGTCCGCGCGGTTGCCGAGTTGCTCCCTCCCGGACCGGGTGCGGTCTGCCGTGGCCGGGAGGTCCTCCGCCTTGCTTGGGCTGGTCGTCTCTTCGGCGGCAGCGTCGGCCACGTCGTGGGCCGCGTCTAGGCGGTGGCTGACCACATGCTCGTCGTCGGCCTGTGCGCGCAGCCCCTGCACGGTGGCCGCGGTGTAGGCGTCGACCTGGCCGCGGTCCTGTTCGCTGGGCAGCGCTGCGGCGATCTTGTCTTGGACGGCGGCGAGTTCCTCGAAGGCGGTGGCTTCGCCGTTGTGCAGCGCGGGCCGCAGTTCCTGTACTGCGTTGTCGACGACCACGAGCCCCGCTGTGGGGGCTGCCTCCGCGACGTCGAGGAGGGTTCTCAGCCGGTCCGGGTCCTCCCGCCACAGCTGCGCCGGGTCGGTGCCACCCGGCAGTGGGATGAGCCTGGCGTCGACGCCGCGGTCGCGCATTAGCCAGAAGTCGTCCTCGGTGGCTCGATTTCCCGCTGCGTCACCGTCTAAGGCGTGCCAGACGCGGCCACCGGAGCGGGCCGCGAGGGTGTCCGCCTGCGTCGACGTCAGGGCCGTCCCGAGCGGGGCCACGCCGGCGTACTGGCCGGCGCCGGCGGCGGTGACGGCGATCGCGTCGAAGGGTCCTTCAACCCGCACCAGCCGCGCGCCTTCCTCGGCCTCGTGCAGGCCGAGGAGGTGGTCGCCCTTGGTGTAGGCCGCTGTGCCGCCGGTGTTGACGTACTTGGGTGCCGCGTCGCCACCGGATAGGTCCCGGCCGACGAAGCCGATGATCTCCCCCTGGTCGCCGTGAATGCCCACGGTGGCGCGGTCCCGGAAGGCGTCAATGACGGTGCCCCGCGAGGACACCCGGCCCAGCCCGGCGGCCAGGATTTCGTCGTTCGTGGCGCCGCCATGACGCAGGTGGTCGGTCAGTTTGGTCCATCCGGTGGGTGCGTACCCCAGCCGCCAAGGCCCATGGTCGACGGCCTCGGCTCCGAGCCGGTTCTCGAGGTATGCCCGGCCTTTACTGCCGGGGCCGGCCTGCGTCGCGAAGTAGTCGGCGGCTTGCTCGTTGAGCTGGACGACCCGCGCTCGGGTGATCTCGCCCCCTGTCGCCGCCGCAACAGCCGGCGCGCCGGCCGTCGCCGGGTAGGACGCAGGGTCGTCGTAGGCGGTCCAGTACCTCAGCGCCTTGTCCTGCCACTCCAGTGCTTCCCACGATCGCCTGGCGTCACGCTCCTTGGTGCCCTCGGGGAGCGTGGCGGTGTGCGCCGCTTGCGCCATCCGCCACGCTTCTTCTCGGTGCGCGCGTTCCTGCGCGTTGGGGGCCTTGCTGGGTTGGAGTCCCCGCTCCGCCGGGGAGGCGCTCGGCCCTACCGCAGGGGTACCGCCCGGGGTCCCTGCCGACGGGACGGTCCGCGCAGGTTCGGTGTCGTACTGCTTCCAGTAAAGGTCGGTTTTGGTCGGCGTTGGCAGGGCGTCCCATCCGGCGCGCAGCTGCCGAGGGTCGCCACCGTCGGTGGCGCTGTTGTCTCGCTCCCATCCGGCGCGGGTCAGCTCCCAGGTTTGGCGTCGGTGGCTGGCTTCCTCCGCTGTTGCAGCCTTCGTCGGTGAGACGCCGCGGTCGGGGTTAGCCCGATTCGCTGGCAGCATAATTACGGCCGTCTCGCGTGCGGCCGCGGCCGCGGCCGCACTCTCGGTCACCGCGGCCGCACGATTGGCTTGGGCGTCGCTGACCACGTTGGCGATGGTGCTGGCTAGGTCGATCCCGTACCGGCGCCGGGAGTGCTCGTTCAGCGCGGCCGCGGCGGAGCCGGCGGTCGGGTGGTCCGGGTCGGCCGCTAGGTCACGCACTGCGGCACTCCATGCCGCGGCCGTTCTGCCTGCCCCCTCGCCGGCCGCGGACTTGTAGTAGGTCCCGGCCTGCCCCCTCAACCCCTCTAGACCGTCGTCCCGACCAGGACCTGGAGCCAAGGCTGGCGCGATGTCGAGGGTGGGATCAGGCCGCGTCGTCGTGGACAGGCCGGGGTCCGTCCCCGGCGACGGGCGGGGAGCGGCGGCGGCCAGCCGCTCATGCAGGAGGTGCTCACGGATGGCTTGCGCGGCCTCGCGGTCGCGTTCAGCGCTGGAGCGGGAGATCCGCTCGATGAGCTGGGCGACCCCGGTCAGCGCGGTGCGGACCGTCTGGTCGAGGTGGTGACCGACCTCAAGCTCTTCGTGGGGATGCTGGCTCATGATCCTCAGGCCTCCTTCGCTGCGGCGTGGGTGACGCGGCGAGGTTGCCGCGGCGAGTCTGCGTCCGTGTGGAACGTCCCCTCAGGAGCCGGCTGAGTCGCCCACGGCTCCTGCTGTTGGTGGACCGTCTCGTGCCGGGTCGCGGTGCAGCCGGCGAAGCTTCCTTCCTCGGCCGTCAGCGCCCTCATATGCGGGTCTAGGTGGTCCCGCCACCAGGTGGACAACGCGGGCGCTGGATCTCGTCGCATGACCTCGAACGCCTCCCAGACGGCCTCCAGCCGGGCTACCGCCTCAGCGTGCCGCCACCAGGTGGCACACCACCGGCCACCGACGAGCCGGTGCCGCCAGCTGAGCAACACGTAGTCCTCGACAAACGCGTCGACGGACGCGAACTCGGGCACGACGGCGGCCGGTGCACGAGCCCCGGCGGCGACCCGGTCGACGTCCACCAGATCCTGCCGTGCGCCGTCAAGGTCGCGGTGTGCCTTCTCCACGCCAACCCGGGCCAGTACCACCGCAGCCGGCTCCGCCGGTGCTTGTCCGCGGACCGCGCCGAGGTGGTCCTCCGCCGCGGCGAGCTCGGCTTCGACGCCGGCGCGGGTCTCCTCGCTGTCCACGAGCTGCGCCCGCGCCGCGGTCAGCGCCCGCATCCGCTTCTCCACGGTCACCCGAGCCGCGACGACCCGACTCGTGCCATGGCCGGCCCCGGCCACGATGTCACCGTGCGCGGCTCCCGCGGCTTCAAGGGACCCCTCGGCGTCCGCGACGGCGCGCCCTTGCGCCTGGACCCGCTGAGCGGCTGTCTGAGCCGCGACCCGCGCCGCCTCGGCCGCATCCTCGGCCGCCGCGACCCGCGGGCTCACCCGAGGCGCCGCGTCCAACGCCTCTCGCAGGCGCGCCTCCGCCACCCGCACCGCCCCATCGGCGGCGGCCACCGCGTCCTGCGCTGCACGGACCGCGGGCACCAGCGACCGCCCACCGGAGCCCATCGAACTGGGGGCTGGCGAGGAGTAGGGCTGGCCACCGCGGCCGCGCAGACTGGTGACGGTGCCGGGAGTCTTCTTAACCATGGGTGACAACCTCCTGGGCGCGTTCGGTGACGTAGTGCTCGCGCGAGGCTGTCGCCTTCCACCCATCCGGCAGGTCGGTGAAGTCGACCGTCTCCAAAAGCACGGGGCGGACACCGGCCGCCAGCAAAGTCACTCGACCGGCAGGCAGAGCGCGCAGGTCGGACTCTTCAAAGATTCGCTCGCTGCGGATCTGGGTGGAGGCCGAGCGGTGCCCCTTGGTCCCGGTGGAGATGCTGCGGTCCCTGATCTGGCGATCACCGATCAGACGGGATAGGTCGCTGAGGGCGTCGACGTCGTTGAGTCCACGGCCGATCCCCAGGATGTTGGTGAACGACCACAACTTCTTGAACCCCAGACGTCCCCAGGTCTCCTCACCCTGGGACGGTGCCTGAAGGATTGTCACGATGACCATGCCGCGGCCCCCCGCATGGCTGTAGACGTTCGGCAGGTCGGGCCACCGGCAGACGTTCGCGGCCTCGTCGAGCACGAACAGGACCGGCGTGCGGCACCGTCCGCCCTGACGGCGCGCGAGGTCCTCACCGGCCGCGTACACCGCGGCCACCAACGCTCCAGTGATGGCCCGCGCGGAACCTGGGCCTTCCTTGGAGAGCAGATAGAGGGTGTCGCTCGTGGTGACGAACGCGGTCGGGTCGAATTGCGGCCGCGAGTCGGCCACGCCACTAACCGGGGCCACCCACTGGACATACCGAGGATCGCGCAACCACCGAAAGAAACTGGCCGCGGTCCCGTAGACACCGTCGCGCTGGCCCTTGTCGAGCCGGAGCAACTTCTCAATGTCCTTGGCCATCTGGGTGAACCCGTGGGCACGCAGAATGTCGGTCGGGTCGGGCACTCCCGGCTCGGGCAGTTCCCCGGTGAGCCAGTCAGGCAGTCGGGTGATCCACTCCCCGCCGCGGGCCGCGGCGATGAGCAGGGTCGCGGCCAACGACCGCCCTTCCGGCTCGAAATAGGGGTCAACGCCGGCGGTGTCCTCGGCCGTACGGGACGCCGCCCAGATCGCCACCAGCTGCTCGGCCCGCTCCACGGTGGTGACGAACGACAGCGGGTTCCACCACCAGATGGCCGGGTCGCCCACCACTTCTTGAGGGTCGTTGACCCATACCCGGCCGAGCTCGCTACGCGGGCCGCGGGTGTAGTCGTGGATGTCGTCCTTGTTACTCGTCGCGATGACCGGGCCGCGGTGGCCAAGGATCTGAGGGACCGCAATCCGGCGCGTCTTGCCCGCCCGCATTCCCATGATCCACACCTGGGTCCACTCGTAGGTGCCGTAGAGCGCTACCTGGTATGCCACCGAGCGGCCCAACGGAACACCGACCCCGGCGTGTGTCGCCCCCAGCCGAGCGGTATCCTTGCGGACCGCCGCCTCGGTGAGATCGCCGATATCTCGGCGGGAGGACATCACCCGCGCCAGGTCGTCGGTCCACGCCCGTGGGCGGCGGCGGCCGCGGCGGCGGAACAGCCACAGCAGCGGCAGAAACACGGCGAGAAGGAGAGCGGCCTCACACGCCGCGGCCACCGTCGCATCTGGTGACCAGCGGGGGCCGGGTGGGTTCAACAGCCACACCCGCGGGGAGCCGTAGCCGACACCGGCCAGCCGCGCAGCCGCCCACGCCAGCGCCGACGCGACCAGGGCGGCCAGCACCAGCACCGCGACGCCGACGGCGAGAGCGGTGTTGCCGCTAGATAGGCCGGGTTGTTTGTTCGGTCGCCGTTCGGCCATCAGGACACCTCTCGCCGCCAGCGGCGGGGACGGGACGTGACCAGCAACGCCAACAGCATCGCGGTCCCAACGGCTACAGCCAGCGGCGCCAACCGCGACCACCACCCTTCAGCCCGCGCAGCCAGGGCGACCGACCCGGCGGCCGTGAACGCTGCCACAGCGGTCCCCAGCACCTCCAGCGCCCACCAGATCTGTCTCCGGCGGCCACGACGCCGCCAGCGAGTCACGCCCCGGCTCATACCGCGTCCCGGCGGCGTGACCGGGCGAGCGAGGCGAACGTGTCACTCCAGTTGACGTTGGTGTCGTGCGCCTTCTTCTCGGCCGCAGTGAGAATCACCTTGAACGGAGTCCCGACGTCCTTGCCGACCTTGAGCAGGAACTTCCCGCGGCCGGGGGGCGGGTCCGACTTCCCCGTCTCCGGGTTGACCTGACCCGGCACGGACCACGACGTGATCAGGTCCTCCTCCTCGGCGCCCATCCCGAACACCTGCCGCAGGTTGCCCATCTCCTTCGGAGCTAGGCCACCGAGGAAGACCATCTCGCTGCGAGAGATGAACCCGAACGCTTTCTCGGTCGCCTCCGGGGTGGCCAGCTTCAGGTCATCCATGGTGTGCGTGATGAGAATCTGCGCCAGGTTCAGGGTCCGGTTGAGCCGAGTGATGTCGTCGACGCGGTCGACCATAAAGTCCGCGGCCCGCAACGCCCGCCACAGCTCGTCCATCACCATGAAGTAGGTCCGCCGCGGAGCCAGGGCCGCCTCCCCGAGGTACTTCGCGGCGGCCACAGCCGCCGACCCGTACGACCAGCAGACCAGCTGAAGGCCGGCCTGGAGGCGACGGTCCATCGCGTCGACCGCGGACAGGTCGAACACCGCCGGCTTATGCATCTGCAGCGGGTTGGTGGTGTGCCGGGCGAACACGTCACCGAACTCACCCTTGCCGGACAGCGCGGTGAGTGCGTCGATCAGGCCCTCGACCCGGGCGAAGTACCGCTCCTCGTCCCCGCGGTCGTTCAGGATCGTGGCGAGCCGCTCGGGGCGGGAGCGGATCAGCTCCAGGACGTCGGGGATGACTGGCACCTGCCCGGGGTGTTCCTCTTCCCACATCCGGGGCGCCTGCGCGAGGACGTTCCGTTCGTGCGCTTCCAGACCCCGAACCAGGGCCAGCTCGCACAGCCCGGCCAGCACGTTGATCCGCCGGGCCTCGATGTCGGCCTCCGCCTCGGCCCGGACCTTCTCCGGCAGCTGCGTCAGCAACGCAGCCAGTGGGCCACGGTCGAGCGGGTTGACGAACTCCTGGCCCCGCCCTGGTGCGATCACCTGGCCGCCGAGGCAGTCGCGGATGACCACGACGTACTCACCCTTCACGTCTGAAAGGACCAACGTGATGATTCCCTTCGTCGCCAGCTGGGTCAGGATCCGCGTCACCAGACTGGACTTGCCGAGCCCAGGGCGGCCCAGCACCGCGGCGGAGGGGTTGTTGATGAGGTTGGCCGCGAACCATGACACCTGATCGGCGCAGACCATCCCCCGCCCGTTCAGGTGCGGGCCTAGCGCGGCCCCCACCATCGGCAGCGTCCCGCCCGCGGAGAACGGGTACAGCCCGCCGACCTGCACCGTGGGTCCCCGGAACTCCGGTGGGCTGTCCACGATGGCGGTCGTGCCGCCACCGGGCAGGTCCCAGCCGTACCGGCCCGGCTCGCTCGGGCCAGTTGGCCTCGCCTTACGCCGCTTCGCCGGTTTAGGTGTCTTCCACCGCAGGCTCGTGTCGTCGGCCCCATCACGTCGCCCCACCATCACAGCCCCGTCCCCTTCTTGGCGCCCTTGCTCTTGCGAGCAACCCGGCTGATCTCCTGAGGCACCAGGCCCAACGGCAGCCCCGTCAGGAACGCCATGTCCTGACTACCAACCGGCACCCGCAGACCAATCCGTGCCTGCGCCGCGAGGCCCGACTTCACGGCGCGGGACGCGCGACGCAGCGCTTCTTGGTCGAAAGCCGAGACCGTCACCGCCATCCCTACCCGCACCAGCGGCGAGCCCTGCGCCTCCTGCCGGGCCGTCACCTGGGCAGCCTCCAGCTCGACCGCGGCCGCGGCCTTAGCCCGGTTGCCCTGGGTCGCCTTGAAGTTCGCCTTCTTCACGTCAGCGTCGGCCGCATTGGCCGACGCCTCCGGGGTCTCCGGGCGATACAGCAGAGCCACCCGCTTGCGGGCAATGTCCTTGTGCGGCTCGAGCATCCGTTGCAGCGTCTCGGCAAAGAAGACGCCCCGGGGCGGGTAGCGCATCTGCCAAGTCCTCGACAGCGTCGACTCATGCGCGTAGGTCTGGGCGTGGACCTCGTGGAAGATGGGGCCGACCTCGGCCCAGGTCAACCCGGTACCGACACCATCCCCAGCCGCTGCGGCCAGCTGGGCCTCCTCGACATCGTCGGCGACCGAGGGGTCAAAGGCCACGCGGGTGAAGTCGGTGATGTCCTGCGCCGTGCAGGGCCGCACGCTCGTGCCGGCGCCCGTCGTTCCCAGCGATGACGTCCAGGACGGCAGCAGGTCGCCGATCTGCTCGGCCATCTCCGCCTCTGGTCGGACCATCACCGCCTCCCCGTCCTCGACCCGCGCGGAGAGAGTCAACGTGATCCGGCACGTCAAGGTCGGCGAGCCGACCCGGGACGAGTCCTGGATCTGCTCCTGCACCAGGTCCGCGAACGCCGGGACCTCGTCAGCCCGGCCACGATCCATCGCCCGCTCAAGCCGGTGCCCGGAGTCAGGAACCGTCTCCACGACCACCGCGGCACCGACGATCTCCTCGACCGTGTTCAGCTGCCCCAGCCAGCCCGCCCAATGCGCGACCGCGTTATCGCGCACCCCCTTGTCCAGGCCGGCGAATCCCGCCGGCGCGGCCTGCAGCACCACCGAGTACAGGTCGGCGTGCGGCCAGTGGACCAGCCCGTACGGGCGGCCGTGGATGTCCTCGTGAGAGGACAGCGCCGTCGACGCCGCTACCCCCGGCAGGTGGCAGGCCCCGTCGGGGACGGCCCCGAACATCCCCTGTCTCAGCGTGTTCTTCTTAGACCGCACCGACGCCTTGGCCTGACGGCGGCGCCACATCACCTGATACCGGCCGTAGCCGTCCTTGGTCGGGAACGCCGTCGGCAGAGCCACCGCGACCGCGAACACCGCCCAGACGATGCCGACGACGATGTTGATCAGGCACAGCAGCATCAAGATGACCGCCGCCAGCACCAGAAACACCGACGCCCCGAAGCTCAGCCGCCCGATCCCCGGCATCTTCGGCTCCCGCAGGTTGCCGTACCGGATTGCCTCACCGTTGCTGTCCGTGCTCACGGGCGTTGTCCTTCCCTCGCTGCGTGCCCTGTCATCTGCCCGGTCCCTGGTGGCATCAGGCCGCACCCGTCTCGGGCTCGCCGTTCAGCCGCTCGGTCGCCTTCTTCGCCGCCTCAGCCGCGCCACCCGCGAACTTGCGTCCCGCCCCACCGCCGGACGGTGCCCCGGTCGAGGACGGGTCGGCGCCGGCCGCAGCACCGCCAGAGCCGACACCGCTGGAGCCACCGCCGCCGGGGGTGGGCGGCCCACCGGCTGGCACTGAAACGGCCCCACCGGCCTCGCCTGGGTCACCGCTACCGCTACCGCTACCGCTGCCACCGCCGCCGCTGCTCCCGCCGCCGGGACCGCCGCCGGCAGCTCCGGGAGCCGGCGAACCGTCAGCGCCGGCCGCCCCGGCCCCAGCCGAACCAGCCGCGGCCGCGCCGGAGGCTCCCGCCGCGCCTGAGGCTCCCGCCGCACCGGACCCCGCTGCGCCGGCAGCGCCCCACCCGCCACTGGCGACCACGGCCGCGCCCGCGGCCACCACGCCCGCGGCGGCCGCGCCGGAGAAGATGCTGGAGGACCCCATCGCCGCCATCGGCACGAGGAACTTGATGAACGCCGGCAGTGCCAGCGCCGCCACGATCAGGATGGTCAGGGCGTACACCGCGTTCTTCACGCCGTTCCCGGCGCCCGTCGAGGTGTTCTGGGTCATCAGCATGATGCCGGCGGCGTAGATGATCGCGGCGACCGGCTTGTACAGCGCGAACCCGAAGATCAGCAACCCGAGCCGCTTGAACCGGGCCCAGCCCTCCTCGCTGGCCGCCGCGGCCGCGGTCGGTGGCACGAACACCATCAGCACGACCAGGGCCGCGCCGCGCAGGACCATGAAGATGCACTGGACCAGCGCGCCGATCGTGGCCAGCAGGAACACGATGAACCACAGCCCGAGTTGGTTGCTGGGGTTGCCATCGAGCAGGCCCACCCCGATCAGGGTCTTCAACCCCTCAGAGGGGCTGCGGCCATCCGCGGCCCGGCTGATCACCCACGGCGAGAACGCGTCCCCGGCTCGGATCAGCAGCTGGGTACCGGCGGCGATGGCGAGCGAGCCGGCGGCCACCGCCGAGACCTGCCGGACCAGCTGTCGGGACTCGCCACCGTTGCCGGTGAACGCAATCCGGGCGATGGCGACCGCGAACGAGGCCACCGCGATGACCGCGGTGAACGGGCCGATCCAGGCTTGCAGCTGGCCCACGACTGTCGAGATGGACCAGGAGCCGTTGCTGCCGGTGGCCACGTCCGGCGAGGGCACGTCGAGCCAGAACGTGGACAGGAACGAGATCATCGCGACTACGGCCTCGCCGAAGGCGTGGACGATGGACTCAAACGCCGACGAGGCTGCCTCGCCGGCCAGGCAGCCGAGGTCGATAGGGGTGCACATCGGCATGACCGAGGGCACCGCTGCGGCGCTCATGATGTGGCCGCCCAGGCGGTGAACCCAGCCGGGATGCCCTGCACGAGGCCGGCATCGGGGACCACGTGTGACCCGTCGACTAACCAGTCGCCGTCGTGCCAGACCAGCGGGATCACCCCGTCGGCGTACAGGCCTCGCCCGAACCCGATCAGCTCGACGTTGCACTGGCTGGGCGTGCATCCGGCGAGTCGGAACGCGGCGATGTTGCCGGGTTGCCCGCTGGAGGTCTTCAGGTCGATCAGGGCCTTGTCCTGCCCGGGTCCGGGCGTGTACTGCGCCCGGACCACCGCCGCGCCCGCGTCGGGCGCGATGGCGGCGTACTGAATGTTCGCCGCGGCCAGCAGCGCCCCGGCCGGGGAGTGCTGGAAGCACTGCCGCAGGGGAGTAGCGAGTTTGGTGGGGCCGAGGGTCGGGGACACCGGCACCGCTGCCGACAGGAACGGCTCCCAGCGCACGTCGGTCATCACCGACTGGGGCGGGGCCGCCGCACCGGTCGTGCCGTTGCAGCCAGGGTCGGGCCAGGTCTCCCCCGCCGCGCTAGGCGCCGGCGGCGGGCCTGGCGTCGCCGCGGGTGCTACCGGCGAGCTGGGCGGTGGTGCCGCCGAGGGGGGCGGCGAGTAGGTGGTGCTCGCCGGTGGGGCCGCCGTGGACGGCCCGGCCGAGCCCCGGAGCAGCACCCAGACCAGCCCGGCCGCGACCACCGCGACGAGCACCGCCGCGGCCACCCAGCCGCGGCGGAGACCAGAGCCTTTGTCCTCGTGCTCACTCATTGCGTTTCTCCTCAGGTTCCGGTTTTCCGGGATGATGCTGTGGTCGGGGACGGCCTACCTAGACCGTGGGCCGTCCCCGACCCCCTGCCCGGGTTAGGCCGTGGCAATGCCCAGCACGGCGAAGATCGGTCCCGCGGCCGCGAGGAAGACCCCAGCCACCAGGGTCATCGCCGCCCCCGCGCCACCCTCGAACTGGCCGTGACGCAGAGCCGAGAGGCCCGCCTTACCCATCGAGGCGATGAACGCGGCGATCAGGCAAATGCCCGCCAGAAACGTCACCCACGCGACGATCGTCGCCAGCTGACCTGTCCCGGGTGGCGCGGTACCCACCGCGGGCGCCATAGCACCAAGCATGATGTTCTCCTTCTTCTGAGTGTGCCCGGCCCCACAGCGGGGCGGGTCTGCTGGCCCGAGACAGAGATCTCCCGGGGGTCTAGAGAGGCGCCGGGTCATGACCCGCCGCCGGTGGACTGCACGATGACCCGGTCGGCGAGCCACTCACCGTTCCCGGCGTGGGTCAGGGCGACCAGGACGACCTTGGACTGGGCGGGCAACGTGGTCCCGTCCACGGTGTGCGTCGTGACGGTGACCAGCACCCGGCGGGCCGTCGCCCCGGCGGTCACCGGCGGCGGCGGCTCCGTGTCGGGGCTCGCCGACGCCGTGGTCCACCCGTCGTGGGCGGCCAGGGCCAGCCAGGTCGCTCCGCCGCCGCCGGTCACCGCGGCCGCGTTCCGGGCGGCCTCAGCCGGCGTCATCCATGCGGTAGCACGCCGGGCCGCGTCCTGCGGCGACCGGTCCAGGCGGACGTCCCAGGTGTACAGCGTCGTGGCCACCGCGGCCGCCACCAAAGACGGGTCGCTCGTCGTCACGCCCGTGACGACCCCACCCCGCGGGTCGCCGGGGAGCCCCGTGGGCGCCGCGTTAGGCGCCGTCGTTGGCGGCGCCGCGAACGACGTCGACGGGGTCGAGCTGGTGGACGACGGCGCAGACGCTGCTGGCGGCGTCTGTCCGGCACGGTCGGCTGCCGCGCAGCTGGTGCAGCCCACTGTGACCGCCAGAGCCGCGGCCACCCAGGACCACGAGCGGGACATCATGGCCGTCTCCTAACAACCCAATCGGTGTTAGCGAAATAGGTGGCCGGGACCTGCTCCACGAAGGCTCCGGTGTGCGGCGCGTCGATGATCTGTCCACCGCCCGCATACAGGCCCACGTGGCCCCACGCCCCGTCCGGGCTGGGGTGGTAGTTCATGAGCACGACGTCCCCGGCCTGCATCTGGTCCAACGGCAGCGGTTGGCCGGCCGAGCGGGACGTGACCGTCACCAGAGTCGGGGTGACCAGCTGGTTCGTGGTTCCAGCGCCGATGTCGACGTGGAAGCCCTGGAAGATGGCGTAACGGGTCAGCCCCTCACAGTCGAACCCCACCGGCGGCCCCGCGGACCACAGGTAGCCGGTGGGGCCGTTCGTGCCGCCGCCACCCCACACGTACGGGTAGCCAAGGAACTTCTGCGCCGCGGCGACCGCGGCCGGCTGGGCCGCGGTGCCACCGGCCCCGACCGGGGTCGCGGCCGTGAACTTCGACGCCAACGCCTCGATAGCCGGCACGTACGCGTCCGTCTCAGCGATCCCGGTCGGGAACCCACCCGAAGCCAGGACGGCGCCCAGGCCGGCGTTGTACCCGGCCAGGGCGTTCTGCTCCGCAGTGCCGTGGGTGATCTTGCCCGACTTCGTCGCCGCGTCCACCCGCGCGAACAGCTCGCACATCAGCGCCGCCTGCGCGGGGATAGCGTCACCTGGGTCGAACGGAGACGCCGAGCCGTTGTGGTCGTAGTCCTGGCCGTAGATCGCCCACGTGCCCGGCATGAACTGCGCGATCCCCTGCGCGCCCGCCGGAGAGACCGCAGCGGGGTTCCACCCGGACTCCTGCTGGATTTGCGCCGCGATCAGGGGCCCCGACTCCTGCGGGCACGTCGCTCCGGCCGCCGTCACCAAAGCGACGTACTGAGGCGGGATCAGTGCCGTGTTCAAGGCCGCCGACGTCGTCGCCTGATTCGCCTGCTGCGTCAACATCGTCGACGAGCTGGTCATCGCCGAGACGAGAATCACCGGCAGCAACACCAGGAGAGCGAAAAACCCGCTCACGGCGCCCTTCACGGCGCCCCACCCGTCGTTACGACGTCCGGCGCCGGGGCTGGCGCCCCCGGGTCAGCGGGCGCCGCGTAGACCGCCGCCGACGGGCCGTCTTGGGCGACCACCAGCGCCACGCCATCGCTTGTCACGGCGGCCGGTGGCACCGGGACCGCGGCCGACGACGACACGTCCCGGCGCGTCACGGCGCCAGCCAAGGTCACGGACCCTACGCCGCCGTTCGTCGTCCCGAAGGCCAGCGACTCACCGACCACCGACGTCGACCAGTCCGCGGGCAGCGCACGCGTCTGCCCGGTGTGCAGGTCGAGCAGCGTGGAGCCGAAAATCCCCCAGGTGGCCGAGGGCGAGACCCTCAGTGGGGCCCCGACCGTCCCCGAGCCGGCGTACTGGGCGGTCGCGACTGGAGTGGTCGTCCACCGTGGTGACCAACCGTCCAGGGAGAAGGCTCGGATCACCGCAGCGCTACCGGCCGACGCCCCGTAGCCCACCAGCACTTCGTCGCCGGCAATACCGACGACCCCGGCCCAGGGCAGACCGTCCGGGCCGGAGACGGCCGTACCCTCGCCCGCCACCGTCGAGGAAGTGACCAGCCACACCCGCCCGGCCCCGGCCGTGACGAGGCCCTCCGCCGACGTCACCCCAACGACCGTCGACCCAGCCGGGACGACCCGGGGCTCCAGCGACCGACCGGTGAACACGAAAGCGTGCTGGCCCTGCCCGGTGACGATCAGGCCTGCCCCGGCCACCGTGACCTGAGTCGCCCCCTCAGGGAGGGACCACTCGCCCACCTTGACACCGGTGGTCGGTGACCACGCGGTTACGTGGTCCGTCGTCCAGGCGGCCACCACCGCGTCATTGCCCCGGCCCACAATGACCGGGCCACCGGCCAGCGGCGCGCCCACTGCTGCGGACCAGTCGCGCCGGCCGGTCGCTGCTTCCACGCCAACCAGGGAGGAACCGTCTGCGCCGGGCATGAACGCCTGGCCGCCGAGGACCGCCACGGATGCGGACGACGACGAGGACGACAGCGGCAGGGACCACTGTGCCACTGACGCCCACCCTGCCGGCGGTAGCACCGGCATCTGCGTCGGAGACGGCCCGGGCAGTGTTGCCGTAGAGGAAGGCGGCGGTGCAACCGACCGGCTCCGCAGCCCCACCGTCACCAAACCGCCCGCGGCGGCGCCAACTACCACCGCCACCACCAACAGCAGCACCCAGAAGCGCCGACGCGGGCGGGCACTAGGTCGCGCGTCATCCATCGGCAGTAGAGCACCGGCGGCCGTCACCACACCAACCTCACCCAACTCGAACCCTGCAAGACGCGCGCGAATCGCGCCACCCGGCCGCGCCTCCGCCGCGGTCGCGGCGCGGCCCACCAAAGCCGCCTGCACGCTCTCCCGCGACCCCTCGGCGACCACTGTGTCGTCCATCCGGCCAACCACCTCCGGGCCGTGCTCGACCATTTCAAGCCGCACCACCGGGTAGACCGGCACACGAGCCACATCGACGGACCCCTCATGCGGAGTGCTCACCAGGTGCCACTGCGGCCCCACTGATGTCATGACTGCGTCACTCCGTCGATCACCGTCACCAATCTATCAACCACAGTTGATCTCTGCATGCTCGACGATAAACCACAGGATAGTCAGGGTCAACTGCGCCTCGCCGCAGCTTCGGGGACACCATGCCGTGCACATGGAATGCTTTGCATCGGTAACCAGAGCGGTGCGGATGAGGAGGCCACGTGGCGGGTGATGGCGTTCCCGATCTGGCGGCCAAACTCAACCGACTCTTTGAGACCATCCCTCGTCCGGAGGGCGGCCTCTACACCAACGAGGCCGCCGCCAATGCCCTAGCTGAGCTGGGAGTGACGGTTTCCGCCCAGCACATCTGGCACCTGAGAACCCAGAAACGGGACAACCCATCCTTCCGGCTCCTCGAAGGGATCGCCCGCCTGTTCGGCGTACCCCTTGCGTACTTCTCGGACGCTGAAGTCGAAGCCCGTGTCACGGCGGAGTTGTCTACCCTTGCTGCGTTGCAGGACTCGGGGGTCAAGTCGCTTCTCACGCGAGCACACGGGGTGAGCCCCAGGAACATGGAGCACCTGGGCGCGATCTTGGACCAAATTCGACAAATGGAGGGCCTGGATGAGAACGGGGAGCCTCCGCCGTAGTGCGTTGGCCGCTCATCGATTTATCCCGAGGTCCGGCGACCTGACCGAGTTCTTGCAGGCCCTGGCCCAATCGCGAGGCCGACCCATCGTGATGCTCCCAGTTCCCCGTGACGCGGACGATCCCTCAGGTGTGTGGATCGCCACGGAACACAACGACTACATAGCCTTCCCGGAGGACGCGGCTCCCGCGCGTAAGGCTGCCATCGTTTGCCATGAGGTGGCGCACATGCTCCTTGGGCACGCACCGCAACCAGGACCTGAAGGCCTGGAGGCTCTGGCTGTCGCGGCCGCACCGACCCTGGACCCAGATGTCGCTGCCAGGTTTCTGCGTCGCCACGGCTACGCCTCGGGCACCGAGGCCGACGCGGAGAACCTAGGCACACGCTTGGCCGCGGAGCTAGCCCGGCGCGAGAGCGAGGCCCGTGCGCCTCGTGACCGGATCTACGACCGGATGCGATGATCCAGACGTTCGCGCTGGTGTTGCTCTGGTCGGCCGCGGCATACCGAGTATGGGTGACCTGCCGGTCCCCACCAGCGCTGTGGCGGACTACCTTCACGGCCGCCATGGTCAGCGTCCCCCTGGCCGCCACTGTGCACTTCTATCGGGCGGAGGTCGGCCGGCTACTAGGCCAGCCGAACATCGGCGGCCTCATCACACATGTCGTGTTTGCCCTGGGCGCTGCCTCGGTTGGGGTTTACCTCGAGACCCTCCAACAAGACCGGCCGCGGGCCCTGATAGTCAGGTTTCACCTCGTGGTAGGCCTCGTGGCCGGACTGCTGATGATCGCCACCTGGCTCGCCGCACCCATCCACCAGGTCGAGTACGTCGACCTGTCTGTCGAGTCCGTCCACCTCTCCGTAGCTGCCTACCACGTACTTTTCTACGCGTACATGACGATCAGCCTCCTCAACATCATCCGGTTCTGCGCAACCGAGACGTGGAGCGCACGCTCCGCCGCACCCGCTCGGGCACTGAGTCTCGTGCTGATCGGTGTCGCCTGCCTTTCAGGGCTGCCGGTGATGGTCCTGTTCGGCGTCAACGCTGCGCTCCCCGTCTTTGACCCCGCTTTTGACGGCCGCGTCGGCCGCATCGGAAGCGCGATCCTGCCTTGGCCGCTGATGCTGCTCGCCCTCGGCGTGCTGGCGCTTCTCACCGTCCCCTGGTGTGCCGAAGTCCTCTCACTGCGCAGACGGTGGATCGCGTTGCGACCACTGTGGCGGGAGTTGACTATTCGACATCCAGAGGTACATCTGCCAGTGGCCGCGACTCGTGTTCAGCTGCGCGACCGCCTTCGAATCCGCGAGCAGCGCGTCATCACAGAGATTCACGATGCCCTTCGTCGCGAGACTGTTCCCGCCGAAGCAGTGGCCGGGCCCGAGCTACTAGGCGCCGCCCTGCGTCGCCATGAGGCAGGTCCAGCGACAGCCACCGCAGCACTGCCACAAGCCGCCGGCCGAGACGAAGACCTCGGAGCCTTACTCGCGTTGGCTCGGGCTTTCAACCACGGTCGCACTGACGGGCTATCGCGCGTGGCCTGACGTGGCCCGGTATGGCGCAGCAAGGCAATCGCGTCGCGACCCATGGACGACCTGCCGCGGGGAACGGAGGACGCGCACCAACACGTGCGCTTTGAGCCGGGTCACCTACTCTCGTCTCATGGGATGGGAGACGCACCCAGACGCAGTCCGGCTCGCTAACGCCCGCCAGTCGAGAGTCGCCGACGCAGTAGCGACGGCGACCGACCCGGCACTGTTGGTCATCGCGGTTCTAGCAGTGGTGGCGGCTAGATTCTCGGCATCCCTGTGGTGGGCAGCCGCATGGTCGGTGATGGCTGCATTGTTCTGTGTTGGTGTGCCGTATTTCGTCCTTATGTTGCTCATAGGAAAGGGTCACGTCCTCGACCGTCACGTCGTGATACGCGAGCAGCGTCGGTCGCCCCTAGTCGCCGCTTTAGCGTCCGTCGTCATCGGCCTCAGCCTGCTCGCTTGGCTGGGTGCGCCACGTTCGGTAGTTGCCCTGGTGGCCGCCATGCTCGCCGGTCTAGCGGCGATGACGACGGTCTCCCATTGGTATAAAGCCTCCTTCCACCTTGCAGTCGCAGGAGGGGTCGCCGTGATCTTGGGCCTAGTCCTGGGATGGCTGTCGGCCGTCGTCCTACTGCCGGTCCTCGCGATCATCGGCTGGGCCCGCTTGCGTGCCGGAAGGCATACCGTTGGTCAAGCCGTTGCCGGGCTCCTGGTCGGCGCCCTGGCCGCCGGCGTCGTCTACCCGCTGCTGGCCTGAAACTAAGTCAGCCTGCAAAGGGAGGTTGTCCCGCACTTCGTTGAACTTCGGTGGCGGTCCTCGTGATCGTCAGGCGGCGATCACGGGTTCATCATGACGTACGGCACCGACAGTTTGCGTGGCGACGTGCGCGTCGAGCGCGAGGC
>JAABUT010000904.1_pt1 | contig 39507 bp, 42 predicted proteins | sample 5559281 | NCBI WGS metagenome assembly JAABUT01 (sample SAMN10711880, study PRJNA513359) | rock metagenome | isolation source: Antarctica rocks | place: Antarctica: Victoria Land, Ricker Hills nord | collected 2016-01-04 | reverse complement strand
CTTGGCGAGCGGTCACCGGCGTGTCAGCCATGGCCTGAGCAGCGCCACCCTCCTGGCTTCGGCCAGCCTTTGTACCGTCTTGGTCGCTCATCGCCTGCTCAAGTTGACAGTACCCTACACGGGGTGGGACGAGGACGTGGCCACGAAACGGGGCTGGCTCGGCCACTGGCTCGCGAGTACGGTGCTGATCGAGCCCCCGCAGGTGGTGCAGGAGTCCAGTCCGACCTCGACGCTCGCGACGGCGCGATCCGGGCGACCGGGTATCGGGCAGGCCACCCCCGTTGCCGAATTGATGGCCCGCGTGCGAGAGCGTCGACAGGAGCTGAAGCTCAGCCAGGCCCTCGTCGCCGCCGCCCTCGGGGTGACACAGAGCTACTTCAGCAAGCTGGAACGCGGCGCGGCCGGGGACAAGCAGATCTCGGCCGATCTGAAGCAGCGCCTGATCGACTGGTTGGGGGAACACTGAGCCGCGCCCCGCTCGACACATCCAGGCACGCTGGATTCGTCGCCGCCCCACCCTTCCCCACCGCCGCTCGCGATCAGTCCTGTGTGACTATTGCGGGGGGTTATCCTGCTCCCATCGCGCCAAGCCAAATGACCGCGCACAGGGCTCATCTTTGTCGCAGGAATGCGGGCGACGATGTGGCATGGTGCCGCAGGAAGCACATCGCAATCTGTTACCGAGCGGCATGGCGCTCGCTGATAGGCGGTGAGGCGATGGCATGTCGCACGCTCATGACAGTCCCAGCCGACTACTTCGGGGGGTTATCATGCTCCTAATCGCGGTCGGTTAGTCCTGTGTGACTACGGCGGCGGGTTATCGCGCTCCGATGGTGTACGGTCGCCGGACATGGCGGGCGGATAGTCCTCCAGGAATCGTTCGGGGGGACATCATGAACCGATCCCGGATATGCGATTAGTCCTTGAGGACTGCCAGGGAGGGTCATCCTGCTCCCTACGGAGGGTTATCCTGATCGGGATGCCCACGAATTCCCTCGTGTTGGCACCAAAGCCCCGCCCGGGAGTGCGCCGGTCCAGGACTAGGATTTTCGCCCCCAGCGATCGACGCTGGCATAGTCCTCCTATCGAGGGGCGGTAAGCTGTAGGGGACGTGTGTGCCATCCCCGGTGCCGACATTCCTGCGTGCCCTGAGCCCGACTAGCGGTTGCCGGGGGATGCGAGGGGCGCGAGCGAGGCGAGACAGGTCCGCCATGTGGCCGTCGCGAGGGACGAGGGGGACCGGGCAAGGGCGAGGGGGATATCGTCACGCGGGGGAGTGGCACGGGTCACGACGAACCGAAGGCAAATGAAAAGGTGCTTGCCAAGTTCGACAGACCATGCAAACACCTCATCCCTGAGCAAGTTGCGCGTAGCACCCCCTGTCCTGCCAGACAAGTACCCGGATCGGGTATCGCCTGAGCGCGGAGGGTTGTATGCGCGGCCACACACCAGCCGGGGGAGGTGCCATCGGCATCGAGGAGCGCGGCCATGCCACGACCGGCTGACATGCCAACCCTGCGGGGTTTGCCCAATCCGAACACCACGCCATTGCCGAATTGCATCGTCGACGAGTATCTGCCCTTCTTCACGGGGGCCGAGCTGAAGGTGCTCCTCTACCTTGTCCGGCGCACGCTCGGCTTCCACAAAACGCGCGATGCGATCTCTCTCAACCAGATTTGCAACGGCATCGTACGCAAGGACGGGCGTCGCCTCGACCGGGGGACCGGGTTGCACAAGAGCACTGCCTGCGACGCGCTCAATGCACTGGTCGGTTGGGGCATGATCAAGCGCGTGACGCGCCGCGACCTCGCGCGCGGCGATCTGCCCACCGAATACATCCTCTGGATCGAGGGCGAGTCCCAGGAGGAAGCGGGTCAGGGGAAGGCCGATGACGGCGGTTCTTCCACGGCACCGCCGCCAAACCCGGCACCACCGACAGCAGGTCGGCAGGTCGGCATAGGCGTGCCACGATCGGAAACCACCTCGCTACCCGTGTCGGCTCTATCCGACACGGGTGATGGGATACAGGTCGCGACCCCCGTGTCGGGCAGAGCCGACACCCCCCTGTCGGTGCAGCAAGACACCCCCGTGTCGGACAGGGCCGACAGACAAAACCTAGCGTCACAAGAAAAGTCGAATGCTCGACAGGGTCGCCCGGAATTTGCTGAAGAGAAACGACAGAGTCGCGCGGTCTCGACCGCTCCAGCCGATGGACTCTCGGTAGGGAGTACGCTCCCCACCCGGCTAGTCACCCCCTTGCAGAGCGGCGATGTAAGCGGGCAGCGCTCACCAGATGCAAGCCCCAAAGACGGGGCGTCGACATTCGATCCGATGCGCGAAGCGTTGCACCCATTCGCGGAAACCATCGCGCGCGAATTCAACGATCGGGCATCGTTTCGCGCCACCCTTTCGCGACTGGTAAACCTTTATCACCGTGCCGGATTGCCAATGGACGTGTTCGCCGAGCGGCTCGATGCCGCCCGGCAGCGAACGAAAGAGCGGACCGCAGCGATCCGTCCGATGGCTGGCGGGGGGGCAGGATGGGCGGCCAAGAACAAGATGCCCTACTTCTTCGCCCTGCTCGAGGAGCAGCTCGGATTTCGAGATGAAGCGACCCTCCCGGCGGCGGGACCGGTTCGCGATGGCCCGGCGGTGCGGGACACGCCGCCCGCCGTCACGCGCATGTCGCCCCCGGACGAGACGAGCGAACCGGCACGCCTCGAAGACGCGATGCCGCATCGCCCACCGACACCGATCGCACCGACGGGGACGCCGACTGCGGCAGTGGCCGACGCGGATGAGCGGATGATCGGGGCGGTCGTGCGAGAGTTCAGCCACCAATTCGTCGAGTACGCCGCCGCCGCCGCACTCGGGGATTGGGCCATCGCCCTCTGGCGACGTACGGGCCTGTCCCGACAGCGCTTCCTCGAGGTGGCGGGGGCGGTATCGGACGAGATGGTGCGGGATCGCACGACAGCCGCTTCCGCGCCGCTCTTCCGAGCACACCTCGCCGCAGCGTTCGATCAGTCGGCCCAGGACAAGGGCACAGGCGTGCGTGGCGGCCCGAAGTGCCCTCCCCCGCCGCCGGAATCCGGCACCGCTGCCGTGCGGCGGGATGGGACAAGTGGACCCGATCGCCGTTCAATGGAGCAATCGGCGAACCATCCCGACTTGCTCTGACACTCCCACCCCTACAGGGTGCGGCGCCGGTCGGGTCGATCGATGACCGATGATGCGCAAGGGGTATCGGCATGTGCGGGCGCTACATCCTCAAGAATGCGGAGCAGATCCCGCTGCGCTTCGGCGCGGCGGCGGACGAGGCCGTCCAGGCTGCGCTCGCCGACCGCTTCAACATCGCCCCGACCGAACCGGTCCCGGTGATCGTCGAGGCGGCATCCGGTGACCGGCAAGTCGCGATCGCCGCCTGGGGGATTGCCCCGCACCGCCCGGGCGGGCGGCCCTTCCTCGCCTGCAACGCCCGCGCCGAGTCGCTGACCGAGCGGCCCACCTTCCGCCCGCTCGTGGCCCGCTCGCGCTGCCTCGTCCCCGCCTCGGGCTGGTACGAGTGGACGGCGGTCGCCGGGGGCAAGGCGAAGCAGCCCTGGTACAGCACCGACCCGGACGCCGACGACCTCCTCGGCCTCGCCGGGCTCCTCGACCGCTGGGTCGACGGGGACGGCACCCCGCGCGCCGCCTGCGCCATCGTCACCACCGCCGCCGCGACCGACGACCTGCGCGCCCTCCACGAGCGGATGCCCGTTGTGCTGCCGCGCACGGCGGAGGCGGCCTGGCTCGACCCCGCCCTGACCGACCCCGCCGCCGTACTGCCGCTCCTGCTGCGCCCGGACGCCGCGCGCCTGCGCCGCTGGCCGGTCTCGCCGGCGGTCAACCGCAGCGGTGCCAGCGACCCCGCCTTCGTGCGGCCGCTCAACCCGGCCTGAGCGCGGCCCCATACCGGCTTCGGGGGAAGTTTGCGCCCCGGCCCGCGCGGGCGGGCGTGGCGGGTGTGGACCAGCGAGCCCGGGTGCCACCCGGGCGATCGAGCCGTCGGCCCCTTCCGCGTGTACCGTGATGCGACCGGCGTCGGTACGGAACCTCGGACGCCCGCCCGGCCCGGGCCGGGCAGTTGCCCGCTTCGACCGCGCGTCGGGTGCCCGCGCGGTCGAAGCGGGGCAGGACCTGCGCCACGCTCTGGGCTGTCCCGAGCGCGCGGCCCGCGCGGCCTGTCGGCGTCCTCGGTCGGTGAGCGGGTTATCGGGGTCCTCATCGGCAGTCCCCCCGACCCGGGCATTCGCCGTGCTTGACCAGGAAGGGGTGCATCAACCCGCCTCCCGCTCTGCCGCAGCCGTTGTCCCCCATGTCTTCCCAACCTCCGCCGAGACGCGCGCCTATGCACACGACGCCGCCCGCAGCACCGGTGGTACCGCAGCGATCGGGGCTACCGGCATCCTCACCGCCGTCTGCGTTCTCTTCGGCTATACTGCCGGCACTACCCTCGCCGTCTGGCACTGGTGGTCCCGCCTGTCGCGTCGACCCCGCCGTGGGGTCCCTCGCTGCGAGTCTCGCGCATATAGAGGGGTCATGATGCCGGACAACACCAAGACGGTCGTCACGGTCAACATCACCACGGACCTCGCCGACCCCGACGCCGCGATCGCCTGGGTGCGCGCAACTCGCCGCCAGCCTCGGCACGCGGGGCGACGAAGGAGAAGAGGGGTGGTTCAGCGAGCGGATCGGGACGCCGCGCTGGCAAGCGGTGGCGATCAGGGTCATCCGGGACGGTGCGCCGCAGCCGGAAGATTGATGGCCCGTACTCCCGATGAGTTTGGCGACCCTCGTTGCGCGATCGTTTGGCGCTCCGGCCTGTGGCTCGTAGCCCCTTACGTGCTGATTAAGAGTCCGGGGGGTGCTTTTTATCGGACGCCATTCACAGCCACTTTTCCCGGTGTGACGCGAGAAAACGATTCGTCTCTCCACCCACTTCGCCACGCTTCCGCCGGCTGGTATACCTGTTTGTCTACGGCCGCGTCTACACGACCCGGCCCTTTTCATGCCCTTCCTCATCCTGCCACATGACCGTTCGGTCCGCGATCCCACGCTCGCCTATCCCGGCGTATCCCCGCCCTTCCCCGATAGCTCATTTCCCTCGCGCCGATGCGGACCTATCTCGAGCGACAAGCCGCGCTCATACCGTTCGATCCCGGCGAATGTCGTCGGCGCTGCACCCAAGATTGCACCCAGTCGGAGGGCATAGCCATCATGACGGGATCAACGCACGCGGGTTTCGCCTCACCTATGACACTGCAATTTTCAGTCCCGTTCTGCCCCCTCCATACGCTTCCATAGCGATCCGCTTTTTCTGTCGTGGCGCGGAAGGCCAATAGCTGCTCTCCACCCAATTCCACCGATCTTCGGGTACTTGGCTACATTTTGGCTACATCTGCGGGAGCAAGTGGGCCGTTCTGGCTGGGCGTCGGGGGGCAACAGGAGGAACCCCGGTCACGTCACGCGAGGTCGCGCGACCCTCCAGGATAGGGTCATACCGCTGCCATCACCGCCGCTTGTTCCTCGTCGCGTTATCTCGGCACCGGCACCAGATCGCGCGGGGCGGGGTTGTTCTCGCAGGCGATCCCGTCCTTGTCCGCGTCGAGTTGATTGGGATCGCGCGGGTCGGCGCGCAAGACCACCTGCGCCTGCGCCTGGGAGGCGAAATCGGGGCAATTGTAGCGATTCCCCTGCCCGATGTAGCGGCGCGGGTCAAACCCGTTTGATGAGGCTGCGGGTTGCGGCGCGGTGGTGGCCGCCGGGGGACGAGTGGTCGGCGTCGGGACGATCGGTCGCGGTGTGGCCGTGGGGTGCGCTGGCGTGCTGGTCGGCGGCACGGCGGTTGGCAGCGGCGCGTGGGCCGAGGCGCATTCGCCCTAGAGGCCGAGCCGCTGCACCTGGGCCGCGAGTTGCAGGTCGGCGAAGAGCCGCTGGCAGCGCACGTTGGGCGGGTAGGACGAGGCGGCGGCGAACCCCCACTTGACCAGTTCTTCGTTGGCGTGGCGCGCGATGCCGTCGTCGCCGATCACCCACACGTAGCGCAGCAGGCGGTCGTACTTGTCGCGCTCGCTGATGTCCCGCTCCAACTCGACCGCGCGCCCGGCGACCAGCTCGGCGTTCTTGGCGCTGGCGGCCTCGCCGAAGCACTCCACCGTCGCGCGCGGGTCCACCGTCTCCGGGGTGTCGATCCCGATGTAGCGCACGGTGTCGAGCCGCCCGTCGGCGAGCCGCACCTGGATCGTGTCGCCGTCGATCACCCGGACCACCGTGGCCGGCTCGCGGGCGAGCGGCACATCGGGCGGGGCGGAGGGGGCGGCACCGGCGGGCGCGGCGGGCGCGGTTGTGGCCGCGGGGATGGTGCGCGGGGCGGCGCTGGGCTGGGCCGACGAGCCGCGAGCCGCCGGGGTGGCCGGTGCGCCGTCGCAGGCTGCGAGGCAGGCGAGGAGCAGGACGAGCAGCGGCGCGGCGCGCAACCCGACTCGGGGGCGAGGCACTGCAACCTCCCTGAGCGTGGTCCTATGGGTGACGATCCGCTACAGGGGTACTAGCACGATCCGTGGGCATCTTGTCAACAGGACCGATAAAGGACAGGACAGATTGGCTACGCGGTGCCGTCGATTGTGGGGAGGGATGCGAGTTGACCTGCCCCGGTGATCAACGGGACAGGGATCGGATGTCCAGTTCGGGCAGCGCAATCGCCGGTCGCGAACGGTACGCTGGGTGGGGGTTGTGGCAAGCCCGCAGGCAATGCGGGCCGTTTCAGGCAGGGGTGAGCGATGAACGAAGCACCTGTGTCGGGGCGGTGGCGCGATCTGCTCGCGGGGCGCGTGGCCGAGGCAACGAGGATACTCGGCGCGATACGCGGGGTGGACGGCCTCATCGTCGGCGGCAGCGTCGGGCGCGGCGAAGCCTGGCCCATGTCCGACATCGACATCCTGCCGATCTACGCGAAGGCCGCGCCGGAGCGCGCTGACGCGGAGGGGGCGGTCGGTCGGCAGCACGCCGAACTCATCGACTGGTGGGCCGCGTCGGGGCGGGCGCAGACGCTGGATGTCGGCTGGCTGGCATTCTCGGCCGACGAGGTGGCGCGGGCGCACGGTTCGCCCGCGTCGTGGCTCGCCGCGAAGATGGGCGACCGGCGGTGGTTCCACGGGATCGACAAGGCATCGGGCGGCTATGGTGGCGGTGCCGAGAGTAGTCAGGCGCAGCAGTTCGTCGAGTGGGCCACCGCGATGCGATTCGCCCCGGAGGTGATCGCCGCCCGCGTGGCTTTCTGGCGGCAACAGGCCCGCGATCACCACGCGGCGGGTCAGGCGAGCCTGGGGGAAGGCGACCACGGGAAGGCGACGCTCGCGGTGTGGGAGTGCGCCCGCGCCGTGCGGCTGGTCCTCATCGAGGGCTGGGGGCAGCGGCTCAGTTCGATGGGCCGGGAATGGACGCGCTTCGAGCGCATGGCCGAGCAGCATGATGCGCGCGACCTCGCCACACGGATCGCGGCGCTCGCCGATGCCGATCCCGGTAGCGTCGCTCAGGTGGTGCCGCTCACACCCCTCTGGCTCCAAGAACGGATCGATCTCGCCCTGGCGGCGCGGCGCGCGATCGACGAGGAGGTGAGCGCAGAGGAGAACGCGCGGGATCAGATCGCGGCATTCCGCCTCCATGTGCTGCGAGGTCGGCCCGATCTCGGTGGTGAGTGGCTGGGGCTGCCCGCCTTCGATCTCACTGAGCGATTTGCCGAGTTGCGCCAACTGCTCAACGATCACTGTCAACTGCCGCATTGACGAAATGAAGCGCAACGATTCACGGGTTGGTGAGGCGGATCGGCCCCGAGTACTAGGGATTGAACGCGATGCGACAACGAATCTGAGTATTTCACACCGTTGGGCGCGGGTAGAGCACCCCGGCGGCATCGAGCAAGATGCGAATATGGTCGACTGGCGGGATGTGAACGCGGCATAGCGCCGCTCTTGCCACATGCTGCTACAATCCCCGCCACCTGGTACGTGAGGTGGCGGGGGTTCGGCTTCAATGCACGCTACCGGGCCGCTCGATTATGAGCGGCCGAGAAGTATGCCCGGTGAATCGTCAGCGGCGTTGGGTGGAAGCGTTCGGCTAGCGGGTGGTGACGATGCCCAAGGAAAAACCGCCGTATCGCCTGGCGCGCAAGCCCCTGGGCGTCGGCGGGTTCGCCGAGGTGTTCGAGGCCGAGCACAGGGAGACCGGCGAGAGGGTCGCGTTCAAGCGTCTCCTTAGGAAAATTAACAGGGAGGAGGCGCTCGCGCGCCTGCGGCGCGAGATCGAGACGCTCCGACGCATCGATCACCCCCACGTCATGCCCGTGCTCGATCACGCCGCCGACTTCTCGTGGTACACCATGCCGCTGGCCGATGCGGTGCTGGCCTCGCTGGAGCCGCCGATCGCCGACGAACTCCTGACGACCATCGTCAGGGAGTGCGCCGCCGGGCTGGCGGCGGCGCACGACGCCGGCCTGGTGCATCGCGACGTGACCCCGCCGAACATCGTGCGGATCACTCACGACGGACAGGCGCGCTGGGTCATCGCCGACTTCGGGCTCGTGCGACGCCCGCGCGGCCTGACGACCGTGGTGCGCACGATGGCCGGCAGCGAATTCGGCACCGCCGGTTTCGCCGCCCCGGAGGCGTGGGATGATCCGCACGCGATGACCGCGCAAGCCGACATCTACAGCCTCGGGCGGGTGGTCGCATGGGCTGTCACGGGTCGTCTCCCGGCACCGAATAGATCTCTCCTGCCCGATGATGAACCTTGGCGGACTTTCGTCCAGCGGGCGACCCAAGACGAGCCCACGGCGCGCCCCATTTCGATGCGCGCGTTGGTCGCGCTTGCGGATGGTGAGAGTCAACCAATAGATCCGAGCGCGGGACATCCAAACCTGATAAGCGGTCCAATTAGACACACCGTGATAGCGCAGCGCGATGTCAGCACGGGCGTGGCGAAGCGCTATTCGGCAGATGTGCTTGTCGATCGCAGTGCGGAGCCGAAATCTATAGGCGCCATTGTTCGCGCGCTCACGAATCTCTTGCGCAATGAGACATCTTTTCGCGACAGCTATTCTCCTGCGAGTCAACCCGATCGGGTCACCGATGTCGTTTTCCTCTTTGTATATCTATCCCTCGATGACGCGGCGAAGGTACTGTCACGTTAAGTTTTCATTGAACGAAACCTCCCCACGCCGGGCCAGTTCTGGCCGTCACCGGCGCGTGTACGGGCCGGATCTGGTCGCGTATGCGCCGATCGTTCCCCACTTCGGGATCGCCGTCGCCGCCCAAAAGGCTTAACGTGACAGTGCCCATTGAGGGGCCGGGACTGGCCGAAGTTGCGCACAATCCTCGTGGCAACCGGATGCGGGCGCCGTAGTCCGCGCCCTCTTGTCAGCCTGCTACCCGCCCGGCGCGCGCTCGCGATCGTGCTCGGCGTCGGCACCTCGGCCGGGGGGCGAGTACCTCCTCGGGACGATCAACCCGCACCTGCCGGGGTTCTTAGCGGCCGCGGCAGCGGGGCGGGCATCCCGCCGACCGTGGCCGTAACGGGGCGTACTCAGGGGCGCGCGTCGTAGCGAGCGAAGCCGTCACGGCCCGCTTCTTTCGCATGGTAGAGGGCCGCGTCCGCGTCGCGCAGCAGGTCCTCCGGTCGCGCGTGCCCCGGGCGGCCCGGGGCGATGCCGACGCTCGCCGTGACCGCGTGCCGGTATCCGTCGATGCTGAAGGGGGCGGACAGCGCCGCCGCCAGCCGCCCGGCGACCGCCGCAGCCTCGTCGGCGTCGGACAGTCCCTCCAAGAGCACCACGAACTCGTCCCCGCCCAGGCGGGACAGCGTGTCGCCCGGCCGCACGACGTGGTGCAGACGCGCGGCGACCGCGACCAGCAACTGGTCGCCCGCGCCATGCCCGTGCTCGTCGTTGACCCGCTTGAAATGGTCCAGGTCGAGGAAGAGGACGGCGCAGGCCGCCCCGCCGCCGCGGAGGCGGCCGAGGGCACGGTCGAGGCGCGCGAGGAAGAGGGCGCGGTTGGGCAGCCCGGTCAGCGCGTCGTGGGTCGCGCGATGCGTCAGCGTCGCCTCCCGCCCGGTGCGCAGGGTGCTGTCCTCCGAGACGCCCACCGCCCCGCGGAGGTGCCCCGCCGCGTCGTGCACCGGCGCATCGGTGCCGTGGGCGGGGAAGGTGGTCCCGTCCTTGCGGCGCGCGGTGAACTCGCCGGACCAGGAGAGCCCGCCGCGCAGCCGCGCCCCGGTGGCCGTCGCGAGCGCCGGGTCGCCGGGGCCGACCGTCAGCGCGCCGATGGGTCGCCCGAGGGCCTCCGCGCGCGACCAGCCGTACAGCGCGACGGCGTGGGCGTTCCAGTGGGTGACCCGCCCGGCCATGTCGGTGGCGATGACCGCGACCCCGAGCTGATCGAGCAGGGGCTCCAGGAGTCGGGTCATGGCCTCGACCCCCGCGCGCGCGGGCAGTTCCTGGCAGTAGACGACCAGGCCGACCGGGGACGGGTAGGCGCGGACCGCGCACCACGCGACGGTGCCGAGGGCCGTCGCCTCGAACATAGCGGGGGTGTCGGAGGCCACGGCCAGGCGACACGCCGTCTCGAAACCGGTGCCGACCATCGCAGGCCGGGCGCGCCGGACCGGGCGGGGGCGGCATGGAGGAAGTAGGCGTCGAGCGGATAGTCCAGGTGGAGCTTCCTATCGCGAGGCAGACGACGCGCGTTGTTGCGCGCATGCAGTGTACTCGATCTACCTCCCGGTGATAGCAGGGATGGGTAGCCCCCTCGTTACCCGGTCAGGCGATCCCGCGCACGACTATGTGCCGATGTCCCTCGGCGACCCAGTACGGTGGCCGTTCTCACCCGTGGCACCACCGGCCTTACCGTCGCGTGCCTTGCCCTCACCGGCCGGTCGGGTCAGGGATCGACCCGTCTTCGCGGGCTCTTCCGCTAATTCCGTGCACCCCGGTAGAAAATAGGGTTGCGGGGGCCAAAATTGGACAAAACACGTCGGTCTGGCGCCCATGCGTGGCGCTTTTCAACCCTGTCGCCCTATTTTTTATGCCTGTTCGACACGCTGCACGGAATTAGCGGAAGAGCCGCCACGTGGACACCGGAATACTGGGGCCTATGCCCTCGAGGAAGGGGTCCACCATGGCGAAGACGCACCCACCCTACCCGCCGGCCTTCCAGGCCGAGGCGGTCGAGTTGGCCCGGACGAGCGGGAAGGGGATACCGCAGTTGGCGCAGGGCCTCGGCATCTCGGAGCAGGCGTTGCGCGGCTGGCTGAAACGCACGGACAGCGACGCCGGGCGCGGCCAGCCCGGCGAACTGACCACCGCCGCGCGGGAGGAGTTGCGGCGGCTGCGGCGCGAGAACCAGGTGCTGCGGCAGGAACGCGCGATCGTACGAAAAGCCGCGGCCTGCTTCGCCAAGGAGCCGCTCATATACTGGAGAAACTGGTTCGGCGGTGGCGGTGAGGCCGTGGAGGCCCGAGCGCGGCACCGTCACGTTAAGCCTTTTGGGCGGCGACGGCGATCCCGAAGTGGGGAACGATCGGCGCATACGCGACCAGATCCGGCCCGTACACGCGCCGGTGACGGCCAGAACTGGCCCGGCGTGGGGAGGTTTCGTTCAATGAAAACTTAACGTGACAGTACCCTTGAACGGGCGCACGTCGAGGCCCCGCCTGCGAAAGGCGGCGAGCAAACCGGCGGTGAGAGTCGTCTTCCCCACGCCGGACCAGACCCCGGCGAGCATGATCCGCGCGCCCATCAGGGCTCGCGCCGCGCCAGAACGAACAACCCCTCCTGTTCGGGTCCGTGGGGACGTGCCGCGTCGAAGGCGTGCCATGAGCCGGTCACGGCGAAGCCGGACTCGGCCAGCAGGCGGCGCAATTCCGGCAGCCCGTAGTGTCGACGGGTGAGGGTGTAGACGCGTCGCGCATCGCCGTCAAGGACGGTCGTGCGGTCGGTGCAGGTCATCGCCGCCGCGTCGGGGATCGCCTCCAGCAACTCGACCGTCCCCGCGAACTCGCGCCAGTCGCGGCGTGGCGCGGGGAGCGCCACTGGCCAACCGCCGATCCCGAAGAAAAGTTGTCCGCCAGGTGGGAGCATCCCGCGCAACGTCGCGAGGCTGGCGCGGTCCTCCGCCTCGGTCGGGAAGCCGACGCAACTGCGGTCGTAGAGGGAGAGGAGGGCATCGAACGGCCCGGCATCGGCCAGCGCGCGAAAGTCGCACTCGCGCAGATCGGCGTCGAACCCGGCGGTATGGGCGCGCGCCTCTGCCAGCATCGCCGGGGCGATATCGACGCTTGTCAGCCGCGCGAAGCCGCGCGCGCAGGACGCGCGTGTGCCGCCCCCAGCCGCAGCCGATCTCCGGCAGCCAATCGTCGGGGCGCAGGCCGAGCGTCGCGACGATGAAGTCGCTGTCGCGCGCGGCGGCGGCGCTCCCGCTCGCGCGGCCCGCATCGTCCAGTTCGGCGGCATGGCGCAAGCTGTGGTGGCGATACCAGGCGTTGTTGCCCAGCTGGAGTTCGGCACCGGAGCCATCCTTATAGGAGCGTCGTGCTGGCGTCATCCGGCAGGTGTGTGAGGGGTGGAACATGCATGGATATGCCCCTGATGAGTGACGGTGGCAACGCAAGCCATCGTGCCACACTGCGTGTGTCATAGGCGTCATACTCGAATCGTCGTGGTGGCCGGACCTCGCCGTCAACTGCTCCGGCTCTCGTCGCGCTGCTGCCACCGCTCACCATTGCTGTTCTTCTCGATACTGACTGGTATGATAGGGCTCCGCTGCCTCTTCGGCGCGAGCCAACTCCCGGCCTAGCCTGCGGGCGCGATCGTCTTGCGCGCGCTGTTCGGCACCTCGCGACCACTGCAGGATCGACGCGACCATCCCGGGCATCGAGTGTTCCTCGGCGATGAGGTCGACGCGGAGGCCGTGCTCGCGCGCCGTCCGCGCCGTGCGCGGTCCGATACAGGCCACGAGCGCCCCACCAAATGGTTCCCAAGCGGTCGGTACCGTCGCCGCCGCGACACCGTCCGGTGCGTCGCGCTCGCCGGGTGGGACGAGCGCCAGGACGTTCGACACGGTCGACGAACTCGTGAAGGTGATAATATCGAACCCGCCGGTCGTCAGGGCGGTGATTGTCTCGGGATCGGGCGGCAGTTGCTCCGTGCGGTAGGGCGCGATCCGGTCGACCGCCGCCCCCAGCCCGACCAGTCCCCGCGCCAGGGCTGCGCTTGTCCCGACCGCCGCGACGAGGAGGAGCCGTTTCCCGGCGGGCCCCGTCTCCGCCACGCCCGCCAGGATCGCCTCGATCCCGAGGCTATCGGGCACGAGGTCGGCGATGAGGCCGCGCCGCTCCAGTGCCTCCTGTGCACCCCTGCCCACGGCCACGAGGCGCGCGGCGGCGAGGGCCCGCACGTCGCGACCGTCGGCGCGCAGCCGGTCGAGGAAGCGCACGACGCCGTGCCCGCTCGTGAAGACCAGGTAGTGATAGGTGGTGAGCCTGGCGAACACCGCGCCGAACGGTTGCTCGTCGCCAGGCTCGGCGAAACGGAACCGGGGCAGTTCCACGGTGCTCGCACCGAGCGCCCCGAGCATGGTGCCCAGCTTGCTCTGCTGCGCGCGCGAGCGGGCGACGAGGACCCGTCGCCCGCTCAGCGGCTTGCGCGCCGGATCGTCGAACCAGCGCAGGCGTTCCCGCAGGCCCACGACCGCCCCGACGACCACCGTCGCCGGGGCGGCGAGTCCCGCCTCCGCGACGAGGTCAGGCAGCGTCTCGAGCGTGCCGACCACCGTGCGCTGGGCCGCCCAGGTGCCCCAGGCGACCGCCGCGGCCGGCGTGTCGACCGGGCGGCCGTGCGCGACGAGTTGGGCGGCGATGCGCGGCAGATCGGCGACGCCCATGAGGAAGACGAGCGTCTCGGCCGCGGCCAACGCCCCCCAGTTGCGGCCCGCGTCTCCCCGCGCGGGGTCGTGATGCCCGGACACGATCGTCACGGAGGAGGCCACGTCGCGGTGGGTGACCGGGATGCCGGCATAGGCCGGGACCGCCAGGGCACTCGTCACCCCCGGGACAACCTCGAAGGGCACCCCGGCGTCGGCCAGGGCCGCCGCCTCCTCACCACCCCGTCCGAAGAGGAACGGGTCGCCGCCCTTGAGGCGTACGACGCGCTTGCCGAGGCGACCTTGTTCCACCAAGAGCGCGTTGATCGCATCCTGCCGCAGCAGATGATGGTGCGCTTCTTTGCCGACGTAGACCCGCTCCGCCGTCGGGGGCGCCTCATCGAGGAGGCGCGGATCGACCAGGCGATCGTACACGACGATCTCCGCGTCCCGCAGCCGGTCGCGCCCGCGCACGGTCAGCAAGCCGATATCGCCCGGACCCGCCCCGACCAGCGAGACGAGCGCCGCGCCGTGGGTGGGGCTGTGGTCCATGGCGGTGGCCTGCATCGGCGGCTCGAGCGTCATCCTTGCCTCATGGCGTGCTCCCGATCGCCTGCCGACGACCCCGCTAGCCGAACGAGCGATAGCGCCGCGGGTCCACCCGGCGACATCCCGGCTACGCGGTGCCGCACGTTCATAGGGTGCCCGCGCCGACCGCGTAGCCGCGCGGCGTGACCAGCAGCCCGTCGAGGTCGATCGTCGCGCTATTGCCCACCACGATCGTGGTGAGCATGTCCACCTGGGCGGGATCGAGCGCGGCCAGCGTCGTCGTGTGGACCCGTTGCCCTTCCCGGAAGGCGTTCGTGACAAGACCGACCGGTGTTCTCGCGTCGCGGTGCCGCAACAGCACGTCGCGTGCCGCGCCGAGCTGCCAGTCGCGCCGACGGCTGCGCGGGTTGTAGAGACACAGGACGAAATCCGCGGCAGCGACCGCCTCCACGCGGCGCAGGATGACCGGCCATGGCGTGAGGAGATCGCTGAGCGAGACGCAGGCCCAGTCGTGCATCAGCGGCGCACCCAGCAGGGCGGCGGCGGCAACGGCGGCCGTGATCCCCGGGATAACCTCGACATCCGGCGCGTCGCCAGGGCGCCAGCCCGCGCCATGCAGCAGTTCCAGCGCGAGGCCCGCCATGCCGTAGACCCCGGCGTCGCCGCTCGACACCAGCGCCACGCGTCGGCCACGCCGCGCGAGATCGATGGCCAACTCGGCACGAGCGACCTCCTCCGTGAGCTGCGACGAGATGATCTCCTTGCCCTGGAGGAGTGGGCCGAGGAGATCCAGGTAGAGCCTGTAGCCCACGATGACCGCGCTCCCCGCCAGTGCCGCGCGGGCCGCCGGTGTCAGCTGGGCGAGATCGCCGGGTCCGGTGCCGACGAGCGCGAGTTGCCCCCTAGTCATCGGTCTCCTCCCGCAGCGCCACCGCCACCGTGACCCGCCCGTGGACGACCTTCTCCACGAGTAAAGTCCGCGTGCCACCCGCCAGGAGTGCCGCCGGCTCCGCCACCCCGTGCGCGCCGACCACCGCCAACGCCGCCCGCGAGGGATGGCGCACCGGGACGCTATTGAGTTCCGGGGCGTCGAAGAACCGCAGCGGTCGGCCCAGGGTCGTGGCATAGGCGAGCAACCCCGCCTCGTCCCGCTTCACGTCGATCGACGCGAGATCGCGCACCGCCGCGAGCGCCAGGCCGTTATCCGCGAGCACCCACGCGACCGCTCCGGCGATCTCCTCTTCCGACACCCCCCGCGCGCAGCCGAGTCCGACGCTCAGACAGGGCGGGTGGTAGATAACCGTGGCCGCTTTGTCCCGCACCTCCGGTGGTAACGCCGCGCCCCGCCGATGGGTGACGACCAGTGCTGCGGCGATCGTTGGATCGCCGAGGTCCTCGATCCGGGCGACATAATCGAGGGCGGCGGCCTCGGGGTGCGAGAGCCAGGCGCGCGACCCGGCCTCCTGGAACGCCGCGACACGCTCGCCGTTCACGAGCGCGGCGGCCGCGCCGGTGAGCGCTTCCGGGTTCGCCACCGTCCAGCCCCACTTGGATCCGAGCAGATCGAGTGTCGGCAGCCCGCGCACATCGGAGGCGGTGGTGATCACCGCCTCGCCGCCGACGAGGCGGGCGACCTCGCGGGCCAGCGCGTTAGCACCACCGAGGTGGCCGCCCGCGATGCTGACGGCGTAGCACCCGGCCTCATCGAGGACCACGATGCCGGGGTCGGTGCGCTTATCGGTCAGGAGGGGCGCGATGGTGCGCACCGCCACCCCGACCGGCATCAGCAGCACCAGACGATCGTGGCGCACCCAAAGTTTACCCACGAGATCGGCGACGCGGCCCTCGTAGGGGCTGGCCGCGCCCCCGGCGAAACGCTCCGGCGCGTAAAGCGTCCCGCCAAGCGCCGCGGCCAGCCGGTCCCCGAGTGCCGTGCCACCCTTCGTCAGCGCCACCAGGGCCGGCGACCGGTCGGCCCTCGGCAACGCGCCGATCGGCGGGGTGACGACAGGCGCGACTGCGTCGTCGAGTGTTGCGAGCGACGCTTCCGCCGCACCGCTCTCGCCTCGTGGCGGGCGCGCATCGGCGCGGCGGAAGCGGTGGCTGTAGGTGGCGGCGTACAGATGCGAGCGATGTGCCCCGTCCTGCAAGGCCGGATCGATGGCGCGACCGACCAGGATCAGCGCCTGGCGGCTCCACCCCGCCGCCTTCACCGACGTCGCCAGATCGGCGAGCGTGCCGCGCACGATCGCCTCGTCGGGCCAGCTGACGCGGTAGAGCGCGGCGGCGGGGGTGTCGGCCGTGTAGCCGCCCGCGAGGAGATCGGCGACGAGCTGGCGGATACGGGTGATGCCGAGCAGGATGGCGAGCGTCGTGCCGTGGGCGGCGAGCGCCCGCAGCGTCTCTCCCCGGGGCATGCCCGTCCTGCCCGCTGCACGGGTCATGATGATGGTCTGGGCCACGTCCGGCACCGTCAGCTCGACGCCGAGCGCCGCCGCGGCGGCGAAGACGCTGCTGACCCCGGGGATGATGCAATACGGGACGTCCGCTTGCCGCAGGAGCGCGATCTGCTCCGTGATCGCGCCGTAGAGCGCCGGGTCGCCGCTATGCACGCGCGCCACGCGCTGTCCGGCACGCGCCGCCGCGATCATACGCGCCGCGATCGCGTCCAGGTGGCGCTCTTTCGTCCCCTCGAAGGGCACGCCGGGACGGAGGAAGCGGGCGAGCTCCGGGCTGACCAGTGAATCGGCGTACAGCACCAAATCCGCCGCCCGGAGAGCCTCCACCGCGTCCAGCGTCAGGAGTCCGGGTGCCCCGGGCCCCGCGCCGATGAAGGCCACGCTCCCGACAGCGTCGGATCCGCCCCCCGCTGGCAGCATGCCGCTCATCGCTTACCCCCACCCTGGATCACGAGCAGGGAGAAGTAGGGGAGATCGCGCCCGCGCAGGACACGCACGTCGGGCACGAAGCGCTCCTCCGCCATGCCGACGTGTTCGGCATACCAGGCACCCCCGGTCAGTTCGAGTTCTTCCAACACGTCGATCACCCCATCCACGCAGCGATTCACTTTCAGCAGCACCGTCGTATCGAACCGTCGCAGGGTGTCGCGCAGTCCGGTGAGATCCGCCTCGTGGATCACCGGCAACACCGCCAGTCGCTCGTCGCCCTGCACCAGCGGCCTCCCGGCGCGCGCCGCGGCGGCCGTGAACGACGCGACGCCCGGCACGATCTCGACCGGCGTCGTGGGCAGGCGCTCGCGCACCCGTGTCAGGAGATGCCCGAACGAGCCGTAGAGGAGGGGGTCGCCCAGCAGCGGACAGGCCACCGCCCGCCCTGCCGCGAGCGCCGTCGCCACCGTCGCGAAGCTCGCCTCGCGCGAAGCCTCGGTGGCCTCCGGTTCGCCGGTGGTCGCGAAGGGCAACTCGATGAACTCTTGCCGCCCCCGGTCGAGCAGGTCGCCGATGATCGCCAGGGTCTTGCTGGTCGTGGCCCGCGCGCCGCGCGGCAGCGCGATCGTGTCGGCGGCGCGCAGTACCTCGGCGGCGCGGAGCGTCAACCAGCGCGGATCCCCCGGTCCGACGCCCACACCGTACAACCCTGGTCGCGCGAGAACGCTCACTGGTCCCCCTTCATGGCGGCGACGATGAAGACCGGGTTGAGCGCCTGTAACCGCGTCAGCGCGCCGACCGGCAGGCCGCGCGCGACCGATACCTGCGTGATGGACGGTCGCCACCCGTGCCCCCGGAGCGTCGATTGTGCCACCTGCAATCCCTCGAGCGTCGCCAGATTGAGCACCAGGCGGCCTCGGGGCAGGAGACGGGCCACGGCGAGGTCGATGAGTTCGGCCAGCGCCCCGCCGCTCCCGCCGACGAAGATCGCGTCGGGATCGGGCAGTCCGGCGCAGGCCCCCGGTGCCTCGCCCGCGACGACGGCGACGTTCCGCGCCGCGAGTCGCGCGCAGTTCTCGCGGATGTGCTCGAGCGACTCCGCGTCGCGCTCGATCGCGTAGACGATCGCCCCGGGATTGAGCAGGGCGGCCTCGATCGCGACCGAGCCGCTCCCCGCCCCCACATCCCAGATGACCGCAGGTCGCGCTTGCACGGCGAGGGCCGCGAGGCTCAGCACCCGGACCTCGCGCTTCGTGATCAACCCCTCGCGCGGGATGCGCTGCGCGAAAGCCTCATCGGGTAGGCCGGGGATCCAGCCGGTCGTCGCGACGCGCATATCCGTCTCGGCCGTCACCTCGTCCGTGGCTTCGCTCGTACCACCCCCTCGGCCGGACAGGAGTAACAGGACATTCAGGGGATCGAACCGCCGCGTTGGCAGGTCCGCGAGGCGCGTCTCCACCACTCGTTCGGCCTCGCCGCCCAGCCGTTCGCAGACGACGGCGCGCCGATCCGATACCCCCGCCGCGAGCAGCGCCCGCGCCACCGCGGCGGGGGTATGCTCGTCGTCGGTGAGGATGGCGAGTTTGGGATAGCGGCGTGCCGCATCGATGGCCGGGGCGAGCGCGCGACCGTGGACGCTGACCAATCCGGCGTCCTGCCACGGCTCGGCGATGCGCGCCCAGGCGAGTTGTGCCGCGCCGACATTCGGGTACACCCGGAGCCGCGACGCCGACAGGAAGCGCCGCAACGTCCCGCCGATGCCATAGAGGAAAGGATCGCCCGAGGCGAGCACGACGACGCGGCGACCGGCGTCGGCGGCCGCGCACAGCCGGGTCGCGAGGGCGGCCATCCCCGTGCGGATGACGAGCCGTTCCGCCGGATGTCGGGGAAAGTGCGCGAGCTGGCGCGCGCCGCCGCAGAGCAGCTCGGCGCGCTCCACGATCGCCAGCGCCTCGCCGGTCAGACTCCGGGGTCCGCCATCGGTGATGCCGACGATCTCGATGGGTGACACGGCGATGATCATGCGTTCACCGCCCCCGCGTGCCCGAGGAGCTGCCCCGCGAAGTCGAAGAGGAGCGCCTCCACTTGGAGGCCGCCCCGCACGTGCCCGCTGCAGCGATCGCGCCCCAGCGCCGCGAGCTTCCCGTAGTACGGCGCGGCGAGCCCGGCGGTCTCGACCAGTTCGCCGACATGGCGGGCGGTGTTGGCACCCTGGATCGCCCCTTGCAACGCCGCCCCGGCGCCGCACTCCGCACCGACCGCCGCGAGAAACGTCGTGTCAACCTGGTTACCGGCCACGTGCGTCTGCATATGGCCCTGGGCCAACTTCGCGAACTTGCCGACCATGCCACAGATCGCGACCCGCCGCACGCCGACACGTTCGCACGCGCGGAGCGCATCGCCGGTGAAGATGCCCATCTCCACGAAGGCGAGCGGCGGCAGGTGCCCGAAGTGGCGCATCGCAAACTTCTCCGAGCGGCTCCCGGTGCAGAGCACCAGCTCCCGCTGACCGTTGGCGGCCGCCACCCGGACCGCCTGCACCACGCTCGCCCGCCAGGAGGCGGTGGAGTAGGGCTTGACGATCCCCCAGGTGCCGAGGATGGAGATGCCGCCGACGATCCCGAGGCGCCCGTTGAGCGTCTTCCTCGCGATCGCCTCGCCGCCCGGCACGGAGATGGTGACGAGCACGCCACAGCGCGCCAGCGCATCGCCCGCCGCCTCCGTCACCGCCGCGACGATCATCTGCCGCGGCACCGGATTGATCGCCGGCCCGCCGACCTCCAGGCCCAGGCCCGGCAGGGTGACGGTGCCGACCCCCTCGCCGCCCGCCAGGATAATCCCGTGGCCCTCCCGCCAGGCGACCCGGGCGTGGATCCGCGCGCCGTGCGTGGCATCCGGATCGTCCCCCGCATCCTTGACCACGGCACAACTCGCCCAGCCGTCGCCCAGCTCCCAGCGGACCGGCGCGAAGGTCGCGGTGCCGCCGATGGGCAGGCCGATCGTGACGGCCTCGGGCGTGTGGCCGCCGACAAGCGCGAGCGTCGCCGCTTTCGCCGCCGCCGTCGCGCACGATCCGGTGGTGAAACCGGTCCGCAGGCCCTTCCGATCGCGCGGGGCGGGCGCGAGATCCTCAACCATCACCCACCGCCCCCGGCAAGTTCCAGGAGCGCGTTGACGATCGCCGCGGCGACCGCGCTCCCGCCCTTCGGGCCGATGTTGCTGATCCAGGGGAGACCGTGCGCCCGCATCAGCGCCACCTTCGATTCCACCGTCGAGACGAAGCCGACCGGGACGCCGATGACCAGCGGGGGGGCGACGAGCCCCGCCGCATGGAGGCGCAGGATCTCGAAGAGTGCCGTCGGCGCGTTACCCACCACGTAGATCGCCTCGGGGCATGATCGCGCCAGCAGTCGCAGCGCGGCCATCGCGCGCGTGATCCCCGCCTCGCTCGCCAGGCGTGCCGCTTCGGGCGCATCGATCGCACAATGCACCGCGCAGCCGTGACGCGCCAGGCCCACGGCCCCGACGCCCGCCGCGACCATCCGCACGTCGGTGACGAGCGCCGCGCCGCCGTGCAGCGCCGCCACCGCCGCCGCGACCGCCCGCGGGTGGAAGCGGAGCGAGGAGACCCACTCGAGATCGGCCGTCGTATGCACGACGCGGCGCACGATCGGGTAGGTGTCCGCCGCCAGGCCGTAGGGTGCCAGGAGCGCATCGATCCGCCGGAAACTCTCCGTCGTGATCGCGGCCGGGTCGGTCGGGAAGGTGCTCATGGCGCGGCGACCCGGGAGTCGGCGTCCTCGACCACCGCCGCCAGGTGCTCCCGCCAATAGTGCGTCGTCTTGGCCACCACGGTGATCACGCTCTTGATCTCGCCGGGCAATCGGAAATCCTCGCCGACAGGGACCAGGAGGCGCGGCCCTTCGGCGCGCGCCGCCACATTCTCGCGATCGATCGCCTCGGCGAGCCAGCCCGCCATGCGCACCGAGTCGCAACGAACCGCGAGCCAGCCCGGAGCAGCCGCGGTGGTTTCCAGCCCGCTGACGGCGGCGATCCCCCGGCCGATCTCCGCCACCGCGAAGCGATAGCCGACGCTCGTCGTATCGTCGTCCTCGCCCGCCGCGAGGAACGCATCCACCCCGCGATGGGGCGGGCCACCGACCTGCGGCAGCGCGCAGAAGGAGTCCCACATGTCGGCCCACGATATCGTCCCGTCGGCGGCGAAGCGGAGCGGCGCCGCAGCCATCGGCGCGGCCGAGACCGGGTCGGCACCCGGCGCTTCGTCGGCCACATCCCGGCCGTGCGCATGCCCGTGGCCGCGCAGCCCATGGCGCAGGTCGGACGCGCGCGGCATCCCGGTGCGGCCCTCGAAGCCGACGAGCGGCGCGCGATAGACGCAGGTGTCGCAGCCCATGCGGACGCGCCCGCTTTCCGCCTCTCGCACCCGTTGCGCCAGCAGCTCGGCCAGGCGCGGATCGGCGCGGAGGTGCGGGGCGACGACCAGCTCGACGCCGGGGTAGTGCGCCGCTTGCTCGCCGACCTGCCGCCCGATGCGTTCGAGCAGCACCCCCGTGAAGAGGAACAGCGGGGCGACGATGACCCGCCGCGCGCCGAGGGCGACACAGCGCGCGAGCCCCTCACCGAGAGACGGTCGGGTCTGGCCGATGAAGGCACACTCGACGTTCCGCCACGCGCGTCCCTCCCAGAGCAGGCGCCCGAGCTTGTAGACATCCGCGTTCGCGTCCGGATCGCTCGTGCCGCGCCCCATCAGGAGGATGGCCGTCTCCGTCGCCGGGACCGCGCCGTCAGCGACCGCCGCGATTCGGTCATCGAGCACCCGCAGGAGCCGGGGTTCGACCCCGAGCGGTGCCGCGCACCGGATCGTCACGCCCGGATGGCGCGCGCGGGCCGCATCGATGGCGGTCGGCACGTCGTTCTTGATATGCCCGGCACCGAGGAGGAAGGCGGGCGCGACGACGATGTCATCCACGCCGGTCGCGATCACCGCGTCGAGGGCGGGGAGAATCGGTGGGTCGGCGAGTTCGAGGAAGCACGGCTCCACTCGACGGTCGGGCCAATACGGCGCGCAGATGCGGACGAAGTGGCGGAACTCCGCCGCCCCCGCGCCATCGCGCGTGCCGTGCCCGATGACCAGGACCGCCCGCTTCATCGGCCACCTCCCCACGGGGAGGGTATGGCATCGCCGACCGTGCGGCGCACAGGCGCAGGCGCGAGCGTTGCCACTGGCGTGACCGGATAGCGCTGTATATCCGTTATCGTCGCTGGATGGGCGGTGAGAGCAAATGAGGAGACGTGCATACCATTCCAACCTTTTCACGCGAAGGTCGCGGCATCGGCAGGAACGGTGGGCGATCTGGCTTCGCAGCATGGCTGCGCTACAGTTGCGCGACAGCGCCGGACTTCGACCGGCTTCCCCCTGGTGTCCCGTGCATCCGGGCATGGGACACCGTTCCCGACTATTCGATTGAGCGGCAACTGTAGGGCTGGGATCAGGGTTTGTCAAGGGACTCCGACAACCAAGCAGTATGCCGGGGCCGCCCGCTCCCATCGCGTACGACCGAGCGGCGGGGTATCATTACCGCCTGGAGGGTCAGACGATGGCGATGACTGACACGGTGTTCCTCGAAGGGCTGCACTTCTATGCCTATCACGGGGTCAATCCGGAGGAGCGTATGCAAGGGCAGCGTTTCCTGGTAGACGTCGCCCTGCGGGCCGATCTGCGCGCGGCCGGAAGCAGTGACGACCTCGCCCGGACCATCAACTACAGCGCGGTCTACAAGCGCGTCCGTGCGATCGTCGAAGGGCCACCGCGCCAGCTGCTCGAGGCGGTGGCCGAGGAGATCGCGGCGACGCTGCTCGCCGAGTTCCCGACGGACCGGGTGATCGTGACGATGCGGAAGCCCGAGGTCGCGTTGCAAGGTGCCTTCCTCGGCGCGGCGGGCGTGCGCATCGAGCGGGCGCGGGGTGCGGGATGAGCGACGACACCACGTCGACAACGCGGCACCCCGACGACCGCAGCGATGCCGTGGATCGGCCGCGCATCGCCGCAGCGGTCCGGGAGATCCTCCTCGCGCTCGGGGAAGATCCCGAACGCGACGGGCTGCGGGACACGCCCGCGCGAGTCGCGCGCATGTACGACGAGGTCTTCGCCGGGCTGCACACCGACCCGGCCACGCAGCTAAACGTGACGTTCGCGGAGGAGCACCGCGAGATGATCATCCTGCGCGACATCCCCTTCGCCTCGTTCTGCGAGCACCACCTGTTGCCCTTCACCGGCCAGGCCCACATCGGCTACATCCCGAACGGGCGGATCGTCGGGCTCTCGAAGCTGGCCCGCGTCGTCGAGGGCTATGCCCGTCGCCCGCAGATCCAGGAGCGCCTGACCAGCGCGATCGCCGATGCGCTGATGCGCACCCTGCGCCCCGACGGCGTCGCGGTGCTGATCGAGGCGACGCACACCTGCATGACGATCCGTGGCGTGCAGAAGCCGGGCGCGACGATGGTCACCTCGGCGGTGCGGGGGGGCTTCCGCGCGCGCCCCGCGACCCGCGCGGAGTTCTTCGCCCTCGTCGGCCATGCCGCCCGGGGCGGGGCGACCTCGTGAGCGCACCACGCCGCGACCTGCCGCCCGCGCGGTGCGGCGCGCTGTCCCTGGCGTGGGGACGGAAGACGTATGTGCTGGCCATCCTCAATATGACCCCCGACTCCTTCAGCGGCGACGGGCTGGCCGCCGCTCCCGACGCGGCGCTCGCCCGCGCCCTGGACGCCGTCGCGGCGGGCGCGGATCTGCTCGATGTCGGCGGGGAGGCGACCCGGCCCGGCGCGACACCGGTCGCGGCGACGGAGGAGATCGCCCGCGTCGTCCCGCTCATCCGGGCGCTGGCGGGGCGGGTGAGCGTCCCGATCGCGGTCGATACCAGCAAGGCCGCCGTGGCCGAGGCCGCGCTCGCCGCGGGCGCGACCCTGATCAACGACGTGCGCGGGTTGCGGGCCGACCCCGACCTCGCGGCGGTGGCGGCGCGCGCCGGGGTGCCGGTCGTCGTGATGCACGACCGGGTGCCGGACGACCGCGGCGACCTGCTGGCGAGCATCGTGGGGGAACTGGCGCGGCGGCTCGAGCGCGCCCTCGCCGCCGGGATCGCCTGGGAGCAGCTGATCGTCGATCCCGGTTTCGGCTTCGGCAAGGGGCCGCGCGAGAACCTCGAACTCCTGCGGCGTCTCGGCGAGCTCCACGTCCTCGGGCGGCCGATCCTCGCGGGGACCTCGCGCAAGGGGACGATCGGGCGCGTCCTCGGGCTGCCGCCCGACGAGCGCGTCGAGGGGACCGCCGCGACGGTCGCGCTGGCGATCGCGGGCGGGGCGGATGTCGTCCGCGTCCACGATGTGCAAGCGATGGTGCGCGTCGCGCGGATGGCCGATGCGGTCGTGCGCGGCTTCGATTTCGGGGAGGCGCGCCGATGACCGGCGCGCCTCGTGCGACCGTGTATATCGCCCTGGGGAGCAACCTCGGCGACCGGGCGGCGTACCTGCGCGCCGCGCTCGACCGGCTCCGCGCCACCGTGCTGGTGACCGCGGTGTCGCCGGTCTACGAGACCGACCCGGTGGGGTATGCCGACCAAGGCGCGTTCCTCAACGCGGTCGTCGGCGGCGAGACCTGGCTGGCACCGCGCCCCCTGTTGCGGGCCATGCGGCGGATCGAGCGCGACCTGGGACGCGCACGCCCCTTCCCGAACGCACCGCGCACGGTCGATCTCGATCTGCTCCTCTACGCCGAGCGGCGCATCGCCACGGCCGAGCTGACCGTGCCCCACCCGCGCCTGCACGAGCGCGCCTTCGTCCTCGCGCCCCTGGCCGACATCGCGCCCGCGCTGCGTCACCCGTGCCTGGGGCGCACGATACGCGAACTGCTCACCGAGCGCGGGTCGGCCGACGGGGTGCGCGCGACCGGCCTCGCGCTGGAGTAACGTACCCCGACCGACGGTCGCCCCGCCTCCTGGCTACCGCACCGGACAGGAGCGCGCCGGGGGGACCGATCTGGTCCCCCCGGCGCGGCGCTGCTGGCGTTCACGCCGTCGGGCGCGCCGCCGCCCGATAGTGGTCACGGTACTTGAAGCGATCGTCGGCGACGAGCTGGAAGTACGAGCCGAACCGTCCCGGCCCCTCTGCGGCGGCCCGGTCCAGCGGCTCGACCACGCCGTCGTCCGGCCCGTCGAAGCGCCGCCGGATCGCATAGGCCGTGGTCCGCTCGGCCGGGATGCGGCCCTGGGTAGGACGACGCGGCGCACGCCGCGCTCGCGGGCGCGGACCTCGTTCTCGGGCGAGTACAAACCGCGATCCCCGGCGACCAGATCCGGCGCGCGCCCGAAGCGCTGCCGATGGGCGTCGAGGCTGGCGATGAGGTGCGGGTGCTCCAGGCCGACGCTGTCGAGCACGGCGTAGTGGCTGACGATGCCGCCCTCCGTCTCGTCGAGCAGCACCTTGCGGCCGAACTCCGTCAGCTTCCCGGGCTTGTGGCGACGGATCGCCTGCGTGTGCGGCTCGAAGAGGCTGAGCACTTTCTCGCTCGCCGGGACTGCCTCGCCGTGGAGCACGCGGCGCGTGGCCTGGGCGATGGCCACGGGCCTCCGTCTGCGCCCGCAACACGGTGGCGACGCGCGTACCTTGCCTCCGGCTGGCCTGGGCGATGCCGATGAGCGTGGCATACGCGCCCCTGAGATCTTTGGCCGCCTGCTCGCCCTTGCGCCGCGCGACGCGGTGGAGCTGCTGCATCAGGCGGCGCACGCTGCGGGTGCGGGTGCGGAAGGCCTGCGCCGGCAGCTCCGCCGCGTCGCCGAGCACGCGCCGCGCCCGTCGGAGCAGGCGGCCGATGACGCGCACGCCGTCGCCGAGGGTCTTGCTGTCGGTCGGGTGGCGGATGGTCGTCTCGACTACCGTGCCGTCGATGCGCAGCTTGCGCCCGCGCGTGACGCGCGCCTGCCGCGCCAGGGCGACCACCCGGTCGTTGAGGGCCGCCACCGCCGCGCCGCCGCAGCCTATCGCGCGACTGGTCAGGCCAGCGCCGCACGCTTCGCCGGATGGCGGGCGGTCACCGGCACCCCGGCGCTGGCCTGACCAGTCGCGCCGCCTTATATCAGTGCGCCCTCATCGCCTCATTGCTGCAACCACCCGAGTTTAGTTGACAGTGCCCCAGGGAGACAATGGCGAGCCAATATCTCGTTGCGAGCGTGGCAAGCGTCGATGCGACACCAGGGAAGAATGTAGCATCGTCGGGGTTATACAACGTACGCCCGTAATCGAAGATCAAAGCCTCGACATTGCTCATCTTACGTTCCCCATGATCCTCACCGGATGCTGTGGCGAGGTTCAGTGCCCGACCCGAGCATTGCCCCGCCGGAGAAGGCGATCCCCCCCAAGGCGCTGACGGCCGAGATGCCGACGATCTCCGCGCTGACCAGCGCGATATACACGAGGGGGGAGGCCATGATCGCCGACTCCATGAAGACGGCGAGGAACGTCGCCTCTCTCGCCGGTGCCGTCCCTGTCTTCGTTACCGCGACGCGGCCACGAAGGCCAACGCCTCCCGTGCCAGCGCCAGCCACGTGTCGTCGGACGCCGCTACAACGACGAGCCATTCCTTCATCACGCGCCCGTGGCCCGGGTCGAACGGCACGCAGCCGCCCGCCGCGACCAGCGCGGCCACCCGCTGCCGGGGCAGCTTGACCACGAACTCGTCGCGCGAGGAGCGCATGGCGAAGATCTTCCCGTGCGTCCGCAGCGCCCCAGACCCGAAGCCCCGCCCCGACGGCGGCTCGACCCCCGGCTCGCCCAGCAGGGTCGCGACCAGCGTGGCATAGCGCTCCTCCGGCGTGGCGAGCTCCTGGCCCATGGCCTACTCCTTACCCGCATGAAAACGAGCCGCCCCGTCGCCTACCTGCCCGGGCGAACCGGTCGGCGCAGCACTGTGGCCGCCACTATAATCTTGCGCGATAATCTACGCCATAACAGGCAAGGAAGGAGCGTGGATTATGGCGACTGGCGACGACTCAGCCATGAGCGTGATGCTCTTCTCGGCGGGCAATCCCGACGCGGCTTACCTGACGGCGGGCCTGCTCCATACTCGTTACCCGCGCTTTGACCCCATCACGCTCCAAAACATCGACCTGCCGATCATCGCGGAGGACGTCACGCTGGTGCTGGCGGAGATCGGGGTGACCTTCGACCGTTGGCGTCCCCGCATGGTGGACCGGGGCAAGGGCAAACCCGTGGATGTCGGCATCACCCTCTGCGTGCCCACCTGAACGACGTGACCCGTGGTCAGGGACGCCGGTCGGCGTCTGGTGTGGTGCGTGGAGAACCCGCGCGATATCCCGAACGATAGTCGCCTGGCGGCGTGTCGGCGGGTGCGCGACGAACTGTTGCGGCTGATTGATGATGAATCAATAGAGGCATAGAGAAAGCGCCCGTACCATCCCGGCACCGGTATACCGGCTTGGGAGCAGATAGGGGCGCTGTATGAGGTAATTCTAGAACAAATAGGCTACTTTGACGAGGTAGCGCATGGCCGGAACCACGGGTGCATCCTCCGGTAGCGGCGGCAGAGGTGGGGAGCGGGGCGGCGGCTTACGAGGCAAGCATGTGCGAACCGCGACGGCTATGCTACATAGTATTTCTAATGAACACATTACGAAGGGGCAGCGTATGGACCCATCAACCGCAGGTCACGGCGGTAACAACCGCATTACGCGCTTCTACGATGACATTGCCGCGTGGTACGACACATGGGTGGGTGCGGGACCACTCCTCGCTGACCCGTTTTTCGGCCCGCTGGCCCCTCTCCTGGGAGACGTGGCGGGTCTGCGCCTCTGCGACCTGGCCTGCGGCCAAGGTCGCGTGTCACGCCACCTGGCGTCGAGCGGTGCCCGCGTCGTCGGGGTGGATAGCTCACGGGAACTGCTCACCATCGCCCGGCGCTATCAGGCGGCGAGTCCGGACGGCGTCGCCTATCTCCGCGCCGACGCGCAGGACCTGAGGGCGGTACAGGATGCGGTTTTCGATGGGGTTATCTGCCACATGGCGCTCATGGACATCCCCGACCTGACAGCGACGCTCGGTGCCACCGCGCGTGTCCTGCGCCCCGGCGGCTGGCTGGCCTTCTCGGTTCTCCACCCTTGCTTTAACACGCCGACGAGCGGGGAGGGCGTGGATCGTCACGGGGCGCTGTGCCGTACGATCAATGGCTACTGGGACGAGGGCTACTGGCGCGTTGACGATCGCCCGGGGCCGCCCGGCCAGCTCGGGGCGTATCACCGAACGCTCGGCACATATATCAATGCCGCGATTGAGGTCGGCCTCACCGTGGACCGGGTAGTGGAGCCGACCGCGCCTCCAAACCTCGCCGAACGACGACCGATCTGGCGTGAGGTGCCCGCCGCTCTGATTGTGAGGTGCGGGAAGTCGGCGGCAACAATAGAAGCGGCTATTGCAAGGTAATTACCCGCCACCGTCCCTATCCAGTCGCGAGCTGAAGTTCTTACCCAGGACCGATACCGGGCGACGAGCGGGGCGAGTGTAAGGTCGGTGAGGTTCAGCATGGGGTTAGTTTGTCTTCGCCTCCTCCGGTACCGGCCAGGCGCTATCCCAGCTGTTCGGGTCGCCATCCTTGAATAACTTGGCGATGCCTTCCCCCTGATAACCCGCGCAAATCAGCAGATTGAAGAAAGCCCGGACGATCGGGTCGAGTGTCACCTCGTCGTCGGGGAAAGTGGCGGAGTAGGTGGTGCCGTAGTGGGTGACGGTGATGGTCATAAGGTGAGGGGCCAAGCCTGACGCTCGGGGGTGTAATAAAGGGGCTTGGCCTCGCCGTCATTCTGCGCCGAGTGCTTGATTATTGTCAATCAGTCTCGCGCGCCGCAGTCTCCCGTTGCCCTGCGCGTAGCAGCAACCAGCCGCCGACGAGCATCGCCGCGCCCCAGAGGAGGAAGCCGAGGTCCCAGTAGACCCACTGGTCGCGCGGCACCGTCTCGTTGACGTGGTGGATGCCGAGGATCTGGTGGTCGATCACCCCCTCGACGACGTTGAAACCGCCGAAGCCGAGCAGGAGCGTGCCGACGAGGAGCTTGCCCGACCAGGCGAGATGGCGGGCGCTGGAGGCGCGCCAGAGCAGCACGAGGCCGATGACGACGAAGAGATAGGTGCTGGCGTGGAAGAGGCCGTCGCCGAGGGTGTTGATCTGGAGATTGCGCACCGTGGACGGCGGGTAGACCGAGCTGACCATGTGGTGCCACTGGAGGACTTGGTGCAGCACGATGCCGTCGAAGAAGCCGCCCAGCCCCAAACCGAAGAAGACGCCCGCCGCGACGGGGAAGGCCGCGCCGCGCCGCTGTCCTGTCGCCATCGTACCCCCACCCGTGGCTCGAATATCCGCGCACGACGATACGGGCAAGTCCCGTGCCACTCGCTCGCTGGCCTACCCATGCGCCGCCTCGTCATAGGGTCGCAACGGGCTGTCCAGGCGGACGATATTCAGCTCTTCCCCGACCGATGTTTTCGGCTCAGGTGGTAGCTGTGGCGGATACGTCAGGAATGAGACGACAGGGGCAGTCGGGGTGGGCGGTGGGCGGCGTGAAGGCGGCCTGACTTACCGTCAAACGGCGGCCAACTCGGCCATGACGGTCGCCCAGCGCTCCTGGAACACGCGCCGCCGGTCCGCGAGCGACACGCCCTGGCCCGAGCGGGCCACCGCGCGGAAATACTGGCGCTGTTCCTCGAAGGCCGGGCAGAAGCGCGCGGCGGACGCGAAACTCCCGAAGCCACGCATCGGGTAGTAGCGTTGCTTCATGCCGCGGTGGTCCTGCTCGATGCGATTGTTCTTGTACCGGCTGGTGCGGTGGGCCACCCGGTCGCCCAAGGTCCCGCGGATGGCGCGCGGGTAGGCGTCGTGCCCGTCGGTGGTGACCTGCTCCGGAGCATGGCCGGCGATGTCCAGTGCCCGAGCGAAGAAGCGCTGCGCCGCAGCCATGTCGCGCTTTTCGCTCAGCAGGGTCTCGACGAGGTTCCCCTCGCGGTCGATCGCCCGGTACAAATAGCACCAGCGCCCGTTAACCCGGAGATAGGTCTCGTCCGCGTGCCACTTGCTACCTGCGGTGCCGTGTCGCTTGGCGCGCAATTGCTCGGTCAGGAGCGGGGCGAAGCGCGCCTCCCAGTCCCGGATGGCCTCGTGCGTGAAGGCGAAGCCCCGTTCCAGGAACATCTCGGCCAGATCGCTGAGGCTGCGCTTCTAACGCCGCCGCCACAGGACGACGAGGCGGACGACGTCGGTGGGGTACTGCAGGTGGTTGTAGGGTGTGGCGGTACGCGCGTTGCCGATCCGCCGACAAGCGCCGCAGCGGAAGGGGCGATAGCCGAGCGCGGTGCGGCGTGGTCGCTCCGTGGTCATGGTCGCGGCGCAGTGGGGACACGGCACAGGCACCTCCTTCACGCAACGGCTAACGCCATCACGTTATCAGAAGAGGCCCCGTCCCACCAGTCCTCGTCCGATTCCTGACACATCCAAGGCAAGGGCACGGGGGTCGGCTGGCGGGGTGATGCATGTGTCGGTCAGCAAGCGGATGCAAAAGCTGCCCACGAGCGGCGGAGCGCGGGCGCTGCCGCTCGTGTCGCGAGAAGGGCCAGGGGGACCTTCCCGGGCCTGTACGGCGATTGGTGGGGCCGCGCTGCCCAGGCGCGGGGACCTGGGGCGCTCGCTCGGGACGCCACCCGCGCTCGCGACCAGGGCAGCGGCGCGCGGCGGGCGAGCGTATGCCCTGCACCGCCCGCCACGAATGGCGGGCGGTGCAGGGCGGGGTGCGGGTTTCTGTCGGCGGTATGGCTTACCGCCCGAGCGCCAGCGGCTGGGTCCCCTCGAGCTGCACCGCCCGGAGCGCGTCGGGATCGAGGCCGAGCAATCGCAGGATCGTCGGCGCGATCTGCGTCGTCTCGACCGGGCTGTCGTTGGTCCCGCCGTCGCGGATCGGGCCGCCGCTGACCAGGAGGGGCACGTGCCGGTCCTGCGCATTGTTACCGCCGTGCTCGGCGATCTTGCCCTTCCCGCCGGTGTACACGGTGCCGTACTGGGCCAGGCCGATCAGGTCCGGCACCCGGTCATCGCTGAAGGGCACGCCCATGAAATCGGCCGCTTCCTGACCCGCATAGATGGTCTCGTTCCCGGCCTGCGTGTAGGGCTTGGCCGTGCCCTGGATATCGGTTGCTGGCGCGTGTCCATCCGTGCCGGTGCCATCCCCGCTGTAGTTCAGCAGGAACTGCCTGGCGAAAGTCTCGGCCGCGGGCGACCGGTCGCTCAGCCAGATCAGCATCCCGTCGTCATCGACCGAGAAGGCCACCAGGGCTTGATTGTCGGGATGGATTTTCGCCCAGGCGGCGTTCAGCTGGTCCATGATCGTGCTGTCCTTGATGCGAGTGAGCGCGGCGCCGCGCTGCGGCGACTGCCCGTGCTTGGCGGTCAGGATGATCACCGTGCTCGCGTCGAGGCCGCGGCCCTTGAGCGCGTCGGCCATGCGGCCCACCTCGTCATTGATGTACTGCAGGGCCTCCTGGAGCAGCGGACCGGGGGTCACCCCGTCGTCCAGGTAGCCGCCGGGCAGGGTCAGGCCGGGCGTCGAACCGCTCGACATGGGCAGCTTCTCGGCGGTCGACACGGTCTGGAAATTCATCCCGAAGATCGCCGGCGTGCCCTGGCGGACCGTGCCGCTGTGGTCGAGCCCGTCGATCCAGTTGATGACCGCATCCACCTTGTACGTGTCGTACATGCGGGTCAACATGTTGTCCTGGGTCCAGTCCTGCCCGGCCTGGTTGGCCCTGCTATTGATCTCGGGGGTGAAATAGTCGGCGACGCCGGTGCCCGAGAAGCCGTTGAAGAGCTCGTAGGCCGGGTGCTTGTCGGACCAAGCGGTCAGCAGGCCCGCATCGCGAGCCACTTGCATGATCGTGTTGACCTTGAGGTACTGGTGCGGGTACACCGGGTTGCACTGGGCATCCCGCGGCAACTGCTGCGGATCGAGCAGCGCGGTGGCATCCGGTGTGAGCGCCATGATGGTCGCCGGCAACCCGGAGAGCCCCTGGCCCGCGTCGAGGGACAGGGGATCCCGATCGGCCGCCTCGAAGTAGGTCACCTCGGTGCCCGGGGTCAGCGTGGCGCACTCGTGCAGCGGGTTCGCGGCCCCGTTCTTGGCGTAGCCCGCCGGCGGGAACAGCGACCGATTGTAGCTGTCGTCGATTCGCGAGGCCCTGATCGAGGCCGCGTCCAAACTCCCCGGGTGCGCGGGAGCGTGCCGCGAGCTGTTGGCGCAGGTCGAGCGCGCGCATGCGGCGGCTGTGCTCGGATCGCGCGAACGGGCCGCCGGATTCTTCCGCCTGGCTGGCCTCGCCGCCGTTCTCGACGATCCCGGCCTGGCCGATGCGCTCTTCCGTCGCGGGACGCGTGCGCTCCTCGGACACGGAGATCGCAAGGATGTGCAGCTGCGCCAGCTCATCGATGCGGCCAAGCTCCTCGCCCCCATCGACCCAGCGGGTAGCTCCGCGCGGTTGGCCGCCATCGGCGAATGGGTCGAGTGGGTGCAGGATGTGACGGACGGCAAGGAAACGCACCACCTGCCCAACATCCTGACGGCGGCCGTCGCCGAGCTCGATCCCGTCGCCGGGATGCGCCTGGTGGCCCAGTACCTGGAGACGAACGACTGGTTCGACTGGGTGCCGGCCGGGCGGGCGATCGCGAAGGTGGTAGCGGCCCGCGACACCGAGGGGGGCTGGGCGCTGGCGACGGTAGGGATCGACGACGACTATGAGGCGGACGAGGCGCAGGTCCGGGGCCGGATCGACGTGATCCGAGTTGTGGCCTCGGCCGGCAGGCGCGACGAGGCGCGCGCACTCGCCTCCGAGGCGGCAACCTTCGCGGCTCGAGTCCTGCCACCCACGAAGGCCGCGGCTGCGGGCGTCGCCATCGCCGCGGCCCTCCGAGGGCGGGATGTCGGACGGGCGTGGATGCGGGCGGGGGAATCAGGCGGCCCTCCATGGGCGAGAGATAAGAATTCGCCCGGAGCAGCATCCGGCGGACGCGCCGCCGAAGCGACACAGATCCTCCGATGGCTCCAAGATCCGGTGAATGGGGTCGAGCAAGCCGAGTTGGCCGTCGAAAAGGGTAACTGGTTCGCGGAAAGCGATGGGCGGGAGGTCGAACTGCGCCGCCTTATCGCGGCGGCCGATGTCGAACAGCTGGTGGCACTCGGGGCGGAATACCGCCACCGGCGCCACCCGTTCGCGCACGGCATCCTGCTGGCGATCGCCCGACACTTCCAGGCTCTGGGCGCGACCGACCGGTTCCTCGAGTGGGTACGGCTCGCCCACGCCGAGGCCAACGCCTGGAGCGACCCTTTCTGGGGAGGCAGCCTCGAGCCGTTCCTCGCCATCGCGGCCGTCGATCGCCACCTCGCGGAGGACCTCCTCTATTCCAGCCTCGCGGAGACCTACAAGCGCGGGCCGATCGCCGCGCCCGCCAGCCTCGCGCGGCTATTCGCCGCATTGCCGGCGCTCGGCGGCGGGCCGTATGTCGCGCTCTGGGACGTGGCGTCGGACCATGCGTCGGCCCTGTTCGCCCATCTGCCCCCGCGCCCGACCCGGTTCGACTGGCTCGCTACCGGCGAACCCGCCAGGCCGACGACCTGGCTACCTGCCGCCGTCGCTTTTCTCGCCGATCGCCTCTCCTGGCCGGAACTCGCTGTTCGAGAACAGGCGATAGCGGCGCTGGTCCGCCTCGTCGAACGGCGCGCAAGTGTCGCCGCGCCGGTCCTGTCGGCGCGGTTGGCGTCATCGAACCTGGCCCAGGCCTCCCTATCTGCCGCAGTACTGCACGCCGCCAGCCTGACCGTTCCAGGGTTGCTGGTGACCGAGGCAGGGGAACTCCGTCGCGCCGCCGACTCTGGGCATCTGCTCATCGCCGACTCTGCCGTGCAGACGCTCGAGAACATCGCCCGGGCAGGCGTAACTGAGGCGTGGGACGTGGGCGTGCAGGCCGCCAGCGCCCGCATGAGGGGACTTTCTGTGCTCGCGATCCCCTCGCCCGATATCCTGCTGCCGCCGCGACCGGTCGGGCGAGATGAGTTGGCCCGATTGCAATACTGGCGACCCACCTGGGGTCGCTTGCTGCGCCTGGCCACGCTCTTCGGTGTGCCGCTCCCCAGCCTGTCGCGACGCGTCCTCGACGAGATGGCACGCCTCGGCTACGTCGCGGCGGACGTCGAGCCGGTGGTGCGGGCGCTCCATCGTCGCTACGCCAATAGTGGCCGCGAGGAGCATACCCCCTTCGAGGATCCCCACGTCGCCTCCTTGATCCACGCCACCGCTCGCACGGCTGAGTCGCGCCGAGCACGATCTCAACTCTAGATGAAGAGACGAGGCCGTGTGCCGACCCCCTTGTGGCGAGGCGAAGCTTTCCCTCTTGACAGCGGCCGTCACTGTCCGTACACTCTCATCGTCAGGTCACGACAAGAGGTGTTAGGGTGACTTGACAACGCCGACCCCGCTGGCTATCCTGGTATTGGGGGCGATCCCGCAGGGATGCCAACGAGCACGGAGGGACGCGCGTGGATAGTGGCGAAGGGCGCATCGAGATTCAGCCCGATATCTGCAATGGTCGCCCGGTCATCCGGGGGACGCGCATCAGCGTCCATACCATCCTGGAATTCCTCGGGATGGGCGAGAGCGTCGACGCGATCCTCGCGGCCTATCCGCGCCTGACGCGCGACGACATCCTGGCGGCGCTGCGCTACTCCTCGCGCCTGCTGGATCAGCGCTATCACAGCGAACGCGTGGCGTGAGGGGGTATCTGCTGGATGAGAATCTCCCGGACCGGCTGCTCCCGACGACGCGCTGGCCGATCGTCCATGCGCGAGCATTCGGCCCCGGACTGACCGATACCCGGCTCTGGACGCTGGCCGCGCGCGAGCACTGGGCGATCGTCAGCAAAGATGCCGACTTCGCCGCACGGATCCTGGCCACGGGACCACCACCTTGGATCGTCCAGATTCGCCTCGGTAATCTGCGCTTGGCCGAGTTCCGCAGGGTGATCACGAACCTTTGGCCGCAAGTGGAAGCCTTGCTCCCCGCGTATAAACTCATCAACGTCTATCGCGAGCACATCGAGGCGGTCGGCGATGGGTAGCCCCCCGCCGCCCTGGCAGGCGCGGATAGCGCCCAACGATCCCGCAGCGGAGCAGCGAAACCCCACAATGTCGGACACAGCGCATGTTGTCGACGCCGTGCTGCACCAGAGCCTGACCACGCCCGGCGCGGCGTCGCGCAACCCGCTGGACGCGTACCTGGCGTCGCTCTCGCCGAACGGGGCGCGGGCGATGCGCGAGCGGCTGCGCGCGGTCGCCCGGCTGATCGGCGTCGACGCCCCCCCCGGCCTCGCGCCCGAGGAGGCGCTGCGCGACCACTGGCACACGCTGCCCTTCGAACGCGTCGAGCGCATCCGCCAGGCGATGCTCGCCCGGGGGGCGGCGCCGTCGACCGTCAACCTCACCCTCGCCGCCCTGCGCGGCATCGCGCGCTACGCCCGCCGCCTCGGCCTGATCAGCGCCGACGACGAGCGCGCCCGCCGCGAGGTCGCCGGGGCGCGCGGGCAGCGCCCCCCGGCCGGGCGCGCCCTGGCGACCGCCGAGCTGGCCGCGCTCGCCCGGGTCTGCGTGGCGGACGACGGCCCGGCTGGGGCGCGCGACCTCGCCCTCCTCGCCGTCTGGCGGGTGGCCGGGCTGCGCCGCGCGGAGCTGGCCGCCCTGCTCCTCGGCGACTACCGCCCGGGCGACCCGCCGACCCTGGTCATCCGCCGCGGCAAGGGCAACAAGGGGCGCGAGTTGCCGCTGAACGCCGACGCCGCCCTCGCGGTCGGGCGCTGGCTGCGCGTCCGCGGGCGCCGCGACGGCGCGCTCTTCTGCCGCATCGACAAGTGGGGCAACCTCGACCCGGCGCGGCGGGGCCTCTCGCCGCACGCGCTCTACAAGCTGCTGCTGAAGCGCGCCGACCAGGCGGGGATCGCGCACGCCTCGCCGCACGACTTCCGGCGCACCGCGATCGGCGACATCCTGGATGCCGGGCACGACCTGGCGACCGCCCAGCAGCTCGCCGGGCACGCCAGCCCGGTCACCACCGCCCGCTACGACCGCCGCGGCGGCCACGCCCGCGCCCGCGCCGTCGCCGACCTCCGCTTCCCCGTGCCGGGAGCCGCGGAGCCGCCGCCGGAGCGGGACTAGCGCGCCGGACGGCCCTGGGGCACCACCCGGCGCGGCGCGGGCGTGGGGACACGCGTCGGCCCGAATCGCCGCGCGGGCCACCGCGTCGGACAGCGCCCCGGGGGCGATCCCCTCCCCGCTTCGTGCGGTGTGCGTCCCGGAGCACCGGTGTGACCGGCGTGGACAGGCTCGTCTCGTCGCGGCGCGGCCGCGCGTCGGCACTGTCCACGCCCGCCCCGACTGCCGCTTCGGCGCGCATCGGCTGGCATGCATCGGCCGGTATGCGCGTTGCCCACGGTGGGTCGCGCGGCACTGTTCAGCGGGTGTCGGCTGTGTCGTTGTTGAAGCAGGCGAACTATTATCATGGAAGATTCTTGTTCAATAGTACATCAGTGTATCTAATGGGATACGTCGCCTGGTATCCGGAATTGCCCTGTGCTGGCCGTTTACTCCATCCGGGGCCGGATACCGGCACTTTTGCGCCCGGACTGCCAGAAGATCACTGCGGATGGAGCAAACGGCCAGCACAGCCATTTGTCTCCCGGCTTGGGGCGACGACGGCGGAGGGCGCTCGCGTATTGCTGACCGAACTTCTGGCACCACTGACGCACCGTCTCGTCGCTCAGGACGATGCCCCGCTCGGCCAGGAGTTCCGCCACGTCGCGGTAGCTGAGCGCAAACCGAAAGTAGCGCCACACGGCGGGCGCGATAATCGCGGGCGGGAAGCGATAACCGGCATAGGATGGGCGCGCAGCAGCATCTTTCATGCCGCCAGTATCGCACGGCCACAAGCCTCATCCGCAAGTTGACAATACCGACCGCCCCGACACCGACCCCCGCTCCCTCAGCCGGCCCGACCGCGCCGGGCGGGCTGGCGGCGAGCCGCAACGGCTCGGGGGCCAATCAGCGGGCCGCGCTGACCTGGGTCGACAACGCGAGTAACGAGACGGGCTACGTCATCACCCTCGAACGTGGTCACGGTGACCACGCGCTGAAGCGTCATGCGCGCACGGGACTCCCCGTGCGCGCATGACGCCGATCCGGCGGCGGGAGCAGCGCCGGTAACGCCACGCCGCGGGCAGGGAGCAACCGCGGGCGACACCGGCCACGGCCGCGCCGCCGATGGGCTATCGTGGTCGCGCCCGCGCTACTTGACGGTGGTGACGAACTGGGTGCAGCGGCCCTGGTGCGCGAAGGGGGCACCGGTGCGCGGGTCGCCGAAGCGGGCGTAGCCGCCGTCCTCGCACTGGCCCTTGCTCGCGGGGACGGCCGGGGTCGTGGCGGGCTGCGCCGAGGTGTAGGTCGCGTGGAGGTTGGTGCCCGACGGCTCGACGAAGAGCGGCCCCACCGTGGACGTGCCCCGGTCGCTGTAGGTGCCGGTCGGCGTCGCGATGGTCGCCTGGTAGCGCAGGGCGAACGCCTCGACGATCGACGCGAAATCTGCGCCCTGGAAGCACATGAGCGGGGTGCTCGCGGCGAGTTCCTGCGTCCCGCGCACCGTGCCCGCAGGGGCGTCGATCGCGAAGGTCGCGGAGAAGGCGGTGAGGCGGCCGGCGGTCACGGTCCCGCTGCCCGTCGCGGTGAAGGGGCCCGCATAGGGGCCCGTCGCCGTCCCGGACACGGTGTAGGTGATAGTCCCGGAACCCCCGCCGCAGGCCACCGGCGCGAGCGGACGGAACACGCTCAACGAGACTGCGAAGGCGTTGTGTGCTACCCTCCCGCTGCTGGCGAACCGGAGCCGTCTGTAAAGGAGGGGAGCATGCCGCCGTGCCCGCGCTGTTCAGGGGCTGAGGTGAAGCAGGACGGCCGTAGTGGCGAGGCGCAGCGCTACCGCTGCCGCGCCTGCCGTCGCACGTTCATCGCGCGCACCGGTACGCCGTTCGCGGGGCACCGCTGGCCGCAGGGAATCATCGTCACCGCCGTCCGGTGGTACGTGCGCTTCCGGCTGTCCGCCGCCGACGTGCGGGACCTGCTGGCCGAGCGGGGCGTCGACGTCTCCGCGCGGACGGTCCTGTACTGGGTCCAGAAATTCGCCCCGCTGCTGGCGCGGGCGGGGCGGCGGGCTGCCGCGCGTCCGGGCGCGCGCTGGTGGTGCGACGAGACGTATGTGCGCGTCGGCGGGAAGTGGGCCTACCTCTACCGCGCGATCGACGAGCGCGGCCAGGTGGTGGATGTCGTGCTGCGCATGCATCGCGACCTGGACAGCGCCCGCGCGTTCTTCGTCCTCGCGACGTACCGTCGCCGGGCCACGCCGGATGCGGTGATCACCGACAAGCACCCGGCGTATGTCCGGGCGGTGCGGGAGGAGGCCCCCGGGGCGATGCACACGCAAAGTGGCTTGCACCGGGCGAACGGGCCGGACACGAAGGCGATCGAGCGATCCCATGTGCCAACCAAGGACCGGCTGCGCCCGATGCGCGGGCTGCAGTCGATCCGCACCGGGCAACACGCGATCGAGGGGGTCGAGCTGGCCCGGGCGGTGCAGCGGGGCCATGTGACCGCGCCGGACGCCGTGTTCGGCGACAGTGCCGGTCCGCACGCGCGGGCGCGCGCCGTCGCGACGACCTTCACCTGGCTCGCCGATGGCCTGCGCGTCGCCGCCTGATCCCGACACGGCGCACCGGTGCCGCCTCACCGGTGCGCCGCCTACCCGATCAGCACACGACAACTTCGCGGCCTCATCGGCACCCCGGTCAGGTCGCCTCCGCACTACCGTGGACCTGGTGCAGCCGGGCATCCAGCGGGAGCAGCTCCCCGAGCGCCACCCCGAAGGCCGCCCAGCGCACCACCTCGACCGCGACCAGGGCGCCGCCG
>JAABUT010000903.1_pt1 | contig 39523 bp, 43 predicted proteins | sample 5559281 | NCBI WGS metagenome assembly JAABUT01 (sample SAMN10711880, study PRJNA513359) | rock metagenome | isolation source: Antarctica rocks | place: Antarctica: Victoria Land, Ricker Hills nord | collected 2016-01-04 | reverse complement strand
CGTCGTATCAGGGTTCACTTTATGGCACGAGTTCCAACGGTCAGTTTGCAGCTTTTTTGCGGCATTCTAATAAATCCTCCAAAGTAAAAAACCTGTTTTTTTGCGGTGGAAGTGTGCATCCGGGCGGCGGGATACCGCTGGCTTTGTTGTCGGCCAAAATAGTGGGTAATTGGATTGCTGTGTAATTATTAAAACCGAAATTACGTTCCAAATCCTAAATTATCCTTTAATTTACAATCTTCGATCTACCCGGATGAAACCTTATCAATGGAATATTTTGTGGCGGCTGCTGCTTTTGCCACTTACTTTTTCTGCGTCGGCGTACGTGGCTTTTCATTTTGGGTTTCACTATGCGATGCTGTTTTTACCGGTGTTTTTTTGGCAGCTGGGCAACTTGTATTATTTTCAGCATAAAACCCATAAAGAGCTAGAGCAGTTTGTAGAAGCCATCCATTACCGGGATTTTTCGCGGCATTTTGATGCTAAACATACTTCGGCCAATTTGCAGGTGCTGCGGCAGGGTTTTAATGAGATCAATAGTACGTTCAAAATGATTTCGCGGGAGAAGGAAACGCAATATCAATACCTGCAAAAAATACTGGAACTGGTGGGCACGGGCATTATTTCTTACGAAGCACTGACCGGTAACGTGCAGTGGATGAACGAGTCGCTGAAAAATATGCTGCAATTGCCTTACCTCCGCACCATCCATTCGCTGCAAAAACGTGATGAAGATTTGTACCTGGAAATCATCAACCTGAAAAGCAGCGAGACCAGAATTGCAACGGCCCGGACCGAAAAATCGACTTTCAAAATACTGCTATCGGCAACCGCATTTCAAACAGAAGGCAAGATTTTCCGGCTGATTGCTTTCCAGAATGTAGATGAAGCTTTGGACGAGACTGAATCCCGTGCGTGGCAAAAACTATTGGGCGTGATGACGCATGAGATCATGAATTCCATCGCGCCGATTTCATCTTTGGCGCATACATTGAAAAACCGCTTGCAGGAAGCCAATGCTTCTTTTAGCACCCAAAAAACCGAACCGATGTTACTGGAAGATTTGGAATTGGGCATCGATACCATCCAAAGAAGGAGCGAAGGCTTGCTTAAATTTGCCGAAACTTATCGCAACCTCAACAAAATCACTACTTTAAATGTGAAGAAAATTTTTGTGCGGGATTTGTTTGAGAGTTTGAATACTTTGCTGGAACCGACTTTAAACCAAAAAAATATCGAGCTGGATATTATCCTGAAAGATCCTACTGTAACAATTGAAGTTGACCCGAATTTGATGGAACAAGTGCTGATCAACCTGCTGGTCAATGCGATTGAAGCGGTAAAAGGTCGCGCTGAACCGCAGATCATTTTATCCGCGTCAGTTTTGAATGACAAAAAAACAGTGCTAAAAATAGCAGACAACGGCGCAGGCATGGCCGAAGATGTGCAGGAACAGATTTTCGTCCCGTTTTTCAGTACTAAAAAAACCGGAAGCGGTATCGGTTTGAGTTTATGCAAACAGATTATGCTGTTGCATAAAGCGCATATTTCGGTACAATCTGTGGAAGGTGAAGGGACGGCTTTTTTACTGGTTTTTTAAATTCGTATTTTTATCCAAAAAATTACAATTGTCAAATTTATACATCATTTCTGGTTGCAATGGGGCTGGGAAAACAACAGCTTCTTACACAATTTTGCCGGAAATGCTCAATTGTAAAGAATTTGTGAATGCAGATGAAATTGCAAAAGGGCTTTCACCTTTTCAACCGGAAACAGTTTCTTTTTTGGCAGGAAGGATCATGTTGGAACGCGTCAAAGAATTGTTGGTGCAAGATGTGGATTTTGCAATCGAAACAACGCTAACTACAATTTCGTATCGAAAAACAATTGAACTTGCTAAGCAAAAAGGTTACCACATTACATTATTGTTCTTTTGGTTAAATGATGTAAATTTAGCAATCGAAAGGGTGAAAATAAGGGTTTTAGAAGGCGGACATCATATTACGGAGGAAGTTATCATCAGACGTTATTACAAAGGGATTTCTAATTTGATCAAAGTATTTACAAGTTTATGTGATTATTGGATAGTTGTTGATAATTCGGTTGAACCTTATTATATTATTGCAACTGGAAACAATGATGTTAATATCAAGTTTAAAAACAAAGATACCTGGATGAAAATATTAGATTTAGCAAATGGAAAATAGCGATTTAAAGAACGACGAACTACTAAAGAAAATTGAAAAAGGTTTAGATTTAACTTTTAAAAAGCTATTAAAAACTAAACGCCAAACCGGTGGTACTTTTGTTTTTTCTGAGGATGGAAAAATAAAAAAAATTAAAGCTATTGATATGAAAGATTAAAATTATCTTTTTAAAACAATACTTCTTTTATGCCATAAAAACTAGTATTGTATCTTATATTTTTTATTAAAATAAGATAAAATTTTAAAGATTTTTATGGCATAAAAGAAGTATTATTATTTCAAGTCTGTCTTTATAAATGACCTTTCAAAAATTTAATTGACCTTACGCTTTTTGCCAAATGACAAATTTTAGCCAGCAACTAATCGGTAACTTGCACCTATGGAAGCACTTATTAATTATCTATTACAATTCGGCCATCTAAACCAACAACAAATCGACCTGGTAAAAAGCAAAGGAACCCTAAGGAAATTAAAAAAGGATGAATATTATGCTGAAGCCGGAAAAATACCAAGGGAAATTGCATTTTTAACAGAAGGTATTTTTAGGATTTGTTATTACAACAAACAAGGAGAGGAAATTACCAAGTATTTTATAGATGAAAATAATTTTGTAGTCGACATCAACAGTTACAATCAAAATATTCCATCTTCAGAATATGTACATACGATTACAGATTGCAAGATGATTGTTTTTTCAAAGGAGGCAATGCAGGAACTTTCCATGACAATTATTGGTTGGGACAATATTATCAGCAAGATTACGGCTAAAGGATTTGCTGAAAAAGTAAACAAAATCAGTTCAATGATGGCAGAAGATGCCACCGAGCGTTACCTTAACTTCTTTACGAAATTCCCCAAACTTGCAAACCGTATCCCTTTATCGTATTTAGCTTCTTATCTGGGTATTACACAATCATCTTTAAGCCGGATCAGAAAAAATATCAGCGGCTAAATTGCTTTTTGCCATTTGGCAAATGATTTAATTTTTTTAATGATGAACATTGTATTATAATAAAAAAATGAAAAATGAAATCAATCATTATTACAGGCGCAACAAGTGGAATTGGCTTTGAGTGTGCCATGCAAGTGGCTAAAATTGCACTTAACGAACAGATCATTATTGCTTGTCGAAATCAGCAAGCAGGCAATCAAGTAGTTCAAAACATTAAACAAAAAACAGGGCATAAAAATATAATCTGTTTAGCTTTAGATTTGGAATCTTTACAATCTGTACGAGAATTTGCAGCGCAATTTTCAAAGCAACCTAACAACAAGATAACTGTACTGATAAATAATGCAGGCATCCAAAATGTTGCAAAAACGCAATATACAAAAGAAGGTTTTGAAGCTACTTTTGGTGTAAACCACTTGGCTTCTACTTACCTTACTTTATTGCTTTTACCATTTATGGATAGCAATGCAAGTATAACATTTACGGCCAGTGGCACACACGATCCAAAACAAAAGACAGGAATGGAACCGCCCGTATTTAAAAGTGCAAAGGAATTGGCGTATCCAACTGAAACAAATGAGAAACTGATGACCTTAGGACAACGTAGATATACGACTTCAAAATTATGCAACATACTAACGACCTACGAATTGCAAAGAAAGTTGTCAGAAACCAATATCAGGGTAAACGCTTTTGATCCGGGATTTGTGCCAGGAACCGGACTTGCAAGAAACTATCCGCCACTGTTGCGCTTCATATCGAATAATATATTGCCCGTGCTTAGATACTTTGTGCCTAATGTGAATACGGCACCAGTTTCTGGTAAACGCCTGGCAAACCTTGCTTATTCTGATCAATACAAAAATTTTAAAGGAAAATATTTTGAAGGCGACAAAGAAATTAATTCTTCTACCGATTCGTACAATAAGGAACATCAAAATATTCTTTGGACATCAACCATTGAATTACTTGGAATTAAACAAAATGAAACTTCAGTTGAATTAGTTTAAAAACAAATGTTTGATAGCTAAAAAATAAGGTAGAAAATATTAAATAAAAGGCAATTCAAATCGGGTTGCCTTTTATTGTGCTATAATAAATACAATGACAAACAGCAACATTAAAACTTATCAAAACAACCTTCAATTAAAAACACCAAAAGCCACTGAAGGATGGCAAGGCACACCTGTTGATCAAAAAGGTAAGTTTCTAAACCTTAATTATCCTTTTGTTCCTAATTTGACGGATGTCTTTCGTTGGAAATTGGAAAGTAGCCCTTTTAAAAAAGAAAAAAAAGCGGAAGTTTGGAACCCACTTGTTTTTAAGGATAATTCCTGGTTAAAAGGAAATAATGATATAATTATTTGGCTTGGGCACAGTACATTTTATATCCGCGTTGCTGGTATTCAAATACTAACTGACCCTGTATTTGGTGATATTCTTTCCGTTAAACGCCGGTCTGAATTTCCTCTTGATCCTTATCTTTTAATAAACCTTGATTACGTTTTGTTATCGCATGACCATCGCGATCACTTGGATGATAAAAGTTTGAAACTCTTGTCTAAGCAAAACCCAGATGTTAAATATCTGACTGGATTAGGCATGAAAGAAATTATATATAATTTCACCGGTTCAAATAAAATAGAAGAGGCAGGCTGGTATCAACAATACACTACCGTGGAGAGTCTTTTAAAAATTACTTTTATCCCTTCCAGGCACTGGTCTACACGCGGTTTGTTTGATACCAATAAACGCCTCTGGGGAGGATTTGTAATTGAAACGGCAAACAAGCGTATTTTATTTGGGGGAGATAGCGGTTATGATACGCATTATAAACAGTTGGCTACAGTTTTTGGCAGCTTCGATTATGCCATTTTAGGTATCGGTGCTTATGAACCGGCCTGGTTTATGAGTGCCAATCATCAATCTCCGGCAGATGCGCTAAAAGGGTTTACAGAGCTAAACGCCGCTCGTTTTATACCAATGCATTACGGCACTTTTGATCTTTCTGATGAACCATTGAGCCAACCTCTGAAAGATTTACAAGCGGCGGCAAAAAATCTTAATTTGGAAGCAAAATTAAATGTAATGAGCATTGGTCAGCCGTTGGTTTTATAATGGTAATAAAAGGTTTTTCGGTGCCAAAAAAACGTCAACATGATTGGTTTAAGTTTGTTCAAACAGATTATATTGCTGCATAAAGCGTATATTTCGGTGCAATTAGTAGAAGGCGAGGGGACAGTGTTTTTGCTGATGTTTTTAGTTCGATTAATATTTGTACTTTTAAGGATATTAACCAAATAACAATTATCTAACTTATACATCATTGCAGGTTGCAACGGAGCCGGCAAAACAACCGCATCTTTCACCATTTTACCTGAAATGTTTAATTGCAAAGAGTTTGTAAAGGCAGATGAAATTGCAAAAGAACTTTCACCTCTTCAGCCTGAAACTGTTTCTTTTTTAGCCGGACGAATCATGCTGGAAAGGATACATGAACTATTGGAACAAAACACGGATTTTATAATAGAAACTACTTTAACAACACTTTCTTACCGAAAAATAATTGAATTGTCAAACCGAAAAGGTTACCAAGTCATCTTATTGCTTTTTTGGCTGAATAATGTAAATCTATCTATTAAAAGGGTGAAAATGAGAGTTGCAGAAGGTGGACATAATATACCGGAAGCTGTAATTATCAGATGTTATTATAAAGGTATTTCTAACTTGATTAATGTTTTTATTAGTTTGTGTGATTATTGGACGGTTGTTGATAATTCTTTTAAACTAAATTCACTTATTGCAGAAGGTATTGGAGATGCTGAAGTTGTTATTTATAATGAAAAAATATGGAAAATAATAAAAACGGAGTGAGAAAATTAAGAGATCCTGCTATCATAAGATTAAGTGAGAAAATTGAAAAAGGCTTAAAATTAGCCTTCAAAAAGCTGCTCAAAACCAAACTTCAAACTGACAGTGTTTTTGTTTTTTCCGAAAACGGAATTATAAAAAAGGTTAAGGCGGAAGATATGGAAGAATGAAAGATAATATTCAAAAGATTTTTTCACTACATAGTATATTTCAAATGTATAAGGAACCAGACAATAACATTCAACATTATGAATTACTTAAAATCTTACTAGAATTTTTTGGTACAATCATTTGGCCAATCACATTTGTTGTTTTTTTATCTTTTTTCAGAGTGCAAATTCGAGAATTTCTCACAAGAGCTAAAAAAGTTGAACTTCCAGGTGGATTTTCAGTTGAAATAGAAAATGATATTAAGCAGGCTAAGGAATTAGCAACCGAAATTAAAATAGAAAGAAAACCAGAAATAGAAAGAATCATAAGAAAAATTGGATCAAATTTTGAAAGTGATGCAAATATTAAGATGATACAACTAGGCTTAACACCTTCTCCTAGTGGACTTGATCTAAATTATTACAAATCTATTAGTGAAACCGATCCTAGATTAGCTATCATTGGCCTGAGAGCAGATTTAGAAATAATGCTTAGAAACCTTGCTAAAGGTTTCAAAATTCCACTTATTGAAGGCAATTCTACTGCTAAAATTGTTTCACTACTTTTTGAAAAAAGTGCAATTACTTCTAAACAATTTGAATTTATGAATACTTTATTTCGAATTGGAAATGCTGCTGCACACGGCATTCAGATAACAAAAGAACAGACTTTTGAAGTCTTGGAAATTGCTAAAGTTTTGGTTAAAGATTATGTTGCCTGGTTGTATTGGGGTTTTGACAAATAGACCATAAGCTATAAAATATATTCCTACAAAAGACAAATTTAGCATTTAACAAGAAGGAGTTTTCGTTTTTTTAGAAACTCCTTTTTCAAAATTATACTGTTTTTATTACCTATTTTTCATCATCAGGAATTTAAAAACACAAAGTTGTGGTCAAATTCATCCAATTTAATATGGCTGTCTTTATTGATTTTACCGGCCAAAATTTGTTTGGATAATTCGTTCAGCACTTTCTTTTGAACAACACGTTTTAGCGGACGTGCACCAAATTGCGGATCATAACCCAATTGTCCTAACCAATCCAAAGCAGCATCTGTTGCTTCAATTGAAATGCCCATTTCGGATAAAGTATCCTGCAATTGTTTGAATTGCAGTTTTACAATCGTACCAATTTCATTCCGGCTAAGCGGTTGAAACATGATGATCTCATCAATGCGGTTCAAGAATTCCGGACGGATAGTTTTGCGCAACAACTCAAACAATTCATTCTTGGTTTTGGCAACAACTTCGTCGTGGTTGTCCTCATCCAGCATGGTAAAATTTTCCTGGATGATGTTGGAACCAATGTTGGAAGTCATGATGATGATCGTGTTTTTAAAATTTACCACGCGGCCTTTGTTATCCGTTAACCGGCCATCATCCAAAACTTGTAGCAAGATATTGAAAACATCAGGATGCGCTTTTTCGATCTCATCCAACAAAACAACACTGTAAGGTTTTCTGCGGACGGCTTCGGTTAATTGTCCGCCTTCATCATAACCCACATATCCCGGAGGCGCGCCGATTAATCTTGAAACTGAATGTCGTTCCTGATATTCGCTCATATCGATCCGAACCAAAGCTGCTTCGTCATTAAATAGATATTCAGCTAACGCTTTGGCCAGTTCAGTTTTACCAACACCGGTTGTTCCCAAAAAAATAAAAGAACCGATTGGTTTCCGCGGATCCTGCAAACCGGCCCGGCTACGACGAATTGCATCAGAAATAGCTTCAATTGCTTCTTCCTGACCGGCAACGCGTTTATGCAGTTCGTCTTCCAGGTTCAGCAATTTTTCACGCTCGCTTTGGATCATTTTTGAAACCGGAATACCTGTCCAACGTGCTACAACACCAGCAATATCGTCGGCTGTAACTTCCTCTTTCAGCATCCGGCCATCACCTTGCTCATCTTCAATCTGCTTTTTCAGCTTTTCAACTTCTGCTTCGGTTTCCTTGATCTTGCCATAACGCAATTCGGCAACTTTTCCATAATCGCCTGCACGTTCGGCCTGATCAGCTTCCAATTTAAAATTTTCAATCTGCTCAATTTTAGTGTTAACGTTATCAACCAGATCTTTTTCGCCTTGCCATTTCGCACGGACAGAATCGCGTTCGTTGGAAAGATTGGCAATTTCTTCACTCAATTCTTTCACCCGTTTCTCGTCATTTTCACGTTTGATAGCTTCACGTTCAATTTCGAGTTGCATGATCCGGCGTTCCAGTTCGTCCACCACTTCCGGCACAGAATCCATTTCCAAACGCAATTTAGAAGCCGCTTCGTCCATTAAATCGATGGCTTTATCCGGCAGAAAACGGTCAGAAATATATCGTTGAGACATTTCTACCGAAGCAATAATTGCCTCATCTTTAATCCGCACTTTGTGATGTGCTTCGTATTTTTCTTTGATACCACGCAGGATCGAAATCGCATCGGCTGTATCCGGTTCGTCAACGGTTACTTTTTGAAAACGACGTTCCAGCGCTTTATCTTTTTCAAAATATTTCTGGTATTCGTTCAAAGTTGTTGCGCCAATCGCCCTTAATTCGCCTCGGGCCAAAGCCGGTTTCAAAATGTTTGCCGCATCCATCGCGCCTTCTCCGCCGCCCGCACCAACCAATGTATGGATCTCATCAATAAACATAATGATCTCGCCATCAGCATCCGTTACTTCTTTTATCACTGCTTTTAAGCGTTCCTCAAATTCGCCTTTGTATTTGGCTCCGGCAATCAGCGCGCCCATATCCAGCGAAAAAACAGTCTTAGTTTTCAAGTTTTCGGGCACATCACCTTTAATAATCCTGAAAGCAATTCCTTCAGCGATAGCGGTTTTACCAACGCCTGGTTCGCCAACCAAAATCGGGTTGTTTTTTGTTCGGCGGGATAAAATCTGGATTACCCGGCGGATTTCTTCATCACGGCCAATCACCGGGTCCAATTTGCCGGATTCTGCGTATTCGTTCAGGTTCCGGGCATATTTATTCAGCGAGTTGTAAGTCGCTTCTGCGTTTTGGTCGGTTACTTTATTGTTTCCGCGCAATTCCAAAATGGCCTTTTTAAGGTCTTTTTCTGTCGCACCGTAATCTTTTAATAAGTTGGCAGTCTTATCTTTTCCGCCTAAAATAGCCAGTAAAAGGTGTTCTACAGATACAAATTCATCTTTAAATTCTTTTACATAAGCTAATGCTTTTTGCAAAGTCGAATTCGTATCAGACGATAGATACACATTGCTGCCGCTCACTTTCGGGTACGAAGCAATCTGTTCATCCAGGGAAGTATTAAGTCGGCTGATATTTACGTTGAGTTTTTTGAGTAGATAGTTGACAACGTTTTCATCCACCAGCAGCATTCCTTTCAGCAAATGCGCATTTTCAATGGCTTGCTGTTGGTTTCCAGTCGTAATTTCAGAAGCTTTCTGAATCGCTTCCTGGGCTTTTATGGTATAGTTGTTTAAGTTCATATGGATAAAGAATAGCAAATCCGTTACCAATGTTTGCTAATAAAGTAGATTGGAAAATTTGTCAGTATCTTTTGATTATTACAGACAAAAAGTCAGTTGTTAAAACGCTTTATTTGATGCTTCTTTTATCGCCTAAAAATCAGTAAGTGTTTTACTTGTTTTTGGTTGATACTTCTTTTATCGACTGAAAAATCAACAGTACGTTTTCTAATTTAAGTTGATACTTCTTTTATGCCATAAAATTTGGTCTCGTATATTTTTTGTTTTTGGCTAAAGCCTTTTTTTGCTGTCTTTGACCACGGCCTGAAGGCCGTGGCAATTGAAGTCTGATTATCATTCTGCCTGAACAGAGCCGATCGCTACCTCCTGATATTAAAAATAAAAAAACGATTGCCAAATTGCCACGGCCTTCAGGCCGTGGATTATAGATAAATGAAATTGGCTTTAGCCAAAATAACTTAAAAAGAAACTTAATAATAAGCTCTAAGCTGATGCTTCTTTTATCACCTAAAAATTCTCGGGCAACTTTTCCTGATAAAATTTTTCATTAAAATTGATCAAAAACAATTCTTTTGAAGCCCGCGTGCAAGCCGTGTAAAACCAGCGCAAAAATTCGGTGTTCAGCATTTCTTCGGTCAAATAACCCTGATCTACAAAAACCGCGTCCCACTGGCCGCCCTGCGCTTTGTGGCAAGTTACGGCGTAAGCAAATTTGATCTGCAAAGCGTTGAAATATGGATTTGCTTTCAGCTCTTCCATCTTTTTTTGCCGGCTGGTCAGGTGCTCATAATCTTTCATCACTTCCTCAAAAAAACGCTGACTTTCCGACTGGGATAAACTTGGCGTTTCTGTGTATAAAGTGTTCAGCATCACCGTACAATCCAAAGTTAAACCATCCGCATAATCGGTAAATTCCAGCTGCACATCGGCAAACTGGAAGCCGTACATTTCGCGGATATTGCGTACTCTTTTAATCTGCCCGATATCTCCGTTGGCAATAAAATCGGTACTATTTTCTTCCTGGTCTTTTATCCAGAAATAATTATTGCGCACCACCATCACAAAATCACCGCCGGTCAGTTCTTCTTCACGATACAAAATTCGGGCGCGCACCTGCTGGTTGTAGGAATTAGCGTTTTTGTTGGAGCGGCAAATCAGCAGCGTATTTTCCATCCCATATTTTTGGTACGCATAATTTAAACCTTCTTCCAGCCGTTCGCCGGTCATCCGGTAAATATCTTTAAAACCTTTGGTGATGATCTGCGGATATTCGGCTTCATCATTTCGGATCAGGTTGCGCATGGCCGTAACATTTTCCAGGATACCCGAATTTTTTTCCTGCCGCATCACTTCGGTCAGTTCATAACTAAAAATCCGCAGGTGAAAAAAATCTTTTAAAATCTTGGGTTCCAGGGCGATACTTTGTTCTGAACCAACAGGCGGCAGCTGCGCCGTATCACCAATTAAAAGCAGTTTGCAATTGCGCGAATTGTAAACATATTCGATCAGATCATGCAGCAAACTATTGCCGTGGCCACCACTTTCGCCGGAAATCATGGAAGCCTCATCTACAATAAAAAGCGTGTTTTCGTGCAGGTTATCCGCAGTAGAAAAATTCATATCCGGTGTTACGGCACTCTTTTTACGGTATATTTTTTTGTGTATGGTGAAGGCTTTTCTACCCGAATAACTACTCATTACTTTGGCTGCGCGGCCCGTTGGTGCCATCAAAAACGACTGGAAATTATAGTTTCTGAGCAGCTTAACCAGCGCGGCCAGCACCGTGGTTTTCCCGGTTCCGGCATAACCTTTTAAAACAAAACAGGTATCTTCATCTGTGCTGATCAAAAACTGGTGCAGCAAACCGAAAAGTTCCATCTGCTGTAAAGTGGGCGTGTGCGGAAAAGCTTTGCGGATCAGGTCTTCATTCATCATCCTCAAAAATCAAATAAAAACGCTGAAAGTCTATTGCCGAAAATTTTTACTTTTGCTTACAGATGCACTTTGTCCCGATAAACTTCTCTGATCCTAATTTTAATCCTGAATATACAGCTGATTACCAGTTGATTATCATCCTGGATTCAGAAAAATTTAGTTACGCTGTTCGTCATTCAATTACAAACAGGTTGGTTCGGGTGAGTATGGGCAATGCGCTAAATGAACTTTTTGATCCGCAGGACCGTGCGGAAGTTTTTACGTCCAACTATCAAAAAATTATTGTTGCTGCGGAAACAAAAAGCTTTTGCTTGATTCCGGATGCTGTTTTTACCCAGGGAAATTTGCTGGATTTCGCTGCTTTTTTGTTGGTAAAAGAAGCAGATTTGATTTTGACAGATCAGCTTTCAAACGGAGAAAATACGGTGATTTTTACTTTTCCTGAAGATTTAGTTCGGAAAATAGCAGCGAAATATCCATCTGCAAAAATTCAATTCGCCCCAAAAAGCTGTATCAAAACAGTTTTTGATACTAAGCTATCCGGTCAGAATTTGTATTTGTTTTTGGAAGAAAATTCTTTGCAGATTTTGTTTCCTGCGCAGGAAAACATCCGTTTTTATAACCGTTTTGATTGTACAACTGCAGATGAAGTTGTTTATTTTACAGCTTTAGTTGCAGATCAGCTCAAACTAAAACCCGAAGAAACCAACTTAATTTTGTGCGGCAGGGTAGAAGCCGGAAGCGGACCAATGCTTCTTTTACAAGGGTTTTTTAAGGATGTTAATCTGTTTTCTACTTCGGGTTTTTTACAAAAAGATGTATTACAACAGCATCAAATCGTTCAATTTTTAGGTTTAAGCTGATGCGGATTATCGGAGGAAGGCTGAAAGGGTTGCGCTTAAATCCGCCCGGCAATTTACCCGTCCGGCCAACAACAGATTTGGCAAAAGAAGCTTTGTTCAATATTTTGAACAATCTACTAGATTTTGAAGGTTTAAAAGTGCTTGACCTTTTCAGCGGGACCGGAAACATTGCCCTGGAATTTGCTTCGCGAAATGCAGAAAAAGTAACAGCAGTTGACCGTGCCGTGGCATGTATTTTCTATCTTAAAGATATGGCTGCCAAACATAAGCTGCCGGAAATCACCACTTTTAAGGCAGATGTTTTTAAGTTTCTTGAGCTGGAAACCGGGCAGTACGATTTGATTTTTGCTGATCCGCCTTACGATCTCGATAAAATCCCGCAAATCCCGAATGCTGTTTTTACCAGGCAATTATTAGTGCCTGATGGTTTGCTGATTGTGGAGCATCCATCGTACCAAAACCTAAGCAACCAGCCAAATTTCAGCGAAAAACGAATTTATGGGAATACGGCGTTTTCGTTTTTTAAAGCATAAAAGAAGCATTAACATTTATATTCCCATTTTGGGAACATTTGTTATTTTTGTAAATAAATTGAGGGTAATTTCTAAAAAAATACTTCGGGAATTTTGGGAGGCACATCCTGATTGCATGCAACAATTAAAGTCCTGGCATCAGGAAGCAAATAGCAGCAATTGGAATAATCCTAATGATATTAAAATCAAATATCCAAGTGCAAGTTTATTAACAGATAACCGTATTGTATTCAATATAAAGGGAAATAATTACAGGCTCATTATCAAAATAAATTATGAATACAAAATGCTTTGGATTAGATTTATTGGTACACATGCCGAATATGATAAAATAAATGCAACAAAAATTTGAACATCATGAACATCAAACCAATTAAAAATGAGCAGGATTATCAACAAGCTTTAGTTAGACTTGAACTGATTTTTGATTCTAAAAAAAACACTGAGGAAGGCGATGAATTGGAAATATTAGGTATTTTGATTGAAAAATACGAAGATGAACATTTTCCGATCGGTTTGCCTGATCCGATTGAAGCAATAAAATTCCGGATGGAACAAATGGGTTACAACCAAAATGATTTGGCTAAAATGGTAGGATTAAAAAGCAGGGCAAGTGAAATTTTAAATCGAAAGAGAAAATTATCTTTAGAAATGATTAGGTTGTTGCACGAGGGTCTGAAAATTCCAACAGAAGTTTTAGTCCAGGCTTATTAAAATTTGATTTTACTTGACTGATGAAAATTGCACTTTTCCCAGGTTCTTTTGATCCGGTTACCAAAGCACATGTGGATATTTTGGAACGGTCCGTTAACTTGTTTGACAAAGTTTACGTAGGCATCGGGCTAAACAGCACCAAAAAACCATTCATTGCGCCTGAAAAACGCGAGCAAATGCTGAAAGCTGTTTTTGCAGATGAGCCTCGGATAGAGGTAGTTGTTTATGAAGGTTTGACTGTAGGATTTTGCAAGCAGATCGGTGCAGTCTATATGATCCGCGGCATTCGGACAGTTTCAGATTTTGAGTACGAGAAAGCTATTGCACAGATGAACCACGCACTGGAACCCGGAATTGAGAGCATTTTTATCGTGAGCAAACCGGGTTATTCATCCATCAGCTCCACCATTGTGCGGGAAATTTTGAAATATAAGGGCGATGTAAGCCAGTTTATCCCAAAAGAAGCATTGCCGTTTCTTTAAATCAGCGTTTCTTTTTCCGGAAGCAAACCCATCGTATCTAACACATCAATAATAGAAGGATAAGTGTTTTTTGTTAATACACTTAATTTTTCTTTGGTAAACCAGCAAACTTTAGTGATGCCTTCTTCCTTTTGCGGTTTCAGTTTGTCCTGTCCTTCGGCTTTCATGCGATACCAATGTGTTTTTTTCAAGGCCAGTTCCTGGTTGCGCTGCTGGTAAATGTGGTAAGTTTTGCAAATTTTGCGGTCGGCTTTTTTTACTTTGATGCCGCATTCCTCTTCCACTTCGCGCAGGGCTGCTTTTCTGGTTTTTTCGCCTTCTTCAATTTTCCCTTTTGGCAAATCCCAAACGCCGTTTCTAAAAATTACCAGGCATTCTTTGCGTTCATTTCGCACCAAACCTCCGGCGGCTTCAATCAGCCTGATACTTTTAGAAAACTTTTTTAAAGTGGTTTTTGCATTTTTACACAAAAACAGAAATTGCGTTTGGTTCGACTTTTTGATCAGGTTATGAATTGGTTTTAAATCGGTAATTTCCTGGCTGATGTCTTGGTAGTTGCTTAATCCTTCTGGCAAGGTTTCTGCAACAATCAGGCGTTTTTCATCAATATAAATATTATAAACCGTGTTCTGCATAATTTGTGCAAATGAGAATTGAACGATCATGTACGGATGTTTTCCTTCAAAACCAAGCCTAATTTTTATGGCATAAAAGAAGCATCAGGCACAAACCGGACACTAAATAACGGAATAATATTTACCGCTAAAAAAAATCCTCAAATTTATTTGAACGAAAAAAGGTTTGCAATTGCCGGAATAACCCAACAAATACAAACCTTCAATTTTGGCAAAAACAGCGATGGTTACATCAGCATCGGCAGCGCACTAAAAATTGTGCTATAGTTCTCGATCGCAATTTCGAGGTCCATCTTTACTTTAAACGTATCGCGTGATTCTGCTTCGGCCGTAGCAAGCAGGCAGCTTTTTTCTTCAATATCCCGACTTAAAGTTTTTAACAATGTTTGAATTTCCATTTTAAATAATGTAAAGGTTGTGCTTTGTACGCAACCTGTTTTATTTAGGTTATGCTTTTTTAAAATTTTGTTAAAAATGGGAATCAGGCGGAATTTTAGAAATAATAAGTAGCCATTTAATAAACATGTTTTCCGTTTTTAACAACGCTGATAACTTAAAATCAAGGCAGAAGAGTATCTTTGTCAAGCTAAAACCGTATGTTTTACGTAAAATCAGCAGCAGCAATCCATTAATGATTATGATTATATCTTCCTTTTGGAAACAACTTTTATCCGTAACATTTTTTTATAACCCGGGTGAACAGCCCTTTTTTATTCAATTTATTAGCTGAAATTATGTTTGATAAATTGGAAGTTGAACAACAAGTGGCCGAATTTTTATTGCAGATCAAAGCCGTTAAACTCGAACCTGCCAAACCATTTACCTGGGCATCCGGCTGGAAATCACCTATTTACTGCGATAACCGGTTAACGCTTTCGCATCCTACTATCCGGACTTATATCCGCCAGCAAATGGTAGCCATGATCCAGGAGGAATTTGGTGCCGTCAGCTGTATTGCAGGCGTGGCAACGGCCGGCATTCCGCAAGGCGTTTTGGTAGCACAGGAACTGGGGATGCCGTTTTTATACGTTCGGGCAAAGCCAAAAGAGCATGGAACCGGGAACCTGGTGGAAGGCGAACTGCACCGCGGGCAACGGATTGTGGTGGTGGAAGATCTGATATCGACCGGTAAAAGCAGCTTGCAAGCAGTTAAAGCGTTGCGCGCAGCCGGTGGTGATGTAGCCGGATTGGCAGCCATTTTTACTTACGGTTTGGATGAAGCAACGCAGAACTTTAAAGATGCGCGCTGCCGGTTTGCAACCTTGTCTAACTACGCAGCTTTGATAAAATATGCGGCCGGCCATCAATATATCAATGAAAACCAGCTTGAAGTTTTGCAGCAATGGCGGGCCAATCCGGCGGTTTGGGGCAAATAATTACTGAAACTTTTTATGACGATTATCGAAAGTAAAACTATCATAAATACTTCTCCTTTAGTTGTTTATGATTTTTTGACTGATTTAAATAACCATCAGCAATTGATGCCGGACAATATTATTGGCTGGACTTCTACAAAAGATGAAGCACGGTTTCAAATTCAAAATATGGCCAAACTGGTTCTACAGGTTACGAGCCGAAATCCAGTCGAAATTTTGATTAATGCTATAGAAAACCCGCCTTTTCCGCTGGAGTTAAAATGGGCGATAAAAGAAGCTGGGATTCAAACAGAAGTCGATTTTACGATTGCTGCGGATATGAACATGATGATGACGATGCTGGCCAAAACGCCGCTGCAAAAGCTGGCCGATCACGAAACCGAACAATTGAAGCAGCTGGTTGAGTAAGCCAGTAATTGCTGATACTTCTTTTATCGACCTAAAATTAACTTCCGAATAGTTGAGCTTGTAAATAGATTGTCAGTTTTCCTTTCCGAAAGCTAAATAAAGCGTTCACCTGCGTATATTGTTGTATCATAATTTTTCATCCATGAAAATCAACCCAAAAATGTATAACCTGATCGTTGCTTCAATTTTGTTTGCTTCCTGCGGACAAGCTTCTTCTAATAATTTAACCAGTGCTGATGGTCCGGGAAAAGATGCAGTCCGGAAAATCTCTGTTGTAGCACCAAAAGGAAAAGCTGTTGCTGCTTTTGCAGAAGGCTGTTTTTGGTGTTCCGAAGAAATATTTGAAGATGTGGCAGGCGTGGATTCCGTAATTTCAGGTTATTCCGGCGGCCGTACATCAAACCCGACTTACGAAAAAGTAAGCACCGGAACAACTGGCTACGCAGAATCAGTTTTAGTTTATTACGATCCGAAAAAGGTTTCATATCCTGAATTGCTAAAAGTTTTTTATGCTTCACACGATGCTACAACGGTAAACGGACAAGGTCCGGACATGGGGACACAATACCGTTCGGTAATTTTTTATGCTAATCCAACTGAAAAATCATTGGCAGCAACAGCAAAAACCAATGCCTTAAAATCAGGGATGTTTCAGCGGGCAATTGTAACCGAAATTTCGCCGCTGAAAGATTTTTACCGTGCCGAAGAATATCATCAGAATTATGCCAAGCACAACGGTGATAATCCGTACATCCAAAATGTATCGGAACAACGTTTTGAAAAATTCAAGAAAACTTACAAAGGCAAATTGAAACAATAATATAATCCAGTTTTGATACTGTTTTTATGCCGATAAAAACAGTATCAAATTCCTGGTTTTTGAAACATAATTTTGGCTGCGAGGTTAACCAAGCAATCATATATTTTATGCTGACTGCTCATCCAATTCAAAAAATTGTTGTTTTCCGCGCCTTACAACTGGGCGATTTGCTGTGTTCCGTTCCTGCTTTCAGAGCATTGCGCAGCACTTATCCTGAAGCCAGAATTACGCTGATCGGTTTGCCTTGGGCAGAAAGTTTGCTCACACGCTTCCCGGATTATTTTGATGAATTCATTGCTTTTCCGGGATATCCGGGATTGCCGGAGCAGGAAATTGATCCGCAGAAAATAACTGCTTTTTTGCAGGAAGTACAGCAGCAAAAGTTTGATCTGGCTTTGCAGATGCAGGGAAACGGTTCTATTGTAAACCCGTTGACAGAACTTTTCGGTGCTTTTTATACCGCAGGTTTTTATCGGGAAGAAGACTATCGCCCAAGTCCGTTGTTCATTAAATATCCCGAAGGTATCCCGGAGATTGAACGGCATTTGTTGCTGATGAACCATTTGGGCATCCCTTCCGTTGGTACAGAATTAGAATTTCCGTTAAACAGTTATGACCGTGATGCTTTTGATCAGCTGAACTTGCAAATCATCCCGCAGAAATATATTTGTATTCATCCTGGTTCCCGCAGTGTTACACGGCAATGGCCGCCTGCTTATTTTGCTGCACTGGCAGATTACTGTCAGGAACAAGGCTTTGATGTGGTTATTACCGGCACCAAAGACGAAGAACGTTTGGCGGCTGCAGTGATGCAGCACATGCAGCACGAAGCTTATAATATGGTAGGTAAAACTACATTGGGCGCGGTTGCCGTTTTGATTAAAGATGCTTTTGCGCTGATCTCAAACTGTACAGGTGTTTCGCATATTGCAGCAGCTTTCGGCACACCAAGTATTGTGATTAGCTTACATGGCGAACCGGAACGATGGTCGCCGTTAAATCAAACCAAACACCGCACCATTGATTGGACACGAACACCGCAATTTGAACTTGTATTGAAGCAGCTAATGGAAGTTGTGATGTAATAGCTGTAAAATTATTTCTAAAAAATTATATAGAATATAAAAAAGGCTGCTTCCGTATGGAAACAGCCTTTTTTAAATTAAATCCAACAACGCACAAAATTATTTTTTTGGTGAAGTTGGTGGCGTTGTAGTTGTACCGGTTCCGGTTGTACCATTGGTGTTGGTGCGCGCGCCGGTTGTTCCGGTTCTTGATGTACCGTTACCTGTACCGTCTCCGCGCATTGTACCAGTTCCGGTTGTAGTTGATCCTGTTCCTCTACTGGTACTGTTTTTCATTTTTCCGTTACTACGCATTGTGCCAGTGCCAGTGCCAACTTCAGTTTCAGTTGCAGTTGATCCTGTTCCTCTACTGGTACTGTTTTTCATTTTTCCGTTACTACGCATTGTGCCATTTCTGGTGCCGCGCATTGAACCACTTCTGGTGCCACGCATTGTGCCATTATCAGTTGTTCCGGTTCCTGTCCGCGTTCCACTTGTACCAGTTTGCGTACCTACTGTACCATTTGTACCATTTGTACCATTTGTACCGGTTTGAGTAGTTTGAGCCGATGCACTTTGCAATCCCCAAACAAACATCCCAAACATCATTGCTAAACTTATCTTTTTCATAATATTATGGTTTTATTATTGATAGAACCACAAATGCTTAGCTTTAGTTTTAAATTTTTTCTGCTAATTAAACTCTGCAACTATAATTTTACACCGCGCAGAAAATCCTCAATGCTCATTCTTTTTTTACCTTCCAGCTGTGCTTCTTTTATCACTATAAAACCATCGCTGCAAGCAAATTTTAAAAAGTTTTTTTGATCTGTAATATATAAGCCCGGATCAATGCCTGTTTCCAGGATTTCTTTTTCAGCTTTAAAAATTTTAAAAAACTTGTTATTCAAATTAGTAAAAGCGGTAGGAAACGGACTTAATCCGCGGATAAAATTATAAACCTGCTCCGTGGGCTGCAACCAGTTGATCAAACAATCGTTTTTAAAAATTTTAGGCGCATGTTTTAGTTCGATAGCTTCATCTTCTTGCTCAATCAATTTTTCCTGAGAAACCTCTTTATAATTGTTTTCAGTAACGATTTTTACTGTTTTAACCAACAGATCAGCACCGATCTGCATCAGTTTATCGTGCACATCGCCAGCGTTATCGGTTTCCAGAATGCTTGTTTTATCGGTCAAAATTACGTCTCCGGTATCTATTTCCTGCTTCAAAAAAAACGTAGTTACGCCGGTTTCTTTTTCACCGTTGATAACTGCCCAATTGATTGGAGCTGCCCCGCGGTATTGCGGCAAAAGTGAAGCGTGCAGGTTGATGGTTCCTTTCGGCGGCATATTCCAAACCACTTCCGGCAGCATCCTGAAAGCGACTATCACTTGTAAATCAGCTTGCAAGTTTTTTAATTCATTTATAAAACCCTCATTTTTTAGTTTTTCGGGCTGAAGGATTTTAATACTGTTTTTAACGGCATATTTTTTCACTGCGGATTCTGAAAGCTGCTGACCGCGCCCCGAAGGCTTATCCGGCGCAGTAACCACGGCAATTACATCCATTCCGGCTTTGATCAAAGCATTCAGGGAAGCCACGGCAAACTCCGGCGTGCCCATAAAAATTATTTTCATTCGGGGGTTATTTATATAAAGTATATTTCAGCCGCATCGTTTTGTATTGGCTCAAACCCGGTTCCCAACTCTGGCGGATTTCTTTTTCGCTCGTGCCCGCCATAATTTGCTGCTTAAAAACAGTAGTGCCAGCCAGGTAATCAATATTTCCGATCTGTTTGCTTTGTGTGCGATCAAAAAACCGGCTTTTATCCGGGTAAGCTTTGTACAAATCCATCATCCATTGCAGGTTTATTTTTCCATTTCTGCGGAGTTTTGCCGTGTTGTAATTCCGCAGATCCAGCCCAAAACACAGCTCGTTTTGGTACAAAGGCGTTTCAGATTTCCCCGGAATACTTACCGGCATGAAAGAAAAATCATACTTTCCTTTCAAATCCGGGCTGCCCAAAACAGTAAATGGCATATAGGTGCCGCGTCCCTGGCTTACAGTTGTACCTTCAAACAAACACAACGACGGATATAATAACACCGATTGCGCCGTGTTGAGATTGGGCGAAGGGCTGACCGGCAGCGTATATTCTAGGTTATGAACGTAGTTTTTCAGCGGAATGATCCTGATTTTGCAATGTAAATTGTTGGGCAGCCAGCCTTCACCATTAATCATTTGCGCAAATTCGCCAATCGTCATGCCGTGCGTAATCGGGACCGGAAACCTGCCGATGCCGGATTTCAGTTTCATATCCAATATTGGCCCGTCAACATAATCGTTTGGGTTTGGGCGGTCCAAGATGATCAACTCTTTTCCGTTCTCGGCACAAGCTTCCATCACATCAGCCAAAGTGTTGATATTGGTATAAAACCGGCAGCCAACATCCTGAATGTCAAAAATCATTAAATCGATAGCATCCAGATCAGTTTTTGAAGGCTTTCTTTTTTGTCCGTACAGCGAAATGATCGGGATCCCGGTTTTTGCGTCCACTTCATCCGTCACTTTTGCGCCGTTGCTGGCATTGCCACGGAAACCATGTTCCGGTCCGAAAATTTTGCTGATATGGATATTTAACCTGAGCAAACTATCCACACTTGGCACCAGGTTTTTGCCGATAACGGAAGTCGGGTTTACACACATCGCCACGTTTTTACCTTTCAAAAGCGGCAAATATAATTCGGTTTGATCGGCACCGGTTTTAATCCGTTTTTGCGCATCACAAAAATTAGCCTGTAAAAGAAGCATCATGCCCAAAATCAAAAGCAGCTTCCGGTTTTTGGTAAAAATTGTTAAGTTCATATTCATATCAGCAATGCTTCTTTTATCGGGTTAAAATCGGAATATTGAAAAATCAAAATTAGGTTATTGTTTTTCCTTTTTGAGGATCAGCGTAAAATTTCGGCCTAAAACTGCATCTTTGCCAAGGTATAAAAAAATCAGGAACCGCATTTGAACATCGCCACCTTTATTGCCGGCCGCATTTCTTTCCGCAGCAAACGCACGTTTTCCAAAATGATCGTGCGCATTGCCATCACCGGTATTATGCTGGGTTTAGGCGTGATGATTTTGAGCCTTGCCATTGTGAAAGGTTTCAAACAGGAAATCCGGGAGAAAGTAAGAGGTTTTTCGGGCGATATCCAGATTGTAAAATATGATCTGAATGCTTCCTACGAAAATTCTCCGTTTTCGGTCGATCCGGCTTTGTTGAAGCAAATTGCTGCTGATAAAAATTTCTCGCATATTGAACCTTTTGCTACCAAACCGGCCATCATCAAAGCAAATGATGCGATAGAAGGCGTGGTTTTGAAAGGTGTTGACAAAACGTACGACTTTACATTTTTCATAAAAAACATGGCTTCGGGCCGCGTTCCGGATTTTTCGGATTCTGCAAAAGCGCAAGGCCAGATCATGATTTCGCAATTTACGGCCAACCGCCTGAACTTGAAAGTGGGCGATGATTTCCTGATGTATTTTGTGCAGCAGCCACTCCGGAAACGAAAATTGAAGATCGTTGGTATTTTTAATATTGGGGTAGAAGAAGTAGATAAAACGTTTGTGATCGGTTCGCTGCCGCTGATCCGGCATTTGAATAATTGGAAAAATGAAGAAGTTGGCGGCTACGAATTGCAGGTTCCGGATTTTAATAAACTGGATAAATCAGAAATCGCACTCAGTAATATTTTGCCGGTCGAACTAAAATATTTTACCGTAAAACAATCTTATCCAACCATATTTGAGTGGCTGGATCTGCTGGATGTAAATACGCGGGTGATCCTGATTTTAATGCTGATCGTAGCCGTTATCAACATGATTTCGGCTCTGCTCATCATGATTTTAGAACGCACCAGCATGATCGGGATGCTTAAAGCTTTGGGTGCCAGCAACTGGAGTATCCAGCAAATGTTCCTGCTCAATGCGCTTTATTTGATTGCTGCAGGTTTATTGCTGGGCAATTTATTTGGGGTTGGCATCAGTTTTTTTCAAAACCAAACCCATTTTTTTAAGCTAGATCAGGCATCTTATTATATGAATTTTGTACCGATCCAGCTCAATTTATCAGATGTTTTATTCCTTAATCTGGGCACTCTGGTGGTTTGCGTTCTGGTACTTTTGGTTCCTTCAATGCTGGTGAGCTCTATCTCTCCGGTTAAAGCCATTCGTTTTAAGTAGATTGATTTTCTTTATCATCCGTCAATTTAATTTGATATTTTAAAGCTGGTTCGTTCAAAATAATTTCCAAATTACTAAACAAGATTTCAAACCTTTGCTCAATGTTGCGGTGAAATTTTTCTGGCAACATGGCCCAATCTCTAAATTCTACTAAAATCGGGATATTACTATTTTTTATTTTCTCGCTCAAATCCACATAAACCGCTATCGGAAGCGGCTTTAAATCATGACTTCGTACTACCAGATCCAAATCGCTGCCGTTGTGCGCCCTGCCATTTACCCGGCTGCCATAAGCCCAAACTTCCAAAAGTGTGGTTGCAGATGAAAAAATTTGTATCAATGTTTGCCTGTCTTTTTCTCTTAATAACATATCAATATTGATTATTTTGACTGATAACTGCCGCAAGGTTAGTCGCATCAAATATAAATTGCGGAAGTAACAGAAGTGTTTCCTCTGCAAAATTTACACCATAATCATGGGCTGTATTATTCCGGTTATCGCGGTATTGCAGCCATCTCTCACAAGTTTCATCTGTAATTATAGTCCGTAAAACGGCGTTCTGAAAAACTTCTTTAAAAACTAATTTGTCAACAGCCGCAGCTGAGTGAAAGTAAGGCTTCAATACTTTACGCAGCAACTTGCCGCTTTGCTCCAAAATAATTTCAAACTCCTTAATACAGGCAGAGCGGTACATATCATAATCAATCATTTCCGGGTTGGCATTTAGCAGCAAGGCATATGCTTTTTCTAAAGTGCTGATGCAACGTTCGTAATAAGTGGTATCAATATACATCATCCGGAGTGATTATTAATGCTGCTTTTATGAGTCGTAAAATTAGTATAATCCAATGATTTGGCCGGAAGATAACAGCTGTCTGCTCAACAAAATTTAGCCCTTAAAAGAAGCATCACTAAGAAAGCTTTGCTTATGCTGCATTAATTTGCACTAAGTAGCATACTTCTTTTAGCATACAATTTTTCAACAGAAGTATGAAATAGCTTACAAGATGATCGGATCAATTGCAAAGCATTGATTTTTTTTAATTAATTTGTATTATAATTTTGTGAGAAAAAAATATGTCTATTGAATCAGAGAATGACCTTAATGGTATGCGCAAGGCAAGCGAAGCCGTTGCGCTAACATTGAAAAGAATGAGGGAATATGTAAAACCCGGCATGAGTACTTATGAGCTGGATCAATATGGCTCTGCTGTTCTTGAGTCTTTTGGTGCCAGACCAGCCCCTAAATTAGTCTATAAATTCCCTGGCTGCGCTTGCATCTGTGTAAATCACGAAGCTGCACATGGGATACCGTCTAAAAAGCGTATTTTACAGGAAGGCGATCTCATCAACATTGATGTTTCTGCAGAATTGAATGGGTTTTTTTCAGATAACGGAGGTTCATTTGTTCTTGGACAAGATATTCAGGCCCTTATGCCACTGGTACAGGCATCAAAGGAAATTTTACATAAAGCCATTTATCAAATTAAGGGTGGGGTTAAGATTAATGAGATTGGCGGTTTAATCGATGATGAAGCGAAAAAACGAGGTTTTAAGGTAATAAAAAACCTGTGCGGCCACGGGATTGGACGTAAGCTACATGAAGCGCCAAGCTATGTTGCCAATTATTGTGACCGCCAAAATTTGTCCAGGTTTAAGAAAAATTCGGTTGTAGCTGTAGAGACTTTTATTTCAACCAAAGCCCACTACACAACTCCTAATGGAGATGGCTGGACCGAAATGACTAACGGGTTTGTTGCCCAACATGAACATACAATTGTTGTGACCGATAAGGAACCAATTATTTTAACACATGAAAATGAAATTTGGGATTAACGCAAGGGCAATATTATCGTAGGCTACCAGTCAGTGTTCAAGCTAGCCTGGTTTGATAAAGACAGGAGATTGTGCAAAAACTACAAATTACTGCTTAAAAGCTTCGAAGAAATAGTTAAACTTTCAGCTATAAAATCGTTGCTGAATGAAATTAAACAGGCTCTTAGTTTTGGCTTTTTTATTTCGGCTGTTTTTGGTTAGATTGAATTGAATACGATGCTTCTTTTACCCGATAAAAATCCGCCTTTTGATCCCGGTGCAATCCTGTTGCTGGAAAAAGAAATTGCTGCGCTGGAAGCAGAACTGATCGCGCTAGAAACTGAAATCAATACTTTTCAAGCGCGGGTCCGGTCTGCTTTATCGCCCCAAATTCAGCGTATTCTGGAGTTGACTATTCTGTATAAAAATCAAAAGCAATCAAAAAAGTTAAAACGCTTGGAGCAAAAAAAGCGAGGGAAAAACTACCGTGAACCGGTTGGTTTGAAAATGAATGATGCTTCTTTTACCGTACCAAATTTTGTTTCTGCAGATGGTCAGCAGGAATTAAAACGATTGTATAAAGAAGCGATTGTGCAAATTCATCCCGATAAATTTGTAGATGCAAATGAAGAATTAAACGAGCGTGCCACAGCGGTAACCAGCCAATTAATTGAAGTTTACAAAAGCGGCGACTTGGAAGAACTGAACCGTTTGCACGAACACATCATCAGTGGAAATGCGTTAACTTACATTCCCGATCAGCCTGAAACCATAAATGATCCGCAGGTAATGATGCTGTTTTTACAGGATAAAAAACATAAACTGCAAAAGCTACTGCTCGAAATCAAAACTTCGGCTATTTACGGATTGTGGCTGAACCGGAAAGATATTCCGGCTTTGATTGCCGAATTGAAAACCGGGTTTGCGGAGCGGATATTGATTTTGGAAAAACGGACCCAATAGCAGCCACACAAATTTTGACTGCTTCTGTTGATCCCTCAGTTTGAACAACTCATTTTATGGATATTATCATTAATTCCGATCCGCAAAAGGAAGGAATCAACCCAAAAGAAACTTTGGTTTTTCTGCATTATTTTGGCGGATCAGCGCAAAGCTGGCAATGGCTGATCCCGCTTTTACAAAAAGATTATAACTGTATTGCACTTAGTTTGCCGGGTTTTGGCGGCGAACCGGCTTTAGACGAACCTTCAATTGCGGGCTTTACTTCTTTTGTCATGCAAAAATTGGATTCGATAAATGTGGAATCTTATGTGTTGATCGGGCATTCTATGAGCGGGAAAATTGCGGTAGATATGGCTGCTAATGATCCGAACTTCAGCATCAAGCAACTGATTCTGGTTGCGCCATCGCCGCCAACTACCGAACAAATTTCTGAAGAAAGCAAACAGCAAATGCTCAATCATCCTAATTTACAACAAGCAGAAAATACGGTTAAAAACATCACTTTGAAACCAATTACAGCAGAACAGCGGGAACTGATTATCAAAAATAACCTGGAAGCAGATGAGAAAACCTGGAATTGGTGGGTTTTGGAAGGTTCCGGTCATTCTATCGCTAATGATGCTGAACATTTGTTTTTGCCAATCACGGTGCTGGTTTCGGAAGATGATCCGGCCATTAGTTTTGATAGTGTCCTGAAAGAAAGTTTACCAAACCTGCCTGATGCTAAATTAGTTACGATAAAAGAAGTAGGGCATTTGAGCCCGATAGAAGCACCGGAATGGCTGGCAGCGCAAATCCGGCTGGCCATTATCAAAGAATAATTAAGCATAATAAAATCAGTTTATGCTGAAATGTGATCACAATCTGAAAGAATCAGAGATCAAAAGCAGGAATTTACTAAAAAAGTATAACGGAAAATAGCTGCGCATTACTACCATGAACTATTATCTATCAACCAATACCGATCATCCATAATCAATGCGCTTTCAATTATTTGAATTTGAAGATTTAAGCTGGTTTCCTGATGTGGTCCGTTCGGGGATGACAGATTATTTGCGTTATCTTATTCCGATGCTAAATGTTTATCAGCCGGTTACGCCTTTGCTGCTGGAAGTATTGCAGAAAACACAGCAAAACCATATCATTGATTTGGGTTCGGGCGGTGGCGGGGCGATTGAACAAATCCATCAAAATTTAAGCAAGCAAACGGCAGAAAAAATACAGATTACGCTGACTGATAAATTTCCAAATCCGGCAGCCTGGCAATATATCCGGCAAAAAACAAACAACCAGATTGATTTTTATGCTGATCCGGTTGATGCCAATCAGGTTCCGGATACTTTGAAAGGTGTTCGGACTTTGTTTTCGGCAGCGCATCATTTTCAACCGGAACAAATAAAAAGTATGCTAAAAGAAGCAATCAAGCAGCAACAAGGCATTTGTATTTTTGATGGCGGCGACAAAAACCTGTTGATGTTGTTGGGTTCGATATTTTTTCATCCTTTGGTTTTCTTTTTTTGTACGCCGTTTTTTCGGCCGTTCAAAATTTCGCGCATTGTGTTTACTTATCTCATTCCCTTGATTCCGCTTTGTACTATTTGGGATGGTTGTGTTTCCATTTTAAGATTGTATCGGCCGAAAGAATTGTTACAATTAGCAGAATCTATATCTAACCAAAACTATACTTGGAAAGCCGGGCGCGTCAAAAATAAATTAGGTTTGTATGTAACTTATTTAATTGGTTATCCAAACTTGGATGCTGATTTCGTAGGTGATAAAAGAAGTATCTGATCATAAAATTCAACTGTTAAAGTTGTATATATTAGTTCTTTTTAATTTGTCTTTTCATTCAATTTTATGTTACCAGCTTTCAATTTTGATACCAACTATATTTTAGAAGATGATTTTGTACAACTTCGGCCGCTGCAAAAAGAAGATTATAATTTGCTGCTTCCTTTTGCTTTGGATGAGCCGGAAATCTGGAAGTATTCTTTGATGCCGGCAGCCGGTGCAGAAAACCTGAAAAATTATATTGATTTGGCTTTGGCTGCGCGGGAAGAAAAAAAGGAATATCCGTTTATCGTGTTTGATAAGCGGCAGCAAAAATATGCAGGTTGTACACGTTTTTATGATATCCAACTCAGCAACCAAACGTTGCAACTTGGTTATACTTGGTATGGAAAAGATTTTCAGGGAACGGGTTTGAACAAACATTGTAAATTTTTATTGTTAGGATCTGCGTTTGAAGAAATGGGCGTGGAGCGTGTAGAATTTCGTGCAGATTATGCCAATAAAAGAAGCATTGCCGCGATGCAAAGTATTGGCTGCCAGATAGAAGGTGTGCTGCGTAAACATTTGCCTTTGCCAAACGGTGGCCGCCGCGACAGTATTGTTTTAAGTATTTTGAAAGAAGAATGGATTACAAACCTGAAAGCTGTTTTGAAAGAAAAGCTGTTGTAAAGTAGTTTTCCTGCAGATTATGATTTTAGCCGATACTGTTTTTAAGGCTATAAAAACAGTATGGGAAATTTCCGGTTTTATCGTCACTACAAAAATATATGAGTGAAAATCCGGTTATCCTTACCTTAAAAATAAACGAAGAAGCTACGGCTTATTTTACAGATTTGCGCACACAATATTTCCCTGCCGAACGCAATTATCTGGAAGCACATCTAACCTTGTTTCATCATTTGCCGGGCAATGAAACTACCATTTTTGAGGTTGTAAAAACAGCATGTTCCCAGCAAAAACCAATGCCATTACAAGTATCTCAAGTGGTTAGCATTGGCGCAGGCGTAGCTTTTAAACTGGAATGTGATGCACTGAAAAAACTGCACAAAAACTTGCAACAACAATGGCAGCAATGGCTAACGCCGCAAGATAAACAAGCACTCTGGCCGCACATCACAATCCAAAATAAAGTTGACCGGCAAACAGCTTTGCAAACACAACAGAGCTTAAATATAAATTTTGAACCTTTTGAGATCCAGGGCTTAGGTTTGTCGCTTTGGGAATATCTGGGCGGCCCCTGGAAATTGATTGAAACGTTTGATTTTATGCCGATAAAAGAAGCATCAGCATAAAATCATTTCAATCTTTATTTTTTCAAAGGCCATAAAACTTCTTTTTTAAATTTAACCACAACTGAAAAGGAAAGTTTACACAGAAGTTAATTAGCTTACAAAACCAATCTTACTGCACTTTATACCGATAATTTGTCCGGCCAATGTTGCCATCTTTGTCAATTCCTTCGGCGATCACGTGGTAAGTTCCTTTGCCATCCGCGTTGTAAAACTCAATAGAAGCGTTACCTTTTTCATCCGTCAGCACGCGCGGGTTCCAGTAGATCGTGCTCCGGTAATCAAATCCTTGCATCGTGCTGCGTGTCACTTCATATTTGGGCGAATAAAAAACGCGGCTGCTGGTATATCCTTTCGGCACAAAAGTTACTTTGCCCGGATTTGGAATTAAATCCTGAATATCTTTCATAGATACTTTTTTGTGCTCAACTTTTTTCATGTTGATCACCAGCACACCATTTGTATTATAAGTTCTGTTGATACCGCTCAAATCATCTTTCAAAAACACTTCAATAGATTCTATTTCAGATGATTGCAAGCTATTCAGATAAGAAATATCAACCGGCATCCCGCCCACAAAAGCCTGGACCGGCGTTCTATTTCCCGCCTGATAATCGCGGCGGACGTACAAGTTGTTATCCACATAAGTCATCCCGAAAAGACTGCCCTGCAGGCAAGTTAAAAATAAAGCGCAATCCATCAGCCTGGTTCCGGGAATTAATTGATCAGGGACCATACTCAAACCTGTTAAAGCCGGATAATCTACATGGCTTGATTTCTTCGCCTCAACCACACCTTTTATGGTTACCTCTTTTAGCGTGCGGCCATTAAAATATTGCTTTTTGCCATTTTGCAGATACACATTCAGCACACTGTCAATATTCAGCACCTCATCCGGTTGCTGCGGATTTTTATTAACGGCCTGTGCCGCTGTTCCGCTAAGCGTAATCATCATATTCCGGTTGCCGGAACTTCCACCGGCAGTCAGGATTACTTTAGATGAATCGCGTACCAGCACTTTTGGAAAAGTAAAAACCCCGTTGGCATTGGTAACCACTTGGGTAGAAAAATTATGGTCCGGCACCTGCAACTTTACCACGCCCCGAGCCAGCGGAAGCCCGGAAAGGTCTCTTAATGTGCCATTTATATCAATACCAGCTTCCGGGAAAAAGGTGATTTCGGGTGAGGTATTGGCCATGATCGCCTGATAATTAAAACGGCGGTAACCTTGTGTCAGCATCAATGCATCCAGCTCGGCAGCAGTTTGCCCGTTTGGGTTTCTAAAATAATAGTTGGGTTTTTCGATATAACCTTTCAACTCGGAAGTGAGCAGCAGATATGTCAGGATAGTTGTTTCTGCATTTTCATCGAATGGGATTTTACTTTCATCAATCACCGCTACCGATAAATTGGCTTCCGCAGGCACCGCTTTATTCTGTGCTGTTACGTTGATCTTTACTTTTTCGCGCGTTACATATGCTGTTTTTATCGAACTTAAATTGATCCCCAACTGATCATTGTGTTGGATAAACGCAATCCGTTCAGAAACCGGATGGCCATCGGCAGCAAATAAAGTGAGCTGGATAATACCCGTCGGAAATTTACTTTTCGGGATAGAAGCACTGTAAACCAATGCCTGCAAGGAAGTTTGCGCCGCATAACAAATCACGCCGCCGCAACGGGCGATGATATAAAAACGTTTGTTCTGGTATTTTTTTAAGAAAATATCGTTTGTTGAAATCCTCAAAGAAAGATTGTTTTCATCCATATTCCCCACACTCATGCTGATGCCTTCATTCAGCACTTTTGGCAGGTTTACGGTTGATTTGGAGCCGTCTGCAAAAACCAGGTTCGCCCGGTAAGTTTTGCCCGCTTCCGGCAGCAGCATAAAAGTGCCCATACCCAAGCTGGAACCGGAAAATTCTGTTACCGTTTTGCCGTCGTTATCTATCACAGTACCTTTTACAGCGATGCCCAAACCATTGGCAGCCAAAGCTTTCATTGCTACTTTTGTGCGGATACCTGTAATCAGGTCACCGCCTTCCGGGAAAAACTGCGCATCCGGCGTGGCAGTTGCCGTGCGTAAAGAAAATATATTGGTGCTGGATTTTTTTTCATTTGTAATTGTAGTAAAAAGCGTTCCGGCTGCCAGTGAAGTGCCGGATTTTGTACTGATGCTGATCGGCAAAAACCCATTTTGGTCTGTTGTGCCTTTGCCTTTGGCCACGGTTTCATAATCTACTTCTACATGCCAGCTTACTTTTTTATTGGCATAAGGTGCGCCGTTTCCATCTTTGTAATAAATACCGGCATTTGCTTTGGAAGGATTGTCTTTTGCGGCACCTGAAAAAGAAATTTTGGTCAAAACCGTATTCTCGATCAGGTCACCGATAGCGATATTTTTATTGAAAAAATAATCCGGATCGTAGTTGCGCATATAATTGGTGTAAGCGCGGACGTGGTAATTTCCCTGTTTGTAAACCAATGGCTGCACCGTAATATCGCCGGACGCAATGCTGTTGACCACCGGCAGTTTCAAACTTTCAATCAATGAATCCCGGTTGGTATAAACATCTACATAAACGATTTTGCTCAATATGGAAGGTTCATGCAAACCGGCCGTGAGGTAAGCTTTAAACCAGATGGTATCGCCCACGGCATAATAAGGTTTATCAAAATCCAGATACACTTTCTCTACCGGATGGCCTTCTGCAAACTTGGCCGATTTGGCAATGATCGTGTTTAAACTGACTGTATCCTGGGCAAAAACGGAACTGGCAATAACAAAGAAGAACAATGTAGATAGTAAAAACCTGGCCGAACGCATATTTAATTTTAGTATTTTTTAAAGATGGCTAAATATAAACATTAACGCAAGGCATCGGCATAACCGTGTTTACTTTAACAATTTTATATTTATGGCGATGCTGTTTTTATCGGGTAAAAAATTGGGGTCGGCATAACCGTGGTTACTTTAATACTTTTTACATTTTGGGGGATGCTGTTTTTATCGGGTAAAGATTGGGAAGGGATTTTTTTAGCTTTATAAAAAATACAAAAACCCTTTAAACCAAAAGATTTAAAGGGTTTTTCGGGTGATAAAAGAAGCTTATTTTGCCTGCGCAAATTCCATTTTTAAATCAATAGTAACATCTTTGCCAACGGTAGCACCGCCGGCTTCGGTTGCGGTGTTCCATTTCAAACCATAATCAAAACGGTTGATCACGGTTGTAGCTTTGAAACCAACTTTCGTATTGCCGTAACCATCTTTGGCGGTTCCGCCATAAGTAACGTCAAATTTTACGGGTTTGGTTACGCTGCGGATGGTCAGGTTTCCCATCAAAGCATATTTATTGCCAGTTAGTTTTTTCATGGAAGTACTTTTAAAAACCATGTTCGGATATTTCTCCGTATTGAAAAAATCATCGCTTTTCAAATGCTTGTCGCGCATCTCGTTGTCTGTATTTACACTGTTTACATCGATGGTAAAGTCAATATTGGCATCCGTGAAATCCGGTTTGGTATTGGTTATTGTTCCTTTAAAAGTTTTGAAGTTTCCTTCTACTTCAGAAATAACCAAATGCGTAACCGTGAATTTGGCGGAAGAGTGGGCCGGGTCAACATTCCATTTAGTTTGTGCAAACAAAGCCGATTGGCTTAAAATAAGGAAAGCAGCAAGGATGGTTTTTTTCATTTTTTGTGATTTGAGTTTGGATGATTCTTAATTTACAGGTGTAAAAGTAGCATTACGTTTATGCACATTCTATTGATTTAGATCAATAAATGTTTAAACATCTTTTTATACAAAAAAACCGACCAGGTTTAAGCTGATCAGTTTTACTTATAAATTAATTCGAAATATTAATGATAGGCCGGCTCATTTAAAGCAGCAACTTTTGCCTGGCCTGCTAAAAGTGCATCTGCATACTCTTGAAAAAGGACACGGCGCGGCAACTCATCCGGGTAAAATTCTGCATCCCACAAACCAGAATGATGCCAAACCGTGAGATGGTCCCAATCCGGGCGGTCAATGATCGGGTAGATGCAAACGCCCCAAAACGGGATGTTATTTTGCAGTAGAATAGCCGATTCATCAGCTACATATTTGATCCATTTTGGGCGGTCTTCTTTCGGATGGCTGGTTTCCGTAAGCACCACCGGGCGGTTATAACGTTCATAAGCTTCCGTCATCAGGCTGCTGAAAGGCCGCCAGCGGATATCCAAAGGCTGGTCACCCCACTTCATATAATGATGCGATGTCAGGGTCCACTGATTGTTGTAATAATAGTTAAAGCCCAGAATATCAAGGTAATCCGAAGAGCCGCCCAATTCCGGGCACAGTTTTCCTGCCAAAATATCTACGGCCTGGTATTGGCTTTCGTGTGCATTTTTGGCATCCTGGATTTCTTCTTCAGTAGCATCAAATTCCGGTACGATTTGCACCAAAGGTTCGGTCGTCATGATCCTAACAGAGGGATCGACTTCCCGCATCGCAATAATGCCCTGAATGTAAGCGCGCATCAAACCATATTTTACGTCCCAGCCTTGTTTATGGGCATAAGGCGTGGTGGCACCTTCATCACCCCCGAGCCAGGAAATAAAGCTGACTTCATTTATCGGCGTTACAATCAAAGTTTCGTCCGGGTTTACTGAGCGGTAAAAAACAACAAATGCGCGGCATAATGCAGCAAAACGTTCGGCAAATTTTGGGTGCAAAGGCGATAGATCATCTGCAAAACCAAAGTGGCAAATGTCCCACAATTGCTGTATTCCGTTGGCTTTGCCGCTTTGGATCATCTGTGCCACAGAAGTCCAATCGTATTCGTAAGGCCGTTTTTCCACCTGGCTCCAGCGGATGCCTTCACGCACGGTTTTGATATTAAATGGTGCCAGGTCTTTGTAATCCTGATCGATCATTTGAAGATGACCGGTAGTGGTCAGCAGGTCAACGCGATCACCATAATAGTTCATCTGGTCGGTACATTCATAACCCGCCATCCAAAAAGAGCGGAAAGGGTTTGTGTTCATCTTGTATGATTTTTATGTGCTAAAAGAAGCTTTTCAAAAAGAAAAAGCACTTGGTACTAAAAAAGTTTTTGCTTCTTTTATACCTCAAATTTCCTTGAAAAGCTTTGCCGAAGTTACGGAACGAATATTTCCCCGCGCAAATAAGTAATGGCTTTGCCCGAAATCAGCACACGGTCACCTTTGTTCTCGCACCAGATTTCTCCTTTTCGGGCAGAAAGCTGGTAAGCGTGCATGCTGTTTTTATCCAACCTTTTTGCCCAATACGGGATCAAAGTGCAGTGTGCAGAACCTGTAACCGGATCTTCCGGAACGCTGCAGGAAGGCGCAAAAAAGCGGGAAACAAAATCCACTTCTTCGCCAGGCGCGGTTACAATTATACCGATTACATCTATCTTCCCGAGCAAAGCAAAATCAGCTTTCAGGTTGATAATGTCCGCTTCGGATTCATAAACTACGAAATAATCACGAGACTTTTGGATGATAGAAGGTGAAGCATTTCCACCCAGAGCTTCCAGCAAGATATCCGGCACGGCGCAAGGTTGTGGCGGCCGTGAAGGAAAATCCAGTGTATAAAGATCATCTTTTTTAGAAACGGCCAGCGTACCGGCAACTTTGGTTTTGAAGCTGATGGTTGCTCCGGTATAATTTAATTCTGTATAAAGGATATGTGCCGAAGCCAAAGTTGCATGTCCGCACAAATCGATTTCCAGTTCCGGGGTAAACCATCTCAGCATAAAACCATCGCCATCCGGAACGAAGAATGCTGTTTCTGCCAGGTTATTTTCTGCCGCAATTTGCTGCATAATTTCATCGGGCAGCCATTCGGTCAGCGGGCAAACGGCAGCCGGGTTTCCGCCAAAAAGCTGGTCGGTAAAAGCATCGGCCTGGTAGATTTTAATGTTCATTTTGATTTATATAAGGTGATTTAGGTAACCGAAATTTATTAACTCTTCGGCATTATGGATAGCGTTTGTATAGCCATTATTCAAAAGCACAATCCGATCACTAATTTCTAAAATGGTGTTATACTGATGATCAGTTATTATGATGCCTTTATGCTGAGATTGTAAACGGATGATTTCTTTAAATTCCTCAGCTTGGATTGGTGAAAGATGTATGAAAGGTTCATCCAATAAAATGTATTCTGCTTTTGAATATAAGATTAGCAAAGTTTCTATTTGCCGAAGTTCTCCGCCTGATAATTGATCCGGTTTTTTTTGATGATGCTTTTGGTAAATTGGATATTCTTGAAACTCATCCCACAAACTTGGATCAACTATCATTTCGGTCAACTTGGATATAACCATTGTATTGGGCAGATAATGGTGCTGCGGTAAATAAGCAATTTTATTGTTTAGATAACCTTTCGTAATTACTTTACCATTTACACTAATATGTTTACAAGTTGGTTCAAGCGTTCCAAAAATGATTTTTAATAAACTTGATTTCCCGCAACCGTTTCTGCCCAGCAAACCTACAATTTCATTTGGCTTGCAGTCCAGGTAAATTCCTTGCAAAACCTTTTGGCCGTTGTAGCTTAATTCTACACTATCAATTTTTAGCATCTCCCAATTTCAAAGTATAAACTTACAGCTATTGCATACAAAAAAATATCTGCTGTAAAAACGTACAAGTACATTTTCCAAATGGCATATCCGATGTTTAGATAATAGTAATTTGTTTTGTTGGAAAAGTGATGCTGAAAATAAACTGATGATGCATATCCAATCAATTTGAACATCACACTAAAACCGGAGAAACCAAGTCCATATATCAATATTCCTTTAAAGCCAGCTATGCTAAATAGCAGGTTCCAAATAAACAATGGCCTCCAAAATAAGAATATAAGTTTCCAGGTTTTGTACATTGCTTAGATTAATCAAACTTAAAATAAACCCAGCTGCATACTGTTTTTATCACCCATATTTTGGGTCCGGATTTGGTTGACCAGCAAATGTGCTTTGCGCGTAGGTTCAGGGATGCGATAACCGGTTATACATTGCTTAATAATTTCTAAACTTTGATCGAGGTTGATGCGATGGCCGGGGGAAATAAAAACCGGGTTGACTTTGTTTTTGGTACGCAGTGCAGCACCGATCACTTCATGGCGGTCATAAATTAAACTTTCTGATCCGGCTGCTTCCAGCAAAAATTCATACTTTCCGGTGAGTAAACTTTTGGCGCAACCCATTGTGGGCGTGTTTGTTATCAACCCAAAATGTGTGGCAATGCCCATGCGGCACGGGTGTGCAATTCCTTGTCCGTCTAAAACCATTAAATCGGGTTTGATTTTAAGCTGGTTCCAGGCTTTTAGCAGCGAAGGGATTTCTCTAAAAGAAAGCAAACCCGGAATGTATGGAAAGGTGGTTTTGCTGATGATGGTTGATTTTTCTATTTCCTGCAAATCCGGAAAACTCAAAACGATGATACCGGCATAAACCGTTTCTTCATATTTATTAAAAGAAATATCGGCACCGGCAATGGTTTGGATGGGTTTTGATAAAGGTTCGATCCTGATTTGCGCACGCAGCTCTTTCTGCAATTCGATTGCCTGGGCAGGAGAGAGCTGTTCGTATTTTTCCGGAGAAATTTGTGGCATAAAAGAAGCATTTTGGTTTTAGAACCTGTTTAAATTTTTGTCACCTAATTTCCGATACTTCTTTTATCGCCTAAAAAACGGTATAGTTTAAATTGCTTTTTGTGAAGATACGGTACGAGTAACAATTTTATAGTGCTAAAAGAAGCATTGGGATTTTTTACAAATAAAATATAAATAGACCTTAATAAAAATACTTCCAAAATTCAGGGAAAACCTAACTTACAAATGCGTATTGCTCCTGAAAAGTTTGATGGAAATGGCAAGCAAAATAATGCCGAAAGCTTTCCGCAGCACGCTTAAACCGGTTTTGCCCAACAATCTTTCCAGCACCTGTACATTTTTGAGTACGAGGTAAACAAAAATGGTATTTAAAGTGATTCCGACTAAAATATTTTGGGTCTGATATTCAGATTTAAGTGAAAGGAGCGTTGTCATGGTTCCGGCACCGGCAATTAGTGGAAATGCTAATGGCACAATGGAAGCGGTGGAAGAGATTTCTTCTTCTTTAAAAAGACGGATCCCTAAAATTAATTCAACTGCAATTACAAAAATAACCAGCGAACCGGCAATGGCAAACGAAGCTACATCGATATTGATAATTGCCAGCAATTGATCTCCCACAAAAAGAAAAATAACCATCAATACAAAAACTGTTAACGATGCTTTTTCTGATTCAATTTTTCCGGCTTTTTGGCGCATATCAATAATGATCGGGATGGTACCGATGATATCGATGATGGCAAACAGGATCATGGTAACAGATAAAATTTCTCTGGCGTTGAATCTCAGCATGATTATATGGGGTTATTTTTTTCTTGTGATCTTAAAAGAAAGGTATATAAAAAACCGGCCAATATGAAAAATGCAGCTAAAAAGAAAACATAATGCACAGAAAAAACGGAAATGAAACCCGCACTGATCGGACCTAAAATTTGGCCGATGGAAGCGTAAGACTGGTTGATACCCAAAGTTTCCCCCTGTTCACTTTGATCTACCCGATCAGCAATCATGGAGTTTAACATGGGGTTTCGTACACCGTTAAACAAACCGTAGCCACACATACAGGCGGCAAAAAAGATAAGTTTGGTTGCAAAACCGGAGAGCAGCATCGCCGCAAAACAAAAAACAAGCGATAAAAGAAGTATCAGTGTTCTGGAAGAAATGAGCTTGGTGATGTAAGGAACGGCCAGCTGCATCAGGATGCCGGAAATACCGAACCCGGCAAAGAAGACACCGATTTGAAAAGGCGTTATTTTCAAAACATCTGCTGTGAAAGTTTGGAAACCAATAATCATGGTGAACTGCGCCATTGTTAATAAAAAGCCAATAAAAATAGCACTGCCTACAACTGGTTTTTTCAGTACTGTAACCAGGGATTTAAAACTGAACTTATTGTCGTTTTTACGCTCGTGTTTTGGATTGGTTTCCTGTAAAAAAAAGTAGGTGCATAAAACACCGATCAGTGCAATCCCTGCCGAAAAGTAAAATGGGGCCTGCAAACTTATTTTGCTTAAAATGCCACCGATAGCTGGCCCGATCACAAAACCAAAACCAAAAGCAGAGCCGATGATACCAAAGTTTTTAGCGCGGTCTTCCGGTGTTGAAGAATCGGAAACCATGGCTTGTGCTACAGAAATATTTCCGCCGGTGATGCCGTCCAAGATCCGGGCAGCAAAAAGCATAATCAAACTTCGTGCTTGTGCAAAAAGGATAAAAGAAATGCAAGTGCCGATCAGGCTGATGATCAAAATGGGTTTACGGCCGTATTTATCTGACAGCGAGCCTAAAACGGGAGTGGCAAAAAACTGGGCGATGGAAAATGATGCGGTCAACAACCCTAAAGTTTGCTCAGTGATGCCAAACTGCTTACCGTATGGATAGATCAGCGGAACGATTATGCCAAAACCTAAGGAGTTGATTACGCATATAAAAACCAGCACCCATAAGTTTTTGTTGTTTTTCATCAGATATAATTAACAGCTAAGGAAAGTATTAAAATTAAAAAAGGTTCTGCATGGCAGAACCTTTTTATAAGTATGTTTTAAATACTAATCTATGAAATTAGGTTTTGGAGGATCAATGGGTTCTACAACAATACCTTTATTTTGAAGTACAGAATGCTTTTTGCTATAAGTAAAATAAATTATGAAGCCAATTAATAACCAAACAATTAAGCGCAACCAGTTGGTCCAGCCTAAACCCAAAATCATCAGGCCACAAACAACCGCACCTAATATCGGGACAAAAGGGACTAAAGGTGTTTTGAATTCACGTTTAAGGTTCGGATCAGTTTTGCGCAACACGATTACGGCAATGCATACCAAAATAAAGGCAAACAGCGTACCGATACTGGTCATATCGCCCACAATATCCCCCGGAACAAAAGCTGCAAACAAACCTACCAAAATCAAAATAAACCAGCTTGCTTTATAAGGTGTTTTGTATTTGGGATGGATATCGCTAAATACTTTTGGCAGCAAACCATCACGGCTCATGGAGTAGAATACCCGCGATTGGCCCAAAAGCATCACCAGGATCACAGAGGAAAAACCGGCTAAAATGGCAACCGTTACCAATTTACTCAACCAGCCATAACCAATCATGTATTTGTTGATGGCAAAAACTACGGAAGCTTCTTTTCCGGAAGTCCTGAAATCTTCTACAGTAGCCATACCGGTTAATACATGTGCAAAAAGAATGTATAACACTGTACAAATAGCCAGGGACCCTAAAATCCCGATAGGCATATCTCTTTTTGGATTGATTGCTTCCTGTGCGGTGGTACTCACGGCATCAAAACCGATGAAGGCAAAAAATACCACACCCGCTGCTCCGATAATCCCCCAAAAACCGCCGAAACTATGAGAAATCCCGTCGGGATCAACATAAGTTGTTGCTGCCGGGATATAAGGTGTATGGTTGGCCGGATTGATAAAACTCCAGCCTAAAACTATAATTAAGATTACAATCGAAACTTTTGTGATTACGATAATGCCATTTACCAAAGCCGATTCCTGTGTACCACGTATCAGTAACATGGTTAGGATTATCACGATAAACAAAGCAGGCAAATTAATAATACCGTGTGCAGCCCCTAAATGCTGAAATGGCGAATGACACCATTGATAAGGTATCTCACTGATTCCCAATACATCAGACAATAATCTGTTTAAATATTCGCTCCAGGCAATACCAACTGTAGCGGCACCAACAGCATATTCCAAAATTAAATCCCAGCCGATAATCCAGGCTACAAGTTCACCCATGGTTGCGTAACTGTAGGTATAAGCACTGCCTGCAATGGGTATAGAAGAGGAAAGTTCTGCATA